>Ga0209180_10000032_pt1 | contig 79441 bp, 76 predicted proteins | sample CZO8metaG_3_FD_188355 | JGI IMG/M metagenome (GOLD analysis project Ga0209180, IMG submission 188355) | Vadose zone soil microbial communities from the Eel River Critical Zone Observatory, Northern California, USA - CZOApr15con2H2.8 metaG... | ecosystem: Environmental > Terrestrial > Soil >...
CCACCAGTGCCTGGACACCTTCAGCTTGTCCGACAATTTTCGAGCGCAGCGACCTCTGAAAGTCGATCGTATCCGTGCTGCGCTTGCTAGGATCGAGGGGAAGGATGTAGTCACTCATGACCGCCTCCTAGCGAGCCCCGAATGCGAGTTCGCATTGCCGAACCGCCCGCGTCCGCGGTCAAACTGATCGAGCTTCACCTGAATGGTCGACTGCAAGAGCCGCATTTGTACCAGCAGCTCCCGCGCCACCACGGGGGATTCAGAAATTCGGAGGAGCGGCGGAAACAGATCCGCCAGGTCGAGATTGAGCGCTCGAAGCGTGGAAACAAGCTTTTGGACCTCCGGAGAGTTGGGGTTCGCGAGGTCCACTTGGTGATTCAACTGTCCGCGCAGCCTTCTCCAGTTGAGCTCCACGAACGGGTGCTTCTTGGAAACTTCACGAATGACTTCGTCGGTGATTCGCGCGCGTTCTCCGAGGCGCGCAAGGTGCAGCTGGCGCACTTTTCCGCCGCGGCGCACGTTGTGCACCAGGTAGAACGAATTCCCTTTGCGGCGGACAAAAGCCACGGCTTCACCTCAAACCAGCGTCACTCGGTGTAGTGTGACTGCCTTCCACTACACCCGTCAATGGTATGATGCGCGCTTCCTACAAAAGTTGCATCCAATCAGTAATGTATCAAAAGGAGTAGAAGAGTCGCGCCATTTCTCATCACATTTTTTGCTGCGTTTCATTAGTTCTTCGCATCCTCGTTTTGCCGTGTTTGCGTTCCTTCTGTCACTACTCCCATTTGATGCTCGGCGTTCCCTGCCGCTCCTAAAAAACATCGCGGAATACCGCTACACCATTAAACCCGGGCGCGCCATTTTTCTCTTGTTCTTGTCGTGAAGGACGCCTACGATACCGCGCGAGTTTCCCGATCACTTGCTTGGAGATTGATTCGAAATGTCTTGGGATCCGGTCTACCGCTTCGTGCAACGAATTCCTCGCGGAGGTGTTCTAACTTATGGGGCGTTAGCGAAAGCCCTGGGCTTGCCCGGCGGCGCGCGTAGCGCGGGACGCGCCATGGCTGCTACTCCATCCGGGAAAGGTATTCCCTGGCATCGTGTCGTGGGCGAGCGCGGCAAAATCCTCATCCGCGAACCATACGCTTCACTGCAAAAAAAACTCCTCGAGAGCGAAGGCGTCAAAATCGTCGAGTCGCGCGTCGACCTGAGACGTCACCTTTGGAAACCATCGAAAAAAGCTCCACTGAAACACAAAGTCACGCGCAAGCGTATTCGAAAGTGAAGCCGCGGGCGGTTGGTTCGCGCGGTACGAATCCTCCGTCTATTTGCGGTATGCTATAGCCTCTTTTTCAAGGACAACCAGGCAGCGCTCGATCTTCGGGTTTGGCTGCAGAACGATCAAGGACGATGGCGAGCCCCATTCTTCAAGTTGAGAATCTCGTAAAACGCTATGGCGATGTCGAGGCGGTTCGTGGCGTTAGCTTTGCCGTCGAGGAAGGCGAGGTTTTTGGGCTGCTCGGGCCCAACGGCGCAGGAAAAACCACCACGGTCGAGATTCTAGAAGGCCTTCGCACTCCGGATGGCGGACATGTTTCCGTTTGCGGCCTCGATCCCCAGCAAAATCCCGAAGCACTCAAACATGAGATAGGTGCAGCGCTACAATCCACATCCCTCCCGGACAAATTGCGCGTCATGGAAGCTCTGCGCCTCTTTGCCAGCTTTTACAAAAGGCGCCGTAATCCTGAAGAGCTCCTTGATCGTTTCGGTCTCAAGGAAAAGCGCGGCGCTTTCTACGGCCAGCTTTCCGGAGGTCAAAAGCAGCGCCTAGCGCTGGCCATGGCTTTAGTCAACGATCCGAAGGTTGTCTTTTTCGACGAGCCGACTGCCGGGCTTGATCCGCAAGTCCGTCGCGAAATTTATGACATCATCGAAGAGTTGAAGGGCGGAAAAAAGACGATTGTCATGACCACGCACTACATCGAGGAGGCCGAACGCCTCTGCGATCGCGTGGCCATCATTGATCATGGAAAAGTGATCGCCCTCGGCTCACCGCGTGAACTGAAAGCGCGTTCCGGCGGCGCCACGCGTATCGAGGTGCGTCTTTCGAAACCGGAATCCAACGGCACTTTGAAGACACTGGAAGGCGTGGTTGACGCCCGCGAGGTCGATGGCATTTACGTGATTCACTCCAAGCGCCCGCCGCAAACGATTGTTTCCATGGTCAAGCACCTCGAAGCCCAAGGCAACGAACTCGTAGGCCTGGAGATCGCCACGCCCTCGCTGGAAGACGTCTTCATCGAAATGACCGGAAGGAGGTTGCGCGATTGAAGAACTTCGCCGCACTCACGCGCATGCGCATTCAGCTCACGCTGCGCAATAAAATGTTTTTATTTTTCAGCGTGATCATGCCCTTCGGTTTTTTCTTCCTTTACGCCGGAGTCTTCGCAAAAGGTATCCCCTTCGTGGTTCGATATTTCCTGGGGCCGGTCATTGCCCTGACCGTGATGGGCAGCTTCTGGGGACTCAGCGCTGCTCTCGTCATGTTCCGGGAACAGGGCATCTTGCGCCGCTTCCACGTTACGCCTGTAACCCCAGGTGACATGCTCGCCTCGAGCATCGTCGCCAATTTTGTGCTCACCTTACCCACTGTTCTCATCGAATTCCTTTTCGCGCGCACCATCTTTCATGTGACGCATTTCGGCAATCTCGTCTCGGCGTTCTTGCTGATAGCCATCGGGACTATGTCGTTTGCGTCCATGGGCCTCGTCGTCGCCAGTGTCACCAACACTATGCAGGAAACACAGGTCATCAACCAACTCATCTGGCTTCCTCTGATCTTCCTTTCCGGGGCAACTGTGCCGCTTGCCACTCTTCCGCTGGTCGTCAAGCGCGTTGGCCTCTTTCTCCCCGCCACCTATCTCGTCACCGGCCTCCAGAGTGCTATCTTCTCTTCCTTTGCTCCCTGGAGTCTGGATGTTCTGCTCGCGCTCTGCTCGCTGGCCCTCTGGGCCTTCCTGACTTTCTTTTTGTCTGCCCAGCTCTTCCGCTGGGAGCCCGAGTCCAAGATTCCCCGGAGAGCCAAGCTCCTCGCCGCGTCCACCGCTATCCCCTTTCTCCTCCTGGGGATTTGGGAAAACAGAACCAACCGCACGATCGCGCAGGCGCAGGCGATGTATGATTCGCTTAATGCGCCTTCGAAACCCGCCGCTTCCTCCGGCAAAACGCCCTGACCTCCAACTTCACTTTTCTTCGCTTCGTACACGGCGTTCAATGCATTGAGTGCAGTCATCACGCGCCAAATTGGTCCCGTGGGACCGCTTCCTGGTGCATGAGGCGCATTGACGCTCGCCGCCTCCTACCGTATTCTGCAATTTCGGGCTGCACCTCCGCGAGTGCCGCCATCAAATAGGGAGCCATCATGCCGATTCAGAATACCGAGAAGATCTGGCACAACGGAAAGTGGATCAACTGGGACGACGCCACCTTGCACGTTCTTTCACACGTGGTGAGCTATGGCTCCGCGGTCTTCGAAGGCATCCGCTGCTACGAAACCAAGCATGGCCCTTCCATCTTCCGCCTTCGCGAGCACATGCAGCGTCTCGTCAATTCCGCCAAGATTTACCGCATGGAACTCCCCTACTCGGTCGAGGAATTCGGCAACACCGCCTGCGAGCTCGTCCGGTTGAACAAGCTGAATTCCTGTTACGTGAAGCCCATCGTCCTTCGCGGTTACGGCGAAGTGGGCGTGAATCCCCTGAATTCTCCGATCGACATTTACATGGCTTGCTGGAGCTGGGGCGCGTACCTCGGCCCGGACGCCTTGGCGAAGGGCGTCGATGTCGGCGTCAGCTCCTGGACGCGCATCGCGCCGAACACCCTGCCCGCCATGTCCAAGGCCGCCGCGAATTACATGAATTCGCAGCTCATTCGAATGGAAGCCTCCTTCAACGGCTACGCCGAAGGCATCGCCCTCGATTCCCAAGGCCACGTCAGCGAAGGCTCCGGGATGAACGTGTTTCTTGCGCACGACGGCGTCCTCTACACACCGCCGCTCGCCACCAGCATTCTTCCCGGTATTACTCGCGACACGGTCGTGAAACTCGCCGAGGATCTGAACATTCCCTGCAAGGAATCCGTCATCCCGCGCGAGATGCTTTACATCGCGGACGAAGTCTTCTTCGTCGGCACCGCCGTCGAACTCACCCCCATCCGCTCGGTCGACCACATCCCGGTCGGCAAAGGCGTCGCCGGCCCCATTACACTTAAATTGCAGGCGGAATTCTTCGCCGTCACCAGCGGCGCAAAGCCCGACCGCCACAACTGGCTCACGCCCGTCAATGCGACCGTGGGCGCTGTCTCCCGTTAATCGAATTACATTCAAATCGCCTTCGAATCGATCATACGGAGGCGCAGGGCTTGTCCTGGGCGAAGCCAGACGATGCCGACCCCTCCAGTTTGCAAGCCCATTCTAGAACCGCGATGAGCGCCGCGTTGCGTCCCTGCCGAAAATTCTTCGCCGCTTTTGACTGTGCCAGTGGGATTCAGTAGAATCCGCGCAGTTCAACCGCCGACGCGATTGTCATTCTGGCCGGGGAGGATCTTCGATGTACAACACATCGCAAAAGCTCATCGCGGAGTTTCTCGGGACGTTTGCGCTGATTTTTTTTGGCGCGGGCTCCATCTGCGCGGATCAATACTTGCACGGCGCGGGAGGGTCCGGACTTCTGGGAATTGCTTTGGCGCACGGCCTGGCCATCGGCATCATGGTTTCGGCATTGGGACACATCTCTGGAGGACACTTCAATCCCGCGGTGACGATCGGCTTCTGGGTGACAAAGCGCTTGAATACCGTTGACACCATCCTGTATTGGGTGGCGCAGTTGGTGGGCGCGATTGCCGCGGCATTCCTGCTGAAGGCCGTCATTCCCGAAGACACTTGGCGCGCCGTCGCGCTGGGTACGCCGGAGCTGGCCAGGGACTTTCCGCTCTGGGCTGGCATGACCCTCGAAGCGGTAACGACCTTTTTCCTGGTGCTGGTGGTATTTGCCACGGCGGTGGACGAGAAAGGCGCGTTTCGCTCGATCTCCGGCTTTGGTATCGGCCTCACAATTACCCTTGGCATACTTGTCGCGGGTCCGCTCACGGGCGCGGCGTTGAACCCCGCGCGTTTTTTTGGACCGGCCCTCGCCGCAACCCACTGGGCCCATCAGGGTGTTTACTGGGTGGGGCCGCTGGCGGGAGGTTTTGTCGCCGGCCTGCTCTACGACTCCCTATATTTGAAGAAGACATAGAACCGAAATTGTCGTTGCGACGCGCTCTGTCTATTTCTCTCGCTCCCAAACGATCCTGCGCAAATCGGTCTTACCTGGGAACACGATGCTCGGTGCCGGCTCCGACTCGATGAAGAGCTTGTCGCCTTCGATCCTAAAGTGGCGCCTCTGCTCGGTACCGTTCCAATCTTCATTCCAAGAAACATCGACGAGGGTGATGAAGTCATTACCTTCGATGCGGTATTTGCCACTATACGCGACCATTGATTTGTGCAGTGCAGCCCGTTCGGCGTCGCCCATCCCGCCCCTGCGGTTGTCGGCGGTGGTCACCACGATGCTGCGCCCTTCGCGCGTCAGGACCAGGTAGCCCTTTGGGTTCGATCCAAAGACGTTCTGCGGTGCCTCGTTTTCGACAATCACTTGCCACGAAACGAGCTTCCAAGTGCCGATGAGGGCATCGGATTTCGCCGCAAACACGGGGCTAGAGATCGTGAGAAAGATAACGAATAGGTTCCACATGGTATTCCTCCCAGCTCTGGAACTCGGCGAGTGTCACAGGATACGAAGAGGAGTATACGGTGCACAAGCATGACTTGACGGAACTCGGTCATGTCGAGGACTGGAGCGCTGCTAACGAGGCTCTGTCTAGAAACGTCCTCTGCATCCCGCGCAGCCTGTCCCGAGGCTCAGTTAACTAGCGCGCAACCTGCCTGCTCGGCTTGCTTGCCCACCCTTTTCTTGGGTGCTAGTGTCGCGTATTAGCTGCACTTTTGCGGGGTTCATACGACATGGCCATCAGCATCGACGATCTTCTCCGCCGCGCGGTCGAAAGCAAGGCCTCCGACTTGCACCTGAAAGTCGGAAATCACCCCTATTTGCGCGTGGACGGCTTGCTCAACCCGCTCACCGATGTCGCTCGCATCACCCCCGAAGAGATGCTTTCCATGGCCTTCAGCATGATGACCAACCGCCAGAAGCAAAAGTTCAAGGAAACGGCGGAGTTGGATATGGCTTATGGCGTCGCGGGCCTGGGCCGCTTCCGCGTCAACGTCTTCCAACAGCGCGGCAACGTAGGCATGGTCCTGCGCGTCATTCCTACCAAGATTCGCACCACCGAGGAGCTCAACCTTCCCGCCGTCATCTCCAAAATTTGCGAAGAGCAGCGTGGCCTCGTGCTCTGCACCGGAACCACCGGTTCCGGTAAGTCCACCACCCTGGCCGCCATGATTGACCGCCTCAACGCCCAGCGCCCCGACCACATCATCACCATCGAAGACCCCATCGAGTTTCTCCACCGCGACAAAAAGAGTTTCATTAATCAGCGCGAAGTCGAAGTGGATACCGCGAACTTTTCCACCGCACTGCGCGCCGCTTTGCGTCAGGACCCCGACGTGATTCTGGTCGGCGAAATGCGCGACCTCGAAACCATTTCCACTGCGCTGCTTGCCGCGGAAACCGGTCACCTCGTTCTCTCCACCTTGCACACCCTTGACGCCACGGAAACCATTCAGCGCATCATCGCGGTCTTCCCGCCGCCCGAGCAGAAACAGATTCGTTTGCAGCTCGCCGCCACTCTGAAGGCCGTCATCTCGCAGCGCCTGGTGCGCCGCGCCGATGACAAAGGCCGCGTGCCCGCCGTCGAAATCATGATCGCTACCGGTTACATTCGCGACTGCATCATCAACGCCGACAAAACACGTTTGATCCACGACGCCATCGCCGCCGGCACCAGCCAGTACGGCATGCAGACCTTCGATCAGTCGCTCTTCGACCTCTACTCGAAGCAGCTCATCACCCTCGACGAAGCCCTCGCGCGCGCCTCCAACGCCGACGAATTCAAGCTGCGCATCCAAGGGATTCGCTCCGCCTCCGACTCCGCCCGCGAGGAAATGGAGCGCCAGATGGCCGACTTCGAGCGCTTCGCCCGAAAATAGTTTGAAATGCGGCTTGCTTTTCTTTGCGTAAGGCGGATCACTCCCAGCCAAGGTAGAACATGAGAAACCTTCTTTGTGCCGTGCTTATGCTCTTGGCAGCGACGGCCCTGAGCAGAGGCGCGCCGAAGGGCACGGACATTCGCAGCATCGATTTCAAGAATTTCTCATTCCCTTGGGATGACGACGTGGCCGCCGCTCCCTCCGAACGTGTTACGCCCTGGCACTGGATAGACTCGGTACCGCAATCCCGCATTCGTGTCGTAAACGGAGTTCGTCACTTCCGCAAACCAAATCAGTCTCGGCTAGAACGCGAACACTCCCCGCTCCTTAGGGTGAATTCCGTTATTTACGGCGATTTGGATGGCAACGGAGAGGAGGAGGCCGCAGTTCATTTGAACTACAGCACCGGGGGCACGGCGAACTGGGACTATCTGTACGTTTACAAGTTCGCTCGTGGAGACCCCAGGCTCATGGGTATCCTCCAGAGCGGTTCGCGTGGTTATGGCGGTCTCGCGCGAACCTCGATTCAAGGCGGAATGTTAGTATTGGATTTTGCCGACCCAGAGAGACTCGCCGGCGATTGCTGCTCCGAGGGATACATCCGCGTACGCTACCGCTGGAAAAATGGCTCTTTCATCGAGGAGGGTCCGCGGGAGCGCGGCGACGTGAACCTGAAAGGTCCCTAGCTCCAATTCGCCCGCCACTAGCGATCCGCCACTTCCTGTCCACGTTTCCTCAGCGTCCTCTGCGTCTCCGCGTTAGCCTTTTCTTCTCTTTCACCTTTTACTATCGATCAAAGATCCCGACCTTGTCGGGACTGTCAACCTCTTCTCCTATCCTTTCTTATTTCTTTACTTCGTTACTTCCTTACTTCTATGCTTCCAGGATGTTCGGGAAACCGCCGCAACTTGAGACCGAAGAAGAGCTGTACGACGTCGCGGTGCGCGCGTTGATGCGGCGGGCGCACTCCGTCCACGAGATGAAGAAAAAGCTCGAGCGGCGGAGCGACAATAAACTGCTCGTCCAGCTTGTGATGGCTCGGCTGAAAGAAAACGGGCTGATCGACGACGCGCGGTATGCGAAACAATTCGCGCGGCAGCGGACTGAATCGCGCAAGCAGGGAAAATTCCGCGTGGCTCGCGACTTGCGCGCCCGCGGCGTCCCCGACCGCCACATTGAAACCGCGCTCGAAGAAGCCGCCCAGGAAACCGACGAAGCCGCCATCGTCCGCCAGCGCATCGAGCGCAAGATGCGCTCTTTCCGCGGCCCCGATACAAGCAAGAAGATCGACGAAAGGAAGATGGCCTCCATCCACCGCAGCCTTCTTCGCGCCGGCTTCCCCGCCGACATAATCCGCCGCGAACTCCACTCCTTGACCCGCGAAGAACTCCCTGAAACCGAGACCGACTCCGACACTGAGCCTTCTTGAACTGGAGGTAAGACGGTACCGAAAACAATGTACAGTTGGGGTACACACCCCCGGCAGTTTGTATGAATGTCAAAACAAAGGAGTTGCAAAATTTGCAATTCGTAAGTCATTGATTCTAAAGAGGGGCAATCGGGTGAATAGGTGAGGATCTGGACCGCCATAAAATAGAAAAAGCGGCAGCCACGCTGCCGCACTCCAAATTTCGCAATTCTACCTGAATCGTATTGTACCAGAGTGGCATATTTCGTCAAGGATAATTTCAGGATAATTTCAGGAAAACCTGGAAGCTCGCGAACGTAAATTTGGAAGTGATTAGCAGGGAAGAGGTTAGGGCTGGAGAAAAGATTAGTGGGTAGAGTAACAAGCTTGATTGGTGTCGCCGGGCGGCGCCTCCGAAAATTCCGTCCCATGTCCACCGTGCCGCAATTGCTGCTACAGTGAGGCTCTGAGATAATCCATGCATTCGCCCCGACCATCCAATGAGGCCAGTGTGACCGGCAAAGAGAAACCGCCCCCGGTAAGGGGCGCACGAGAAAATGCCAAATCTTGGGGCGGCAACGACATCCGCGAGACGTTCCTGCGCTTCTTCGAGAGCAAGGGGCACCGCCGCGTGCGCAGCTCGTCGCTGGTGCCGCACGGCGATCCTACGCTGCTCTTCACCAACGCGGGGATGAACCAGTTCAAGGACGTTTTCCTTGGCCTGGAAAAGCGCGACTACACCCGCGCGACCTCCGCGCAGAAATGCGTGCGCGCCGGCGGCAAGCACAACGACCTCGAAAATGTCGGCTTCACCAAGCGCCATCACACCTTCTTCGAGATGCTCGGCAATTTCTCCTTCGGCGATTATTTCAAGAAAGAAGCAATCGCCTACGCCTGGGAGCTGGTCACTTCTCCCGAATGGTTCGCCATCGAGAAAAACAAGCTTTACGCTACCGTATTCGGTGGCGCCGAGGTCGCGCCGGGCACCACCTTGGGAGTCGATGAGGAAGCGAAGAGCCATTGGCTCGCACAAAAGGTTCCCGCAGACAGAATTTTCGCAATCCCCGGGTTGAAAGAGAACTTTTGGGCTATGGGCGATACCGGCCCATGCGGTCCGTGCAGCGAAATTCACTACGATATGGGCTCCGAAGCCTCCGATCTCGGTCACGGAGTCACTGCCCCGGAGTGCAAATTCCCTTGCGACTGTGGCCGCTTCGTCGAAATCTGGAATCTCGTCTTCATGCAATTCAACCGCGGCGAAAGCGGCAAGCTAACACCGTTGCCGAAGCCTTGCGTGGACACGGGCATGGGACTGGAGCGCGTCGCCGCCGTCCTCCAGAACAAGATCTCGAACTACGAGACAGACTTGTTTCAGCCGCTGATGAAGCGCGCCGCCGAACTGTGCGGGCTTGATCTCAATCGTGAGGAGGTAATCGAAGAAGGCAGAGGCGGCGCCGCTTCCTTGCGGGTAATCGCTGACCACGCGCGTGCGACGACGTTTCTGGTTGCCGACGGCGTCCTACCTTCAAACGATGGTCGAGGTTATGTTTTACGCAAGATCATAAGGCGTGCGGTATGGCACGGACGATTACTCGGTTCCAAAGGTCCTTTCTTAACGGAGATGGTGGTTGCTGTGCGAGCTCTAATGCACAATGCCTACCCCGATTTGTTTGGACCTTCTGCCTCTCACTTGCTCAAAGCAGTGAACGAGGAGGAGAAGCGCTTCAGTCACACCCTAGAATTTGGCAACCAAAGCCTAGTCACGGAAATGCACAGGGTCCTGTTCGACCAAATGTCGGAATACCTTGATGCCGACCCATCTCGGCTTGAGCAAGTAAGGAGACGCGACACCGACGCCCAAGGACGCTCCAAAAGCGGGACTGACTACGCGTTAGTTAAATCGGTGTTCGAGGATGGGGCGGACGCGATCAGATTAAGTGATTCAAGCCGCCTCTCGCTAGCTCAAGCCATTCGAGCCGCCTCCGGGCACACATTCATATTCCCAGGCGACCGGGCTTTCTGGCTATACGAAACATTTGGGCTGCCACGCGACTTCATCGAAGATGTCGTTCGTGACGCTGGAATATCATTTGATGACAGCGGTTTTGAGAAGGCGATGGAGGAGCAGCGAACTCGGGCGCGGCGCCAATCTTCCTTCAAAGCCGATTCCCATTTGATCACGGAGAAGCAAGCCCATTTCCGCAAGCTCGGCGAGACATTCAAAACCGAGCCGGATTTTTATTTTGGGACCAGCGCGAAAGATTGCCGCATTGAAGCGATCATTCTTACTGGCGGCGCTCGCCGCGCCGACACAAAAAGCGGCCTGGTCAATGAGTTGAAGGCCGGCGAGAGCGGCGAAGTCATTCTCGACCGCACGGCGATTTACCCAGAATCGGGCGGGCAGGTGGCCGATACTGGCGCGTTCTATGACAACTCGGAATCGCGAGAGCTGGCCGAAGTGAAGGGCGCGTCTTATCCCGTCGCGGGTCTCATTGCGCACAAGGTCGTCGCGAAAGAAACGCTGCGCGTGGGCGACCGCGTCGCCGTGGTGGCGGATGCGGAGCGCCGCGCGCGCATCATTCGGAATCACACGGGCACGCATCTCGTCCACGCGGCGCTGCGCAATATTCTCGGCACGCACGTGAAGCAATCCGGCTCGCTGAACGCGCCGGAGCGGCTGCGCTTTGACTTTTCGCACTTTGCGCACGTGGATGCGGAAGAATTGCGCGACATCGAGCAGCAGGTGAACGAAGAGATCCGCCTGAACACCGAGATCGAAACCAACGTCACTTCGCTCGAAGACGCGCTGGCTTCCGGCGCGCTGGCCTTCTTCGGCGACAAATATCCCGAGCACAACGTCCGCGTCGTCACCATTCCCGATCCCCGCGCCGCCAGGGGCTTCTACTCGAAGGAGCTTTGCGGCGGAACGCACGTGCAGCGCGTCGGCGACATCGGCGTCCTGAAGATTGTCAGCGAAGAGTCAGTGGCGGCAGGCGTTCGCCGGGTCGAAGCGGTTACCGGCATCGGGGCCCTGGAGCACTACCAGCAGCAGGCGCAAGTCCTGCGTCAGCTTGCCAGCCAGCTCAATGTCGGGGAGGACGCGGTTCTGGCCCAGGTCGAAAAGCTGTCCCAGACGGCGAAGCAGTTGGAGAAGCAACTGGAGGCCCAGAAGCGCAAGGGGGCGCTAGATCAGCTCGATGAGCTCGCCTCCCGCGTGCAAACCGTCAAAGGGGTGAAGGTGATCGCCGCGGAGGTGGAAAATGTTGATCGTGAAGGACTTAGGCAGCTTGTGGACAGCCTGCGCCAAAAGCTGGGTTCCGGAGTGGTGGCCTTGGGAATGCCGGAGAATGGAAAGGTGGCCCTGATCGCCGGGGTGACCAAGGACCTGACTGCTAAAGTCCATGCTGGCAAGCTGATACAGGCACTGGCGAAACAGGTGGGGGGTTCCGGGGGCGGAAGGCCCGATTTGGCCGAAGCTGGCGGAAAGGACACAACTGGCCTAAAAATGGCCTTGCAGAGCGTCCCATCTCTAATCGAATCATTGCTATAATCCCGTCCAGCGCCAGAACCGTGTCTGAAGGGAGACAGTACGCTTCCAGCGGGCGCGGGTAAGCAAGACGAACCAAATCACTCGGCGATCTTCCCCAGGGATGACCTCCAGGTGATGACCTCTAGTACGGAAGTGGCATTGACCGCAACGCGGCCATGCCGAACACTGTCTGCCATGAGGCTGAGTCCAAAATTGTTGTGTGCCTTCCCCAAGGGCATGATGCGTAAACGAACGGTATACACGGCAGGGCTCCTTCTCGCGACGCTGGCTTTCTGCGCGACTGCTTTCGCGCCGGGCGCCAGCGCACAAATCGCGAAGGTTGTTGACGATACGGGACAGCGGATGTTCATCAACTCCGAACCGCATTTGACGGCCAAGCTCATCGCCGCAAAGCCGCGCACAACCATCTACCTGCCAGCTGAATCTTCTCTTACAGGACGCAATCGTCCGGCCATGAACATGGACCGGGACGGTACGGAAAAACTGGTTCGAGAAGCGGCGGACCGTCACCACGTGGACCCAGCTCTCGTCCGCGCGGTGATCCAGACGGAATCGAACTGGAATCCGAAGGCGTATTCGCACAAGGGCGCCGGGGGATTAATGCAGTTGATTCCCACGACGGCACAACGATATGGAGCGTATGACGTGTTCAACCCGCAACAGAATGTCGACGCCGGGGTTAAATATCTCAAGACGTTGCTGGAACGCTACAACGGCAACCTCGACCTGGCCTTGGCGGCATACAATGCGGGAGAGGGGGCGGTGGACCGGGCACACGGCGTCCCCGCGTTTCGAGAAACGCGGAGTTACGTGCAAAAAGTACAGGATGCCTATTTCCGGCCGGGCTCGGGTCGTCTTGCGGACGCGTTCGTCAATCCTCACGCCATCCACAAAGACGTCTCTTCGGACGGCCGCACCATCTTCACCAACGACTAGCAGTTGCCAGCAGTTAGTGATTCGTCGCTGGTTGCAAGAACTCGTTTCAAAACCGCGTTCAAGCCCTCTAGAATCGATGGATGGAAGTGGCCGAAAGAAGGTTTTGGAGCGGCTTCCGGTCCTGGGTTCTCGCGGGCGCGCAGTTTGAAGCCCGCGAAGTTTGATTTTTTTGTTTGCGCGAATGCCCGCCTGCAGCGGCGCGTTTTGGGGGATGTAGAGGGATGTTGCAGGGCCGAAAGATTTTCCTGAAGATGTTCGCCGGCGCTTCGCTGGGTTTTGCGCTGGCCCTTGCCGCTGTTTCTCCCACGAAAGCGCACGCGGAAAGCGCCGATGCCACGGCTTCGGTGAAGCGGCAGTCTGCTTCGGCGCAATTTGCAAAAGCCGAAGAGCAGCGCGCGGCGCTGAACAGCAAGCCCCCCGACAAGCGCACGCTCGCGGATTACAAGCAAGTGGTAATGAGCTATCGGCGCGTTGCGATGATCACGCCACGGGCCACCGAAGTTCCCGATTCCCTGCTCGCCGTTGCCGAACTTTACACCGAAATGGGCGACCGCTTTGGGCGGCGCTACTATCAGTTGGCCGTCGATTCGTATCAGTTCCTGGTGCATGAATATCCGAAGAGCTTGTATTGCCAGGATGCGGTCTTGCGAATTGCGAAGCTGCAGCGCGATCAACTGGGAGATAGCGCGCTGGCCAGCAAGACTTACGAAGATTTCCTGAAGCGCTATCCGCGCTCGCCGAGAAAGCGTGAAGTGCAGGAAGCTCTGGCGGAATTGGCGCTGCTGCAGAACAGCGACGCGCCATCGCCGATGACTGTGCCGCAATCAAAAACCGTGGCGACAGATGCGCCGGCTGTGGAGGACCCGCGAGCGAGCGCACCGGCTCATTCCGGAGGCAAGACCGTTAGCCGCGCGGACACGGCGGAAATACCGCGGGTGCGGCGGATTCGCGCCGCCGCGAACGGAGAAACGACGCGGGTGACGATCGATCTCGAAGACAGCGTGCAGTTCACCTCCAAGCGCATCGCGAATCCCGACCGAATCTTTTTCGATTTGCAGGCGGCGCGGCTGACGCCGGAAGCAGCTCGCACTAGTATCCACATTGATGGCGGTCTGCTGACCGCTGTGCGCGTGGCCCAGAATCAAGCGGGCGTGGTGCGCGTGGTGCTGGACGTGAACGGAGTGAAGGATTACACCGCTTCCCTGACCGGCAACCCGCCGCAACTATTGATCGATCTCTACGGAAATTCCGCGCCAACGGCGCCGGTGCGCACGGCCAAGGCCAAGCCTGGACGGCAGGCGGTGAGCGAAGACTCGAATGAGAATGCAACAACGGCGAACCGCGAAACAGGGCCCGTTCAGAGCGCCGCTTCAAAGAATCCGCCAGTGGAATCGCCTTCGTCCTCCGACCAGCCGGCGGCCAATGGAAAGGGAGCCATCAGCGCCACGATGAACGGTGCAGGCGCGGGCGGCAATTCGTCCGCGGCCGCGCGCAATTCCCTGCCAGGCGCGAAAAGTGGAAAATCGAAATCGGTGAAGACGGCTTCGGCAAGCGCCAAGCCCGAATTGATTCAGCCGACGAGCGCGCCACAGCCGACGCGCGACGGCCAGGCCACCCTGACGCGGACACTGGGACTGAAGATCGGGAGGATCGTCATCGACCCGGGCCATGGCGGACACGATACGGGAACGATTGGAGCAACCGGTCTGATGGAGAAAGATTTGTGCCTGGATGTGGCGCTGCGGCTCGGCAAGATCATCGAGCAACGGCTGCCCGGTGCGAATGTGGTGTATACGCGTTCGGACGACACCTTCGTTCCCCTGGAAGAACGGACGAGCATCGCAAACCAGGCCAAAGCCGATTTGTTTATTTCGATTCACGCGAATTCGAGCAGGGACCACGCCGCGCGGGGCATCGAGACGTATTACTTGAATCTGAAGGGATCGGCGGAGGCGATGGAGGTGGCGGCACGCGAAAACGCCACGGCGCAGGAAGGCGTTCACGACTTGCAGGACTTGGTGAAGAGAATCGCGCGAACAGAAAAGATCGACGAATCGAAAGAGCTTGCCGAGGATATTCAGGACTCCCTGTCGAAGCGGATTCAGAAGTCCAGCCGGACCGTCAGGAACCGCGGCGTGCGGAAAGCGCCGTTCGTTGTGCTCATCGGCGCGGACATGCCTTCGATCCTGACGGAGATTTCCTTCCTGAGCAATCCGGCGGACGAGCAGTTGTTGAAGAAGCCCGAGCAGAGGCAGAAAGTAGCCGAAGGGCTGTATCAAGGTGTTGTCAGCTACCTGCAGAGCATGAACAGCGTGACCGTCAATCTGCCCGTGAAACCAGGCGTGCGGCGCCCGAGCGAGACGGCGGTTGAACAATCTCGCAACCAGAACTAACCTAGTGGTGTCTAATGGCAGAGTAGGGATGGGGAAACTCCGCGTCATTGCGTCTATTGTGCTGGCGCTGGCCGCCGCGCCCTATTCGTCTGCTCAGCGGCGGGCCCTGCCCGATCATTTCGGCAAGTGGTCCGCTGTTTCGCCAAGCAGCAGCATCAAGCCGGAGAACACACAAGAGGAATTGCTTGAAACAGGGTTCGTGAATTCGCTCGCGCGGACATATTCCGACGGCGGACGCACCCTGACCGCTGTAGTCTATCAATTCCGCGACGCGAGCAGCGCCTACGAAATCTACACATCCACATTGGATCCAAATATGTTGCCTTCCACCGTGGGAAATAACACGGCTGTGGGCGGGAGCACGCTCGTGGCGTTGACCGGCAATCTTGTTGTCAGGGTCTGGCCGGTGCAAAATCCCTCGACGGAAGAGCTGCGGGAATTGATGAAAAGCCTTCGGGCTCGTTCGGAACAGACACCGTTGCCGCCGATTCGTTCGTATTTGCCGCAGGGTTTCACGGACGGAACCCAGAGGTATGCCCTGGGAGCCGCGGCGTTCCGGAATGCGTTTGCCTCGCTGGGACGCTCTGAATTCGCGAACCTGGCAAGCGAAGCGGGCTTCGGTTCGGGCGCGGAGGCGATGTTCGCGCAATACCGGGCCGGAAAAGATGAGGCGGTGGTGCTGTTGATCGAATATCCGACGCCGCAACTGGCGGAGCAGCACCTGCGCCATCTGGAACAGGCCCTCTCGCCCGCAGCGAAGCAGGCCGGCACAACCATCGAGCGCAAAGCTTCCCTGCTGTCTCTGATCCTAAAGCCGTCGTCTGCGGCGTATGGCGATGCGCTGCGCAGCGCGGTGAATTATGAGACGCAAGTTACTTGGAACGAGCCGACCCACACGATTACCGATCCGCCGTGGGCAACCATCCTCGGAAAGATTTTCATCTTTACGTTTCTGTTCATGATCGTGGCGGTCGTGCTGGGCGTAGCCTTCGGCGGAGTGCGAGTAATCACGAAGATGTTCTTCCCCGGCAAAGTTTTTGACCGGCCAGACCGGATGGACGTTCTCCAGCTTGGACTCTCGGGCAAGCGCATCGATTCCCGCGATTTTTACTAGCGCCGTTCCAACTTATTGCGACCAGGCTCTGTGCAACTTCGCGTCCGAGGAACGGGCAGGGACAGAGTTTCTCACGTTTGCTTCATTTGAGTTGGGACGGCACTAGCAGGCTGGAGCCACTTCAGGTAACCAATTCCATTTCCCTCTGTTGGATAGAGAGTCGGAGCCTCGCGGCACTATGTTCCAGCGCAAGAGTGTCGTAGAATTTCTGCACGGGGATTTCCGCAATGGAATCGGGTAGCGTTCGAACCAAGAAACATGCCTCGGAACGGCGGGCAAGCGCCGTGCTGCTGGCGCTGACGGCCGGTGCTTTGGCAGTTGGCTGCCAGAAGAGCGCGGCCGACAATCCACCGGGCGCTGGGGCACCAGCCCTGCCGGTTCAGGTGCGGATTGCGCCTTCGGTCAAGATTCCCGACACGACGGAGTATCTATCCATCCTGAAATCGCGGCACTCCGCCACCATCAATCCGCAAGTGGAAGGACAAATCACGCGAATTTTCGTGAAGTCCGGCGAGCACGTGAAAGCGGGGACTCCGCTCCTGCAAATCGATCCACTGAAGCAGGAAGCCACTGTCAACAGCCAGGAAGCCTCGCGGGCCGCGCAGGAAGCGAACCTGCGGTACGCGAAGGTTTCTCTGGAGCGCGCCCAGAAGCTATTGGACGCCGGAGTGATCAGCAAGCAAGAATACGACAATGCGCAAACCGCTTATGACGCGGCCGTCGCGCAGTTGAAGGCGCTGGACGAACAGGTAAGGCAGCAAAAGGTGCAGCTCCACTACTATAGCGTCACGTCCCCGATGGACGGGATCGTCGGCGATATTCCCGTGCGCATGGGCGACCGCGTGACGGTCGCCACGTCACTGACCACCATCGACGAACGCGGAGCGCTCGAAGCGTACATTTACGTTCCCGCCGAACGCGCCCATAATTTGAAAGCCGGATTGCCAGTGCGGCTGCTGGATGCCGCCGGAAATTCCCTGAGTGAGACTCGCGTCACCTTTGTGTCGCCGCAGGTGGACAGCGACACGCAGAGCGTTCTTGCCAAGGCTACCGTGGAGAATCCGCAAGGAAAGCTTCGCGTCGCGCAGGAGGTGCGCGCGCAAATTACCTGGGGCACTCACGAAGGCCCGGTTATCCCGGTGCTTGCGGTGCAGCGCATCAACGGCCAGTTCTTCGCATTCGTCTCCGTGAACGAAGGCAAAGAAACCTTGGCGCGGCAACGGCCCTTGAAGCTGGGCGATACGGTCGGCAACGACTTTGCCGTGCTGGATGGCATCAAGCCCGGAGATCACATCATCGTCTCCGGGACGCAATTCTTGCAGGACGGCGCGGCGGTCGCCGAGCAGATTCAGAACGACGGCAAGAGGACCCCGGCAAAGTAGGCGCGGCAGAGGAAATGAGCGGCGCCACTCCAATCCAAGCAAAGGCGGAACCCGGCCTTGTTCGTTGATTTCTTCATCCGGCGCCCGGTTTTCGCCACGGTCTGCGCTCTATTCATCATTCTCGCGGGCGCGATTTCCATTCCCACCCTGCCGATCGCGGAATTCCCGGACTTGGCGCCGCCGCAAGTCACCGTCAGCAGCGGGTACATCGGGGCGAACGCGCAAACCGTGGAGTCCGCGGTCACCATTCCGCTGGAACAAGCCATCAACGGGGTTGAGGGCATGAAATACATGACTTCAACCAGCGGCAACGATGGGACCAGCCAAATCACCGTGGTGTTTGACGTAACCAGGAACGTCGATTTGGCCGCGGTGGACGTGCAAAACCGCGTGAACCAGGCGCTGGGCCGGCTGCCCAACGAAGTCAAGAATACGGGAATTTTCATCAGCAAACAGATCGGCGGGTTTGTCTTTGGCGCGGGCGTTTATGCAGACGGGGGACAATACGACAGCCTGTTCCTGAGCAACTATCTGGATGTGTACGTGAAGGACGCGCTGAAGCGCGTGAAGGGCGTGGGCAACGCGATTGTATTTGGCGAGCGCAAGTACGCCATGCGCCTCTGGCTGGACCCCGCAAAAATGGCGGGGCGCGCCTTGACAGCTACGGACGTGGTCGGCGCGTTGCAGGAGCAAAACGTGCAGGTCGCCGCGGGCCAGATCGGCCAGCCGCCAACGCAGAATGACCGTTCCTTTCAGGTGAGCGTACGCGCCGTTGGGCGCCTGAGCGAGGCCGCCGAATTTGACAACATCATTCTGAAAACCGGGAGCGACGGCACCCTGGTTCGTGTAAAAGACGTGGGACAAGCCGAGCTGGGAGCCGAGGATTATGGCTCGCTCCTCCGATTCAACGGCCACGACGCGGTAGGCCTGGCGGTCACGCAACTCCCTGGCGCGAATGCTCTCGATGTAGACAAAGCGGCCAAGGAGGAGCTGCTGCGGCTGTCCAAGAGTTTTCCTCCCGGGCTCAAAGCTGCGGTGGCCTTCGACTCGACTACGGTCATCGGCGAATCCATTCGGGACGTGCTCATCACGTTGCTTCAGGCCATCGCGCTGGTCATTCTGGTGATCTACGTTTTCCTGCAAGACTGGCGGAGCACGTTCATTCCCGCGGTGACCATTCCCGTTTCGCTGATCGGCACATTTGTGTTTGTGAAGCTGCTGGGTTTCTCCATCAACACGCTGACACTTTTCGGCATTACCCTGGCCACGGGGCTGGTGGTGGACGATGCGATTGTGGTCATCGAAAACGTGGAGCGGCACATCATCGAGGGCATCACGGAGCCGCACAACGCCGCATCAGTGGCGATGAAAGAAGTAACCGGGGCAGTCATTGCCACCTCGCTCGTTCTGGTGGCGGTGTTTGTGCCCGTGGCGCTCTTTCCAGGCACGACCGGCATTCTTTTCCGCCAGTTCGCCCTGACCATCGCGTTCTCGGTATCCATTTCCGCGTTCAATGCGCTGACACTAACCCCGGCGCTTTCCGCGATTTTCCTGGGACGTCACCGGGAGCGGGCCAAGGGCCGTTTCTTTACATTATTCAATGAGGTCTTTCGCGCGGGCACAAGTTTCTACCAAAGCAGCCTGCGAAAAACTCTGCACTGGCGTACTGCGGCCCTGGCTGTGTTCGTGGTTCTGCTCGGCGGCACGTATTTGCTGTACCAGCGCGTTCCGCGCGCGTTCATCCCCGAAGACGACCAGGGCTATCTGATGTTTATTTTGCAGGCCCCTCAAGGTGCCTCACTCACTTACACGCGGGATATCTGCGCGCAGGCGGAGGAAGTGATCGCACGTGACCCCGAAATCGATGGCGTTTTTTCCATCGTCGGGTCTGGCGCTGTGGGGTCGGCTTCCAATCAGGCGACGCTCTTCGCGAATTTGCGCCCGTTCGAGGAACGCAAGGGAGAATCTCACTCCGCAGCGAAGGCCATCCAGAGGTTGCGCATTAGTCTTTCGACGATCTCCGGGGCGGTGGTGGTTCCGTTTAACCCGCCAGCGGTATTCGGACTAGGACAGTTCGGAGGATTCCAATACGAGTTGGAAGACCTGGGACGCAATTCGCTGCAAACCCTGGCTGACACGGCAAAGCAACTCGTGGGACAAGGCAACAAAAGCGGGGAAGTTGCGGGGCTTTTCACCAGCTTCACCGCAAACGATCCGCAATACGTGGTGCACATCGACCGGGAAAAAGCGAAGAGCTTGCGAGTGCCCTTCAGCCAGATCACCGACACGCTGCAGGTCTATATGGGCTCGGTGTACGTAAACGACTTTGATTTCAACAATCGCTCGTATCGCGTCTACGTGCAGGCTGCCAGCGAATTCCGCTCGGAGCCAAAGGACATTCGGCAATACTATTTACGCTCGGCCACGGGAAAGATGATTGCGCTCGACAATCTGGCGACCGTCGAGCAGACTGCGAACCCCCAACTCATCCCCCACTACAATTTGTTCCGCTCGGCGGAGATCAATGGCTCGACGGCGCCGGGCCGCAGCTCGGGAGAAGGCATCGCGGCAATGCAAGCGCTCTCGAAGAAGGTGCTGCCCAACGGGATGAAGTACGAATGGAGCGGGCTTTCGCTGGAAGAGATTGAGTCGGGGGGGAAAACACTGACGCTATTCCTGCTTGGCCTTGTGGTTGTGTATCTGACACTGGCCGCGCAATACGAGAGTTACGTGCTTCCGTTTATCGTGCTGCTGGCGGTGCCGGTGGCGCTCCTCGGCGCGATTGGAGCGCAGGCGTTGCGAGGCTTGCAGAATGACGTGTACTGCCAGATTGGCCTGGTGATGCTGATCGGTCTTGCCAGCAAGAACGCAATTCTGATCGTGGAATTTGCGGAGCAATTGCGCGGTCAAGGCAGGTCGGTCGTCGAAGCCGCAGTGGAAGCGGCGCGCATCCGCTTGCGCCCCATCCTGATGACTTCACTCGCGTTCATTCTCGGCGTGGTGCCGCTGGTGCTGGCGCGCGGGGCGGGTCGGGCCGGGCGCATCTCCGTCGGCACGACGGTCTTTGGCGGAATGATCGCCGCGACCACGCTAAACTTGCTGTTTATTCCGACCCTGTATGTGATCGTACGGAGCATCGTTCCGGGACGCGCTGCGCAACCCGCAGCAGAGTAGGATTCAGCCATGCCATCGCAAACTCTTTCGCGACGCTCGTTTCTCGCATTTTCGGCGACGCTGCCGTGGGCTTTTTCGGCGCGCGCCTTGGCATCGATTCCCGTCGGCCTCGAGCTCTATTCCGTGCGCAACGAATTGAAGCAAAACCTGGAGGCCACTGTTCGCGCTGTCGCCCAGATGGGATATCAAGGGGTGGAGTTCTATGCGCCTTATTTCGAATGGTCCGAGAATCAAACCAAGCAAACGAGAAAACTTCTCGACGACCTGGGCATCCGCTGCTTCTCCACGCACAACGACAGTTCGTTTCTGGGCCCGGAGAAAATCAGCCGGGCGCGTGACATGAACCTGATTCTGGGGAGCAAGTATGTGGTCATGGCCTCAGCGAAGCCGAAACCTGGTCCGGACGGCTGGAAGGTGGTTGCCGATTCGCTGAATGTTGCCGCCGATGAGCTTGAAGCGTCCGGCTTGAAGGCGGGCTATCACAATCATCAACGGGAATTCACGCCCGACGGGAGCCAGCGTCCCATCGAAATCCTGGCAAAAAACACGAAGCCGTCGGTCATGCTGCAGCTCGACGTGGGCACGTGCCTGGAGGCCGGTTCGGATCCTGTGGCATGGATTCGCGCCAATCCGGGCAGAATTCGCTCGCTCCATTGCAAAGACTGGTCGCCCGACCCCGCGAAGGGATACGCCGTTTTGTTTGGCGAAGGCAGCGCGGATTGGAAAAATATTTTCGAGGCAGCCGAAACCGCCGGTGGCGTGGAGTATTACCTCGTGGAACAAGAAGGCAGCCGTTTTTCTGAGCTCGAGACCGCCGAGCGGTGTCTGAAGAGTTTTCGCCTCAAGCATGCAGATTGATTTCTGGCTGTTCGGAAACTGCGGTGCGTGTTGGGTTCAACCCTACCGCCGCCAAGTCCGGTTCGCGCTCGCCGATGAATGGCGCATCAGCCATCGTCGCAGGTGGCCGGGGCGCCTGTGACATGCCAAATTTGGTTGGCACCCTTCCAGCAAAACGAACCGGTCTCCGGAGCGTCGGCTCCGGAGACCGGGAAGGTAGCCTTAGGTTTGCGCAGCTGCCGCTAGAAAGCGAGCCGCAATCCGAGAGACATGATGCGCGAAGTTGGCGCCCCGAGCGTGGTTCCCGAGGGGTTCTGCGCCAAGCACTGCGCTTTGCCAAAGAGGCCGCTGTTCAGGTTACCTTGCACGCAGTCGAAGCTGGGGTGGTTGAGAACGTTCGCGGCTGAAGCACGGAAGTCGAGCTTCCACCGCTCCGAGAGCCTAAAGGCCTTGCCCAGGCTCATGTCCATCTGCTGGAAGCGCGGCCCATGGAACACACCCCGGCCGAGACTACCGAAGCGTTCATAGGGCGTGGCCCCGGATGGGTACTCGGGATTCGCAAAGAGCGAATTCGGCGTGGACGGGCAGGTGCTGGAACTGACACTGGTTGATACATTTGCTGGCATCCCCGGGAAGCCGCAGCCGATTTTGTTGTTGTCCGTGAAGATTCCGTCAGCCGGGTTGGCCCCGCTATAAACTGCGCCGGGGTTAGAACCGATGAAAACCGGATGATCGTTGAGAACTCCATCCAGGTTGTAATCGCCTCCGATATTGAAGGGCACGCCGTTCTGGTCCAGCACGAAAGCTCCGGTTGCGTCCTTTGCGCGGATTGCCCCTCGGCCATTCCACACATCGATGGGATGGCCGGCGTATAACTGGTAGAAGCTCGAGAGCGTCCAGCCGCCCAGCGCATGTCCAAGGAAGCCTTTCTGGCTCTTCAAGAAGGGCAGCTCGTAGATCACATTAAATTTGTAGGCGTGGCGGTGGTCGAACGAAGCCGGGCCCGGATATTGAGTCGGATTTGAATTCGTTACATAGTAGTAAGGCGCGGTGAAACTGCCAATGTTATAGCACCCGGCGAACAATTCCGAGTTGACGTCCAGCAGCTTCGAGTAGGTATATCCCGTCTGGAACTGCAAGCCATGGCCCAGGCGCTTCTGCGCTTCGGCCACAAGCGCATGGTAACGTGAGCTGACGCTGTTCGAGCGGTAGTTGAAGCCCGTATACAGCGGGTTGGGACGCACGGTAGTCAAGCTAGTCTTGCTGACAACGCCATAGCCGATGCCGTCTACTCTGTTGTAGTTTTCGAGCATGGGCAAATTGCGACCCATGGAACCCTGGTAACCCACACGGAAAAGGATGCCGCCAAAGGATTGGCGCTCGACGCTCAAGCCAAAGTTCTGGCTGGAGGAGTCTTTCATGTTCACATCCATGGTGCGAACTGAGACGCGCTTTCCAGGGTGAGGGATCGGATTGGTGGGGTCGTAGGCCCCACCAATGGAATCCGGATTGGAATAAAAGATGGAATCGGTGCTCGCAGCATTAAAGTCGATCAGAGCGTAGAACGGCGGGTTCCACGCCCCGTTCGACCAGATGTTGTCAAAGATGCGGTCATAAAAAATGCCGTAGCTGCCTCGGACGGCCATCTTCCCGTTGCCAAACACATCCCAAGCAAAGCCGACCCGCGGTGCGATGTCACCGTTTCGCGTATTCCACATGCGGCTGACGGGACTCACCCGGGCGGCGGAAATGCAAGCGGGGTCAAGGATGTTGCAACTGTTGATGTTTGTGAATTGAGCCAGGATATTGTGATCTTCGCTTGGGGCGCCGTAGCGGTCCCAGCGAACCCCGAGGTTCAAAGTCAGGCGCGGACTGAGTTTCCAGTCGTCCTGAACGAACGTGTAGTAGTCGTGGTAGGTGTAGTGGCGATAGGCATTTGCCTTGGCGCCGTTGGCTGGGTTAATCGAAGTTTCCTGGAAGTAGGGATAATCGTTCGCAAAGTTAGGGTTGTCGGGATTGTTTTTGTTCACGTTGCCCACGTTGGCGATCGTGCCATTGGCTTGCAACGTGCCATCGCAGGTGGCCGTTAACTGTGCTCCGACCGGGCATGCTAGATTGCCCGCCTTATTGGAAGGGCCGTTGATATTGTCAAGCTCAGCAAACTCGTAATAACCCGGACCACCCAGATCCCAGTTGCGGTAAAGGATGCCGTACTGGCTGCCGCCGCCGAATTTCAGGGAGTGTCGGCCGACAGTCCAAGTCAGATTATCCGTAGCGGACCAGCGGTCCTGAACGAATCCTTGGACGAGGCCGCCTTCGCCGGGCCCGAAGACAAAACTTAGGCAGCCAGCAGCTTGATTATCTATGAGAGCTTGAGGAACGGTGTCCGTCCCGTTGCCTTCGATAAACGTGTTGAAGTGACGGTTGTGAGCAATGGTGACCTCATTCAACACGCGCGGGGTGAAGGCATGGGTTTCGCCGAGGGACAATTGGTGAAAGTGATTGATGGTCGAGGCATTGATTGGCCCGGTCGAATTAATCCCGCCCCCGCCATATTTATCCACGAAGCTCTCTCGAAAAATATTGGCAGAAAAACTTAGACGGTCTGATGCACTAAAGCTGTGGTCTACGCGCCCGTAGTAGGCATTCGGCTTATCCGTGGCCGGGTCAAAAAAGGAGATGCATCCGACCGGGTTCGGAAGGCCATTTTTCTGTGGATTTGTCGCGCCGGCACCCGTGTTGGGAGCGCATCCTCCTGCGTCTGAGGTGAGTGGAGGAAACGCCGCAAGAATCTGTTTGGCGAGGGGGCTCGCATTCGCCATCAGATTCGCGAGCCCGGCTGTCGTCGGGACGTAAATGTTCGGAAAAGTTGCGGCCGTGAGCGGCGCCCCGGAACGCAAATCAACGCGGTCGAGCGCAAAGGAGAAAAAGGTCTTGTCCCTGCGAATTGGTCCGTCGATTTCGCCGCCATACTGGTTACGGATATACTTGGGTTTTGGCAAACCCAACTTGTTATTAAAGAAGTCCCCCGCGTTGAGCGAAGCATTGCGGTTTTGCTCGTAAAGCGCACCGTGAAACTTGTTCGAGCCGGACTTCTGGTTTGCCGTGACAACAGCGCCCGCCCCACGGCCATATTGAGCGCTCATGCTGTTCGTTAAGACCGTGAAATCCTCGACAGACTCGAGCGGTGGTTTGATGTTGATTCCACCTCCAGAAAAGTTGTCGTTATTATCGGCGCCGTTCAGCAAATAGGCGGTACCGGCTATCCTGGCGCCCCCGGAAGTGGGCTGCATGGTTAGTCCTGGCGATACCTGGGGCGCGAGAAAGGGGAGGACGCCGAAAACGTCGCGGTCTACCAGCGTGGCATTCTCAATTGTAGTGCGATCAATTTGGGTTGCGAGGTCCGAAGTGGCCGTCTGCACAAGGAGGGCCTGCCCGGTCACTTCAATGACTTGCGAAGCCTGAGCCAATTCCAGCTTAACATTAAAGGGAACAGTCTGACTGGCCTCGACCACGATTCCGGAGGCCCTGACAGCAGCAAAGTTGGCCGCCTTCACTTCGACGATATAGTTCCCCGGAGGCACCAGGGAAAAGCGGTAGGAACCGTCCGATCCCGTGGTGGTCGCCTGAGAGGCGTTCGTGCCGGCGTTCGTGATCGTGACGGTCACGTTTGGCACAACGGCGCCAGTGGGATCCGTGACCGTGCCTGTGATCACGCCCTGAACGGTTTGTGACCATGCTATTCCGCTCGCCCCGAGAAGAATGACAACGGCCAACAGAACAACGATAGTTCGCAATCTCACACTTCACCCCCTAAGATTAAAGCTTCCTCGGCGCAGCCCCAATAATGCGTTCTGAATTTCGTTACCGCTCAATAAAGCAACACCCCTGAACAACTTAGGAGTTGAGGGCTTCCCGACCAGGATTATTTGCTTGGATTCAAGTACTAAATGAACGCTTTGTCAAGAAAAAATTGAGACACTCCTGAGATCAACGACAGATAAATTGAAGGTAAATTGATGGACTCTGGTTCCTGTGACAAGGATAGAGGGAGAATGTGACGAGCGCAAGAAAGTCGAAGCGCGACCCTGCGGCTGCCCGTCGCTGGTACACACGAGGGCTTCCCGTAATGTAAAATGACTTACCCCGTGCCAGTGGAATTTTTCTTCCGTCGCCGGGAAGGCTGTGTTTGGGGGTGGCATGACTAGCGGACCGCGAACAAGACTGACTCGCAGAAACTGGCTCAAAGCAAGCCTGATTTCCGGAGGTGCCCTGCTTGCCGGGTTTGAGGAGATCGGGTGGCCGGAACCGTCCGTCGCGGGACAAGCCGGCCGCCTCTCGCTGTGAAAGACCCGCCAGTGCGGAACAGGCGGCTGGATTCTGGGTATTATGTTCGTAGTGTCGAGATCACCGAAGCGTGAGAGAGCGGGACGTGGCGGTAAAGACGTACAGAAACAAGAAACTAAATGAGGTGAGATAGTGCACTGGGCCCTTCGGCTGGCATATTCATTTGTTCTTTTCTCGGGCACGGCGGCAGGGGTGTTGCCGGGGCAAGAGATGAATCACGCAGGACAGCAGGACAGCAGTCCGGTGCCTCGGGAGATTCTCGAGCGGCCCGTTCCTCTGCGGCAGGGTATCGGCACGGTGCACGAAAAGGTGACTACCTCGTCTCCCGAGGCGCAGGCGTTTTATGATCAAGGGCTGGCGTACCTACATTCATACGTCTGGATCGAAGCGGCGCGGTCATTTCACCAGGCCCTGCGCTTGGACCCGAACCTGGCCATGGCTTATCTCGGCCTGACGGACACGTATATCGGTCTGCAAGACGTCACGACCGCGCACGCCGCTTTTCAACGGGCACAGGAATTGCGGCAGAGAGCAAGCGAACGGGAACGAACATGGATCACCATCCGCGAGCGGGAGCTTGCGTATCTGGAGGACAGCAGCTCTCCGGACACGTACATCGCTTATCGGCAAGCGCTTAAAGATGCCATTAAACGCAACCCGAACGACCCGTGGCTGTGGATCCAGCGCGGCCTCGCTGATGAAGCTTCACCCTTGACGCACGGCCAGGCCGGCGGTGTGGACACGCTCGCCTTCTACAAAACTGCTCTGGCACTCGCTCCGGACAACTTTGTTGCCCATCATTATTATGCCCACACATACGAAAACATCGGTAGAACGAAGGAAGCGTTGGACGAGAGCGCCACGTACGTGCGAATGGCACCGGTGATTCCTCATGCGCACCACATGCACGGACACGAACTCCTGCGAGCCGGGCGAACCGAGGAAGCCATCCAGGAGTTCCTTAAAACGAAGGAATTGGAAGAGGACTACTATCGCGCGGAGCGCATCCCGGCTCGCTATGACTGGCACCATGCCCACAACCTTCAATTGCTGGCGATGAGCCATCAATCCCTAGGTCAAATGAAATTAGCCGAAGCCTTGTTTCGCGAGGCCTTTTCACTTCCTGCATACACCGATTTTCTGGAATACAACCGCAAAGCCTGGCCGGAGTTTTTGCTGAGCCGGGGCAGATTCGAGGAAGCACTGGAGTCCGCGCGCGAGTTGACAAAGAGCCAATGGCCCATGCCGCGCCTCGCCGGACATACTCTCTCCGGACAAGCTCTGCTGGCCACGGGCCGACAGGGCGAGGCCAAAGAGGAATTAACCCTTGCGGAGAGGGAAACAGAGCTGCTTCCACCTAACGCTCTGGCGGCTTTGCCATATCCCGGCGTACTTCGGGCGGATATCCTGTTGCGTGAGAAGAAGATGGAAGAAGGGGAAGGTCTGGCGAAGGAAATCGAGAGGATGGTTCTTGCCATGCCCGGCCCAGACGCGTGGAGCGCGGCTCGATTCGAACTGGAATCCATCGCTCGCACAGCTCGCGAGGCCGGTGACTGGGAATTGGCGAAGTTCACCGCTCAGCAAATGATCCAGCACGACCCCAGTTACGCGGTAGGATATTTTGCCCTCGGCTTGGTGGCTGAACATACGGGCGACGCCGCCATGACGCGCCAGCAGTTTGCTACGGCAGAGAAACTCTGGAGCAGGGCGGACAAGAATCTGCCCGAACTCGCGCGCATTCGTGAAAAATCCGCGGCGCTTCGCTGAACTCTTCCTCGCCTGCGCAGCCCGCTCGAACAGCGATCTGGCTTAGGAATTGACTCCGGCACGTTCGTAGTCGTGAACTACCGCAGAATAGAAACAATTGTGTGGGCTTTTGCGTACTTCAGCGGCGGCGGTAAACCACGACGTCGTCGCCGTAAGCGCCGCTGGCAGCATAAGAGACGGTCCGGCGTCCCAAGTATTCCAGCGACTCGACGTGTTGAGCGGGTAGAGCGTTGTTCGCGAGAAAGATGCCACCGGGATTCATCATGTGCGCGATGCTCGCCATCGCCAGGGCTTGTTGAAGGCGGTCGTAGTAGACGAGAATGTTTGTCGCAACCACAAGGTCAAAGCCCTGCCCCTCGCCGGGGTCCATCGTCTGCGCCACGATGTTCAGATTCAGCGGCGCAACCCGGGACGCGTAACGCGGTGCGATCGCCACGGCTCGCAGCGTCACGCCTCCCAGCGTTTTTGGAACGGGCAACGGCTGCGCCCGCGTCCCCAGAATCTGTCCAAAGTGCTCCCAATAGGCAATCGCCGCGGGGTTCCAGTCCGCTAGCGTATCCCGCGGCAGTTGCACTGGGTACGCTGTGCCCGCCCTCGCAGCATGGGCCAGCTTCGTCACGTGCGAGTTCACGGCCGCGTTCAAGTCCAGGGTCAAGATCTGGATCTCTTCCGCTTTCCCCAAACCGAGCCGCGCCGCCGCTTCCAGCACTGCAAATGGCTGCAGCGTTTGCAGCGGATAGAAATCGTAGCCGTCCCGCTTGTCCGTGAAGTCCAACCCCGGCCCAATCACTGCGATGCGCCGAATCTTTCCCGTCGCGACAACCCCTTTGGTTGATAGCGAGCGCAGCGTGTCTTCGAGCGCGTAATTCGGCAGCAGCGAGGTGTCCACGGAAAGGCCGCGCTCCGCGTATAGCGTTCCGCGCGTGAGCATCACCTCTCCCACGTCACCGGACCTGCCTGCCTCTTCCAGCTTTTTCTGATATCCTTGCTGCTCTCCTAAGAATCTCTTCAGGTTTACCGTCAGGAACCGTTCCACTTCGCCCGCCGCAATTCCCTTCCGCGCGAGAAGCTCCCGCACGAGTCGCAGGCGTTCGTTGGGTGTCGCAGCTCCGAGCGCTATCGCAAGCGCGTGTGCCCGCGCCTGCGCGGCAGAGGAAATCTCGCCTGATTCCGTCACTGCGCTCTCAGCGGTCTCCAGCCGTGGCAGATTTGTATAGGAAGTTCCGTACAAGACCAAATTGCTGACGGAATCTTCCACCCCTCGGTCGATCCGCGCGCGCACTTCCACGTCCTGCTCACGAATCCAATGGTTCCACGCATCGGAATCGGCGATGTTGCTCCCCGGCAGCGCCGAATCGGCAAACAGCCGCAGTGTTTCAGCGACTTCTGCGAAATTCAGATACCGGACTTCCCTTTCGCTGGAAAAGAGAATCTCGGACCAAAACACAACGAGAGAAAGAATCAGAATCCACGGCAATCGCCGCGAGAAATTTCCTGATGTGGCAGGCATTTCGCTCAAATCTTAGGGCCCGCTTGACCCGCCGTCAATTCGCTCGTTACTTGCCTCATTCCTGCCCGAAACATTCGGAAATGCGTGAGCCCCTACGGATCGCTCAGATTCTTTTCGGCCATTCAGAGCCTCAAAACAACGCTGAACATGTACGCACAGGCCGTTTGAGAAGCACAACGGGTACGGAAAATGGGAAACTGAACTGATTGAGAGAAAGTAAGTCAGGAAATTCTGGAGCCGAGAGTGGGAGTTGAACTCGCGACCTGCCGATTTCTCCGCCGACATCATGTTGTTGGATTCACGCGCTTTATTCCTCACCATACCCTATGATTTTGCATGGTATTTGGCGAGTTTTGTTCAGAAGTTATTCACAACTTTTAAGTGCTTTGAGTCGTAATCTGAATCGTAATACAGGAGACTCTCTTATCTGGTATTCAGCAAATTCCGCTGATGAATTATTCATTGAACCGCATTCGTCGGATCTCAAGCTGCCGCTTATTGCTTGGAGGGTTCCGCCTTAGCTCCGACGAGCGAGTACAGATAGATAAAGATGCCGACTGCGAAGAGGACGCCGCCGAGGCCCACAAAGAGCATGAAGGCAATTGGGCCATGACCCAGGAGGCACAGACTCTCAACCACAAGACCGAGAATCAGGATGATTCCGGAAAGTTGTAGCTTCCGCTCAAGGGGACTTGTGCTGAGCATCAGTTGCCTCCCTTCCAGAACTTCGCGTCTTTCAAGCTGGCCACGTCGTGAACGGCTCCATGGCATCCACTCGAAATGCACGATGTCTTGTTTGCCTTCAGCGCTGGAAGCAAGTCCGGATCGGCAGTATGTACCACACCTTCTTCAAAAGATCGCGCGCCGGCGTGGCAGTGCAGGCACTCGCGGTTGTTATACGGCTCATAGAGCTTGATGTTCTCCGGCGTCGGAGGTGTTCCAAGGTAATACACGTAGATATGCCTCAGCCCGCCAAGCTTGGCCTTGATTCCACCAAACATGGCGTAATTCGTGTGGCATGTGTAGCAGGCTTCGTTCGGCGGAACGCGATGATTCTGAAAATGTGCGGCGGCGAGATGCTGGGGGTCGTCCACGCGCAGACTCTTTCCGTACGGTTCCATGATGTGGCACGAAAGACAGAATTCAGTACTCTTTGCGTGCTCCAGTTCGCCGGAAGCCCCCATTCCAAGGCAAAGAAGCGGTAACGCAAACAACGCCAGAAAGGCCATCATCTTTCCACCCCGTGTGGCTGTGACTTGCGGGCGGAAAACGAAAATACCGATCAGGAAGATGCTGAATGCGACTAGCAGCAGGATCAAAAATGTGGGCATTATTTTGCCAGGCTGCGGATGTAAGCCACCAAGGCTTTGATTTCATCGGGCTTCAGACTCTTGCCGTAAGCTGGCATCTTGCCTTTGCCCTTCTCGATCGCCCCGGCGAGTTCTTCGTCGCTCATCTTGGCGACTTCGGGATCGGCAAAACTCGTCACCTTCATCGCCTTGCCCGTGGGGGTCTCACCTTTGCCGTCTACGCCATGGCATGCTGCGCATTTCTGCTTGTATAGTGCTGCGCTTTTCTCGTCAGCCTTCGCCGACGCGCAGAACATTGTTGCGACAAAGAGCAAGCCAATTCCCGGAATCACCGTCGTCGACCAGTTTCTTTGCATGAAGTGTCTCCCTCCTTGATGGAATCCCCAACACAAACCGTAGCTACCGCACGCCTAGAAGGCGTATCGCACCGAAAGGGTGACGAGATTGCCTCTGAAATTTCGGCCCGCAAAGATGTCTTGCACAGCTCCGGCAGTCGGGTCCTCATGGTAACCGTAGTAGTCCCAATAGGCTCTACCAGTCCAGTCTTTCGCGAACTGGTAATCCAGCCCGCCGAAGGGATGGAGCCATTTCGAATTAAGAGGCCCCGTCACTTGATTGGGAATCAGCGCCTGAGGATCGAGTCGCAGCTGCGTGCCGCTCGTACCGGTCAGATTTGCGCCGAGCCTCGCGCTCAGACGGCGAACCGGAGAAACCGTGAAATCAAAAAAGCCATAGTGCGACTTATTGGTGTACGTGGAGAGCTGTTGCACGAGGCCGGGAACGTTGGGGCAAGCCTGGATCCCCGGGCCATTCTGGCCGGCAGCCACGCTGATGTAGCAGATCAAAATTTGCGAGAAGACGTCGTTATAGTCGTAGCCAATTTCCAGGGCGTATTTTTCGTTTGGCTGAATCAGCGCAGAAACGCCGTACGTGCGGTTGTGCTGCAGATCGTTAGTTTGGAATACATTGTTGCGTCCTTCCCAGATTGTGACGCTGCCATTCAAATTCAGCCAGTTTGCAGCCCTGTATTTCGAACGCACCCGATATTCCTGCGATTGCCTCGGGCTGACGCGCGTGAAGGAATTGTCCGCGCTCATCAAATCCGTGTCGAAACTGATGCGCCAATTGCTGGTTGGATGCGCCCAGAGTCCGAACACGGCAGCGTGCTCGTGAATCGGCGTCTCCCCGCTGTTGCCTTGCCCCGGCATGGGAAGAATGCAAGTGCCATCGGCCAGATTTTGTCCCGCGGGGCAGGTTCCCGTGTTGTAGCGGGCGGGAGGAGTGCGGCCATTCTGAAGATTTGGGAAGAACACAAATGTGCCCGATGCAAACGTAGCGTCCACCTCGGTGCGCGAGCGATAACGATATCCTAATCTGGCACCGAAACGCGGAGAGAAGCGATACTCGAATTCCGCAAGATTGGTCTTTTCGTCTTGCTTGAGGAATTGGCTGACTGCGAGAATGCTGATGTCCGGACCAGAGGAGGCGCTGTGCACCGGAGTTGCGCCTGCGGCGGTGTTGCCATCGGCCGGCGGCGCGCAGGTGAGCGGAAGCGTAACCGCTGTCGAAAAGACGTTTGCAGGACTCAGCAGGTTCGGACTGAAAAAAGAGCACTCTGAAGACATGAACTGGGCGGGATTGTGCCAGTTCGCAAAGTGGAAAGAATCCTGAAAGTCGAGCTTGTCCGAGATGTGCCAGGTGGCGCCAAAGTCCGCCGTGGCCGCAACATGGCGGCCGTGCACGGGCCCCGTAAAGGAATCATTACGCACGTTGGTGCGGGACGTACGCCCAAAAAGGTTTTCGTTGTAACCGAATACGTTTGTATCGCCGCCGGAGTAACTGACGCGTGCCGACAGGTCCAGGTCATTCCAGTAATTCGATTGCATGCTGAACTGTTCGGTAGGTGTGTTGGTGCGGGTCCTGCCGTGATTGAAATAGCTGAAGGCAGCGCTGCAACCGGGATTCACGAATCCCGTGGCCAGAAACGTTCCGCCGCAAGGTTGATTCGCGCCAGCGTTGAAAGACCATCCGAGGTCCACGGCGCTCCCATTGGCAAGTTTGAACAGCGGGTTTTGAAAAGGATCCGTGATGCCAGCGTCGCCTTTGTAGTAGTTCCAGATTTGGTCGTAGCTGAAGTTGGTGCGCGGCAGAAGCCGAAAGTCCACGCCAATGCGGTAGGTATTGATGGTGGTTTTGTAATTCTCGAAAAGTGCCTGCTCCGTTCCTTCGTGAATCGAAGAGAAGCCCGGACCTTCGATGACGTTCCGAGAATATCCCGCGCGGAAACGCAACTTGGAGTCCGGGAGCATAAGCAAGCTGTAATCACCCAGCTTGCGGCGCGTATTGAAAAGATGCGGGGACATGGTCAGTACACAACTCGTGCAAGAGGGCGCCCCATAGCCCGCCGGGCCATTCGGAAAGGGAGTGGTGGGATTCAGGGGATTGGCCTGCAGCGAGTAATCCCAGAAATTTTCGCCCTTACGGAAGAGCGCGTCGAACCCATACCACTTATTCTTGCTGACGCGCAGTCGCGACACCATGTTCGGATCCCCGCCGTAGCCGAAGTTGCTGAAGTAAAAGCGGTCGAAAACGGTGGCGTGGTGATCGAGCGAACGCATCTCAGTGGTGAAGCCGAGCAATCGCGGGCCTTGCTGCAAATTCACAAACGTGTCGTACGCATGGAAGTCTCCGGAAAGGCTCGTGAAGCGTCCACCGAACTCGATCGACTGCTTGATGTTGTAATTTCCCTCGTCCACGCCCTTTTGTTCTTCGGCTTGTTGGGCTCTGGCAACAGGCACCAAGCACACGAAGAGGCCTGCAGCCGCCAGGAGACGCTTCGACGCTCGCGGTCCAGCGATCTGAAAAAGCTGATCATTTTTTGTCTTTCGCATGGCCGCCTCGCTTAGGGCTTGAAGAAGAAGGTGTCTGTATTCGAACCATGGATGGCCGTGTGGCAGAGCGTGCAGGCTTGATATTTCTGGGCCTGGTTGTGGAAGGACGGAGTTGCCGGTGCGCCTGCGTCGGCGGAGAACGCGTGGCATTCAAGGCAGAGCAGATTGACCTGCGCGCGCTTCAGCAGCCGCGCATTCGATGAACCGTGCGGAGTGTGGCACGCGACGCAGCCTTCGATCTTTACGGCTTTATGCTCGTAGACGAAGGGTCCGGCTTTGTCCGAGTGGCATTTGAAGCAGACGGTGTCTTGCGACGAGGTGGCGCGTACCGAACGGCTGAGGAATCCTCCATGCGGGTTGTGGCAGTCGCTGCACTGCACCAATCCTTCGTTGACGCGGTGGTGGAAGGTGCGGTTGAACTGCTGCTTTACTTCCTGGTGGCACCCGTAGCAAAGCAGCGGCGTCTTTTCCTTCATCAGGAACTGGCTTTCCTTAGGATGGTGGGGCGAATGGCAGTCTACGCAGCTCACGTTGTTCTGTAGGTGTGCGGAACGCGCGAAGTTGCTGTGCTCTTCGCCATATGTGTGGCATCCCAGGCAGCGCGCGCTTATTTCCTGGGCCGACGCGTTCTTGAATGTAAAGATCTTCGTTTTATCGCCGCCACCATCGACGTGCGCTTTCCCTGGACCGTGGCATGCCTCGCATCCATGCCACTCTGGCCCTTTTTTCGTATCCAGCGTGGTCACATAGTGCGGTGAATCCTCATAGGTCTTGTAGAAACCCTTGGACGGCATGTCCTCGTGGCAGGTCTTGCAGGTTTCCGCCCCGACGTAGAGAGACACATCCGTGGGCCGCTCGTAGGTTTTCGACTGGCGTGAGGACTGAGGCTTGTTTCCGTTTTGTTGCGCTCGTCCGGGAACTATCACAACGGAAACCAACGCCAATACAGCAAAAATGGGAATGGGAAAAGGAAAGTAGCGATGAACCGACTCTGGCATTCGCACCCCCGCTGCTTCCGAAGATCAGACCAAACACTCTGCGAGCCTCGAGTATCCGCTCGAAACGCTCAAGGATGATGTGACGCTTGTCACAATCGACCATACAACGCAACCTGCGTTTGGAAGGGACATACTGTAAGCACTACGGAGGAAGAAGAACTGTCAAGCGTCGAGCAACCTTTCCAGGCCTGCTTTGTTCGCCAGAATCAATGTCGAACCGCGAACTTCTACCAGGCGCTGACGCTTAAAACTGGCAAACAGTCTCGTGACCGTTTCACGAGACGTCCCGATCATCTCCGCAATTTCCTTATGCGTGAGCGTAAGAGTGGCTCGAATCTGGCCCTTGTCTTGGGTTCGGTTGGCGGGCAGATCAAGCAGAAAGCGCGCCAATTTTTCCGCTGTTGAACCCGAAAGCGCTAAATAGCGGACTTCCGAAAGAGTGGCTTGATAAATCTGGTTCAAAATCTCGGCGATCCTCACTGCCGCTTCCCCGCGCTGCCGCAGAAACTGCAGGAAGGCCTCCCTAGGAATAAAGTTAACCTGGACGGGCTCTAGGGCCTCGGCTGTAAGCTCGTGGGGCTTTCCCGAAATCGTGCCAGGCAACCCGACCACTTCTCCAGGTTCCGCAACACGAACAATGATCGATTTGCCGTCAGACGAGCTTGTTGAGAGCTTCACGCGGCCGTTACAAATAACAAAGACACCGCGAGGCTCCTGCCCTTCGACGAAAAGGATGGCATCCCTTGGAAAAGTCGAAGGCGAAGAAATTTCATCGAATTCGGCAAACACAGACTTGGGGAAATCGCAGAAAATGCGCTCTTTCACGAGCGGGCAGGTCAGGCAGCTCTCAATAACCTGGAGGCCATACTGTGTCTTCCCGGTCTGGCCCTGCTGCATCATACGACGCTTCTTCTTCGGCACAACCTGGACTCGGTAGGCCATAAATTTGCTCCCGGGGGTCGGCATCGTTTTTTCAGCTCCCGTCAGCATTCATACCCGGAATACTCGGCAGCGGATGTGACGTACCTCACAAAGGGTCGTGACGGACGTCACTCATGGCGCCGTCCGCCATGGCAGAAGCCCTACTTCGTGCGAAGAAGCGCGTCCACAAATTACCAGCCGGCCCCGCGCTCCACCTCCGCCGAGTTCGGCCGTTCAAGGCGAACCCGCACACGCCAGAGCATTCATCAAAATCCTCTATTCCACCAGTTGGAGGTTCAAGGCGATGCGGACGCCGTTGACGAGAATGACGCTCTGATCAAGGAGCTGCTGGTTCGTAATCTCGGCGTTCACAAATTGTTTGAGACCCGTTCGTGGGCAAATGAATTCAATCGCCTCGGAAGTGCCTTTCGGACCGGGAGAAAGTTTGTTCAGGACAGAAAAGTCAAAAAGCTGGAATTCGATTTCTGGCGAAATTCTATCTGATAAGTCCTTGAGTTGAGGGGCGAGGAACAGGTCAAAGCTCTGGGCGGCTCTTTTGTAGATGGAGCCTTTGACAGGACCGAACTGAATGGAATTTCGCAGAGTCATCTGGAGCGCTATTTGATCGCGGAACACCATGAAAGCGGGCGGAGCGTAATCGACAAAATGAAACTTCGTTGCGCCTTCCTTGGCCAGCGCCGCTAATTGTGCTTGATACTTTTCGTTCAGACGTTCGGCGTCCGCCGGCGAGGGCGGAGGACTCGCGGGCGGCGGATCAGCGGCGCTAGGCAAAGGCACAACTGGATTGGCGTTGGCGGGAGCGGGATCCACCGGGGCCGCAACCGCCCGAGAAACAGGCGGCAGCGGATGGTTCGATTTAATCAAGGAAGAGCGGGCTACCAGGGTCGAGGAGCGCGCCGTAGACGTTGCATCCAGCCCGGCGGGAACGGATCGAGGCAGGGCTTGAACGTTAAGGGGATCACGTTCCGTAAGGGAAAGTCCAAAATCCTTTCCGCTGATGAAAACTTTCGAGCGATTCAAGATTTCCTGACGTTCGGGGTCCGTGGAGGCGCGTGCGAGGGCCCACGCATCATCGCGATCAAGCACCACGACTAGGATTTCCTTTCCTTCGTAGTCGTAGCTGCGCTCCCGAGTGTGGGCGTGATGAGAGATCTCGAAGCCGATACCATCACAAGCCAGGTCTTCCGGTAGAGCGGCCGTCAGTTGATCGAGAATGGGAAGGACTGTGATGCGAAACGTACTGGCAGCGCGCTCGTTCTGTGTCATCCTAGCGGTGTCATACGCCGCGTTGTAATTTCCGGTTACTTTCAGGATCACGCGGTCTTGAAAACGGACGAACTCCAAGCCGCGTGAATCGGTTTCGGCTTGCCGCGCGGGGTCGAGGCCAACAAACCGGCTCAGATAGAATGGAAAGGGGAATTTCGTCTTGGCGATCGATTGGTTGAGGGTCTTCAACTGCTGGAAATAAGTCTCTTCGAGTGCCTTGAGATCGGGATTCAGAATTTCAGAAGGGCTTACCTGTGCCGATGCGAGTGACGCGGAAAAACTCATCGTCAGTGCAATTGCCAAGAAAAGTGCTCGGCGAATGGAGTGGAAAGAAAGCCTGAGATTCATAGGTCGCACGATAACACCTCCTATTTGGCCGAGTATTGCGATCCAGCTCGTGCCGGGGGCTGATACTGCGGCTGGGCAATGGCGCGAGTGAAGGCAATAACGGAGCGGACTTCCTCCGCCGAAAGCATACGCCCGTATGGCGGCATCATCGCCGATTTGCCCATCGCAGTGCCACCGAGGGTAATGATGTTCTGTATGTACTCGTCGCTTTCCGCGTTCAGCGTTGCACCATCATTCAGCAGGGGTGGAACAGGCGTCAGGTTCGAGCGGTTCGAAGGTCCTGCCGGAGTGGCATCAGCATGGCACCAGACACACTGTTGGTAAAAAATACGTTTACCTTGTGCTTGCTGATAGCTCAGAGGAATGATGTGCTGCGCGTCAGTCCAATCGGCTTCTGTATCGTACGCCGCTAGCAGCGGATCGGATTTGGGTACTTCGCCATGCTTGCGGCAACCGGAGACGCCAGCAATGGTCATTAATAAGAGCGCGCTCATCCAAGTATGGAGTCTCACCGGCCAACTCCGTGAGCTGCGGTACGCGAAGCCGCGGCGCTCGCTGTTTTTGGGGGCTTGATGCCCTGGCGCAAGGTCATCAGGTACGCCGTCAAGGCTCTGACCTCGTCTTCGGTGAAATTTCGACGGGGCTCGATAGTATCGGGAATGAGCGCCTGGGGATTTCTCAGCCAAGCCTCGACCCATGCGGGCGTCAACCAGCTGCCCGCATTGTTCAAATTGGGGCCGACATATCCGCCACTACCACCGATGGTGTGGCAGGACTGGCATTGATACTTCACTTCGTAGAGCTGCTTGCCGAGGGCAACCATCGCAGGCGTGAATTGCTTGGCGTCGACAGCCGTGGGATTCGCTGCAGGATGCTGGAGCACCATGGTCATATAGTCAGCGAGTGTCGCGGCGTCCCTGTCGCTCATATTGAATTGCGGCATGCGCAAGACGAGCGTTGGTCGCAGCGTCTGCGGATTCTTCAAGAAGTCCACGAGCCACTGCCGCTGGGCGCGGCTACCTTCGAAGGTCAGATCGGGCGCGAGGTCACCGCCGTAACCGTTGAACTTGTGGCAGGTATAGCATTTGTAGCGCTCGTAGACTTCGCCAAACGAACCCGTCGGATGGAAAGCAACTTCCTTGCGAGGCACAACCAGATTTTGCAAGGCGCTCGTCGCGGGCGGACCCTTCATGCTGAGGAGAGCGGTAGTGATAGCATCCAAATCAGATTGATTCCAGTTGTACTGCGGCATGCGCGCCGCAGGATTCACGGACGTGGGGTCTTGGAGTTTGGCCTGGATGTAGGCCACAAGATTGTGCGGAATCCTCGCGGCGCCGAATTCCAAATCGGAGGCGTTCTTTCCGCCAATTGTGCTCAAGTCTGGGCCAAAATCCTTCTGCGGATTCAGACCATCAATCAAATGGCAGCTCGCGCACCCCTTTTCGAGAAAAAGGCGATGTCCAAGCTGGATCTCCTGCTCTGTTGGTTGCCCGAGCTGTGGAATGCCAGTGAGCAGGTCGGAATCGGTTAGCTTGGTGGTGATGTATTGCGTGACTTTATGGAGATCTTCATCTGACCAGCCGTAGCGCGGCATTTTGGTGTGCGGCAGGTATCCTTGCGGATCGCGGAGCCAAGTGACGAGCCAATCGGGATTGACCTTGCTGCCGACTTTGGTGAGCTCCGGACCAATGTCGCCGCCGATCAGCTTCGTTTCACCCGCACGGGTGACCGCAAGTGAGTGGCAGGTCGAGCAGAACATCTGCCTGAAGCGCAGTTCCCCTTGAGAAATCAATTCCGGATTCTTACTCCAGGCCGTAACGACTCGGGCATCGATCTTATATGGCGCCACAGCTCTGGCTTTTTGAACACTGAGATAACCGGAAAGCCCGCGGAGTTCGCTCTCGGTTAGGCGGAACTTCGGCATGCGCGGCTCTTCTTCCGTCTCGTAACCATTCACCGCGACATTGCCGTCTTTGTCGACAATCGTGCGCGGTTCCTTCAACCACTTGTAAATCCACTCGCGGCTGACTTTTGTGCCGATGTTCGTGAGGTCAGGACCGAGCATCGCGGGACGCTCGATTCCCGGCAACCGATGACAGCCTTGACAATTCAGTTCGCCTAGAAGCTCGCGGCCCCGTGTCAACTGCGGGGTCTGGGGTAGGTCGGCGTAGTGACATGTGCCACAAGACGCTTGAATGAAGCGGATCGGCAGGATCGGCTGTTCCCAGGCAAGTGTCGATTCGTGGGCTTCAGCGACTTCTGTCGCGGGTCCCTGGCCCCGATGGCAGACAGTGCAGCCCCAATCGCGTACGTTGTGCGGAATGGGTGGGTGTGCGCGGAAAGGCTGGGGCAGCACTTTTTCCGAGAGGCTCGCCTGCGTGATTCCCTGGTGGCAGGTCGTGCACCGGTCGACAACGTTCATTCCCGGCAGCCAGATCTGATCGATGTCGGGACGGTAGTCGGCGAGCAGCTTTTTTGTGTCTGGACGAGTCTGAGCAAAACGCAGGTAGGAGCGCTTGTACTGTTTCCACTCGCGGCGAAAGTCCTTGAAGGGTGAGATCGCGAGGACGACCAAGAAAACGACACTCAAAACCGCAAAGATGAGGCGCGTGCGGCTCGTTATTTTGCCCATCTCTTCAGCCGGCATGAGTTCTCCACGGCCACACCCAAGACCAACCCGGGCCCCTGAAAAACGTCCCCACGACGGTCAAACAGATAGCAACACCAATGAACCACGTCATAACCCACCAAGAAAGTGGCTTCGTAGCCACCGCATTCAGCCAGCCCTCCCGTCCCTGCCTGACGGTATAAGAAAAAAGCAAGAGAGCCGCAACGAGCACCGTCGGAGCAAAAATCGTCCACGCATGGAATATCGCAAGAAACGCGAGGAGGATGATCACAGCGACGAGAACGGTCCTCAGGTTTTGCGACGGCCGCCGAGCCCAGATCGCCTCGCCTTCGATATTCACGTTGAAATAAGGAATGACCACGAGCGCGATCACCACCAATGTCGGAATCAATATTCCCGCCACGAATGGCGGGAAAAAGTGAAGCAGTTCCTGGAGGCCGAGAAAATACCACGGGGCCTTGGCGGGATTCGGGGTAAGCAGCGGATTCGCGAGTTGCTCGAGCGGCGCGTCCCAGAGAAGCGCAACGAGCACCATAGCAATCACGAGCACCTGAAATGCGATCGCCTCGCGTATCAAGAGATGGGGGTAAGTCATCAACTGAGGGCCGGGATCGCCTACTACCTTGGCAGAGGTCTTCTTCGTGACAAAAACGACGCGGCGTGGTTCCTTCTTCGCGTCCGAGCTAATACCGGTCTCGATTTTATTCCTTTCCATCGTCGTCCTTGGGCTTTACGGTGAGACCGCCGTCCTTTTGCACTCGCCAGAAATGAATTCCGACGAGCAAGAACGCAACGAGCGGGAGAATCACGACGTGAAGCACGTAGAAACGCAGCAACGCGTTTTCTCCCACGATGTTCCCACCAAGCAGCAGGAAGCGGATTTTGTCGCCAACGAGTGGCATCGCGGAAATGATGTTAGTGCCAACGGTCACTGCCCAAAAGGCGAGTTGGTCCCACGGCAAAAGATAGCCCGTGTAGCTGAGGAACAGCGTGACCAGAAGAAGCACGACACCCACAACCCAATTGAACTCGTGCGGCGGTTTGTAGCCCCCGCGGTAGAACACGTGAAACATGTGCCAGAACACGGCGAAGACCATTAAATGCGCGGCGAGCCGGTGAAGATTTCGAAGGAAGACGCCGTTCGAAACGACGAATTGAAGATCCTTCATGTCCCGATAGGCATGGGGCGTTGCCGGGTGGTAATAGAACATTAGCAAAATGCCGGTGACGAAAAGAACGATGAACAGGAGGAAGGAGATCGAGCCTAGATAGTACGAGGCCCGCACACGGAGGGACTTCTCTCGCACTTTGACTGGAAGCCAGTGGAGGAAGAGATTGCCGAAGACAGCGAGACTGCGTGTGCGATTCGTATTCGCGGGGCCGCGGCGAAAGATAGACTTCCAAACTTTCGTTTCGCGAAGACTGTCCAGCACGGAGTGAAGAGTCGTAGCCATTGTTTCCCTTAGACTTTCAGAACCTGCTCCGACTTGATGTTTTGCAACTTGTCGACGAGCAGCTCGCCGTCCGCCGTCAGCGAGATAGCGAAGTGCGGAAGGGGGCGCGGGGCGGGGCCTTCAATTTTCGTGCCATCAGATTTGAACTTACTGCCATGGCAGGGACACGCAATCATTTCGGCATCCGGCTTCCATTGCGTAACGCAGCCAAGATGGGTGCAGACGGCGGAGACCGCATAGAACCCTTCCGGCATGCGCACGATGTAAACCTGCTGGTCCTGAAGAAACGTCACTGAATGCACGGGATAAAGATCGGGATTGCCGGCTCGAAACGTCGTCGGGGGCTCAAACAAGACGTTAGGCGAGAAGAATTGATAGGTCACGGCAACGGAGCCTAGACCGGCGATGCCGAGGGCGCCCAGAGTGATTTCGTTCAAGAAATCGCGCCGGGTGATCTCGTTAGCAGCATCCCCGGAGAGGGGCACTCCAGGAAGCGAAGAGTGTTTTGTTTCACTCATGAATGGAGAGCCATCTCCTCAATTTGGACTAAGTTCGGGTCGCGATCGAAAACCTCAAAAGCTTCCATGGTGATGGTGTTCACGGGGCAGCGCTCGGCGCAGAGACCGCAGCGGATACAGATGGTTTCGTCTTTGATCATCACCGAACCTTTCGCTGTAGAAAGCTCTTTGGGCGAGAGGTGGAGAAGTTCGTTAGCCCGCGAATCGGATGTGACGGACAACTGTTGTGTCGTGTCATCGGAAAATTCGAATTGGCTTAGTGGCACGAGCTGTAGGCAATTTTCCGGGCAAACATCAACACAGCCACCGCAGAGGATGCACTCGCTGCCGTTCGCCTCAGTCTCTTCAAAAATGGTGTTGATCCAGCACTGAAGGCAACGCGACGCTTCTCGTCTAGCTTGTTCTTCCGTAAAGCCAGTTTCGACCTCGGCTATGCCGGTGCGGCGCTCGAGAGGGATCACAGGTACGGCCAGTCGGGAATATTCGTCGTACTGCTCGGCCATCTTATGGTGATCGAGGAGCGTGATCTGTACATATTTGGGCTTGGGCTTCCACTCCGGTCCCCGAATAAATTTGTCGATTTCTTCCGCAGCTTTTTTGCCATCCGCAACGGCGTTGATGATCAGACGCGGACCAAAGGCGATATCCCCAGCTGCGAAAATTCCCGGCGCCGTGGTCATAAGCGTCGCGGGATCGATCTTCAAGGTTCCTTGCCTCGTTGTTTCGAGGCCATCGGCAGGCTTGAGAAAAGAAAGATCGGAAGCCTGCCCAATGGCCAGAATGATTGTGTCGCATGGGAGGATTGTTTCCGTGCCGGGAGCAAAGGTGGGGCTGAACCGCCGTTGAGCGTCGAATACGGAAGTGCACCTGATTACTTCGAGGCCGGTTACCTTGCCATTCTGACCGACGAACTGCTTCGGGCCAAGCGAGGGATGAATCCTGATCCCCTCGACCAAGCCCTCTTCAATCTCTTCTTCCGAAGCGGGCATTTCTTGGCGCGATTCGAGACACACGAGGTGCACTTCACGAGCGCCCATGCGTAGCGCTTGACGTGAAACGTCCATGAATTCCTTCATGGCGACATCCATCTCGCTGGAAGTCAGTTGGTCTGGAAGACCCGCGCTGGTTTCTGTGCCTGAGGTGAGCTTTTGCTGTTCACGCATGGCGGAGCGCGCCACGTCAATGGCTACATTGCCGCCACCGATGACCACGACTTGCTTGCCGATCGAGAAGCGGTAGCCAAGATTTACGTTCAAGAGAAAATCGATGCCTTTGACGACGCCGTCCAGTTCGTGCCCGGGGAGATTAAGGTCGCGGCTACGGTGCAGGCCAAACGCGAGCAGCACGGCTTTGTAGCCCTGTCGTCGGAGGTCTTCCAAGGAAAAGTCTTTTCCGAGCCGCGTATTCAGGCGAAGTTCCGGGCCAAGATCGAGAATTTCACGAATCTGGGCCTGCAAAACGTCGCGTGGCAAGCGATATTCTGGAATGCCGAGATGCATCATTCCACCGGGCACCGGCGCGGCTTCGAAAACGGTCACGGGATAACCGAGGAGCGTCAGATCGTGCGCCGCCGACATCCCGGCCGGGCCAGAGCCGATAATGGCAATGTTTTCCGGCCGGACTGGGCGAGGCGTTCCAGCAAAAACATCGATGGAATTGCGCGATTCCGGCCCATGGCGCTCGGTGACGAAGCGCTTCAGGGCGCGGATGGAAATTGGCATGTCAAATTGGCCGCGGCGGCAGGCTGGCTCGCAGGGATGCCCGCAGACGCGGCCGCAAATGGAAGCGAAAGGGTTGGGGACCCGAGCGTAGCGATACGCTTCCTCGTACCGCCCCTGCGCGATCAATGAGACGTACCGTCCGGCCTGTGTGTGGACGGGACATGCTTGCATGCAGGGAAAGTTCGACTCCAGCCACTCAAGGTCGACGAGTTTGGTGCGCGTGGTCACTTGAGCGGCTCCCCCGAATTCCCATCTATTACTTCTTAACCGTAAGGTCAACCGTCGCGGTTGCGCCGCTGACATCCACAGCTTGCGTGGTTGGCTTGCCGTCTTCGCTCCAAGTTTTCAACGTGTACTTTCCGGCAGGAATATTCTTGATTTCGAAATTGCCGTCTTTGTCGGTCACAGCAAAATAAGGCGTAGGCACAACAACGACATAGCCAGACATTTCGGGATGCACGTTGCAAAGGAGAGAAGCTGTGCCGAGGTCATTGAATTGGAACGGTTTCTTCTCGCCCTTCGGCCAAGTGCCGAGATTGCGGGAGAGCTTTTTGTTTCCGCTGATCGATGGCCAATACACGTTATGGCCGACAGGGTCGCTGTTCAGGAATTCCACCGTGGTACCCTGCTGCACGGCGACCAGATGGGGAAGGAATGCCATTTTCCGCTGGTCAATCACGACATGGTCCTTCGCCGGATCGAATTTCTTGTCTGGGATCACATCGACATACACGGCGATGCTCTCAGCGGTCTTGATCCCCTGCACGCTGACCTTGCCCTTGATTTCATTTGCCCAGCTTGCCCCTGCCAGGACCAGCGTGATACTCACTGCGACGGCTGCCTTCGCTACCACTTTCGCTAGATTCATGACATTCCTCTCATATTTGATGTGCGTGCCGTGCCATTCATTTTCCGATCCTGGTCTCTAGAAGACGTAGTCGATGCCCGTCTGGAACGTGTTGGGGCGGAAGAAGAGAGTATTTCCTGTCACGGGATCCGTGTAAGGATGCCCGAAGGTGTATTGATATTCGCCGACGACCTTGATGTTGGCGCGCACCAACACCTGGAAGCCCGGACTGAAGCGGTTCCGCGTGTGGTACTGCGATGCAGGCGTGCCGTTCATGAAGTCGGAGTGCGAGTTCACGGCGTCGTAGTGAAAGGTCCCGATCAGCCATGGATAGAACCAATAGTTGGCTCCAGCGAACCCGCCGGAGAATTTCACAGCAGGAGCAACGGCGATGGTTGCGGGCGGTCCGGCGGTGAACAAGTGATTGTCGTCATGGCCGAACATTCCAAGTCCGAAGAGTTCCATCTTCCGGTATTTGAAACGCAGATCGCCGCCCACGCGATAGAAGGGTTCCTCCACCGTTGCCAACAAACCCGGGAACGTCTTTCCGTCCTGGTTCTGTTGGTTCTTGCCGTAGTAGTAGAAGAATCCAAGCCGGATCGACGTGTGGTCCCGAGGACCTGTTGGCCCTGCTGCCTGGATCGCATTGCGGCTTTCCGGATCGCGCTCCAGGTTGAATTTCTGGGACAGGCGAACGTAAACGTCCTTCGAACTCCGTGTCGCCGCTCCGACGTTGCTTCCGTTCGTGACGGCGACGGACCAATTGAAGTTTCCATTGTTCGGTGTGCCGCCGAACTCAATACCCCTCTGCGGTGCCCCGAAGATCACGGGGTTGTTTGCCGTGCCGAAAGAGCCCGCTACGTTCGCTTCGCCGTAAATGTCAAAGGGAGAGAGATAGATGGTCTTTGCCTGTGTAAAGGGCAGGTCCAGTTCGAATTGTCCGAACCGAACGTTTAGCGCATTCTTCGGCAATCCGATGCCGTGGCCCAAATCATTGTATTTCAACCAACCGTCACCCATGGTGCCGTTGGCATTGGCCGCTGCGACGGAGATGTCGTCGTCGATCCAGAATGACAGATTCTGCCCGAAGCTTCCCGCGCTGATGATCGTGAACGTGTTTGGGGCAAAAAGGTCCGTACGCGGCGTGAATCCGTTCTGCGCGATTACCCCCGGAGGCTGCTTGCGGTTGAGAGTAAAGTTCCCCTCGTACCGGAATGCGATCGGCAGGTATCCGGGAATCTCACCAGGATAGACCGCGCCGGGGAACGCTTCCTTCTGTGCCTTCGACCCTAGAAGCACCGGAGGTTCCTTGACAAAGACGTCGTCGTCCTTCGGGAACTTAAAGCCATTTTTCTTGAACGTCTCTCCGAAATCGTTCAGTTCCGGATAGTTGTTGTGGCATGTGGTGCACGATGTCTGGTACTTCCGCGAAAACGCGGGAATTGCGGAAGTCTTAGGCACGGACGCAAGCATTACCCACATAACGACCACGACCGCAGTCAGACTCGCCATAATGCTGGTATTAAGTACGCGACCTTTCATTCGCCTGCCCTCCAAGTCTTGCCCACCGAACCGCGGGCCAAGTTCCCGGACTCACCGCCAGGTTTCAATGCTCAGCATTGTTGCTTGTAGTTCACTTGACCTGCCGTGACGCACGTCACCGATTGATGTGACGGACGTCACACGCTTAACTTGGAAGGGGGAGAATTGCGGAAAGGGGAAATAGGAAGCTAAGAGCTCACGACGCTTTTGAGTCCAGCTTTACTTTTAATGATAACGGTCGAACCTTTTACTTGCAGGAGCTGTTTCTTCTTGAAATCGGCAAACAGCCGGGTCACGGTCTCTCGGGAAGCCCCGATCATCTGCGCAATTTCTTCGTGTGTGAGGGTGAGTGTGAGCTTGACCTCGCTCTTTCCTTCATCGTGATTTGCAGAGAGATCCAGTAGGAAACGAGCCAATTTCTCAGCTGCGGAATGAGACAGACCAATCGTTCGCATTTCCGCGATCGCCGAATGATAGGTTTCACCGAGTTGCTGCGCCACGCGCAGTGCTGCCTCGCCGTGCTCGCGTAAGAAAAGCAAGAAATCCGTCCGAGAGATGAAATTGGCCTGAGTAGGTTCGATTACATCGGCTGTTAGCTCATAAGGTTTCCCGGTGACTGTCGCGGGCAAGCCCAGAACCTCTCCCGGTTCCGAGATCCTAAGAATGAGGCTTCTCCCATCGGCAGACGAGGTCGACAGTTTGACCTTCCCACTGCATAAAATGAATACCCCACGCGGTGACTGCCCTTCTACAAAGAGAGTCGCCCCTTTCGGATAGGCCGCGGCCGAGGTGATGGCTGCCAGCCTCTGCACCGCAGGGGCAGGGAGGTTGCAGAAAAGCCGGTCCTCGCGGTGGGGACAGGACAAACAGCTCTCAATGATTTCTAGGCCGTATGGGGCGCGCATAAGCTCACCGCCCCGGAGTATACCTCCCTCCCTACGCGACACAAAACGAAACCCGCTTGGCATACGCAGCCGTCCGCTAGATAAGAACCAATTCTTACCTTTCTATTGGAATCGATGGTTCCCTAGCTGTGATGGCCGTCACACTGCCACGTGACGAGGGTTACAGCGGCCCCTTTCAGCTAAGTGCATATTTTGACTCGTGTGGGAGGTGCAAAATGCAAAAGGATGAGCGCGACCTCTTGGAAATTCTCAAATTTGAACTTCAATTCCTCGAAGATGGGGGCTATGGGCGTTCGCCGAGGACGCCGTGGAGGCCTCAATATATTTTCGAAGATTCACTCACCTGCATGAACTACGATTCCAAAGAGAATCCAGGTCCGTGCAGTGATTGTGTTCTGATGCAACTGGTGCCCCCCGAGCGCCGCTCCGAAAAGATTCCCTGCCGCCACATTCCGTTCAACACATCGGGGGAGACCCTGGACTCCCTCTACCGGTACAGCAACCAACAAGAGACCGAAGAAACGGTTGGAGCCTGGCTGAGGGCCACTATTCAACGTTTGGAAGAAGAACGGGCAGCGGCTCGACAAGCTCACAGCAAACACCCGCCCGCCGGCGGCGGAACGTTGAGAGGAACCCCTCTGTACCAGAAGCAACATCCCAAGTGTGCAAACCCGGCGTGTCCGACTGCCTTTCATTGGACCGGCGGCGGCAAATTCTTTCGATTCCGCCCCGATCCGGTTCCAACTAATGGGAGTAATCCAACAGCTGATTCGCCAGGCGGGATCCACGGCGTAAGGCATTACTGGCTGTGCGAATGCTGCTCACATGTTTTCACTCTGGTGTACGACGAAGAACATGGTGTCACGCTCAAGTTGATCTGGCCTGAACTCGCAGCCAGGGAAACTGACAAGGAGATGTCCGCAGCCTAGTGGGTCCGGTGCTTTGCGACTGGCCGGTGCCCGTATGAACAGGCATTCGACCGTCCGTTTCGGCTGAGTTCATATTTCGAATCTTGTGGGAGGTGCGAGATGCAAGAGGATGAGCGCGACGTCTTGGAGGTCCTGATATTTGACGAGATCGAAGAAACAGTCGGAACCTGTCTGCGCGCGATCATTCAGCATTTGGAAAAAGAGCAGACGGCTATTCGAAGAGATCACCACACGCAGCAAACCCCAAGCGGCTCGACAGTGTGAACGGTACTGCCAGTTTAAGAACAATCGTGCTGCCACAATTGCGATCAAGAGCATGATGGACATTTCCAAGAGTTCGGCCATTCTTGTGCCGAGTCGCGGGGCGACCCACAGAATGCGGATGGGGCGAAGGATGAATCCCGCTCCGAAAACGACTGCGAAATAGAGCACGCCAGCTTTCAGAATCTGCATTCTCTTACTTGCCGGGGTTGAGGCCAGCGAACTTGAAGGGAGCCGCACGCCAGAACCTCAACCCCGTCCTCTTTCACCGCCTCTGAGGTTGGTTTGATAAGCAGTCCACTTCATCCGCGCACAGTTAGGACTGGGCACGTCGCCTGTGACACGACCTTATGAACGGTGCCCATGTTCAGATGTGTTGCAAGTCCTTTTGCCGGCCGAGCTCCCAGCACGATTAGATCAGTGCGCCGCCGCTTCGCAACGTCCAGGATTTTCTCTGCCGCTGGTCCCTGCTCGACAATATAAGTTGGTTCGCACCACAACCCGGCTTGCTCCGTAACCAATTGCTGCAGCTTGCGCGCCTTCAAATTCACGCCCTCTGGGCTGTCTACCAAGTCCCCTGGCTTCGGGTGCTCGATCACGTGCAACAAGACAAGGTGTGCTTGGTTCTCCTGCGCCAGAGATATGGCGTAGGGAGCCGCCACTGGGGTGTCAGTTGCCAGGTCTGTGGCATACACGATTTCACGCATCTTTACGTATTCGTCAGACCAAGGGTTCACGTGTGGGCCAACCGTCAACACGGGGCACCGCGATTGCCGCAGGATCTGTTCGGCGACTGAGCCGAGTAACGTTTTTCCGAACCCCGTGCGCCCTCGCGTACCCACTACGACTAGGTCAATTTCCTTTTCGCTGATCAAGTTGGATAGCACTTCCCAAAGGTTACCTTCACCGATCACCACTTCGTGTTCGATGCCCTGGAGCTGTTCATTCAGGCGTCCGGCATCTTCTTTGGTCTCCTTTTCCGCCGCCTCAGCCATCGCTGCCCAGGCATTCGGTGCAGCAACCGTGTAGTCGTCGAATCTATTCACATGTACGCCATACACCTTTGCGCCATAACGTCGCGCGATCTGGATCGCAATCGGTGCAGCTGCGTCTGCAGCCTGTGAAAAGTCAGTTGCGAACAAAATGTCCTTCAGTGTAATTCTCGTTCTTGCTTTAACGGCTTGCATGGGCCACCTCCCTACGCCCCATGAATACGCCGGCACAGGGCCGTCTGGCTGTGACCGCCGTCACTTTCGACAGTGCCATAGGTCACATGACCGACACAGTTCCTTTGCTAGGGTTGGACCCGTGGCGCGGGCTGAGTTCGAATTGATCTCCCGCCGTCACGTTCGAGGAGGACGCTATGGAATTTATTCACGAATATCGTGTTGAAGCCATCGGCGCAGGGGGACGCAACGGCGTCGTCCATGCCGAAGGAATCCTGCCGGCCATATCGTTTAGTCCGCCGCCTGAATTTCAAGGTGAGGTAGGCCGGTGGACTCCGGAACATTTACTGGTCGCCGCCGTGGCCAGCTGCTTCATCAGCACTTTTGAAGGCATGGCACAGACCTCGCGTCTGGAATTTAACTCTTTGCGATTGGCCGCGGAAGGTGTGCTTACCAAGCAGGACAGCGGTTGGCGCTTTTCAGAGATTCGATTGCGGCCAACCGTCACCCTCCGGAAAGAAGAGGATCGTGACCGGGCCGTTCGCCTTCTTGAGAAAGCCGAGAAATCGTGCCTGGTCGCACGGTCCCTTGAGTGCGAAGTCGCTCTCTTCCCTGCTATGAAGGTTGGGGAGGAATTGTCGGTCTTGACAAAAGTTTGAATAATTTGTGGAACCAAGTTGAGCAGGGATCGTTGACTGCACCAGAGAAGCGGCTAAGATGATGGCCACAAGCGAACCTTAGTTCTCTTGGCAGGATCTACCTCGTTCTCTTACTCCCGGAGCATCAAGTGATCGATGACCTCTATGATCTCATCGGTGGAAGGCAAACCGTTTGGGCTGCTACCGAAGCCTTTTATAAACGAGTGTTCGCGGATGACACTCTTCGTCCGTTTTTCAAGACTACCGATATGGCGCAACTATGCGCTCGGCAAAGCATGTTCATTTCCATGCTGCTTGGAGGACGCGTTGCGTACACGGGCAAAGACATCCAAACCGCGCACGTGCATGCGCGGGAGCAAGGGCTAAACGACGGACATTTCGACAAGTTTCTTAGTCACTTCCGCGAAGCGCTGAGGGAAGTGGGCGTCGAGGCTGGTAAGGTGGAGAAAGTCACGAAACTTCTTGAAACTAGACGCGACGCTGTCCTGAATCCCTGAGACTGATCCGGAAGACAAGACTCGGCAAACTCGCGGTTGGCTTTATCTTTCAGGGCCGTACGGGACAGCCGTTGAATCTAGACAATCTGGCTAAGCGCGTGATCCAGCCGGCAATCGAGAAGTGCGGCGTCTGCAAACTCTCGAAGGACGAGCACAAAACAGACGGTCATCTGTTCGAACAAGACAAAAATCTCCCGGTGTGGCGCGGCTGGCACGCATTCAGGCGCGGACTCGCAACAAACCTTCACGCGCTCGGAATTCCTGACAAGGAAATTCAGGCAATCCTCCGCCACTCCAACATTGCGGTCACGCAATCTTGCTACATCAAAGCGCTTACCGAGTCACAGGTGAGTGCGATGGACCTGATTGGAGAGGAGTTCGAAAACAGTTCGATAAACTAAACTGAGATTGCGGATTCTCGTTGCACCATGCTTGCACCGCTCGTTCCAAGTTGCTGTAAACAAACCGCGAAAAACTGACGTGCCGTGAATCTATCGGCTAATCGCCGACTCGGCAAGGAAAGTTAGGGTAAGTGAAGCCGACAGATATCTTCCAGGTTACGAATTTTCAGAAGTTTCTTGGCGTGCGGAGAAGAATCTGGCGGATCCTTTGAAACTCGGCGTACCAATTGCATTTTTGCTTTTTCAAATTCCAACGCACTCGGTGTAGTAAGGACAAATCGGTACTCTTGCTGCCAAGCATACTCGTCGAGCTTAGAAGTGGCGATGATGTCGGGCAAAGCCCATCGAGGGTTGGGTGCTTCGGTGGGCGGGTAGTACATGACCTGCCGAGCATAAAAGATATTTGCTTCCCGTGCATCTTCGATCCTGACACAGAATCTTGCGATGTTGAGTATTTCAACGCATGCCACCGCTTTGAATCTATTCCAAAGTTCAGAGGACAACACTCTACTTGTGCAAAAAACGAGAATCTCTTCCAGATTCGCGGTGGATTCAAAGCTCCACCCATGAAGTACGGAGTGTGTTCCAGTGTTTTGGTTTGTGACGGGCAACCCTGCGGCCGGCTTATAGACCGACGTTCCTTCGAGTTCGTCACCCCGAGTGTTGTCATCCTCGTAGTTGCGGAAATACCCGAGCGACTGAAAGAAGACCTCACCCTTCAATAGCGCTTCAGCGTATTTGACCTGGGAGTAGTACTTAAACAGGCTTCGACGCATAGGAGGTGTTGGAATGCGTGCTGCGGGGCTTTCGAGACTGGCCCATCATTTGGATTCTCACGGATTCGGATTGCTAGGTGGTCGGTGCAAATTCTTGACACCGGCCAGTACGTCTTTCTTGTCTTTTCCCGCTTTGAACATCTGATGCATGTAATTCAGATAATTGCAGTAGACGTTGAGGTGTTGGCAATATTTCTCGGGTGAGGGGAAGTTTTCCGGCTTGCGTACCCAACCTATGCATGTCAAGAACGAGCGGAAGGATGCATGCGCGCCGTCGTGCAGAGTGTCTATCGGGATGAAGGTGCCGAAGCTCTGCCCCGCCTGTTGGACAAGCAGAAGCCCTCGACTGTCAAAAACTATTCGATTGACTTCGCGATAGAGATTCGAAAGCCCATTTGGAGTGGCGCCAGATAGAATGTGGGGTATTTCCTCGTTGGTAGCAACAAACAGTGCGTAGAGAGTTCGGATGTAAAGTTCTTCCGGCTGGCGGACTCGCGTGTGAAAAGCGAACACTTTTTTGTCGACTAGGTCGCGGCAGATGGACTCTCTAAGTTCGGCCATTGCTGCGAGCGTCCATTGAGTCATCTTGGCGGGAGGCCCGAACTCCAGCATCAACGCTTTCACGATGGGATCATCAAGGTGAGCGGCTGTGGTGCGACAACCTGGAACCGGGCAGCACGGATTCCGCTTGCCTTTTTTGCTCATCAAATCGCCCGAATTTCGCGAACTTGCACCAACTTTGCACCACTTCTGGAGGGAAACGCAAACTAGGCGGCTGTGATCCGCTAATTCTAAAGAGAATATTTGGAGCCGAGGGCGAGAGTTGAACTCGCGACCTGCCGATTACGAATCGGCTGCTCTACCACTGAGCTACCTCGGCCCGCTCAAACGACAATAGCATCCGCGGAAAATTACTGTCAATTCGGCCGCGGAGATGGCCTTCTTTCAACGCGAAAAAGGATACATCGCCCAGCCGATGCCTACGCCAATTAAAAAGAAGAGGAACAGCGACCAGACAATGTATTTTACACGCTCGATCGGCTTCCGTCGGCTCAAGAACCCGAACGCAATGGAGATCACCAGTGCGAAGAGCAGCATCGCCTGCAGATGAGTGAGCTTGAATCCCGGTCCTACGTTCATGCCTTGCGGCCTCGCGCCACTTCATACGCGTGAAGTGCCGCCAACAGATTCAGCACTCCCGCTGTCGCCAGAAACCGCGTCCCATAATCGCCTTCCGCCCGGGAAACATCGGAGCCATCCCTTTCGAGCGCCCTCGCCAGCACGTAAAACGTTCCCGTCCCCAGATCCGCCAGATAACCAAGCGAATCAAACGCATCGTTGCCGCTCGAATTGAACACGTTGCCGCGCATCCCGGCACCAAGGATCACGAGCACGCCGACGGTCAGAAAGCAGGCCACCGCGCGGCCCCACATTTTCATGAGAGCATGGCCCAACCCGGGCACGAGCCATCCTGCCACTCCGATAGCGAACGCAATTCTCTCGCGCCGCGAATCCTGCTGCGGGACTGCGGGTGCCGATGTCTCGCCTGCCATCATTTTCCCTTCGCGGCCTGCGCTATGCCAGTAACGCCAGAATCTCGTTTTGAATCGCCCCGGTCACACGAGCTTCCCCTTCGCCGATGTACACATTCACTTCGCTACGCACGCCGAACTCCGGCAGGTAGATTCCCGGCTCTATCGAATTGCAAGTATGCGGGATCAAGTGCCGCGCGTCGTGTGTTTCCAACCCATCCATGTTCGCGCCGTTGCCGTGAACCTTTTCTCCAATGCTGTGACCAGTGCGGTGGAAAAAGTATTTTCCGTAACCCGCTTTCTCAACCACACTGCGGGCCGCTTTATCCACCTGCCATCCCTGCAGTGGTTTCCCTGCTGCCACGTGCTTGCGAATCAATTCGAAAGCTTTGTCGCGCGCCTCGCGAACAACGGCGAAAACCTTTGCATATTTCTCCGGCGCCTTCGCGCCGAAGTACCCCATCCAAGTGACATCGTAGTAGACGCTACCCGGCTTTTTCTTCTTTCCCCAAACATCCAAGAGCAGCAAATCCCCTTCGCGAATGGGGGCGGCTTTCTCCGCCGTCGGACCGTAGTGCGGGTCGCTTGCGTTGGCGTTCACGGCAATGTCGGGTCCTTCCTCGGCCCATATTCCTGCTGCTTCGAACTCGTTCAGGATCCACTTCTTCAAATCGTATTCCGTCAGCGTTTTTTTTCCGCGCACGCAACTCGCAGCATGCTGAAAGGCCCCGCGCACGATCCGGTCGATGGCCGCGCCTGCTGACAAGTGCGATTCGAGTTGCTCCGCCGTCCAGCACGCTTCGTATTTCTGCACCAGGTCCGCCGAACTCACCACTCTTGGACCGGAACTGCGCACCAATTCAACCGTTCCCGCATCCACCATCGCCACGTAAGGAATCGCATTTTTCGGCGAGTATTGCATCGCCACATTCTTCGCGCGGCCGAGCATCTTCCCAAGATTCTTTCGCAGCTCGTCCTGTTTCGCGTAGTACAGGGTGTCTCCCGGCAACGACTTCAGCGACTCCGATTCGATTTTGTGCACCAGCTTCTTCGGCGTCCCTTTCGCCGGCACGAAATAGAACCACCTTCGCGTCCGCATGCCGTCGGGAAGATTCAGGATGTGCTGTGCGATGGGATCGCGCCCGCGGAAATCATAAAAGAGCCAGCCATCGAGCTTCGCGGCGCGCAAATCGCTCTGGATGCCTTGAATATCTGCACTCATCGGGAGAACCGCTCCATCGCTCGGACAAGATTCAACTGCACCGCTTCAAGCGTCCTGCGTCATAAGTCCCAGGATTTGCTGTTTCGTAACACCGCGGATTTCGATGCGTTTTGTGCGGCTTCTTTCACCGCTAAGAATTCTAACAGCCGACTTGGGTGTTTTCAAAAGTTGTGCCAGGAAATCCACTAGGGCCTCATTGGCGCGATTCTCGACAGCCGGAGCCTGCAAGCGAACCCTCAGCGCCCCATTCATTTCGCCGGCAATCTCATCCTTACTCGCGCGAGGCTGTACCCTCACCGGTAGAATCACGGCGCCTTCTCGCTCTTGCACTTCAAGCATTCGGCTCCTTGCCAATCGTCATTTGGCGTTTCGAGGCCCAAACAGCGACGTTCCGATGCGCACTTCCGTCGCCCCTTCTTCGATCGCCACTTCAAAATCATGCGACATCCCCATCGACAGGACAGGCAGCGCGCGACCAAGTTTTTGCGCCAAATGATCGCGCGACTCCCGCAAGCGCCGGAAATGCGGCCGCACCTGTTCCGCCTTTTCCAGAAATGGCGGAATGCACATCAATCCAGCAAGCTCGAGCCGGGGCAGCTCAACGAACTTCTCAGCCAACGCCTCAAGCTCTCCTATCCCCACCCCGCTCTTTGTTTCCTCCCCGGCCATGCTCACTTCAATCAGCACGCGTAATTTGCCAGCGAGGCCGGCCTCGGCCCTGGCCCGATCCAGTCTCTGCGCGAGCGCGTAATCATCGACAGAATCGACGCAGTGAAAGAGCCTTGCCGCCCTCGCTCCCTTATTCTTCTGCAGGTGTCCCACCAGGTGCCATGCCGCTGCCAATCCGTCTGTCCCGGAGCGCTTTCCTTCCCATTCCTGTACGCGGTTTTCGCCAAAGTGCCGCACGCCTGCATCATACGCCTCGCGAATCGCGCTCGCAGGGTGCGTCTTCGAAACCCCAATCAAGGTGATCTCTTCGACCCGGCGTCCGGCACGGTTCGCCGCGCCGGCAATCCTCTCTTGAATTCGAAGCAGGTTTTCTCGCACCGAATTTTGCGTCATGTTCGAATCCGCATCCTAGCACGCGCGGCATTGCGGCGCAGGGTGTCTGCGGTTAGACTGGCGTTCGGCTGCTGTTCGCCCCGAGATACCGATCATTTGAGGCTGATTTGCGTCCAAAGATAAATAGGCACCCTCTTGGAAGGCTGATCGCCTTCGAGGGCATCGATGGCAGCGGCAAACGCACACAGATGGATCTGCTTCACAAGACCCTTGCCGCTGGCGCGGGCGGGCATAGTGTCTACTCCACGGGATTTCCTCAATACGATTCGTGGTTCGGCAGGATGGTCGGTCGGTTCCTCAACGGCGAGCTCGGGAACCTCGATGCTGTGGACCCGCACTTCTCGGCTCTGCTTTATGCCGGAGACCGCTTTGAGGCCAAGCCGCAAATCGAATCTGCTTTGCAGGAAGGCAAAATCGTCCTCGTGGATCGCTACATTGGTTCGAATCTTGCTCATCAAACCGCTCGCGTCCCGGCAGAGAAACGCGCGGAGTTCCGTCGCTGGATAGAACATCTTGAATACGGAATCTTTGGCCTCCCGCGGGAAGACCTCATTCTTTACTTGCGCGTGCCGGCAAGCGAAGCTCAAAGGCTGGTGCACAAGAAATCCGCGAGAAGTTACACCACCGCCAAGCAGGATATTCTGGAAGCCAGCTTGCGCCATCTTGAATTGGCGGCGGATATGTACGACCTCTTGTCTCGCGAAGCCCCCTGGGTGCCCATTCAATGTTTCGATGCTGCTCGCGGCGGAATGCGGCCTCCCAAACAAATCGCCCAGGAGGTCTTGGCCGCTGTGGAGCCGGTTATCTTCACTCAGGCAGTGCGAGATCCTGGCCAAAGTGGCTGACCATGGGCTTTTCTGAATTTCTCGGCAACGAACGCATTCTCGCCGCGCTGCGGGGCGCTCTCCGCAGCGGACGCGTCCCGCATGCGCTGCTCTTCACCGGGCCACGCGGTCTGGGCAAATTCACGTTAGCGCGCATGTTCGCGCAGGCCGCTACTTGTGAACGTCTGCGCGACGACTTCTGCGGCGAGTGCGCCACCTGCCTCCGCGTTTCCCAACTTGCCGACCCTCAAAAGCTGCTCGAGCAGGGACTCGTTGAGCGCGGTGAGAGCGCCGATGCCGCTACCGTCGAGCGCGTGCCTCTGATTTTGCAATCGCACCCGGACGTCTGGGCGCTCGTCCCCGACCCTGTTCGTCTGAAGAGCCCCGTCGCGCGCCCCATGTTGCGCATCGGCCAGTTGCGCGCCGTTCAACGCGCCGCCTACTTTCAACCCATGGGCCGGCGGCGCGTTTTCATCCTTGATGGCGCGGAGACCATGCGCTGGGACGTCGCCAGCGTTTTTCTGAAAATTCTCGAGGAACCTCCCGGCTCGGCGGCGCTGATTCTCACCGCGCCCTCGCCCTATGCGCTTCTGCCCACCATCGTCTCGCGCTGCTTGCAATTTCATTTCGCGCCGCTTCCGCAGGCCGCGGTGGAAAAGATTCTGAAGGAGAGAACCGACCGCAAGCCCGCGGAAATCAGGCTGGCCGCGCAACTCGCGGAGGGCAGCCCGGGCCTGGCGATTGAAATGGATGTTGCCGCGGCTGCCCAGGGCCGAAAGAATGCGTTGCGCATTCTCGAACGGGCCGCGCGAGGTCAAGGCTTCGCCCAACTTTTTGCCGATACGTCAGCCCTCGCCAAGGACCGCGATTCATCCTTTGAGGAGCAGATCGGGGTCTTCTACGGTCTGCTCACCGATCTTCTCGAACTTACGTCAAAAGTTAAAGAGCCTCGCCTGCGGAATGCGCCTCTGGCAAGAGAGCTGGAGTCGCTGAGCCAAATTGTGGACGCCGCGTGGGTTGTGCGCGCCATCGCCGGGTTTGACGAACTTTTCGCCGGAGCTCGCCGCAATTTGAATCGCCAACTTGGCCTCGATGCTCTCGCCGCATCTCTCGCGCCGGAGCAGACGCGGGCCTCCGCGCTGCGTTCATGATTCATACCTGGAAATATTCGCCATCACAAAATTAAATAGTTAGACTTGTAACCCACAGGCAACTGTGCGCATCTTAAGAGCAGTAATCCACCCAGTAAGTCAAAAGGAGCAGTTATGGTCAACCGCCGTATGTTTCGTCCGGGCTTTCCGGACGTGAAAGAGCCGAGCGTTCCCCGCCCTCCGCACAACGGCCCTATCCCCAGCAAGAAGCCCGCGCCCCCGGAGACGACGCACGCGGAGAATTTCTACTGGGTCAAGCAGATGCAATCGCACACGCCAATGGCCGTCGTTTGCCAGGATGGCGAGGTGCTTCGCGGCACCATCGAATGGTACGACCGTGATTGCATCAAGCTCACGCGCCAGGGCGGCCCCAACCTGCTTATCTTCAAGCGCGTGATCAAATACGTTTATAAGGAGGGAGAAGGTTCCTCCCAAAACGGCGAGCAGTAATCTCTCTATTCGTGCAGAGAATGCCCGGCGGCTGCTCCGAAGGTGAGCAGCGCCTTTGCGGCCAGCGATCCGTCCTCGTTGAAAATCTCGCACTCCGTCACGACAAAATTTCTCCCCGCGCGCAGCACGCGCGCGTCCGCCTTGATGCGCCCGCCCGGAACCGGCTCCAGATAATTGATTTTCAGCTCCACCGTGGCGATTTCCGTTCCCTTCGGCACCGCGGTGTACGCCGCGATCGCCGCCGTGGTGTCCGCGAGCGCCGCCAGGATTCCTCCGTGCACCACACCGTGAATCTGTTTGTGGTGCGCCAGCACGTCTAGCTGAAAAACCGCGCGCCCCTTTTCGACACTCTGCACATCAAAACCGAGGTGGGTGATTGCCTGGCTATCCTTCATGCGTTCGCGCACCAGTTGCGTTGCCCACCGTATTTCTTCCGAATTCTTCGATTTTGCCTTCATCCTTGCCCGTTTTCCAATTCCTTGTCTGATAAATGATAACTGGAGACCGAGAACTCAATACGCCGTAAGCCCTCCATCCAGCGGAATCGCCGCCCCCGTCAGCCAGGACGATTCCTCGGAAGCCAGGAACACCGCCATTTCGGCGACATCCGCGGGACGCCCGAAGCGTCGCAACGGAATCGTCGCGATCCGCGCCTTGCGCAGCGCCTGGCCCTGCTCGCTCTTGTCGAACAATCCCTTCACCAGTTCCGTCTCCACGATCGAAGGGCAAATGCAATTCACTCGTATGTTCTCATGCGCGTGATCGAGAGCCATGGCCTTCGTCAACAAGGTCACGCCGCCCTTCGACGCGCAATACGCCGCGCGATCCTTCATGGCCACGAGTCCCAGCACCGACCCGATATTCACGATCGCCCCTCCGCCGCATTTCCGAAATTCCTTCAGCGCCGCCCGCGACATCAGAAACGGCCCCTTCACGTTCACCATCATCACGCGGTCCCACTCCTCCTCGGTGATGCTTTCCACCGTCGAGACGTGCAGCGCTCCCGCATTGTTCACCAGCACATTCAGCCGCCCGAATTGCTTGACCGTTTCTCGCACCGCGCGCTCAACGTCTTTGCCGCGCGTCACGTCGCACTCCACTGCCGAGGCTTTGCCGCCCAGTTTTTTCACCTCGCCGGTGACCGCCCGAAGTTTTTCCAGCCGGCGCCCCCGCCAAAGCCACGCCTGCGCCCTCCCGCGCAAACGCCAGGGCGATCGCCCGCCCGATCCCCGTCCCGCCGCCGCTAATCAGCGCCACTTTCCCGGAGAGTCGTGTCACGCTATTCGGTGCTCCCGCGTCTAATAGGGATGCCGCGGCAGCCGCTCTTTGTGCTGCGCGCGTGGGCGCGACTCTAGCATCCGGCTCCCTGGCTCGCAAGCCGCTCCGTTGGACACCCGGCCGCATCGCTGTCGCGCTTGAAGGTGTTGTATTTTAACGACCCAAGTTTGACGTGCCGGAGAATCGAAGACCGCTCTTATGCGCATCGGGATCACCTGCTACCCAACTTACGGCGGCTCCGGCGTTGTCGCCACCGAGCTTGGCATGGAGCTCGCCGCGCGCGGGCACGACGTGCATTTCATCAGCTATGCCCCGCCGATTCGCATGAACCGCAACGGCGAGCGCACCCACTTCCACGAAGTCGAAGTCGTCTCCTATCCTCTCTTCGACCATCCGCCGTACACCCTGGCGCTCGCCACGAAAATGCTCGAAGTTTTCGAATCTGAAGCGCTCGACCTTCTCCACGTCCACTACGCGATTCCCCATTCCGTCAGCGCCTTGCTTGCGCGTTCCATGGCTGCGCCGCGCCGCCTTCCCTTCATCACCACGCTTCACGGCACGGACATTACCCTTGTCGGCAGCAACCGCAGTTATCTCCCTATCACCAAGTTCTCCATCGAGCAGAGCGATGGCGTCACCTGCATCTCCCGCTACCTGCTGAATCAAACCCTCAAGGAGTTCGATATCAAGCGCCCCATCGAAGTCATTCCCAATTTCGTGAACTGCGATCTGTATAGCCGCTCCGCCGACAAGGGTTTTGCGGCCCAGTGGGCCCCCAGCGGCGAACCCATCCTCATGCATCTCTCGAATTTCCGTCCCGTGAAGCGCCTGACCGACACCGTCGAAATCTTCGCCATTGTCCGCGCCAAGATGCCCGCCAAGCTGGTCCTCATCGGCGACGGCCCGGACCGCGGCGCCGCTGAATACCTCGTGCGCAAGAAAAAACTCCAAAAAGATGTCTTTTTCCTCGGCAAGCAGGACAATATCTACGAAAAACTCGCCGCCGCCGATCTTTTCTTGCTTCCTTCGCAGCTTGAATCCTTCGGTCTCGCCGCTCTTGAAGCCATGGCCTGCGAAGTTCCCGTTATCGCCACAAACGTCGGCGGTGTGCCCGAAGTCCTCGAGCACGGTGTGGATGGATATCTGGTGGAGCCCGGCGACGTGCAGGAAGCAGCGCGTTATGCCATCGAAATTTTGTCCCGCGCCGACCGTGGCCGCGAAATGGGCAAAATCGCTCGCATCAACGCCCGCAAAAAATTCTGCTCCAACGACGTCATCCCCGTCTACGAAAACTACTACAAACGCATCCTCGCCGAATCCTGACGGACGCTCAATTGACCCGCCGCATGTGCGTGTTAGGCCCTCTTTTCCACGTCTGCGCGCAGCCAAGGAACGAGTTTGTCGAATCTGAACCGGTTGGCCTTGTAAAGGTTGGCCACAAAAAGGTAGGTCTCTTCGGCGTCCGCCGTGAGGTACAGGCCGTTGATGGCAAGAAAAGTATAGGTGGCGGCGAAAGCCGTCGGCTTGTTGCCATCGACAAAGGAATGATTCTGCGCCAGGCTCTCCCACAGCGCCGCGGCTTCCCCGTCCCTCTGCAATCTCCCCGCGTTCACTGGTCGGGTTCAGCGCAAGAACAAGATCGCGTAGCACTTTCCCTTCCCAGCCCCACAACCGCTGTCACCAACCCCTCTAATCATGTAAAAATTCCTCCGTGGTTTATCACGTCTATATCATGGCCAGCCAATCCGGCGTTCTTTACATCGGCATGACCAACGATCTCTTCTGTCGCGTTTCCCAGCATAAATCCAAAACAATCCCCGGCTTCAGCCAAACCTACAACACCACAAAACTCGTCTATTTCGAACCATTTCAGGACGTCCGCAACGCTATCGCCCGCGAAAAGCAGCTGAAGCGCTGGAACCGCTCCAAAAAAATCTTCTTGATCGAAAAACAAAACCCGACTTGGCAAGACCTTTCCCCGAAACTAATTCCCACCACAAATTAAACAACAAGCTCCCAGCTCCAATTTCCACCACAAGCGAAACCTGTCATCCCGACCGGAGCAACCCAACTTGGCAAGACCTTTTCCCGAAACTAATTCCCACCACAAATTGAACAACAAGCTCCCAGCTCCAATTTCCACCACAAGCGAAACCTGTCATCCCGACCGGAGCAACCCAACTTGGCAAGACCTTTCCCCGAAACTAATTCCCACCACAAATTGAACAACAAGCTCCCAGCTCCAATTTCCACCACAAGCGAAACCTGTCATCCCGACCGGAGCAACCCAATTTTTTCTTCCCATCTCACTTCCCGTGAGATGGTTGGGTTGCGCAGTGGAGGGACCTCTCCTTTCTTCTCCTTCCACGAAGGGTGCCCCAGGCTCGGTTTGGGAGCTTGGTCTTGGGGTTGCCTGTTCCGTTGGGATCCCGCCCCGATCGCAGCCGCGAAATGGGCAAAATCGCCCGCATCAACGCCCGCAAAAAATTCTGCGCCAACGACGTAACCCCGCCTACGAGGCCTATTAGAAGCGCATCCTCGCCGAATCTTGATCCCTGACCAACATTTCCCGCTGTGGCGGTCGTGGAGATCGAATTTGCGGCAAATGTCATAAGTCCTGCTGATTCTGTTGCCCTCATTTCCTATATACCACCGAATTATTCTTTGTCTCTGAACGAATCGGACCCTTTGCTGCGGGAAACCGACCGGGGCTTCTAAATTGCGCCTTGTCGGAATGGCTTTAGTGGGAGTAGAGTTGGCCGCAACAATTACGGAGGCTACTTCGATGCACAAACTCCAGACATCCTGGCTGAGACTTTTTTTCCTAGTGGCGGTGGCGATATGCGTACTTCGCCCGGTCACGCTGACGGCCGCCGACGAGCCTGCCCTCAGCAAAGATCAGATCAAGCAATTCCTGCTAACGGCTAAGGTGATAGGCAGCCGCCCGGCCAGTAAGGGCACTACCAGCACGCTTAGGCTTACGCTGAGCGACGGCACGTTGACACACGATGCTCATTTCCAGCCTGTTGACGAGCACAAATCCATGATGAAGTTTTCGGACGGACGAACGGAAATGAATTTTGTGGACTCTTACAAGTACAACATCGCTGCTTACGGCTTGGCGGAGCTGATCGGTTTTGATGACATGATGCCTGTGTATGTCGAACGCAAAGTGGATGGCAAGTTAGGCTCGGTTAGCTGGTACCTCCCAGCTAAGATGGACGACGCGGATCGCATGAAGCGGAAGATGGAACCGCCAGATAAAGAGGCTTGGAACAACCAGATGTACAAAATACGTGTCTTTGACGAACTGGTTTACGATACCGATCCCAACCTCACCAATGTGCAGATCGGCGAGGATTGGAAACTTTGGCGGATTGATTTCAGCCGCGCATTCAGAAGCTACAAGGATCTCAAGGACCCCAAGGATCTGGTGCGCTGCGACCGCCAGTTATTTGAGAAGCTGAAGGCGCTGGACGCAAGTCAACTGGCGGAAAAAACCAAGCCCTATCTGGGCAAAGACGAAATGAAAGGCGTGATGGCGCGGCGTGACAAGATCGTGGCATACTTCCAGAAGCTGATCGCTGAAAAAGGCGAGAGCGAAGTCCTCTACTAACCTGTGCTATCTCGCTGGATGGGAAAGTACCGGGTGCCGCAGCCTTCGCCTTAAAGGCTGCGGGTTTTGACTCGCTTCACGTCAAGCCCCTCCAAGCCGCCGAAGGGACATTTTTGAACACGTTTGACGAGGGCAAACGATAAGGCATGACAAACTGCCGTGTGTGCGGTAACTTTGAGCTATGGAAACCGTGGATGTAAAGTTGCCTTCCGAACTTCTGAGGGTCGCAAATTTGGAAGAGAGCAGCCTTTCCCAGGAAGCCGCTCGATTGCTGGCGCTCGAACTTTATCGCGAGGATAAGGTCTCGCTCGGACGCGCTGCCGAGCTATGCCAGACGCCGCTCGCGGCTTTCATGGATTTTGCGGCGAAACACGGTGTCCCCCCGCTACGGTATAGCTTTGAGGACCTGGAAGAAGAACGCCAGACTGCTGACCGTCACAAAGCGTGACCGTCGTAGCAGATTCATCGCCGCTTGTTATTCTGACCAAGCTTGGCTGTTTTGACCTCCTCAATCGACTTTTTCCACGTCTTTATATCTCTCCAGAAGTTCACTACGAGGTTGTCATCGCTGGTGCTGGCCTGCCCGGAGCATCGGACGTGTCGAAAGCGGAGTGGATTGAAGTGAAGGCGGTTCAGAATCCAGCCGGTCTTTATTCGGCCCAACGAAAATACGGTCTGGGTCCGGGCGAGATGAGCACAATCCTCCTCGCCAAAGAGCTCGGTGCGAATCCCGTGCTGCTCGACGACTACAGGGCGCGCAAGCTGGCGAAGTCCGAAGGCCTCGAAATTCTGGGCAGCGTCGGTTTGCTTGAAACCTTTTACTTACGGCGCTATTTGACCGATCTTCGGAGCGTCTTTCGGGAATTGCTGACGCACAACGTTTATATCGATCAGCGACTGCTGGATCGTCGTCTGCGATCCCTGGGCCTTCCTCCCCTTTAAGTTGTCTGCCGCAGCTTTCGGTCGCCCCGGGTGCGTAAAGCGCCCGCCAGCACATCCTCGCCGGCCGCCGCCAGCCGGATATGCGTCATTCCCATTCTTCCCCATCCACGCGCGATGGGTACGAACACTTCGGGCATATCCCCCCCGAACGCCGCCTGCTGCTCCGCCGTCAGCATCAAGTTTCCGTAGCCCTGCTTCTCCGCTGCCAGCGTCGCAAAAATCCGGCCTCCCACGCGGAAGTCCGCCGCGCCCATGTGCGAACCCTCCTCCGCTCCCTCCAGGCTCAGCGCCATCCGCCGGAAGTCCTTCGCATCCATCTCCGCAGTCCTCAGCAGCCTTGTATTGTAACTGCCGGGTGCCCCATCCTTTGCGTTTCTGTCGTACGCAAAGGGTGGGGGGTAGATTCAACTCAATCACCACACAAACCGGAGCCATTCGACCCGAGCGCTAAACCGTAACCAATATTTTCCTTGACAGGTTCCTCATCATTCGCTATACTGTTTTTGGTCAGTATTGCGCCCCGGCTCACCGGGGCTTTTTCATTTCCAACTCAGATTTAGGAGCCACCTATGTCCTCTCTTCGCCCACAGGACCGCAAGTCCTTGTGTCGTTTCACCTTTGCCGACGGCCGCCAATGTCGCACTCCCCGCTCACCCCACCATCCCCACTTCTGCTCCGACCACGCCCGCAAAGAATCCCAGGCCTGCGCCGCCGATAAACTCGCCCTCGAACTGTCCTATTTTTTCTCCGGCGAATACCTTTCCGCCTGCGATCTCAGCGCCGCCCTCGGGCGCCTCTTGCCCGCCGTCGTCCGCGGCGACGTTAAACCCCGCTCCGCCCGCACCCTCGCCTATCTCTCCCAGACCCTCGCCCAAACCATCCATCATGCGGAGCACGAATACGCCAACGCCTTCGGCGACGACTCTTGGCGCAAGGCCGTCTGCAATTCCGTCCGCCAAAACTTCGATTACCTCAACCCCTCCCCGTCACCCGAACCGCCACCGGATCAGGCTCCTCAACCAGCCTCACAACCGGCCCCATCGCCGCACACTCCCCTGCCCAAAACGAGCACCGAATTCATTCAGCATGTAATGGCCGGTCTTCCGACAGAGGAACCATCCCTCTCCTAACCCCTTTAGATGCAACACTTATAGAAATGCCCGCAAGTGTTGATTCTAAATCACTTACACAAAATATAAGTCCTTTAGATGCAACACTTACAGAAAACCAGGGGGAAGGGGGGTCCGCTGTGAAATATCCGTCAGCGCGTCCGAGCTTCCGCTTCGGCTCGAATGTGTTCCAGCACTCTAAGATGAATCCGATGAATGATGTAATCCGACCACAAATGCTTACGTTCGTTGCCGCGCTTGATCCGCCGGACATGCCTCTGCCGCGCAACTCCGCTGCGCCGCCACCCACCGGTACCCTTTGCGCAAAACCTCCATCATCCCGGGAATCTTCGAAATCCACAGCAGCGGCCTTCCCCACCAGATCTCGCGCGCCAGGGCCACCGCCGCGTCTGCTCCGCCGTACTGGCTCCCATCACTCAGCAGCAGACGCATCTCCATCATCAAATCGTCGCGCGACATTCCCAGCAGCGCCCCCACGCGTGGATCCTGCAGCGGCGCGAGTGCCATTCCTCGCCGCTCCAAATACGGCGCCAGCCACCGCGCAAATCGCGTGCAGAACCGGCACTCCACGTCGAAGAACAGCCACCCTCGCGCGTGCCGTCCCTTCCCATCCGTGTATTCACTCACCAACGAAATCATCGCCGCCTCTTCTTCCCTTCTCTGCGTTCTCTGTGAACTTTGTGTTCTCTGTGTTAAATCTTTTTCCTCGAACCTTCCACTTCCAACTTTCAACCAGTAGCCGCCTTTTTTCCCAGCAGCGTAATCACCTTCCCCCTGAGCTTCACCACACCTTTCAGCGCCCCGGTCGGCATCCGGATAATCTCTTCGAACAACCCCGTCATCGCCGTCAAAAACTCCAGCATGCTCTCCAGTCGCTCGCGCGTGTACGCATCGCCTCGCGCGTCCGACTTCACCTCCTGCACGCACTCCGCCAGCACATTCAGTGTCGGGTCGATCTCCCGCCGCTTCCGTTCCTCGGAAACGATCCGGAAAATCTCCCACACGTCCTTGATCGACTCGAAGTGGTCGCGCCGGTCGCCCAGCACGTGCACCACGCGCACGATCCGCCAGCCCTGCAACTCGCGCAGGCTCGTGCTCACGTTCGAGCGCGCCACCGCCAGCGTCGTCGAAATCTCATCCGCCGGCACCGGCCGCGGCGATAGAAACAGCAGCGCATGCACCTGCGCGACGGTTCGGTTGATTCCCCACCGCGTGCCCATCTCCCCCCAATGCAGAATGAACTTCTGCGCCACCGGCGTCAGCCCGCTTTTGGTTGGTTCGCTCATTTCGCCCCTCGGTGTCCGCGTAGTTTGCGTTGTTTTTGTTAGTTCGCTCATTTCTGTAATGTCTCTCTATTCAGAAAGTACCGCAAACACGGTCTGTCTGTCAAGCCTTTTTTCCGCGAACTCCGCCCGGCCCTGCCAGCGGCCCGGCGTCCACCCATTTGGCACGCACCACTCATCGGCCAATCTTCGAGATCGGGAACCCGTTGCCCGATTGCTCCCTTTGTGTTGTCATACGTTCCCGTGAGCAGGAGCCTCCTCACCCATGACCGCCAACGACTTTCGTCGCCTCGCTCTGAGCTTCCCCGAAACCTCCGAGCGCGCTCACATGGGCCATCCTGATTTTCGCGTGGGCGGCAAGATCTTCGCCACCCTCGGCTACCCCGACGACGACTGGGCCATGGTGAAACTCACGCCTTTCGAGCAAGAAATGTTCGTCAAATCCCACCCTGCCGTCTTTGACCCGTGCACAGGCGTTTGGGGACGCCGCGGCGCCACGAGCGTTCGCCTCAGGCCAGCGAGGAAGCCCACCTTGCGCCGCGCGCTCCTCGCCGCATGGCGCCTCGCCGCCCCGGAGCGTGTCGTCAAGCAATTCGACGCAGACTCGTAGCTCGGTCGAACATTTGGATCGACGTGCCGCACCTTCCAAAATGCAGCTTGACGCTCACTCTGTGCCATACACCACTCCGCCCTTGACACCGCCCGCGCCCTGCCCTAACTTCTTCCACGCAGTAAGTGGAAGTCGCAAGCTCCCGCCTACTCCCAAACTTTTCCGCTTTGGAGGTACCTCATGCCACTAAGCCTTATGACGCTATCTCTGGTGGATTCGCCTGTAACCGTGGAAGAAGGCCGCAAGATTCTGGAACGCGATGATTACCGCTGCCAGTACTGCGGCCTTGACGGCCGCGCCAGTTTCGAGAACGCCTTGGTCATGCGTGTGGATTTCGTCGTTCCCCGCGCCCGTAAGGGAAAGAAAGATCCGAGCAATCTCGTGGCCTGCTGCACTCCCTGCAACACCATCAAGGGCACGCGTGTCTACGCCGGCATGGACGAGGCTCGCGCCTTCGTCCTCGCGCGCCGCCTCGAGCTGCGGAACGCCTGGGAGTCCAAGACCGCGCGCCCGCGTGCCAAATCCGCAAGCGCCTAGACGCTTGTTGAAAATTTCGGCAGGAGGGGTGCCCCGGATGCACCGAGGGGGGATGAGTGCGGTGCCTCGTCCTCGGTCGCCCCGCCGGAGCAACTCGCCTAGACTCCCCAGCGAGTTTCACCCAGGCAGCAAGATACAAGCGGCGACCTTTACGTCGCCACCTTACTCGCCACTGTTTCTCGCCTTCCTCGCCGCCCCCGCTCGCCACTGGCCCCGCCGTCATTCCGAGCGCAGCGAGGGATCGTGGCTGGTCCTAAAAACTGGCGCGGTCACTGGAAACATCACGCTACTTTTGTTCCCCCTTAACGTTCCAACGTTTTTCGCGCCGGCATTGTATTGGAAAACTGGAGTTGGATGTGGTTGTCCGACATCGAAGCGATGTTAGCGTGCGTGATAACGTACTGATATTCTCTGTCCATGGATTTCGGCGAGGCAGTGGAAAAAGCACAGCGAATTTTGTGCGAAGAGCAGACGAAATACACGCGGGAGTACAAATACGCCAAGGAGACCGCCATCACGCGCGGAGTTACGAACGAATCGCTCCTGTATCTCGCGGCACATGCCGCATTGAGTTCGGACCGGCGGGGAGCGCCCGCGAAATGTCTATGAAGACCCGAAGCTCTACAGGTTCGAGAGTGTGAATTTCGATCTCCTCGTGAGGATCTTCCACCAGGTCACGGCGGCCGACAGGCAGCATTTCGTTGGAGCTCTCCTAAAATTGGTCGAAAACCCCTTTCCCGCGCAGCCGGCAGCGGACCGCAGTTTTCCTTCCGTGAACGGCAAGTCGTCGATGCTCCCGCTGATCGCCGAATTCTGCGTGCGCACGGGGCATCTGAACGAACTTCTTGAGGCAACAAAAAAGCCGAAATTCCCCACAGCCAGCCTTGCAATGATGGTGATGGAACTGGAGGAAATGGTCGCGCTCAATTTCAACCTGTTTAGCGACAGCGAGCTTGAGGCCATGCCGAAGGAGCTGGCAACGCTTCGCGAGAATTCCGAGTTGCAGACCTATTCCTCCAAGGCGGAACGGAGTAAGCCCCAGGTGAAAAACCCGCATTACAAACCAGGCCTTGAAGATATGGGCCGGGCTGTCGTAGCGGGAATCGACGGGCTCACCGAAGAATGCCGAAAGGCGCGATATTTCTATCTTAAGGGCGCACTGCAGGAACTGCCGAATCTCGAAATCGACAGCGACAAGATCAAGGTCGTCGGCTTCCTCGACAGCCTGGGCTTCAATCCGCTGTTGGCCGCATCCCTTGTGCGGGCTGAACAGCAATATAGTACAGCTTCCGGACCCTTCGACTGGAAGGAATGCCTCGGTCACATCCGCAGTTTCTACGAGCATATGAACATTGAGGCGGGGCAAGCCATTGCAGAGAACATGGGAAAGGTCGTCGTCGATCAATGGGACCCGACGATGACTTTTCTCAAGAACAGCAAATTCTTCACGGAACAGCAGGAGAAGTTCGCTCGCGGTCTCTATACGCTGCTGAGCGACGAAGGCGTACATCCGCTGATGGCGGAGAAGGAATTCGCCCGGCTGCTTCGGAATATGGTCATCGAATACGGGCTGATGTTCCTTACCATGCTTGAAAAGAAGGGTGCCAGGATTTAGAGACGCGGGGCGAGTAGAGCACGTGAAGCACACGTCGAACCCGGCTTCCTCAGCCGCTTTCAGCAACTCGCCGTTGCTTAACGTGTCCCGTCCCTGGACTCTCATTCTTCTCGAAGTGTTTATTTCCACCCAAGGATCGACTGCGGCCGAATCAAAGTGGGGCGGTACTTTTCGCCGCCGTTGCTCATGCCGAGAGAATACCCATTTGCGAGGTAATCGGGGATGTCTCGCTCATCGGCAAGCGGAATGTGCGGGCCTTCCCTGGTTAGGCTGACGTGATATCGATCATCCTCTTTGTAGCGATGAGGGAACAGACGAGTTCCAGATTTCCTGCCTCGCTGGACGATAGCGAACAACATGGGATTCCCCCGAACGGCCGGCAGCGACTATGAGTGAGTGCGGTGAACGAGGCAATACGTTCTTGAGGGCGAGCTTGTGGAAATTAGAGAATAAATGTGACAATCCCCAATTGGGGTGCAATCAAAAGGGCTTCACATTTGCCTCCCCAACGGGGTCTTTCAACACCTTTGCAATCGTCGGGACGTACAGGTCTTTTCCCCATTCCGTGATTTAGCAGGAGGGCACCATGAATCGAGAAGGCGCGCTGAAGGTCGTATTGGTCGTGGTGGGATTGCTCTTTGTGGCTACCGTTTATCCCTTGCTGATGTTCCTGTGGCAACCGCACCAGGAGGAAGCCGCGCTGACGATGATGCTTAGCGTGTATGTCACGCTCGGGGTTTTCGTGCTGCTGGCGGCGCGTAACCCATCCGCGAATCGCAGCCTGATCGCGTTCACAGCATGGTCGAGCTTTGCTCATGCCGCCGTGATGGTGGTGCAGTCCTTCCAGATGGCGAGCGAACGCGTACATCTGCTGATCGGCGTGGCTTTGCTTGCTGTCATCGGCCTGGCCCTGATCCTGCTCGCGCCGGTAAAGCCATCCCTACAGCCGGCATCGGCCGTCGGCGCCTAGGCTCGCGTCAACACCATCGGCTCGTTTTCATCCCACGGTCTGCATCGCCGGCACCAGCGCCGGAACGTCAATCCGGATCACCGTGCCTTCCCCCGCCCGGCTCTGGATGTCCAAATTGAAATCCGTACCGTACAGCACCCGCAGCCGCTCCCGCACGTTGCTCAACCCGATTCCTTCGACGTACACGTGCGGCATCTTCTCTTCCGAAATGCCCACGCCGTTGTCTTCGATTTCGATGTGCAGCCGCCCATCCCGGTTGGTCGTGCGCAGTTCGATTTTTCCGACGCCCAGTTTTGGCGCCAGCCCATGTTTCAGGCAATTCTCCACGATCGGCTGCAGCAGCATGCTCGGCACGAACGCCTCCAGCGTCTCGTCGTCGAGTTGTTTGACGATCTCCAGGTTGTCGCGCCCGAATCGCGCCACCTCGATGTCCAGGTAATCGTCGATGAACTGCAACTCCTCACGCAGCGCCACAAACGTTTCGTGCTTGCGCAGCAGCCGCCGCAAAATGTTGCTCAGCCTCAGCACCACGCCGCGCGCCGAATCCGGATCAAAGCGAATCAGCGCCGTCACCGTATTCAGCGTGTTGAACAAAAAGTGCGGATTGATCTGGCTCGAAAGCGCGTCCATGCGCGCTTTCAGCAGCAATTGCTGGTGCCTCTCCAGGTTCATCTCGATGCGCGTGTTGTTCCAGATTTTCAGCGGCGCCGCCACCGACATCAGGGTCGCGATCACCACCAGGGTGAGCCACCAATCCCAACGGGCGTCCAGCGCAAACAGCCACTTCGGCTTGGTCGCCAGCACCAGAGCTACGCGTCCCAGCTCCAGACCGACGCATGCCGCCAGCGGCGCCATTTCCCAGGACAACTGCGCTTTCCCCAGCAGCCGCATGGTTGCTTTTGGAATGTTCAGGAATGTGAACGGCCCGAAATTCCAGAGATCTTCCTTGTTGGGAATCGCCTGCCGGATCAATCCTCCAAGCAGCCCCGCCGTCGATGCCGCGGGCATCGCCAGCCACTCATGCGAAATCAGCGCGGGAATCGTGATGATCGCGCCGCCGATCGGCCCGACCACGCGACCACCGAGCAGGCCCATGAGAAAAGCGCCTTCCAGCGACAGATCCGCAAACCAATAAGGAGGCCCACCGACCAGTCGCAGCGTCACACCCACGATCAGCGGCGGCGTCATGAACAGCATCAGCTTCAGCTTTTGGTCGGGATCGCGCTTCTCGGTGAAGAGCACCCGCCGGAACGTGTTCCATCGTGCTAACAACGCAGCGATGGAGGAGGCCACTCCCACCTTGAGCAGCAAGGTGAATAACAGGTCGCGCACGGACGTCGCCGTTTCCATTTTTTCAGGAAGCCTTTCTTCGCTAACGCTAGCGTTTCTTCGTCCTCCTGTAAAGAGTCGCGGGAGATACTGTTCTCATCCGCTGGCTGTTCGGCCGAATGTGCTCGTCGCGTGGTCTGCGCTGACTCTGCGCCACTCGGCGTTCTGCGCGTCAAACTCTTTCTCTGTCCGGTTCCCCAATGTTGGCCTGTTCTGCGGGCCTGCTATACTTCTCATTTCCCCATGAGCGCGAAATCACAGCAAAGCAGGCAAACGAAGAAGGGAGCGGATGGATTGCAAATGGTCGCGCATGCGAATTTGCCAACGCGATACGGGCGATTTACGATCTACGGTTTCCAAGGCAGCGGCCCGCAGGAAGAAGCCATTGCGCTGGTGCGCGGGAACCTGAACGGAAAGAACGTGCCGCTGGTACGCGTTCACTCGCAGTGCTTAACCGGAGACGTTCTCGCGTCGCTGCGGTGTGACTGCCGCGCGCAGCTCGAACTGTCACTAAAAAAAATTGGCCAAGCACCTTCGGGAATTCTGCTGTATCTTCCGCAGGAAGGCCGCGGCATCGGCTTGATGAACAAGCTGCGAGCCTACGAACTGCAAGACAATGGCATGGACACGGTGGAAGCAAACGAAACGCTGGGTTTTGCCGCCGACGCGCGCGACTACGATTTTTCCGCGCAAATTCTGAAAAAACTGGGCGCCATTCGAATCCGGCTGCTTTCGAACAATCCGGAAAAAGTGCGCCAGCTTGAAAAGTCCGGCATTCGCGTGGTTGAGCGCGTCCCGTGCCAGCCGCGAATCTCAAAAACTTCCCGCGCGTATCTCAAGACCAAAAAGCGCAAGATGGGACACCTGCTGGAAGGAATCTAAACCGGGGGACGTGTTCTAGCCGCCACCGACAAATTGCACGATTTCGTAGCGGTCGCCGGCTTCGACATGCGTCTCCGCCCACTTTGGCCGCGGCAAAATTTCCAGGTTCCGTTCGATCGCCACGCGTCCCGGATCAAGCCCCAATTCGCGGAGCAGGTCGTTCACAGTGGCGCCGGCGCTCATGGCGCGGTTTTCTCCGTTGACGGTGATCGTGGCGATTACTTCCATCGCTTAACTCGCAGAGGGCACGCGCGGCTTGGCGCGCAATTGAAAGCGCAACTGCCCTTTCGAATTCCCATTTATCGCTTCGATGACCAGGGCCGGCTCGGCACCCGCCAGGCGCGGCATGTCAAATTGGAGCTGAGCGCGCCCGTCATTTCCCGTATCCATCGCAAACTCTTGCGCTTCGGCAGCACCTTCAATTCGCGCGGATACGCGCGCCTGCTTCACGGCAGCGCCATTCTCCTTATTGCGGACGGAGACCTGCAGTGTAGCTCTTTTCCCTGCCAGCCAACTCTTTGCGTTGATCAGCTCCAGCAAAAGAGTTTTCCCTGGCGAAGCTGCAGCAGGCGCTCCGGCTGGCGGAGGCGCTTTGTCGTCGCGGGGGAGCGCGAGATTCAACGCGCCTGACCGAATCTCTTCGATGACGGCACGGTGCTGCTCATCCAGGCGCAGCTTCAAAGCGCGTTCACGGGCCGGGTCCAGCGGCAGGAGGTCAAAGTAATTGTACGTTCGCCGGTGCAGCACACGTCCGCGAAAATAAACGGTGGTATCAATAAGGGCGTGCGCCGTGCCGCCGTCTTCCGTCTGGACGTGGAAGGTGGTGTTCCCGGCTGTGACGTTCGTATTGTGACCGACGAGCATTTCCCTGTTCGCTCGAACGTGTTTGCCCGCTCAGCCGGCCTCGCGGGAATCTACCGGGTGCATTTGACCGACTGGCGCTCGAATCGTTATTATAACTCCTTGCCCATGAGCAGTTCCGGATTACATACCTATGCTCCGCTTCTCTTACACCTGCTGATCGCCGCGGCGCTCGCCGGGGCGCTGACCGCTGTTTCCGTTCTGGTGGGCTGGCGGCGTCCGAGCCGGGCCAAGCAGCAGCCGTACGAATGCGGCATGGAACCCACAGGCGACGCGCGGGAGCCTTTTTCCGTTAAGTTTTACCTCGTGGCCATGGTTTTCATTCTGTTCGATGTGGAAGCCATTTTCCTGTATCCGTGGGCGTACATTTTCCGAAGTTTGCGATGGTACGGCTTTGTGGAGATGATGATCTACATCGCCATTCTGTTGGTCGGTTACCTCTATCTGTGGAAAAAGGGCGCACTCGACTGGCATAAATAGCCGGCGCATGGGGGATTCAAAAATCGTGGCGGAGTCTTCCCGACAAAACGCTAATGTTGTAGCCGAATGCCTGCGTTCGTGGAACCCCAAAGCAGTTGCAGAGGTCATTGAATTCCGGGGCGAGACCACGATTGTCGTGCCCCGCGAACTTCTTCGCGCCACGGCGGAGCGCTGCCGCGAGGATGCCAAGCTGCAGTACAACCTCCTTACCGACGCGACCTGCGTGGACCGTTACCCGGCGGAGCCACGATTCGAATTGAGCTACCACCTGGTTTCCATCCCGAAGCGCGAGAAAGTGCGGCTGAGGGTACGTCTGGGCGGCAATGATGCCATGGTGGATTCCCTGGTTCCGGTCTGGCCGGGGGCAAACTGGCTGGAACGCGAAATCTTCGATCTCTTTGGAATCCGCTTCACGGGTCACCCCGACCTGCGGCGCATTTTGCTTCCGGACGATTGGGAAGGGTATCCCTTGCGCCGAGATTATCCCGTCGAGGGCTATCGCGACGTGCCGAGCCCGGGAGAAATGTTCAGGAAAAGCAGCACGCCATGACCACCGTTGACACGGTAACCGGCACCGCGAAAACCATGGTCCTGAACATGGGGCCGCAGCACCCGTCGACCCACGGCGTGCTGCGAATCCTGCTGGAGCTGGACGGCGAAACGGTGGTGAAAGCGGTTCCCGACCTCGGATATCTCCATACGGGCATCGAAAAATCCTGCGAAGACAAGACCTATTCACAGGTCATCACGCTGACGGACCGGATAGACTACCTCAATCCGCTGGGCAATAACCTGGTGTACTGCCTGGCGGTGGAAAAACTGCTGGGGCTGGCAGTCCCAAAGCGCGCGCAATACATCCGGGTGATGATGGTGGAGCTGCAGCGCATCTCTTCGCACCTGGTCTGGCTGGGCACGCATGCGATCGACCTGGGAGCGATGTCCGTATTCCTTTATTGCTTCCGCGAGCGCGAAGAGATTTTGAACATTTTCGAGATGTTCTCCGGCCAGCGGATGATGACCAGCTACATTCGAATCGGGGGCCTGGCGCTCGATCCGCCGACCGGCTGGCGGCAGGCCGTCGAGCGTTTCCTGAGGATGATGCCCGGCCACATCGACGAATACGAAGAGCTGCTGACGAAAAACCGCATCTGGATCGGCCGCACCAAGGGAATCGGCTACATTTCGCCGAAAGACGCCGTTGCGCTCAGCATGACCGGGCCGACGCTGCGGGCCGCCGGGGTGGCATATGACAATCGAAAGGTTTTTCCGTACTCGAGCTACGAAGAATTCAACTTCAGTATCCCCACACGCACGGAATCCGACTGCTACGCACGATACCTGGTGCGCGTGGCGGAAATGCGCGAAAGCTTGAAAATCGTCCGCCAGACGCTGGACAAAATCACGAATGAAGGCCCGATCATAGCGGAAGCACCGGGCATCATCCCACCGCAGCGCGAAAAGATGAAGACAGAGATGGAGGCGCTCATCTACCACTTCAAGATTTTCACGGAGGGATTCTCGCCACCCCCAGGAGAGGCGTTTGTTACCGTTGAATCCCCGCGCGGAGAGCTGGGCTGCTTCATCGCCAGCGACGGCTCGTCCAAGCCGCTGCGGGTTCACTTCCGCTCGCCGTCCTACATCAATCTGCAGGCGCTGCCGAAGCTGATTGAGGGGCAGTTGATCGCCGACGTGGTCGCCTGCATCGGGACGATCGATATCATCCTCGGAGAAGTAGACAGGTGATTATGGAGCTTTCGGCACAACTGACGGCTAAGTTTGAAAAGCTGCAGAGCAGCTATCCGGTGAAGCGCAGCGCGCTGATTCCGATGCTGATGTACGCGCAGGACGAGCACGGCTACATCAGCGATGAAATGATCGCCGAGATTGGGCGCCGGCTTGACCTCAACAACGTGCAAATCGAAGAAACGCTGGCGTACTACTCGATGCTGCGCCGCAAGCCGATGGGCAAGTACCACGTGCAGATATGCACGAACGTGGCCTGCCTGCTGAAGGGCGGCTACAGCGTGCTGGATCGCGCCAAAAAGCGGCTGGAGATCGGGCACAAGGAAACCACCACCGACGGGGTCTTCTCTCTCGAAGAGGTGGAATGCATCGGCGCCTGCACGGGCGCGCCAGCCATGCAGGTCAACTACGACTTTTACGAGAATCTGACGGCGCTCAAGTTCGACCGGGTCATCGAAGAACTCGATCTGGGAAAACGTCCGGAGCCCGAGCCGGTGACTTCGGGCGCGCTGCACGCGCGCCATCCGGCCGAGACACCGCTGATCAGCAGGAACTGGGGCATCCAGGATTCGCACAAGATTGAGGTATACCTGAAGCAGGGCGGCTATCAGGCGCTGACAAAAGCGCTGAAAGAGATGACCCCCGAAGCCATCATCGAAGAAGTGAAGAAGTCGAATCTCCGCGGGCGCGGCGGAGCGGGCTTCCCGACAGGCATGAAGTGGTCGTTCGTGCCGAAGGATTCGCCGAAAGAAAAATACGTGATCTGCAACGCGGATGAATCCGAGCCGGGCACATGCAAAGACCGGCCGCTGATGGAGATGGACCCGCACCAACTCATCGAAGGCATGGTGATCGCGGGACGCGCCATCCACTCGCATCGGGGCTTCATTTATATTCGCGGGGAATACCGCTACGTTCTGGACATCGTCGATGGCGCCATCGCGGAAGCGTATGCGCACGGCTATCTTGGGAAAAACATCCTGGACTCGGGCTACGATTTCGATCTGCTAACTCACACCGGAGCGGGCGCCTACGAATGCGGTGAAGAATCGGCGCTGATGGAATCGCTCGAAGGCAAGCGCGGCTATCCGCGAATCAAGCCGCCGTTCCCCGCGGTGGTGGGGTTGTACGGATGCCCGACCATTATCAATAACGTGGAAACGCTGAGCGCCGTGCCGTCGATCATCCGCGAGGGCGGGAACGCCTACGCCAATCGAGGCACGCCGAAAAACGGCGGCACACGCATGGTGTGCATCGCGGGCCACGTCAACAACCCGGGCATCTACGAAGTGCCCCTCGGCATGAATATGAAAAAGTTCATCTACGAGGTGGCCGGAGGCATTCCGGAGGGGAAGAAGCTGAAGGCCGTCATCCCGGGCGGAAGCTCGTGCCCGCTGCTGAGCGCGGAAGAGATTGACATCCCGATGGACTACGACTCGGTGGCGAAGGCGGGATCCATGCTGGGCTCGGGCGGCATGGTGGTGATGGACGAAGAGACCTGCATGGTGGACATGGCGCGGAGGATTATGCACTTCTACGCGCACGAATCGTGCGGCTGGTGCATCCCTTGCCGCGAAGGCACGATTTGGCTGCGCAAGATCCTGGAGCGGTTCCACGCGGGGCTAGGCCGCCGGGAAGACATCGACATGATTGCCGACCTGGCGAAAAACATGCTGGGCCGGACGTTCTGTCCGCTGGGCGACGCAGCGGCGATGCCGACAATCAGCATCGTGAAGAAGTGGCGCAATGAGTTTGAAGAGCATTTGCAGGGACGTTGTCCCTTCAAATCCGCCGATGCGCTGGTTGGATCAAGGTAAAGGGGACGCGCGGCAGGAATCCATGCCAGAACAAAAGCTTGTCAAGCTGAAGATCAACGACCGCGAAATGCAGGTTCCGCAGGGGACGCTGGTGATCGAGGCGGCGCGGCGCATCGGAACAGAGGTTCCGTCGTTCTGCTACTACCCAGGACTGTCGCTGCAAGCGGCATGCCGCATGTGCCTGGTGGAGGTGGAGAAGGCGCCGAAACTGCAGACGGCGTGCACGCTCGTGGCGACGGAAGGCATGATCGTTCGAACGGAGACCGAGCAAGTGCGGCAGGCGCGGAAGTACATGCTGGAGTTTCTGCTGACGAATCATCCGCTGGATTGCCCGGTGTGCGACAAAGGCGGCGAGTGCGAGCTGCAGGACATGGTTTTCCGCTACGGCGCGGACTCGAGCCGGTTCGTGGAAGAAAAGATTCATCGGCCCGAAGAAAAGTGGTCGGAGCTGGTGTATTACGACGCGCCGCGCTGCATTCTGTGCTTCCGGTGCGTGCGCGTGTGCGACGAAGGTATGGACGTGAAAGCGCTGGGCGTGGGCCTCCGGGGCGCGAACAGCGTGATCATCCCGAACCGCGAAGACCACCTGGAGTGCGAAGAGTGCGGAATGTGCATCGATATCTGCCCGGTCGGGGCGCTGACCAGCGGAACCTATCGCTACAAGACGCGGCCGTGGGAGATGCAGTACGTTTCGACGGTCTGCGCGCACTGTTCGAATGGCTGCAAGACGACGCTCAGCGTACGCAACCACGAAATTCTGCGCGCGAACAACCGCGACCTGAGCGGGATCAACAAAGATTTCCTGTGTGTGAAAGGACGGTTTGGGTTTGATTTCACGAAGCACGCGGAGCGCGTCCGCCAGCCATTGCTGCGCAAGGGCGACAAGCTCTATCCCGTTTCCTGGGAAGAAGCCGCGCAGGCCGCGGCGAGCAAGCTGAAGGCGATTTACGACGCCAACGGCAAGGACTCGATCGGGTTCATCGGTTCGAACCGGACATCGAACGAAGAGAATTATTTGTTGCAGCGGCTGGCGCGAGCGACGTTTGGAACGAACAACATCGACCATCACCGCACGGCGGATTACGCGGGCCTGGTAACGGCGCTGGGCGATCGCGCCGGCGATTCCCTGCTGACAATGGAGCAGTTGTATCAGTCGAAGGCGGTGCTGCTGATTGGGAACGACCCGACGAACCAGAATCCGCTCGTGGGCTGGCAGATTCGCAGCGGAATCCGGCATTTCGGCACAAGGCTGTTCATTCTCAATTCGAAGGAAATCAAGCTGAAACGCAAGGCGAAGCAGTTTGTGAAAATGGCAACGGGCCAGGAGCCAGCGGCGCTGCGGTGGCTGGCAAATTCAGAGGAACAACTCGCGCCGGAGCTGGTCGAACAGCTTGTGCAATTGAAGGCGGCGCTCGAAGCGGAGAGCGATGTTGCCGTTGTTTTCGGCGCGGAAGTTTCAGGGACAGCGATCGCCGCGCTCGTTGCCTTCGGGTCAAAACTGCCGGGCAGGACGCGCTACATGGCGCTGGGCGATTACGCGAATTCGCGCGGCGCGGCCGACATGGGATTGTTGCCGGACCGCTTGCCGGGCTACGCGTACGTTGACGATGCGGGCGCGCGCGAAGCTTTCGAAAGATTGTGGGGCGGGGTGATTCCTTCGAAGGCGGGCCAGACCGCGCCACAGATGGTCGAGGCGGCGCAAGGGGGAAAGCTGAAATCGCTGTACGTCGTGGGCGCGAATCCGCTTGCGCATTTCGGCGCTCATGGTACTGGCCGCGGCAAACTTGAACTGCTCATCGTTCATGAGATGTTCCTGACGGAAACGGCGAAGGTGGCGGACATCGTTTTCCCCGCCGCTTCGGCGTACGAAAAAGACGGCACGGTCACGAACACTTCAGGCGAGATTCAATTACTGCGCAAAGGCGCGGAAGTGATGGGCCCGCGAACCGACTTCGATCTGCTGCGCATCCTGTCGCATCAACTCGAAAAGCTGGGGCTGGGGAAAGCGTTTCATTACAAAACGCCAGCCGCGGTGTTCGAGGAGATTCGCAAGGCAGTGCCGGCGTACAACGTGCAATTGGCGGGCCTGCTGACCGGCGGCGCCGAGGCAACGCGCGTGCAATTTGCCAAAAACAGCCACGCACCGTACGACGTTGCGGCGGGGCTGATTCGCTCGGCGCAAGACACGCTGTTCACGAGCGGCACGCTTGGACGCTTCTGCACGATGATGGAATCCCTGCCGGAGGCGGAAGCCAAGCCGTGAGCGCGTTCTTGTCCAGCAACGTCGAGCTCGTCATCACGGTCGTAAAGATCGCGGTGCTGCTTTTTATCGTGCTTACGGTGAACGCGTATCTGACGTGGTTCGAACGGAAAGTTGTGGCCCACATCCAGTCACGGTGGGGACCGCACCGCGTGGGGC
>Ga0209180_10000033_pt1 | contig 77492 bp, 60 predicted proteins | sample CZO8metaG_3_FD_188355 | JGI IMG/M metagenome (GOLD analysis project Ga0209180, IMG submission 188355) | Vadose zone soil microbial communities from the Eel River Critical Zone Observatory, Northern California, USA - CZOApr15con2H2.8 metaG... | ecosystem: Environmental > Terrestrial > Soil >...
GCGATCCATCAAGGGCGCCCACAGAAACTTCAGCGAATATGCAATGCCCACCCAGGAAAGAAACCCGATCGCCGTCAGGGAGGTGTGTTCATCGCGCAGCCAGTAGCCGAACGTATTGCCGACCAGATAAAAGGGAAGGCCTGAAGAAAACCCGAGCAACAACATCGCCAGCGTTTTGGGTCGCAGGTAATCGGCGAGCCGGTGCTTGTGCGGACTCACGCCTTCATTGTCTACCGGAGCCTCACCAGACTCAACTCTCTGTTGTCCATCCTGACACTCAACCGAGTGTCACCAATCATTCTGAACGAGCACACCCTCCGACAGCGCGGTCGGGCGTCTGGCCGCGGCGATAGGCGGCGAGCATTCCTGAAGGAATAGCGATGGCGGCGCAGACGACTAGCGCGAGAAACGCGAGCTGCAGCGTGGCGGGATAGCGTTCGAAGATCACGCGGCACACAGGCGCCTGGAATTTGAACGACTGGCCGAAATCACCGCGCGCGAGTTGCCAGAGGTAATGGCCATATTGCGTGTGAATTCCTACAGCCAGCCAAGAGGATTCAAAACCCGCACCCTCCGCAAAACCATCCGGAACGAAAAAAAACGTTTAAAACCGAAGGGTACGGCACGCCCAATTCGTCTTGTGCCTGTGGCCCAACTGCCTTAAGAATCCCCGGCTGGAGATTTCGGACCTTTGGCCAGTTGGAGCATAGCATCGGCGGCGTTTGCGGGATTGCCGTCCGGCTCCGGCGAGCGCACGCGCTGAATCTTTACGCGCGCGACGCGCTTGCCATCCATTTCCACCACTGAGAAGCGGAAATTGTTGTACTCGAAGCTTTCCCCTCCCTTCGGAATGAATCCCAACTGATCGAGAACGAAGCCGCCGACCGTGGCATAGGCCGGGTCTTCCGGCAGGGTAATGCCGTATTGTGCGTCCAGATCCCTTACGTTCAAGGCCGCATCAAAAATAAGCGCGCCGTCTGCCAGCGTAAGCGGCCCCTCGACAACGTCGAATTCGTCGTGTATCTCGCCGACCATCTGTTCGAGGATGTCTTCCATGGTCACCAAACCGAGAATGCTGCCAAACTCATCGACCACCACCGCCATACCGGCACGATGTGCCCGGAATTCAGCCAGCAGCTCGCTTGCGGGCTTCGTCTCCGGCACGATGAGGACTTCGCGAAAGACGCGTCGCAAATCGAAAGGCGGTGGCGTCTGATTTTCTGCCAGGCGACGTTCACGATCGAGAAGAATCCATATCATGTCCTTAATATGTACAAAGCCGAGAATTTGGTCCTGGCTGCCTCGGTAAACGGGAATGCGCGAGCGTTGCGTCGTTGCAAAAGCGCGCATCACCTCGTCTAAATTGGATTCCACCGGAAGCGTATGCATATCCGGCCGCGGCACCATAATCTCCCGCACCTGAATCTGCGCGAGCTCCATGGCGCTCAAAATGAATTTCTCTTCACCAGGGGCGAGCAATCCGCGCTCGCGCGCCTGTCGGATTTGGATCTGGAGCTCTTCCGTCGAATGGGCAACGCCGTGCACTTGTGGCGAGGAAACTCCCAGCGCTTTCACAATTGCCCCTGATACCCCATCAAGAAGATTGATTGCCCAATGAAAGGTGTTCAGGAACCAAAGGAAGGGCCGCGCGACCAGCAGCGCGACACGCTCGGCTCGCGCGAGGCTCACCGTCTTGGGAACCAGCTCTCCGATCACCACATGCAGGGCGCAGAGGAGGGCGAAGGCGCAAGCCAGTGCGAGGGCATGGGCGAAGAGCGCGGTGTGTGTTCCCGGAGTGCCCGGCCAGATGGCCTGAAAGACTTTTGCGAGCGTGGCTTCGCCGAGTGCGCCGATGGCCAGGCTTGTGAGCGTAATGCCGAGCTGCACGCCCGAAACCACGCGGTGTAAGTCGCCCAGCAGTACCTCGACAATCCGCGCTCGCGCATTCCCCTTTGCGACTAACTGCCGTATCCGTGACAATCGCACAGCCACCAGTGAGAATTCCGTCGCCGCAAAGAAGCCATTCAACGCCACCAGCGCCAGAACCCCGATCAGGCGTACCGCGAACATGAATGCGTTTCTACTCCCAGCGGCATTGTAACAGTACAGTCGCGAAATGCAGGTAAACGTTGTGTCGTGCGGGCGCAGGAACTCGGTGGGTTTCCAGTTTTCCGGCTTCCGCTTTTGGAAGAGCCGGACAGAAGAGAGGTTGACAGGAGGCTTCTCGGATTTTTAGGATATAGTTTCGCTTTCGAATCGTTCGAATATGATTCCGGCAACCTGAGGCACATTCACGACCGAGCATCTTGCTTCCAAGAAGAGAAATCTTATGATTAGTGTCAAAGAACTTACAAAGAGATACGCGCGGAATACGGCCGTCGACCACATTTCGTTCGAGGTCGAAAAAGGCCAGATCGTCGGCTTTCTCGGACCGAACGGAGCGGGCAAAACAACAACCATGAGGATGCTGACCTGCTTCCTTCCGCCAACCTCGGGCACAGCGACCGTTGCGGGTTTCGATGTTCTCGAACAGCCACTCGAAGTCAAGAAACGCATCGGCTACCTTCCAGAGACACCTCCGCTTTATCCGGAAATGCGGACGGTCGAATACTTGACTTTTGTGGGCAAATTGAAAGGTCTTTCCGGGTCGGAGCTGCGGCAGCGCATCGATTCGGTTTGCGAACGTTGCGCCATCACGGATGTGAAAAACAAGCTTCTCGGAAAGCTTTCCAAGGGCTATCGCCAGCGCGTTGGCTTGGCGCAGGCGATTATTCACAATCCGGAGGTGCTGATTCTGGACGAGCCGACCGCAGGGCTCGACCCCAAGCAGATCAACGAGACGCGTGAACTCATCAGGAGTCTCGCCGGCAACCACACCATCATTCTGAGCACGCACATCCTGCCGGAAGTCGAACAGACCTGCGAAAAGGTCATCATCATCAACAAGGGCAAACTTGTGGCCACCGATTCTGTTAGTAATTTGCAAAGCCGGTCGCGCGGAGTGGAGTCCATGCTTGTGGAAGTGGCGGGAAGGAATGGCGATCTTGATGCGACCAAGGCGCAACAAAAATTGGAGCAGGTGAGTGGAGTAAGCCGAGTCGTGTTCAAAGAGAGGCGGGAGAACCGCAGTGTGTTTGAGGTGGAGAGCTGCAAAGACCAGTTTATTCGTGGAGATTTGGCACGCGCAGTCGTGCAGGCTGGCTGGGATTTGAACGAACTGCGGCCCGCCTCCGTGAGCTTAGAAGAGATTTTCCTGAAGCTCACGACAGATCAATCCGGCGAGCCGGCGCAAAAAGCGGCTGCTGCGGGAGACGCCAAATGAGAAACGTCTGGGTCATTTGTCGGAAAGAATTGCGCAGCTATTTCGCTTCTCCGATTGCGTATGCCGTAATGGCCTTGTTCGCACTCATCTTTGGCTTCGTTTTTTACATGGCGACGCGCGACTTCTACAATTTCGCCTTCCGGTCCCAAATGATGGGCGGACCACAGCCGATGAACGTTAACGAGCAGGTCATCCGCCCGGTGCTGGGTTTCGCGGGAACCGTGGCGTTGTTTCTCATTCCCATGATTACGATGCGGTTGATTGCGGAGGAGAAGCGCAGCGGCACGATCGAGCTGCTTTTGACTTCGCCGATTCAAGATTTCAGCATCATTTTGGGCAAGTGGCTGGGGGCCATGTTCCTGTATCTGTGCGTCCTGGGCATGTCCGCATTGAGCGTCATCTTGCTGTTTGCGTGGGGCAAACCAGACTGGAAGCCGGTCCTGGTGGCCTACCTCGGCCTGATCTTGCAAGGCGGGTGCCTTCTGGCCATCGGCACATTCATTTCCGCGTTGACTAGCAATCAGATTGTTGCCGGCGGCGTCACCTTTTTTGTCAGCTTACTGCTGTGGATCCTGAGCTGGTCCACAGCCTTCGATACGACGACGACGTCCAAGGTGATCAATTATTTGTCCATAGTGACGCACATGGAGAACTTCAGCAAAGGCATTCTCGATTTGAAAGACGTGGTTTTCTACGTCTCGTTCATATTCTTTGCGTTGTTCATGACCTTGCGGCAGATGGAATCCCTGCGGTGGAGGACGTAACGTGGCCGCCAGTTGGCTGAAAGCAAGACCGACGCAGTACACCGTTTACGCAGCAGTTTATATCATTGTTATCGTCGCAGTCTTGTCGGCGATCAACGTATTGGCGAATCGCTACGACAAGTCCTATGACGCGACGGCCAACAAGCAGTTCAGCCTTTCGGACCAGACGATCAAGGTGGTGAAAGGGCTGAAACAAGACGTTCAGCTCACGTACTTCGGGCCGCAAAACGAATTTCCCGGTGCCCGCGACGTTCTGGACCGGTATTCCGGTCTTTCGCCCAAATTACACGTCAATTACATTGATCCGGAACGAAAACCCCAGGTAGCCAAGGCCGCAGGCTTCCGCTCCGATTCCACCGTTTTGGTGGACAGCGGCACACGACGAGAGGGGGCGAAAAGCACAAGCGAGGAAGAAATCACTGGAGCACTGATTCGTTCCCTGAAATCCGGCGAGCGCAGCGTCTGCATGCTGTCCGCGGCGGGCGAGCATTCCATCGATGAAACCGATGCGAGCGGCTACTCTCTTTTGAAGCAACTGCTCGAGCGCGACAACTACAAAGTCCGCACCGAAACTTTGAGGCCCGCGGCACCAGATGCGAGCAAGCCGCTGGCGATTGGACAAGCGCCTTCAGCTCCGGCGGTGGAAGTGCCCAAGGACTGTACGGTGCTGGTTGTGGCTGGCCCGAAGAATGACTATCCCGCCCCGATCGTGAGCGCCATCAAGACGTATGTTGAAAGTGGCGGCCGGGCACTCTTCCTGCTGGATACGACGCTACGGCTCGGACGAGGTGAACCCCCTACCGAAAATGAGGCCCTGTTAAAGCTGTTGTCCGATTGGGGCGTGACTGTAGATAAGGACCTGGTCCTCGACCTCAGCGGCGTGGGGCAAATCTTAAACCTTGGGCCGGAGGTTCCCTTCATCCTGCGATACGAAGCGCACCCCATTACGCAACCGCTGACGCGCGTGCCCACGGCGTTTCCCCTGGCGCGATCGCTGGAGGTTAAGTCCACCGACAAGACAAGCGTCTCTAAACTGGTGGAGACCACAGATGACAGCGTGGGGACCAATTCCATACCGGCGGATGGGCATATTGATCCTAGGAAAGGCAAGAAGGGTCCATTCACACTGGCCGCTGCAGGGACATACAACAGCAGTCCGCAGGGACGTTTTGTGGTGGTCGGCACTTCGATTGCGGCCCAGAACAGCATCGTCGGTTCGCGGCCGTTGGACAATCGCGACCTGATGGTCAACATCAACAACTGGCTGTCCTCGGATGAGGACCTGATCTCCATACGGCCGAAGTCTCCTGAAGATCGCCCGCTCAACCTGACGACACGAAAGCTGAATGCGGCGTTCTGGCTGAGTATCGTCGTTTTCCCGCTGACGGTTGTCGGTTTCGGAATGGCGGCCTGGTGGAAAAGGAGATAGCCGATGAAGTTGAGGGGCCTCCTGACTGCCAGCGCGTTCCTGGCCGTACTGACCGGGCTGCTATGGTGGTCCAATCGAAAAGAGGCACGCGCGACCAAGGAGCCCGTCGACAGCAAATCCGCCAAGCTGTTCACCGCACGAGAAGACCAGATTCAGGAAATCGAAATCCAGAAGCAGAACGGCGAAATCATTCAACTGAAGAGGAATGCTGGCAAATGGCAGATCACCGAGCCAAAGCAGCTCGCGGCCGATCCAGAGGCCGTATCGAGCTTGCTTTCGACTTTGTCGTCGGTGAATGCCGACCACGTGATTGAAGACAAAGCCACCAACGTCGAGCCTTACGGGCTGGCACAACCATCGGTCAAAATCGGGATCGTCGAATCGAACAACAAAACACGCGAACTGCTCATCGGCGATCAGACACCGGCTGGCACCGCAAACTACGCGGAATTGGCAGGAGATCAGCGCGTGTTCACCATCGCCAGTTACACGAAGACTAGCCTCGATAAATCGCCAAACGACTTGCGCAACAAGAACCTGTTGACATTCGACTCGGACAAACTCAGCCGCGTCGAATTGACCAACAACAAGACAGTCATCGAGTTTGGCCGGAACAAGGACGCGTGGCAGATTGTAAAGCCCAAGCCGCTTCGCGCGGATCAATTCTCCGCCGAAGAACTCATCCGAACGTTGCGCGATGCGAAGATGGATCTGAGTGGGAACGAGGACATCAAGGAAAAAGCTGCGGCCTTTAATTCGGGCACTCCATTCGCCACCGTGAAAGTAACGGATGTTTCCGGAACGCAGGAAATGCAGGTGCGCAAGAACAAGGACGATTACTACGCGAAGTCGAGCATCGTCGACGGCATGTACAAGGTGTCAAGCACACTCGGAACAGGACTGGGGAAAAAACTCGACGACTTCAGGAACAAGAAGCTTTTTGATTTCGGCTTTGCCGATCCGGACAAAGTGGAGTTCCGCAACGGTTCCAAGAGCCTCTTCGTGAGCCGCACTGGCAGCGATTGGTGGTCCAACGGCACAAAGATGGAAGAAAACAGCGTCAGGTCACTCATCGACAAGATTCGTGATGTATCAGCGAGTAAGTTTGTGGACACCGGATTCACATCAGCAGTCCTGGACCTCACCGTGACTTCCAATGACGGCAAGCGCATCGAAAAGGTGAGCATCTCGAAGAATGGGGCCGGGTATGTCGCAAAGCGGGAGAACGAACCTGCTCTCTACGAATTAGACGCTTCGGCCGTCACCGACCTCCAAAAGTCAGCCGCTGACGTCAATCCTGCTCCCCCATCCGCAAAGAAGTAGTTACGTCACCTTTCCGGATGGAACCAGCTCACGATCCGGAGCGTCTGAAATAACGGGATCTCATCGCACATTTGCATTTTGCTCGGTTGCGTGCGCGAAGGGGCTCCTCTACACTCAATTTTTGCGCCAATCGGGTGGGATTGACCTTGCGAACCATTCTCCGAATCCTTTTTTGGGTTGTCGCCATTGTTGTGGTTATTACCGGCGCAATGGCCTGGTGGTTTATCTACCGCCCGCTGCCGCAGATCGACGGCACTGCTTCCCTGTCCGGTCTCCAGCAGCAGGTCACCGTTGACCGTGACCGCTGGGGCGTGCCGCACATTCGCGCAGCGTCGGTGGAAGACCTTGCCGAAGCGCAGGGTTACGTCATGGCGCAGGACCGCCTCTGGCAAATGGATCTGCTCCGCCGTGCCGCGCGCGGCCAGCTTTCCGAGATTCTGGGCCCCGTGACCCTTCCCATCGACAAACAGTTTCGCACTTACAGTTTCAACCGCGCGGCTGAACGCGATGCCACACTTCTCGGACCGGAACCCCGCAAAATACTGGAAGCTTATGCGCGCGGCATAAACGAATTCATCGACCAGCACGAGAAAAATCTTCCCCTTGAATTTTCACTCCTCCGCTACAAACCGCAGCCCTGGCGGCCGTCCGATACGCTGGTGATTTCCGCTTACATGTATCGAACTCTGACGAACACCTGGGAAAGAAAATTGAATCGCGCCAAAGTCACGGAACGCGCGGGAGCCGACCGGGCAAAAGATCTCTTTTCCGCAGACGCCGCGATGGACCATTTCGTCGTCGGTGATCCCAATGTCCCTAATGACGGCTCCCAGCGTTCCGCCGCCGACTCCGGCGATGAAGATGATGACGACGACCTGCAACCCGATACGGTTCTCAAAGCTGGCCTTGGCGGTTCCAACTCCGGGGCCACTGCGCTGGCCGCCCCGGATCTTTCCACGGCTCTCTCACAATCCGTCCAACAATTTCTCGGGGAATTGCCGAACGAGATTCGCCAGGGCCTTGGCAGCAACAATTGGGTTGTGAGTGGCGCGCATACTGCGACTGGCAAGCCTTTGCTGGCCAATGACACCCATCTCGATCTTTGGATTCCGCCAATCTGGTACGAAATTCACCTCACCGCACCTGGCTGGAACGTCAAGGGCTTCGCGTTGCCCGGGGCGCCGATGGTTGTCATCGGTCATAACGACCGCATCGCCTGGGGCTTCACCAACAATGGTGCAGACGTTCAGGACCTCTACGTCGAGACTTTCAATCCAGCCCTCCCCGATGAGTACCGCGTAAAAGGCACCTGGACAAAGGCGCAAATCTTTGACGAAACGATTCGCGTCAAGGGAGAGCCTGATGAACACTTCAAAGTCACCGTGACCCGCCACGGCCCGGTCGTGCTTCGTGAGGGCGACAAGGCCTACGCCTTGCGCTGGACGGCTACCGAGCCAGGCGGGCTCGCCAACAGCTATACCTGGCTTGGCAAAGCACGAAACTGGAAAGAATTTCGTGAAACCCTGAAGCGCGTATGGGGCCCGGGGCAGAACGCGATCTACGCCGACGTTGACGGCAACATCGGATACATCATGGCCGCGCGAGTTCCTCTTCGAAAGAAGGGGCACGGCGAAATACCGGTTCCCGGGGACACCGATGACTATGGGTGGACCGGCTACATCCCCTTTGACCAGCTCCCGCAGGCGCTCAACCCGGAAACCGGATTGATAGTCACAGCCAACGCGCGTGTGGTGGGGCCAAATTACAAACCGTACCTGACCGACCGATGGGAAGAGCCGTACCGCACCGCGCGCATATACGATCTTCTCCACGACCGGCACGATCTGCGCCCCGAAGACATGCTGAAAGTGCAGACCGACACTTACAGCTATCCTCACGTCTTCCTCGCCGATCAATTGTCAGCCGCCGCGAAATCGGTGAAACCAAAGGACACGCGCGCGCAAAAGCTGATCGAAAGCCTGAAAGATTGGAGTGGAATTGCAGATGCCAACTCCCCGGAAGTTTCTTTTCTCCATTTAACGCGGCAGGCCGCTATTGATTTGCTTCTCCAGCCGTTCCTCGATCAAGACACGAATCTTTATCAGTGGCGCAGCACCACGTTCCTACAGAAAATCCTCACCGACCGGCCAGCCAAGTGGCTGCCCGCGGCTTACAAAAACTATGACGAATTGCTCGCCGCCGCCGCCGACACTGCCGTGATCAGGCTGGCCGAGCAAAGCAAGAGTCAGCGGATGGAGGATTGGGCCTGGAAAAACTTCAACTCCCTGTACATGCTTCACGCAATCGGGCGTGAAGGCTTTCTGAAGAGTTTTCTGAGCATCACGGACAAGCCCCAATCGGGGACCGTTTATAGCGTGCGTGCGGCCACAAGGACTCATGGGCCCGCGATGCGCTTTGTGGCTAACCCCGCAAATTGGGATGAATCGATTCTCCTGATCCCCGCCGGACAATCCGGACAGCCGGGTAGCAGCCACTATTCCGACCAGTTTTCCTACTGGTATGAAGGAAAGCCCATTTTCGCCCCGTTCAGCGACGCTGCCGAAGCGAACGATAGAAAACATACCCTTACCCTCAAGCCAGGGTCTTGATTCTCCGCTGCTCTCATGCCTGAGCTGCCAGAAGTAGAAGCTGTCGTGCGAACGCTCGGTCCGCTCGTTCAAAATCGTCGGATCCGCTGCGTCCACGTCCTGCATCCCATCGCAACCAAGCCACAGGCCGCCTCGCATCTTGCGCGGTTCGCCCAAGGCCGACGCATTCGAACCGTTGGCCGCAACGGGAAATATGTGCTTCTTCATCTCGACAGTGGCCTGCTCACCATGCATTTCCGGCTCGATGGCCAACTTCTTTGGTTTTCGAACGCCAAGGAGTTCCTCGAACGCGCCAACCAAGGTGAAAACGCTGTTCACGTCGATCTTGCCCTGGAATTCGGGAACGGTGTCCTCGGATTCGCCGACCGCCGCCACTTTGGTCGCGTCCAGGCCTGGGAATCCGCGGAGGAATGCCCTGGGCTTGAGGCGTTGGGAATCGACGCGCTCTCGCCCGATTTCACCGCCAGCCGGTTGCGCAAACTGCTCGCGGCGTCAAAACGTCCCTTGAAAGAGTTCTTGCTGGATCAGACGCGTGTGGCGGGGATCGGTAATATGTATTCTTGTGAATCGCTCTGGCACGCGCGGCTCGATCCGCGTCGCCGGGCCAACAGGCTGAAGCTGCGGGAAGCGCTCCGCCTGCACAAAGCAATTGTGTCCGTTCTCGCGCGTGCCTTAGAATGCTGTTTGCATCCGGCGCCCGACTTTCGCGATCCCGCGTGGTGGTTCCAGGGACTGGAAACCATTCTTCGCGCTTATGGCCGTGAAGGAAAACCCTGCCGCCGCTGCGGAGCGCCGATCCGTCGCATTGCACAGGGCAGCCGGTCAACATACTGTTGCGCACGTTGCCAGAAATAAGCGTCTCCAAAGGACCCGAGGCCGATCGCGTGATTTCACCTGCTCCCAAAAAGCCTGAACCGCCCAAGAAGCCAGATTTCGAGCGCTCCCTTGCCCGCCTTGAAGAAGTCGTCCGCCGCCTGGAGAGTCCGCAACTCTCGCTGGATGACGCCATGAAGCTTTTCGAAGAAGGCGTAGCGCTTTCACGCGAGTGCCAGAAGCAGTTGGAAGAGGCGGAAGGACGCGTCGAGATTCTCCTCAAGAAGGCCGATGGCAAGCTCGCCGCCGAGCCGTTCGACCCTGAGAAGGAGTCTGAATCGTGAGGCGCTTCTGCAGCCGGGAGCGCGCTGTTCCCCTCCCCCGATGAAGCTCCCCCCATTTTTCGAAGAAGACCGCTCGGTCGTTGACGCTGCTCTCGAACGCCTGCTGCCGGCGCAAACCGAGCCACCCTCATCCGTGCATACCGCTATGCACTACAGCGTGTTCGCTGGTGGAAAGCGCATCCGGCCCATTCTCTGTCTTGAGACCGCGCGTATTTTCACCAGCGATGTCACGCCCGCGCTCCACCCGGCTTGCGCCCTCGAATTCATCCACACCTACTCCTTGATACACGATGATTTGCCTGCGCTCGACAATGACGACCTCCGCCGGGGCAAACCGACCTGTCACAAGAAATTCGGAGAAGCCCTTGCCATCCTCGCAGGTGACGCCCTTTTGACGCTAGCCTTCCAAACCATCAGCGCTACTCTGGCCCCTTCCGAGCGGTGCGTCTCGATCCTCAGCGAAGTTGCCTCCGCCGCCGGCACAATCAATGGAATGGTCGGTGGTCAGGTCGCTGACGTGGAGGCCGAAGGCAAACGCGTCGATCCGCAGACCCTCGAGTACATTCACCGTTCCAAAACTGCCGCGCTTATTCGCGCTTCCATCACCGCCGGTGCCTTGTGCGCGGGTGCCGGCCCCGAAGATGTCGCGCGCCTGCGCCGCTTTGGCGAAACCATCGGCTGGGCCTTTCAGGTCACCGACGACATTCTGGACGTCGAAGAATCCTCCGCCGCGCTTGGCAAGACCGCGGGAAAAGACATGGCACAGCAAAAGGCCACCTATCCGTCTGTTTTCGGGCTGGAACGCTCTCACGAGATTGCCAAAGATCTCGCAACTAAAGCGATCGCCGAACTCATTCCGTACGCCGAGCGCGCTTCGCGCCTTAGGGAGATTGCGGAATTTCTCGTGCTGCGCCGCGCTTAGACATTCGAACGCCTCATGAAACCAAAGGCACGTCGTAAGCGGCTCGATCTTCTCCTTGTCGAACGCGGTCTCGCCGAATCTCTGCAGAAAGCGTTGGCCATGATTCTTGCCGGCGAAGTTCAAGCAGACGGCAAACGTGCGGAGAAGGCCGGTATGTCCGTCCCTGAAGATGCGCGCATCGAGGTGGCCGGCCGTGCGCCGAAGTTCGTTAGCCGCGCGGGCCTCAAGCTGGAAGGCGCATTGGAAGACTTTGCGATCGATCCCCAGGGATTAGTTTGCCTCGATATCGGCTCTTCGACCGGTGGCTTCACAGACTGCCTGTTGCAACATGGAGCAACGCGAGTGTATGCGGTTGATGTGAACGTAGATCAGCTCGATTGGAGACTGCGCCAGGATCCTCGAGTCATTCGAATTGCCCGAAATGCTCGTGAGCTGCGCGCCCAGGAAATCTGCGAACGCGTCGACCTTGTCGCCATCGATGTCTCCTTCATTTCCGTCCGCAGGGTGATCGCGCCAGCCAAAGACCTGGCAAAACCCGGCGCCGTGTTTCTCATCCTCATCAAGCCGCAATTCGAATTGCACCGCGAAGAGATTGCCCCGGGTGGCATCGTGAAAGACCAAAAACTCCACGAGAAAGCGATCCTGACCGTGCACGAGTACGTGGAATTCGCTGGCTTCGAATCCCTTGGAGTCTGCCCGAGTCGCCTCCGGGGAGCCGAAGGGAATCAGGAGTATTTTCTCCACGCACGCAAAAAGACCCTGGAGTAGAATCGCAGGCGCACATGCACCCCGGACAGACTTTTCAAACCGTTGGCATCATTTCTCGCCCCCGCCGTCAACACCTCTCCGTCGTCGTTCCGCCGTTGCTGAAATGGCTCGAAACGCGAGGAGTCTCAGCCGTCTATGACGAGGAGACAGCCAACTCGTTGCCGGATACTTCGAAAGGTCGGACCCGCCAACTCGTGGCCGACTCTTCGCAACTCCTGCTCGTTCTCGGAGGCGACGGCACCATGCTTGCCGCCGCGCGTCTGGCTGCGTCACGCAATATTCCGATCTTGCCCATCAACATGGGGAGTCTTGGCTTTCTCACCAGCTTTACTCTCGACGAGTTGTATCCCGCGCTCGAGGACACTCTCACTGGCCGTTCTTCGGTCAGCCAGCGCGTCATGCTGCAGGTCCAACTCGAACGCGCTGGGTCAGTAATCGAAAATCAATCGGCGCTGAATGATGCAGTGATCAATAAGGGCGCGCTGGCTCGAATGATCGAGCTGCATCTGATCATCAACTCCGAGTTTGTCTGCCGCTACCGGGCCGACGGATTGATCGTGGCCAGCCCCACCGGCTCTACTGCTTATTCCCTTTCCGCCGGTGGACCTATCGTGCATCCCGCGGTCGAGTCCTTCGTCATCACACCCATCTGTCCCCACATGCTTAGCGACCGTCCGCTCGTAATTCGCGATTCGTCTTCCATCGAGATGAAACTCTCCGCTGACACCGAATCCGTTTTTCTGACCCTTGATGGCCAGCGAGGAATTCCTCTTCAGCCCGCCGATCGTGTTCGCATTTCCCGTGCGAAAGAATCTTTGAAGCTTATCCAACCGCCAAAGAAATCCTATTTCGAGATTTTGCGCAGCAAGTTGAAATGGGGCGACGCTTAGTCCCGTGTCCGCGTCGGATTCAGCGCATTATTCTTTCCTGATACGGAGAAATTCATGAAACGCCTCCTCTTATAAAACTAGCCTAGTACATCTGTCCGGAGTAAATCTTCCCGCGTTTCACGCCGGCGAATTAGCCGCAAGCGGTTCCCTTGTACAAGAACTTCCGCTGGCCGGCGTCGCGCGTTGTAGTTTGAAGCTTGGCTCATTCCATACGCGCCCGTGGCCCAAATCGCGAGCAGGTCGCCCGTCTTCACTTCCTCAAGCGGCCAATCTCGCAAAAAGCAGTCGCCCGTTTCGCAAACTGGGCCAACGATGTCGACCCGCCGGCGCGTGTTGTCGTTTCCCTTTTTTCCCCGCGTGACCTTCGTGATTGGATGGACCGCCCCGTAGAGAGTGGGGCGCATCAAGTCGTTCATCGCCGAGTCCACCACCACAAAGGTCCTTCCTCGATTTGTTTTCGTATACACGACTCGCGTAAGCAGCACGCCGGCCGGGGCGATGATCGAACGCCCAGGCTCCAGCAAGAGGTGCACGCCAAACTTGCGCACCATCTGCGAAACCAGCCGCGCGTACTCCATTCGCGTCGGCGGATTCTGATTCGAATATCGCACTCCCAGCCCGCCGCCCACGTCCAGGTAGCGCAGATCGATTTGCGCTCGCCGCAATTCTCCGGCAAAACCAACCAATCGCCGAAGCGCGCGGCGGAACGGCTCGAGCGAAGTGATCTGCGAACCGATGTGCGCGCTGATTCCCCGCCAGCGAATCCACCTCGAATCGCGATGCGCAAGGTAGAGCCGCCTCGCCTCAGACCAATCCAAACCGAACTTGTGTTCGTGCCGCCCGGTTGCAATGTGCGGGTGGCCGCCGGCCTGCACATCGGGATTCACTCGGATTGCGACCGCGGGTGCAGTGCCGCCTTTTTCGACCAGCCGCGCCGCCTCTTCAACCAGAACTTCGAGCTCTGCTTCCGATTCGGCGTTGAACAGCAGAATTCCCGGCCGCCCACCTCGGTGGCCGGCTCGATAATTCAGCGCTTCGCGAATTTCATTCCGCTCTTTGCCCACACCGGAAAAAACGATGCGGTCGCCTGGTACTCCGATTCGCCCCAAGTGATGAAGTTCTCCCCCGGAAACAATGTCGAATCCGCTGCCGAGCTTCGCCAGATGATTCAGGATGGAAAGATTTCCGTTGGACTTTACGGCAAAGCATAAAGTATGCGGCACCGCGCCAAGGCCACGGTCCAGCTCGTTATAAGCGTCTTCAATCGCCGCTTGGCTGTACAAATAAGTCGGCGTCCCAACTTTTTCACCAACCGACCTCAGCGTGATTTTTTCGCAAAACACCTCTTCGACGAAGGAGCCTCGCGCCTCGCTCTTCTTCCACGCGAAGTGCGGCGTGAAAGAAGCAGGATCGACATATTTGAGTTTGCGCGAAGAACCGTCATTCGAATGGCTCATCGGACTTTTGCGATCACCAGTGTGCGGTCATCGGAGAGCGGGGCGCTCTGCGTGAACCAATCCACCTCCCGCAAGATGAGGTCCGCGATCTCCGTCGCCGCCGCTTCATGGTGCTGCTCGATCAATTTGCGCAGCCGCTCGGTGCCGAAAAATTGCCCTTCACCGTTCACCGTCTCGGCGATTCCATCGGAGTGAAACACCACAATGTTTCCGGGCTCCAGCGTGACTCCCCATTCCTCATAGCTCACTTCTTCGAAGATACCCAGCGGAAATCCTGTCAATTCGATCTTGCCGCAGCGTCCGTCCTTGTACAGCAGCGGCTGTGATTGTCCGGCGTTGGCCACGCGAAGCTTTTGCCGGGCCTTCTGCCAGGTGGCGAAGCACGCGGTCATGAATCGCCCTTCGATGCGCCGCTCGCCCACCAATTGGTTCATTTGTTTCAGCATTTCCGCAGGCTGCAGTTTCTGCGGTGCCAGGCTTCGCATGATTCCGATCGCCACCGCGCCATACAACGCTGCCGCCGTTCCCTTGCCGCTCACGTCTCCCAGGGCAATCCCAAGTTGCTGCGATCCATACCGCAAAAACTCGTAGAGATCGCCGCACACTTCCCGCGCGGATAGATACCGGGCCGCCATATCGAGGCCGTAGTCTTCGGTCGGCACGGGCCGCAGCAGCGCGCCCTGAATTCTCTTCGCTGCCTGCAGGTCGCGCTCCAGTCGCGCTTCGTCCCGCGCCAGTTGCTCATAAAGCCGCGCGTTTTCCAGCGAAACAGCCAGATTCGCCGCCAGGATCGAAAGCGTCTGCACGTGATCCTCGGTGAAATAATTCAGCTGCGGGCTTTCCAGATCCAGCACCCCGATGACTTTTCCTTTGTGCATCATCGGAATCGCCAGTTCCGAGCGCGTTTCCGGGTTCGCCATCAGATAGCGCGGATCAACGGTCACATCCGGCACCAGAACCGGCTCCTTCAGCGTCGCCGCCGCGCCGACGATCCCTTCGCTCGCCGCCGCGCGCAGTTTCCCCTGCACTTGATGGCCATGTTTTACGTCCACGCGGTGGCGGAATACGTTTTGCTCCTGGTCGTACAGCATGATGCTAAGGATCTGGTAATCAATCACCCGTTTGGTCTGTTCTGCTGCCCGCCGCAGCAGCTCTTCAACTTCCAGGATCGAGCTGGTTTCGCGCCCCACTTCGTTCAGCAGGAGAAGCGTCTCCGCCTGCGCACTCACCTTTTGGAACAGCCGTGCATTTTCAATCGCCACCGCGAGCCGGCTGGCGAGCAGCGTCAGAATGTTTTGCTGGTCGCGCGTAAAATAATCGACGTGCCGGCTCTGGATATCCAGCACGCCCACACATTTTCCGCGCAGCATCAACGGCACGGCCAATTCCGACCGCACGCTGTCGATGGCGTTGATGTAGCGCGCGTCTTTTGAAGTATCGCTCACTCTTACCGGATGGCCCGTCGCCGCCGCGCTTCCCGTAATTCCCTGCCCCAGAGGAATTCGCAAATTGTCGGCCAGCTCACGCGAATATCCGATCGAGAAACGGTGCCTCAGGTAACTTCCATCTCCTTCGATCATCAAGACGCCGAAGATTTCGTAGTCGATGTGCCGCTTGATCAATGCCGCCGTTCGCGCCAGCACTTCGTCCAGATCCAGCGAAGCATTCACTTCCTCGCCGATTTCCGCGAGTGTCGCAAGCACTTCCGTGGACATCTCCGCGCCGTTCATCGCGGTTGCCGTCGTAGGTGCGTCTGTTGGGTTCATGAAGTCGAACTATTATAGCAGGCGGTGAGGAGTGGCCCCTGCGAAGCCGATCAGTCTTTAGGGCTTTTTCTTCAAGCCGGAACCAAGCAACAAAACCCCTACGTAAGTCAGGTTTCTGTACCGCTCGGCATAGTCGAGGCCATAGCCCACGACAAACTCGTTGGGTATCGTAAAACCGACGTAGTCCGCGCGCACCGCGGTGAGCCGCCGCTCCGGCTTGTCCAGCAGGACCGCCACGCGCAGGTGTTTCGGCTTGCGCTGCTGAAACAGCCGCAGCAGATAATCCAGGGTCATTCCAGTGTCTAGAATGTCCTCCACGACGATCACCGTTTTCCCCTCGATGCTCGAGTCCAGGTCCCTCGTCAGCCGCACTTGTCCGGACGACCGCGTGCCTTGCCCATAGCTGGACACCGCGATGAAATCGAAAGAAACTTCCCCCGCGATACTCCGCGCCAAATCGGTGAGGAAGAATACGCCTCCCTTCAATACGCTCACCAGATGCAGCGGTTCATCGGGAAAATCTCTTCGGATTTCCCTTGCCATTTCCTGAATGCGCCTTTGAATCCGGCCGCCGGTGATCAAGACTCTGACGCTCTCTTTTTGTGCTCCGGCGGCTCGCCGCTGTTTTTTCTGAGGTTGAGGCATCAATGTCCTCGCGCGTAGAAGCGAGACTCTAACGCACGCGCGCGCCGCAGGGCAAGGGTCGCTCGCTCGTCACCAGGCATTTTTCCAAGATTCACAGCTCTGCAATCTGCTGTCGCTAAGGTCGGAGGCACAAATCGGTGCGTGTTTCCTGCGCCCGCGTGCATCAGAATTATCGCTGCGCGTGTGCCGAAGTTTTCCACAGGTTTTGTTTCGACTGTAAGTAATTCCTGTGGTACAAGATAGGCCATTAATCAGGATGTTGGTAGCTGACTCATGTTGGCGCTTGCGGTCCCTATGACCAGCCCCCGAATTGGGGACCCTCCACTCCACCCCCGGAGGGTTTTCAGGTCCGCGCACCACTGCGCGAGGCGTCGACAATACGATAAAGGGAGGAATTTCTATGAGAACGACCGGGATGGGAACCCCCATCACGCAGTATTGCCTTGCCTTGATGGCCATGTTGCTTTTAGCTTTCGGCGCCTTTGCACAGTCCACCACGAACGGCGCCATTGGCGGCACCGTCACGGACCAGTCGGGAGCAGTGGTGCCGAATGCAGGCGTAGCTACGAAGAATCTCGGCACTGGGGCCAGTGCGAGCGGCAAGAGCGATGAAGGCGGACGCTTTCTGATAACCCATTTGGCGCCTGGCGTGTACTCCGTGGAGATTACGGCGAGCGGATTTGCGGCTTACAAGGCCACCAGCATCACCGTGGAAGTGGGACGCACAACGACCATTGACGCCACACTCGGCGTGCAAACCCAGACGGAGACGATCATAGCCACCGCAGAGGCTCCTGTGATCACAACCGACCGGGCGGATTTTTCGTCCAACATGAACAACGAGTTCATCAACAATCTGCCCGTAAACGGGCGGAGATGGTCCACGTTTGCTCTTTCAACCCCTGGCGCCGTTCCGGACGGGACTTTTGGGCTTGTCAGCTTTCGTGGCATCTCCGGATTGCTGAACAACAACACCGTGGACGGCGGAGATAACAATCAAGCATTTTTTTCCGAGGAAAAGGGCCGAACTCGCATCAGCTATTCCGTCAGTGTGTCCTCCATCCAGGAATTTCAGGTGAACACGGCAGATTATTCGGCGGAATATGGCCGGTCGGCAGGAGGAGTGACCAACGCCGTTACCAAGTCAGGGACGAACCGCCTTCACGGCGAAGCCTTTTGGTTTTACAGGAGCAGCGATTTCGGGGCGATCAACCCGTTTGCTTTTCTAACCACGCTGCAAAACGGCGCGGCGGTGACCACTCCCGTTAAGCCGGAGGACAAACGTCATCAATTTGGTGGGGATATCGCCGGGCCGATTATTAAGGATAAGCTGTTCTTCTTCTTTAGCGCGGACCAGCAAAAACGCAACTTCCCGGGGATAGCCAATGCAAGCGCGCCCGCTGCGTTTTTCGCTCCGCTGAGCGCAGCGGAACTCACAACGCTCAATGGCCGCGGTGTTTCTACGGCCCAGGCGAACGCCGGCCTGGCTTTCTTGCAATCCCTCACTGGCGTGGTCCCACGCACAGGCGACGAGTTGCTGCTCTTTCCCAAGATTGATTGGAATCTTAATCCCAAGCACCATCTCTCGATGGAATTCAACCGAATGCGTTGGGCATCGCCCGCGGGAATCCAAACTGCTGGTGTGGTGTTCCGCGGGAAAGAGTCTTTTGGAAATGACTTCGTGAAGGATGATACGGCCATCGCACGGCTGGTTTCGACTATTTCCTCCACCATGATCAATGAACTTCGCTTTCAATATGGACGCGACTTTGAATTCGAAAACACTCAGCCTGCGATTGCTGGAGAACCGGTTTCAGGCCAGGGTATTTCTCCGCAGATTACCATCTCCGGAAGCGCGGGAATTGTCTTCGGGAAGCCAAATTTCCTCGATCGACGGTCCTATCCAGACGAACGAAGCTACCAGGTAGCGGACACCTACTCGATTGGCCATGGGAAGCACCTATTCAAGTTCGGCGGCGATGTCGTCAGGTTTCACGATGTGCTCGACAACCTATTTCAAGAAAGTGGCGCTTACAGCTACAGCCTCCGCCAGGATTTCATCAGCGATTACGCAGCCGCAGTGAATTCTTTTCCTACACACGCCTGCGGCACCGCACCCAACAAGGTCGCTTGTTATTCAAGCTTTGTCCAGGATTTTGGGACGCCCCGTTTCGAATTCCGGACCATCGACTACGGCTTCTTCTTTCAGGATGACTGGCGCATCGCGCAACGCTTGACTTTGAACCTGGGACTGCGCTGGGAATACGAGCAGATGCCGGATCCGCAAATTCCGAACTCCAATTTGCCGGCAACGGCCGTTTTCCCGGACGACAAGAACAATTTTGGTCCGCGATTCGGATTTGCCTGGGACCTGACGGGGCATGGGAAATCTGTTGTTCGCGGCGGATACGGCATTTATTACGGGCGAATTATCAATTCGACCATCTCTAATGCCATTACAAACACGGGTGTAGCCGCAGGCCAGCTGCCGTTTACGTTCTTTCCTGCAACGGCAGGAGCGCCCACTTACCCCAACGTTGCCGCGCCTGGCGGAACAACCAACCCCCCCGATGTGGTTGTCTTTGCAGCGAACACGCCGAACCCAATGATTCATCAGTTCGACTTTGTGTTTGAGCACCAGATCGCAAACAATACGGCCGTCTCTGCCTCTTACATTGGAAGCCTGGGACGATACCTGCCGATCTTCGTCGACACGAACTTATCTCCGCCGACGGGCACGATCACCTACACCTTTGTCAATGGGCCGAACAACGGCCAGACCATCACTGTCCCGCTTTTCACGGCCCGGCCCAATCCCCTTTTCGGCCGCATCACAACGATATCCGACAGTGTGAACTCCACCTACAACGCCTTGGTTTTGAAGTTCGACCGCAGAATGACTGGCGGGCTGCAGCTTCAGGGCTTTTATACGTACGCGAACACATCCGACAGAGGGCAGAGTTCGCAGACTTTCACGTCGTCAAATAACGTGCTCAATCCGTTCGACTTGGCTCTCGAAAACGGGCGGTCGAATTTCGACATCCGGCATCATTTCGGCTCAACGTTGGTATGGCAGCCGAAATTCTTCCAGCAAAGGCGCGGGTACGTAAAGACAGCGCTGGACGGTTGGACGATCGCGCCAGTTGTGTCGGTCTCTTCCGGCGCGCCCTATACGTCCTCGATCTCGGGCACTCTTCCAGCGGCAACCGGACGAGTTCAATCGGGCATATTGGGAGCGGGTGGCACTAGCCGTCTGCCGACGCTTCCACGGAACGGATTCCAGATGCCTCGGATTGCGAATGTGGACTTGCGCATCGCGAAAAAATTCAATGTCTCGGAATCGACACGTCTGGAGCTATTCGGTGAGGCTTTTAACCTGTTCAATCACGTGAACGTCACGACCGTCGGAACTCGCAATTACTCCATGACCGGGACTGCAGCAGCGCCAACGCTTACGTTTGACCCCCAGTTCGGGATCCCCACAGGGTCAACTACGAGCACGGGGACGCTGACTCAGCGTCAAATCCAAATCGGGGCGAGACTAACCTTCTGACTTCGACCGGAATTGGCGGCAGCCGAGCAATCAGCTGCTCCCCTTTTTGTTTTCAGGCTCTCCTAGACCCAGCACTCTCAGGCGTGGGCTGGGATTTGCGATAGATGCCCGCGATGGGCGGATAGACTGTGGGAGCACACCGACGGGACACTTTTATCGAGCTAAGACAGCGGACATTCTTACGAGATTTGACGGTACCTCGCCCAACTTTCCCTTGACAGGAGTCGTAATCATGTGGTAATATAATATTTGATACTTAGCCGCCAACCCGGTCATTCTCCCCTGCCTTCCCGCTATGGCGCCGCTCGCGTGTTTTCCTTTACATCCTTTACCTCCTTTGCGTACTTAACCTCCTCTAAGTCCTTTACAATCCGCACTTCCGAGACCCCCCTCCCGCAACTCCTTTATAATCCGCACTTACAAGCACCCCTCGGATCTGCGGGAAACAAAGGACTTATAACCCCTTTAGAATCCGCACTTACGAAAAATTATCCTGTAAGTCTTTTAGAATCCGCACTTACAGAAAGGTGGGGGGTGGGGGTCATTCCTGCCATTCCGGAATTCGCAACACGCCACTCGTCACTACTCACTATGTTCAAGTCCTTTCTTTTCAGACTATTCCACACTCTTTTGCGTTTTCTCGCGCCTCCCAAAAACTCAACTCTTTTGTTTTCATGCAATTCCGAACTCTTTGCACAAAACACCCGGGGTGGGGGTACCCCCCTGCGCTGTTCACTGGAAAAACGGCGACCCATCGGATGCCCTTGTCGAAGGTCATACCTCCAATCGCGACCGTCACCACTCTCGACTCGGCTATACTCTCCACCGCGGAGGAGCCCCCTTGCTGCTGGAATCCGCCAAAAGTATCGTACTGATTCTCAGCGCGCTATTCCCGATCGTGAATCCGCTCGGCGGAAGCCCGGTTTTTCTCGCGCTGACCAGAGATTATCCCTCCCCAGCCCGCAGGATTCTTGCCCGCAAAGTTGCCGTCAACAGTTTTGTGCTGCTTATCGCTTCCTTTCTGACGGGTACACATGTTCTAGCGTTTTTTGGGATTTCGATACCTGTCGTGCAGGTGGGCGGCGGCATGATGGTGATCGCGAACGGTTGGGCATTGCTGAGGAGCAAGGAGGAAGTGGATCGCGGCAGCGCAGTGCGGCAAAAAGTGAATCTGCAGGACATTTTTCGCAATGCCTTTTATCCACTGACGTTGCCGCTCACCGTCGGCCCGGGGTCGATCTCCGTGGCGATCACCCTTGGGGCCAATGAGCCACGGCACCTTGGCCCGAACCTCCTCGCGATTCTCGCCGCGGTGATCGGTTCCGCGCTTGTGGCGCTGAGCATTTATCTTTGTTACGGCTTCGCCGACCGTTTCGCGGCGATTATCGGAGAAAACGGGATGACTATCATTTTGCGGCTCTCTTCCTTTCTCCTCGTTTGCATCGGCGTCCAGATTTTGTGGAATGGCGTGAGCGCTTTGCTTCGTTCCCTGCCGGGTGCTGGGACGTAAGGGCAATCTGCAACGCTTCGTGTATCATGGATTTTCGGAATTGAGATGAGACGCGAAGCGCTGAATTTCTTAATGTGCCCCAATTGCGGGGGAGAGCTGGCCCTGAGTGAAAATACATCATCGGATACGAAGGACGCGCATATCATCACCGGCGGGCTAACTTGCAAGGGTTGCGGTTCGAAATTCTCGATCCGCAACGGAGTCCCAATTCTCCTGCCTGCAAATCTTTCGAGCGTCAAACTCGAGACGGCCTCGCGTTTTGCGGAAGAATGGACGCGCTGGAGCGACCTTCGCGATTACTACGAGCAAGAGTTCTTCGACTGGATAGCGCCGCTGGGTCCTAAAGATTTCGCGGACCAAGTGGTATTCGAGGGAGGATGCGGGAAGGGGCGCCACACCGCGATTGTAGCCGGGCATGGCGCGAGAGCGATTGTCTCATTGGATCTGGGCGAAAGTGCGTTCGTCGCGTTCGCGCATACGTGCCGGTCTCCCAACGCGCACGTCGTGATCGGCGATTTGCTGAACCCGCCAGTGCGTCCCGTATTCGATTTGGCATTCTCCGTCGGCGTTTTGCATCATCTGCCGGACCCCGCGGCGGGCTTTGCGAGCCTGGCGTCGCGGGTGCGGGATGGGGGGCGAGTGGCGTTCTGGGTATACGGCCAGGAAGGAAACGAATGGATCACCCACTATGTTGATCCGGTGCGCAAAGCGGTGACTTCGAGGCTGCCGGCGGCATTTCTGCGGCTGGCGTGTATTCCGCCTGCGGCTGTGCTGTGGGCGGTGATAAAACTCTTGTACCGTCCCCGCGCGGATGGAAAAGGTCCCGCGAAGCTTCCTTACGGCGATTATTTTGCCGCCTTGTATCACTACCCTTTCGATGAGATTCATGCGAACGTCTTCGACCAACTGGTGACGCCGGTGGCCCATTATCTGCGCGAGCAGGAAGTCAGGCCGTGGCTGGCATCCGGTTTCCGGGATGCCGCGCTTCGATCGCACCGCGGGTATAGCTGGACCGGACTTGCAACTGTCTGCCGGAGCAAGGCGGCCGTCGCGGAATCGCATGGGTAAATTTTTGGTTTCACGGCGCATTCGCGCGTTGCGCCACCGCGACAGCTCCGGCTACAATCGAATTGGGAATCAATTCCATCCAACCGTTTGGCCCGGCAAGGTCACGGGCGATCCGGCCAGTTTCCGCCGGTTCGAGCGGCGCAGCGCGCCGGGCGATGGGCCGCTGGGCGGCATCCAGCACAGCGGAATGACAGTCTCCTGAAGTTGCTTGAACGAAAAAGAGGGGCGCCCTAAATTTCAAACGGGGCTCCGCGAGGCAAAAAAATTTGTGCGGAATCGTAGGATACACACATAAGAACTGGACCCCGCCTTCCCAGCGAATCCGGGAAGCCACGGCGACACTGATCCATCGCGGGCCGGACCAGCAAGGCGTATTTCAATCAAGCCTTTTCTCGATGGGCGCAGCGCGATTGAAAATCATCGATCTCTCTTCCGGGGATCAGCCGATTCTTTCCGAAGACGGCGATTCCGGGATCGCCTTCAACGGCGAGATTTACAATCACCTGGAACTGCGGGAAGAACTCGAGAAGCTCGGGCACCGGTTCGAATCACATTCAGACACGGAAACCGTCCTTCGCGCGTTTCTGCAATGGGATAAGGAATGCTTCGCGAAGCTGCGGGGAATGTTCGCCGTGGCCTTGTGGAAAAAATCGGCAAGGCGCTTGGTCCTGGCACGCGACCGCATGGGAATCAAACCGCTGTACATCACTCGGCAAGGGGAGGACCTTTTCTTCGGCTCCGAGCTAAAAGCCATTTTCATCCATCCGGAGATCGACCGCCGGCTGAGCCTCGATGGTCTTGATTGTTACCTCTCGCTGAATTACGTGCCATGTCCCTGGACGCTGGTGGAAGGAATCGAAAAACTTCCGCCCGGGCGGTGGCTGGAATGGCAGGACGGCGAGGTTTCGACAGGCGCGTATTGGACATTGCCATTCACCGATGCGGCCGATTACAGACTCGAATCGGCGAAAGAAGAGCTCGACAGTTTGCTGGAACAATCGGTGCGCGAGCACATGATTTCAGATGTTCCGCTGGGCATCTGGCTGAGCGGCGGAATGGATTCGACCACCATCCTGCACTACGCATCGAAAGCCTCCAGCTCGCAACTGAAAACATTCTCGATTTCATTTCGAGGCCGGAGTTTTGACGAGACGAAATTCATTCACCGCGCGGTGCGGCAGTACGGCACCGACCACCAAGAATTGGACTTAACGCCAGAACAAGACCTGTGCGGTGCGATCGAGGAGTTTGCCTACTATTCGGACGAACCGAGCGCGGATGCGGGATCCTTGCCGGTCTGGTTTCTCTCGAAATTGTGCAAGGCAAAGACCACGGTGGCATTGAGCGGGGAAGGCGCGGACGAATTATTCGGGGGATACGTCACCTGCCGCGCAGACGTGCTCGCGAAGTGGGCGAGACGCGTGCCGCGCAGAGCGCTGCAGGCAGCGCTGGCCGGAGTCCGACATTGGCCGGTTTCGGACGAAAAAATCAGTTTCGAATACAAACTGAAACGGTTCCTGGAGGGCAGCCTACTAGAACCAAGCCACGCGCACGTGCACTGGAACGGGACTTTTTCAGACGAAGAAAAACAGTTGCTCGTGGCGCAGCCCCTACCCGTTGCGTTTCACAACCTGCTAGATGAAGTGAAGGAGTTGCCGCGGAGCGGGGATGACCTGGCGCACTTTCTTTGGTTCGATCAGAAATATTACCTGGCGGACGACATACTCGTCAAAAGCGACCGCATGAGCATGGCGCATTCCGTCGAGGTGCGTCCGCCGTTTCTCGATCATCGCATCGTGGAGTTTGCCGCGAGGCTGCCCGCACGACTGAAGATGCGAGGCTCGCAACAGAAGCTTGTTTTGAGTGAACTGCGTAAAGACAAGCTCCCAGCCTCGATTCTGGCCGGCAAGAAAACGGGGTTTGACATTCCTGCGCATGAATGGCTCCGCGGGCCTCTGCGGCTGATGCTCGTGGATTCCTTGCGCGAAGGGATCGCCGAATACGGACAGCTCTTCCGAGGGGATGTCATTGAAAGCTTTGTGACGAGGCACTTGGAAAGAAAAGCCAACATGGGATATCACCTGTGGGGATTGCTGATCCTCTTCCAATGGATGAAAAGATGGCGAATTCAGGCGACGTCGAACGCGACGACGCAAACTTTCTTACAAGTAAAAGCTGGCTCCTATACCTGATTGTTGCGCTCGTAGCCGGGGCCATTTATCTCGGTTGCGCGGTGTCGCCGCCATCGCTCATGGATGACGTGGACGCATCCGTGACTCAAATCTCAAAGAACATGCTGAAATCCGGGGATTGGGTGACCCCGCGAATCAATGGTGTGGCATTTCTTGAGAAACCAGCCATGTTTTACTGGCCCATGGCCCTGTCGTTTAAGATCTTTGGTGTTCATGACTGGGCGGCGCGAATTCCCTTTGCACTTTCCGCGATCGGGCTGGCGTGTCTGACGTGCGCGTTCGGAGTTTGGGCGTTCGGGCAAAGAGCAGGGTTGTATGCGGGTTTGTGCACGGCTACGTGCGTCGGCCTGTTTCTCTTCACGCGGATCGTCATTCCCGATGTAACGCTGACACTCATGATCGCTTTGGCTATGTGGGCATTTCTGCGGGCCCTCGACGAGGAAGAGCCGCACCCACGCTTCTGGGCATTCGTTCTTGCTGCCAGCCTGGGGACCGGAGTTCTGCTGAAGAGCTTGATCGGCGTGGTTTTCCCCGTCGCGACCGCACTCATCTATCTCATCCTAACCAGACAGTTCTTTTCCGTCCGGACCTGGCAAAGGCTTCGGCCGATCAGCGGATTCTTCATTGCGCTGCTGATCGCGGCGCCCTGGCACGTTTTGGCCACGCTTCGCAATCCCCCTTATTTTTCGCTGTCGCTTCACGGCGGACCGGGCGAGTACCACGGATTTCTCTGGTTTTACCTCATCAATGAGCAGGTTTTGCGTTTTCTGAATTTGCGCTACCCGCGCGACTACAACACGGTTCCCCGATTGTGGTTCTGGCTATTCCACTTTTTGTGGCTTTTTCCGTGGAGCGTGTACTTCCCGGCCATCGCCAAGCTTTCCTTTAAACCTGTCGACCGCGCAGGCCGCTCGCGTTTTCTGGCGATTTGCTGGACCGGATTCATCCTGATTTTCTTCACATTTTCAACGACGCAGGAGTATTACTCGATGCCCTGCTACCCTGCGCTTGCCCTGCTGCTGGGCTCGGCGATGGCCGTGGGCGGGGATTGGGTGAGGCGTGGAACTCGCGTTCTTTCGGTGATCGTTGGCTGCGCGGGCCTCACTTGCCTAACCATTTTCTTTCTGGTGCGAAACGTTCCAGCGCCAGGGGACATTTCTTCGGCGCTCGGCCACCATCCCGGCGTCTACACTCTCTCGCTGGGGCACATGATGGACCTCACCTTCGATTCGTTCGCCTACCTCCGCCTCCCACTCGCTGTCGCTGCCGCAGCGCTACTTGCCGGCGCCCTTGGCACGATCCGCTGGACGGGTCTGCGGTCGTTCCTGGCAGTGACCGCGATGATGGTGCTGTTTTTCCACGCGGCACGCCTTGCAATGGTGGAGTTCGATCCTTTCTTGTCCTCGCGGCCGCTGGCAGAAAAACTGCTCAAGTCGCCTGACGGCAAGTTGATCGTGGACGGCAACTACTGGACCTTTTCTTCGCTGATGTTCTACACCAACCGCGAGGCCTTGCTGTTGAATGGACGCTACTTCAATTTGGAATACGGCTCCTATGCCCCCGGCGCGCCCGACGTATTCATCGACGACGCGCGATTCAAGAGCCTCTGGCGCGAATCGCAACGCTATTATCTTGTGGCCTACCAGACGAGGCGCGAACATTTCGAAAGCTTGGTTGGCCAGGATCATGTCAACATCGCCGCTGCCGGGGGCGGCAAACTGATTCTTACCAACCATCCGCTGGAGCGTATCGGCCGATATCAGGGGATACCCGATTTGTCAGCAAGTTCCAAAAACCCGCTTGCAATGCCCCCGGTATACAGGTAAAAAAATTAAGTCAGTGTTCAATGGGGCCTTGCCCAGCGCATCTTTTTCGCCGAATCCGCATCAAACGGAAGAATCACTCGCAGTACGGATTGAAGCAGAAATTAGAAGCAGGAGTCACCTTGAGGAGGGTACATGAAGATTGCCGTGCTGGGGGGCGACGGCTATTGCGGTTGGGCCACGGCATTGTATTTGTCACAGAAGGGCCATTCGGTTGCCATCGTTGATAATTTTCTGCGCCGCTTGTGGGATCACGAACTCGGCGCACAAACACTCACTCCGATTCGCCCGCTGACCGATCGCGTCCGCGTGTGGCAGAACCTGACGGGGAAGACCATCGAGATTTTCGTTGGCGACGTTGCCGACTACGATTTTTTGACTTCCACGTTCAAATCGTTCGAGCCGGAAGCAGTGGTGCACTTCGCGGAACAACGCTCGGCTCCCTATTCGATGATCGATAGGAAGCACGCAGTTTTCACGCAGGTGAATAACGTCGTCGGCACGCTGAACGTGCTGTTCGCGCTTCGCGAATTTCTGCCGGAATGTCACCTGATCAAGCTGGGCACCATGGGCGAATACGGCACGCCCAACATCGATATCGAAGAAGGCTACATCGCGATCGAACACAACGGCCGCAAGGACGTAGTTCCCTTCCCGAAGCAGCCGGGCTCCTTCTATCACCTTTCGAAAGTGCACGACAGCCATAACATCATGTTCGCCTGCAAGATCTGGGGCATTCGCGCGACGGACCTGAATCAGGGCGTCGTTTACGGAACGATGACGGACGAAGTCGCCGCGGATGAAGCGCTCATCAATCGCTTCGATTATGACGACGTCTTCGGGACGGTGCTCAATCGTTTCTGCGTTCAGGCAGCCATCGGACAGCCACTCACGGTTTACGGCAAGGGCGGGCAGACACGCGGCTTCCTGGATATTCGGGACACGGTTCGATGTGTCGAGATCGCATGCCATAATCCCGCCGCCAAAGGCGAGTGCCGCGTTTACAACCAATTCACGGAACAGTTCTGCATCATGGATCTAGCGCACCTGGTGGAGGGCGCAGCAAAAAAGATGGGCGTGAGCGTGGAGATCGATCACATTCCCGATCCTCGCGTGGAGGCCGAGAATCATTATTACAACGCGAAACACTCAAAGCTCATCGACCTGGGCTTGCAGCCGCACCATTTGTCGGATTCGCTCTTGGATTCGCTCATGAACATTGCGATGAAGTACCGCGATCGAGTCGACGCCTCGTTGATGCTACCGCAAGTCAACTGGCGCGAACCGAAGAACGATCGGCGCATGCAGATGAGCATGCCGACAAGAATCTCAGCCACGGAATCCCGCGCGCCTCATTTGCAATCGACGGCTGTAAAAGCGAAGAAGGCGTAAGAATCATTTCGCGGGATCTCTGCTCTTATAAGCATTGAGTTGAACGGCTACGCGCAGTGCAAATTCCAGATCGAAGGGAAAGGCCGCGCCATCCAGCGCGGCCTCAACTTTTTGCATAAAATGCTGGATGATGGGTTGCCGATGAGTTAGGAGATCGATCGAAGAAAGCCGCTGCTCTCCCACGTCAATCCATACCAGCCGCTCATCGGGAAGCTCATAGTCACAACGAATCACGGAAACCTCCGATGATGGAACCGTGTATTCACGTATCGCGAGCAAATGGCAGCCGAGATTGTCGATCGGAGGGATTCCCGAGCGGTCGGAACGGCTCAGGAAGAAGCGCCCGCCAAGAGCGCATCCTGCTCCCGGATGAAACTCCTCTCTCCATCTCTGCACTTCTTCGAGGACCAAGTATTCAAAGTGGACGGCAATGACGCGGGCTTTGGCGCGGGCCAGCGATTGCAATCTCTGCGTCTGTTTGCTCGAACCGTACCAGGGCTTTTCCACAATGACGTGCAGTCCCGCTTCAATCGCCGCCTGAATCATCGAAGACACATGAGGGCCAGGCGACACGCAGAGCCACGCGATCTGTGCACGGCTTGCTTTCATTGCCGCCGCAAACCGTTCGACGTAGACCGATTCACTTTCGGACGGACGCTGCCTGGTTTCTTCAATCGATACGACGCTCCGGCTTTCCCCGGCGATAATCGGCCGCATCCTCCCGGCCCAGCGCCCACGGCCGAGGATGACGTAGCCAGGTGGTTCACCCATGCGCGGCGATCCTCTCACAAATGAGCCGGGCTGCTTTCACCGCGCTCACAACCTTCACTGAAAAAATATGAATCTCGCCCAGCTCCTTTAGCAAAGGCCTCGGCGATCTCTCGCGCTTCTCGCCGTCATTTAGACTTCACGGCGACGATCGGCGACGCCGCCGCCAGCTTCTCATTTGAAGAATTCTGGGCAGGATTTGGAGCGACAGGCACAAGCAGTCCCTCTCGAATGCGATAATCCACACTGCGCCAGCGAATGCTCCTGCGCCCGAACGTCAGCAGCCAAATGATAAAGGCGGTCGCGTCCCAAACGAAGATGAGCGGCATCTTCTTCCAGAGGGCCTTTTGCTTCAGTCCCCAGATGCCGATCAGCCAGGTCATCGCGAAGCGGAACCCCACATAGGCGCCGATATAGGCGAAACCGATTCCGGCGGAGGGATGCATGATCGCAACAGCCAAAGCCCATGGCAATCCTTGTGTGAAAACCAGGCCCACGTGGCCCCAGGGGCGCATGTGCCGCATGACCGTCATCCAACGAAGACGTTTGATGAAAAGATCCCTGAGGGAATCGTAGTCTGGAACAGTCCGTACGGCGTACGGAAGCAGCTCGACTTCGTAACCCTGCTCGGCAATCAACCTCCCCACCAAAAGATCGTCGGCGGGGCGGTTCTCGATGGCCTCATAACCGCCAAATCCCGCGAGGCGCGCGCGCGTCGTGACGATTGTTTGCCCCAATGTAAACTTGATTCCGTCCAACTGGCGCGCCACCAGAATTCCGGGGTAGAAGTCGGAAATCATACCGATGGAGTGAAGATGTTGCGTAAACGTCTTGTCATGCGTGGAGACATAAAGGCAGGTTACCCCGCCCACCTTTGGATTGCGCAGTGGCGCTACGACGGTGCGCAGATAATTTGGCTCGACCCGAACGTCGCTGTCGTTGATCACCAGGACCTCGTTCCGCGCCTCATTCACCATTCTGACTAACTTCGTCACTTTGTCGTTGATACCGCTGCGCCCCGAACCATAAAGCACTCGAATGCGACGCTCCGGGAAATCCCGCATCAGCTTCTCAAGAACCGGCACGGCAGGATCGTTCTCATCACCGACGCAAAAAATCAGCTCATAGTCCGGATAGTCCTGCCGGCAATAGCTGGCGAAGTTTTCATACGCCTCGGGGTCCAGGCCGCGGACGGGTTTCAAGTTGCTGACCGGAGGCGTGAAGTCTGAAGTCTCCGGCAGACGGTCGCGCGAGCGCCAGAAAAACCGCCAGGAGCTGTACAGCACCAGCAGGTAATAAATGAAGGGAGTGGCAGCTAAAACCAGAAACAAGTACCAGGCGGCATTCGAAATGATTGCACCTCTTGCGCTGCTATATCTCCAGTTTATTTCTTCGAGAATCAGAAACGTGATTCCCGGCCTTCTCACCGCAATCGGCAAGAGTCATCAGAGCCGGTTGAAGAACCCATCCAGCGACCGCGCACCGGACGCCCCACCCTGCTCCGCGGCCGTAACGGGCTTGGTCTCTCCAAAAAAGAATAGCAAAAAACGGGCGATTTCGCTGCGCGGGTCTTTGGGATCGTGCGAACATCGAGTAAGATGAAATGTGGATCAAATCTTAGAACATCGCACGTGTCTTTTGGGTGTTCCATCTTTGAATGCGCCGCGGTATCCATTCGACAATTGGGCGCTGATAGACTGAGCACTTCGCAACGAACGTTTGGATTAACACAGGGGGCAATCGAGAGATCGCATGAAAGATTCTCCGGGCCTGCATCTAAAAACTTATATTCTGATTCTGCTCATCGTTTTTTTCGCCCCCCTTGGCAACGTCCTGCTCAGTAAGGGCATGAAGGGGGCCGGTTCGGCGAAAAACTGGGCGCCGGGCAACATTTATCACATCTTTATAAGCACCATGACCTCAGGCTACATCTGGTTCGGCATCGCCTGTTTGCTCGCCTTCTTCATCGCATACATGCTTGTTCTTACGTGGGCCGATTACAGCTACGTGCAGCCGGCTTCCGCTTTTTCCTATGCCGTGGTTGCACTGCTGGGTTATTTCCTGCTGGGCGAAGCCGTGCCTCCGCTGCGGTGGACCGGCATACTCATTATTTGTGCCGGCGTGTTTATTGTCGGCCGCACGCACCCGCGAACAACGGAGAAAGCGTAGACGTGCTCGAATTCTTGTTCCTGTTTACGATCGTTATTGCAGGCACCGGCGGCGAGCTCTGCGTCTCACGCGCAATGAAGGAGATTGGCGAGGTGCACGACTTTCGGCCACCTGCACTCGCGCGTTTTGTGTTCCGCGCGATGCGCGCGGGATGGATGTGGGCCGGGATCGCGTTGATGACGCTGGGATTCTTCTCGCTACTGGCCATGCTGTCGATTGAAAATGTAAGTTTCGTCGTGCCGGTGACGGCGCTGAGCTATGCGGCGGGAACGCTCGGCGCCTTGCTGTTCCTGCACGAACGCATCAGCCCGCAGCGCTGGCTCGGTGTGCTGATGGTTTGTATCGGCGTGACTCTCGTGTGGCTGAGCAGACGTTAGGCCGCTCTACCGCCTGCCGCGGCTACGGTTTCTCGGGATCGACTTGCGTCGGTTTTCCGATCTTGATCGTCACTCCAAACCGCTTATAATTCGTATATCGCACCGTCATCCGGATGGGGACATCTCCCGTGCTGAAATGCAAGGTATCGTTGGAGCGCGTGTAGGTGGGAAACCAGAAATGCCCTTCGATGTTTTCCCGAAACGTCTCAAATCTTGGAAAGACGTTCTCTTGCCCTTTCTTCTTGATGTCCGGAACCGCCTTTCCATCCGTCTTGACGATATTCAGGTCTTTGTCATCCACCCAAATGCGCCCTTGAAAATAACGCTGATTCTTCTCGATCGCCTTGGGCGCCACGTCGAAAACGTACGTGCTCAATTCATCGAGCTGCTCGCGCCCAACGTAAGTGACGTTGTACTTGGGCAATTCGGCGGTTGTTAGCACGAACGGCTGCACGTGTTCGAGATCATCGAGATCCTGCTGCGAGAGCGAAATCCTCTGCAGTGTGGGAGGGGGCGCGTCCGTGACCTTCTCATACCGCTTGCCTGCCGGGGTGAAGAGGATGTCGCTAGTCATGCGGTGCTCGCCATCCGGCTGGCCGTCCATGTCAATCGTCTGGATGACGAACATTTGTGTGTACGTGAAATTGTCTCGCTCCTTCCGGAACTCTTCTTCACGTTGCGCGAACTTCTGGATGATCTGCTCTACAGGCATGGCCGGAGGCTCATTCGTGATACGCGAGGATGCCTCTCGGCGAGTAGCACTCGTCATTGCCGGCACCGCTGCCGGTGCGCTGGCGGGAACGTCCGCCCTTTGGGGCGGTGGAGGCAACGGCCCCTGATGCTGCGAAGCCAGAGGCAACGCAAACACCATGCCGCCAACCAGCAGAAGCGCTCCAACCCCAATTTTCATTTGCTTCTTCCTTATCGTCTCAGATGTGACTTCGCGCCTTAATGCGCTACAGACTAGTCTGCATTGCAAACTAGTTTGCGCTTTATCCTACATGGTTTCTCTAATGTACATGAAGTTCGATGCGCCGAACACCAGCTTCGTGGCCGGCACAGAGCAAGTGTTCATTGCAATGGACGCAGCATGCTTTTTGATAGAGAGTTGCGCGAAGAGTCGATTGATTCGTCTGGTGAGAAGAGACGATCTCGATCACATTTTCATGGCGCAGGGCAGCCGCCCTTGTCCAATTCCCGCAATTTCCTGATGGCGTCTGCGTTGTTTTTTTCCGATGCCACAAGCAACAGGACACGCGCCTGATCACAATTCAGAGGCACCCCAGCACCCCGCATGTAAAGATCAGCGAGGGTAACCGCTGCTTTGGCGTTTCCCGCCTGGACCGCCGACCAGAGTTGCTGCGGCGTGGCTTCGGTTTTCTTTGGAACGTTTTTCGCCTCCGGCCGCGACTGAACTGCCGTAAGCGTGGGTTGAGTTCCGCGAGCAGGTCCTAACGATTTCGTGTGAGGCTGCACGGGAGGAGGTGCAAAGGGATTATCGGCAGGATGGCTCATTGGCGCCGCTCGCTGCGCTTTCGCCCTGCTGAAGGTATCCAGTGACGTGGACGTCGCCCCCACTGCGGTCGCTGGCGCCGACACGCCGACTTGAGTGGCAGGATCCATTGAGGCCTTTTGTGCCGAGGCTGCCTGTGCGACATCCATTTGTTTGTGGTTCCCCGAGTACTTGAAAGCCGGTATTGCCACGGCGCTGGAAATAAGTATCCCCAGAAAAACGCCACGAACGAATTGGCGTCGCGTAGCGGAGAAGTATCTTTCCTGGGGAACCAGTTGCGTGACATTCAACGTTTCCGAAGTTGATTGCGTCTCAGGGAGCGACTTCTCAGAGTCGGTACCATAGTGCAAAGGCATCGCGTCCGGACGCCGCTCAGGCAAAACAGATGCGCGGATGCCTTTCGGCGCTCCTGCTTGATCGCCAGGAGTGCTCAACACGGGCGGGGCCGCCGGCGGGCGCTGACTTCTCAGCTTTTCAGCCTTCGGCGACCTTCCACGCAATAGAGACGCAATCAAGCTCCCTGGCTCGCGTGCGCGACGCGGGGAAGCGTCGAATCCCCGCGCGACAACAGAGAGATGATCGCCGTTCTGCTTTCCAGCTGGGGATGCCAGCTTCATCCAGGTACGAATTTGTTCGTGGGCATGCTGGCTGAGGGCAAGAAACTTCAACCCTCCGACTTTTTTCGTGGCGTCAGTCCAAACGAGTTTCCCGATAGCTTCAATTCGATCCTTGAGATTGAGTGAAAACCAGAAATGAATCAGATCGCCCTGAAGAACGGGAGTGAAGGCTTCAAAACAGAGCCCTCCCTCGGAGATATTCAACACCGTGCCGCCGTCATCCCGGTCCATTTGAATGAAAGCTAATTTGTCTGGGACTCTTCTTTCTCTTTGGCGGCGATTAGGGGTCATGGTTTTTCGAGGGATTTCCCAATTTTCGGCGCGGCCTTCAACGGCCGGGAGGAGTGAAGAATTGCCGAATTGGCAGGCCCAGGGCAGGGTGAGGCTTAGCCAGAAGCCCTCGCGTTTCTAATTATAGTTAGACGCTGCGTCCTTGCAAGGGGTTTTCCCGCCAGGCCAAGTATTTTCGATGCCTAGCGAGCTCGGCGGACACGATCTGGGGTCCTGTTCGCGCGTTCGGACGCCGGGGCGGACTCGGGAGTGTTCCGCGGGCCGGCCGATTCAGTCCGTCCGCGGCGCAACTAAAGCAAAGCTCTCCGTGTTCTAATTCTGAGACGTTGAGAAAGTCGACCGAACACTGATATTCTGGGACCTCCACCAGCCAACCCCAGCCTCCGCGTGTGTCTCTAAAAAGGCAGCCAAATATGGACGCCGAGAAACTCCGGATCGCCCGTGACAAACTCACGCGCGTCTTCCGCTACTTAGAAGCACTGAACGAACACCGCAATCCGCCCAAACGGCAGATTCGCGAGCAGCTCTGGAACCTTTGGTTACACGACCTTCCCGAGCATCCTTCGATTAAGCGCGGCGCGGCGAAATCGAGGCCCTCGAAAGCTGCAGCCGCCGACGGCCAGAGCGCCGAGGGTGGTAACGTAACCTTTGTTTTGAAGGTTCAACGGCCGACGCTCACTGCTCCTCCCGCCCCTCCTGGTGAAATTGCCGAATGGCTGGAAGCGGGCTGGGATGATCCTGCAAATGACGCCTCCATCCAAGAAACCCGGAATGAGTCCGAGGAGAATGCCGAACCGCGCATGGCGCGATTTGCGGATAATCCGGCAAGACCAACGATGCTCCAGCGCTGGAAGTCTGTGCGTGATGACTGGGCAAGCAAGGAAAAACCCGCTCGGGCTTCCATGAAGATCTTCGAGACGCTTTACGCCTTGTATGGCCGAATCGACCGTGAGGCGGAACGCGTCGAGCTTGTTCTAGGAGACGGCATTCTGAGCTGGTACCGCCCCGAGGGAGGCATTTATCATCCCATTCTGCTCCAGCGTCTCCAGCTGCAATTCAATGCGTCGGTACCCGAGTTCACGCTGTCCGAGGCCGATCATCCCGTCGAGCTCTACTCGGCCCTATTCCAATCGATGACCGATGTGGATGGACGAGCGATCGGCCGCTGCCGCGAAGAATTGGAACAGGGTGGATTTCATCCTCTATTCGATGGAACCACTTCGGAATTCCTGAGGCGCCTGGTCGTGCAGCTTTCTCCTCGAGGAGAATTCATGGAGGACGGAGCGCCTGCCGGTGAGCAGAATGATCCGCGTATCGGCCGCGACCCCGTTGTGTTTCTGCGCGCCCGCACTCTCGGCTTCGCCGCAGCCATCGAAGGCATCCTTGCGGACCTCCGGACGAGAGAGGATCTGCCCTGGTCTCTCCTGAACATCATAGGAGAAGAGTCGCCGATTCCTGATTCCCGGGAAGCAGATCCGTCGGTCAATGGCAGTGGCCAGGCGGAGGCGGACGTTCTCCTGAGCAAGCCCGCAAACCCCGAGCAAATCCGAATTGCAAGACAACTGGAAGAGCACGGAGGAGTTCTGGTTCAAGGGCCTCCAGGGACGGGAAAGACCCACACCATCGGCAATTTGATCGGGCATTTGCTGGCCCAGGGTAAGAGCGTTCTGGTCACCAGCCACACGACAAAAGCTCTGCGCATGGTGCGGCATCACATCGTGCCGGAGTTACGTCCCCTGTGCGTGAGCGTTCTCGAGAGTGATTTGGACAGCCGCAAGCAGTTGGAAAGCGCCGTGGGATCGATCGCCGAAAGGTTATCCCGCGCCGATGCCGGCTCGCTCGAAACAGAAGCCAAGAAACTGGAAGCCCAGCGGTGTGAACTCGTCAAAAAGCTGGATGAAATTCGGAACCAACTCACCGAGGCTCGAGCGGATGAATATCGCGATATCGTCATCGCCGGAAAGGCCTGGGCCCCCGCTGACGCGGCGCGCAAAGTAGCACAGGAAAAGGACGGATACAGTTGGATTCCCGGGCCGGTCGCTGCTGTTGCCCGCTTGCCGCTTTCCCCCGGCGAATTGGCCGACCTTTACCGCACGAATACTTCCGTCTCCCGCGACGACGAAAATGAACTTTCGGGCCACCTGCCGGAGCTTCACGATCTGCCGAGCCCTGAAGACTTCGAAGCCTCCCTCAGCGAGCGCAATCGTTTGGGAATGGAGGACTTGGACCTGCGTTCCGATCTCTGGCAATCAGGCGCTTCACAACAATCACCGGAGGAATTGGAAACTCTTGCCGCCAATCTGGCGCAAGCGGTTGAGCCGCTTTCCGGGAAGGAGAAATGGAAGCTGACCGCAGTTTATGCTGGAAAATACGGCGACGTATATCGCCAGCCCTGGGACCAATTGGTCAGCAACGTGCGCCTGCTTCACCGCGAAGCCGCGAACGCGCAGGAATCGGTTGTCAAATACGGCCCGCAGCTTTCGGCTAACTTGGCACTCGAAGATCAGGAACGTATTGCAGGCGAAATCCTAGCCCATCTTGAAAGCGGCGGCAAACTCGGCTCCATCGCGCTCTTCACACACAAGTCATGGAGCCAGTTCGTGGAACAAACGAGAGTAAATGGCGCGCGTCCGCGCCATCCCGAACACTTTCACGCTCTGCGCCAGCTCTCACGGCTTAAGACGCTCCGCAAGGATCTGGCCGCGCGTTGGGACCGCCAAGTAGCGGCTTTGGGCACTCCACGTTCGGACGAAATGGGCGAGGAAATCGAAAAAACATTGATGCAGTTTTGCGATGCCATCGAAGATTGCCTGAGATGGTATGAACACACATGGCTGCCGCTTCAGCAGCAACTTGAGGACCTTGGCTTCCGCTGGGAGAAATTCCTTGCTGAACAACCCGCGGTCGTTGGCCCCGATGGGGAGTTGGTGCGGATCGGAATGGCGGTGACCGATTCCCTTCTTCCCATCCTGGACTCCCGCTTCAAAAAGTTGAAGTTAGTCCAGTTGAACGAAGAACTCCGCGACCTGAAAGGCAAACTCAAGCTTGATGCGCGCTTGGCCAAATCGTCAAAAGTGATCGCACAACTCCTCGAGGCGGTGAAGGAGGAGGACTATAGCAGTTACAGGAACGCTTACGAGCGCATCCTCGCACTGAAAAGCCGCCAGGCAGACCTTGATCTTCGCCGCGCGCTAATCGCCAGGTTGGAGACGGCCGCACCCGCCTGGGCCGCAGCCATTCGCAATCGTACCGGCGTTCACGGGCGCGGAGAACCGCCACGCGACCCTGTCTCAGCGTGGACGTGGCGTCAGCTCAATGATGAACTCGACCGCCGCGCGAGCGTCTCTCTTGAGGCTCTGCAAACCAAGAGCGAAAAACTACGCGAACAATTGCGCCGCGTGACCGTCGAACTTATCGACAAGCGCGCGTGGTCGGCGCAAGCGCGGCGCACCTCGCCTCGTCAGCGTCAAGCGCTCGTCGGCTGGCTCGACACCATCCGCCGCATTGGCAAAGGGCACGGCGTGCGCGTCGCTCTGCTGCGCGCGGAAGCCGCCAGAAAGATGAGTGAGTGCCGCGGCGCCGTTCCCGTCTGGGTCATGCCGCTTTCCCGCGTGGTTGAAAATTTTGATCCCCGCGTCACGCGCTTCGACGTCTTGATTATCGATGAAGCCAGCCAGAGCGACGTCATGGCCTTGGTCGCACTTTATCTCGGAAAAACGGTCCTCGTGGTCGGCGACCACGAACAGGTCAGCCCCTCTGCGGTCGGCCAGGACCTGGGCATCATTCAGAACCTCATCTTCCAATACCTGCCCGGCATCCCCAACTCCGATCTGTACGACGGTCAAATCTCCATCTACGACCTGGCGCGCCAGTCCTTTGGCGGCACCACCTGCCTCGTCGAGCATTTCCGGTGTGTGCCGGAGATAATTCAATTCAGCAACATGATCTCTTATGATTGGCGCATCAAACCGCTGCGCGATGCCAGTCGCGTGCAGCTCCACCCGCACACCGTTGCTTATCGCGTCTCGGGCTCCAGCCGCGACGGAAAGGTCAATCGCCAGGAAGCGCTGGGTGTTGCCTCGCTGCTGGCCGCCGCGATTGAGCAGCCCGAGTACAAGAAAAATGACATGGGACAGCCGCTTAGCTTCGGTGTCGTCTCACTCGTAGGCGACGAGCAGGCCATCGAAATCGATAATCTCCTTCGCAAGCACATCTCACCCGACCGCTACGAGCTTCATCGGCTCCTTTGCGGCAATGCTGCCCAGTTCCAAGGTGACGAGCGCGACGTCATTTTCATTTCTCTCGTCGACACCGCCCAGCGAGGCCCGCTTTCTCTCCGCGACCAGGAATTGTTCAAGCAGCGATTCAACGTGGCCGCGAGCCGCGCGCGCGACCAGATGTGGATCGTCCACTCGCTGACCCCGCACAACGACCTCAAGCCTGACGATCTTCGCCGCCAACTCATCGAACACGCGCAAGATCCCAGCCGTCTTATGCGCGCGCTGGAAGAAAAAGAAAAGCGCACGCAGTCAACCCTCGAGCGTGAAGTCATGAAGCGGCTCATGGCAGCCGGTTATCGCGTCGCTCCTCAATGGAGAATTGGCGCTTTCCGGATCGACTTGGTCGTGGAAGGCGGCGGCAAGCGTCTTGCCATCGAGTGCGATGGCGACCGCTATCACGCGCTTGAAAAACTCCCCGAAGACATGGAACGCCAATCCGTCCTCGAGCGCATGGGTTGGATCTTCACGCGTATGCGCAGCACGGAGTTTTTCCGCAACCCGGATCGCGCTTTGAAGCCCGTCTTCGAAAAACTGCAACTACTCGAAATCTCTCCCGCGAGCGCTAAAGCGAACGCAACCGGCAAGACCCAGGCGGCCAGTGACCTGATTGACCGAGTCGTTCGCCGCGCCGAAGAGCTGCGCAACACCTGGACAAGCCGCGAATCAAGCGAATCCCGGCGTCAAACGTCATTGCATTCCGCAGGACAGGCCGCAGTCTCATGAGAACTATCGCGTTGGACTTTCTTCCTGTAAAATTTTTCTCAAAACGAGTACAGGAGCACCCCATCGCCGGAAGGCTTTCATGCACTTCTTAGCCGATGTGGTTTAAGGGTTGGAAGAAAGATTAACGCTTGGCAGGAATTGTTACTGTCCATAAGGCTGAATCGGTGCGCAACCACGTCCGCGCGAAGATCATCTTTTTTATCATGCTGCTCAAAAACGCGGTGCGGTCGATGGCTGGTTTCATTCAAGCATTTTCCCTTCTCTGTTTGAGCGTTTTCTCGCTGGGGCAGTCTGGGTCCGCGAGCCCTGCAACGTCCAGTGACAGTTCTACAAGCTCGCCGGTCATCGTCATCGGCTTCATGGGCGGGTTTGTCAAGCACGACAACGCGGTGCATAGCGGCGTCCAGCTTGCTACGCATCTCCGGCACGACTACGCCTCGGGTGTGTACGTGGAGGTGTTTGAGAATCGCCGCAGGGAGAAGGCGCACCAAGAGATCCTGAGACTTCTGAGCAAGAACCATGACGGAACATTGAACGCCGAAGAGAAACAGAACGCCCGCGTCATCATTTATGGGATGAGCTGGGGTGCCTCGGAAACGGTAACGCTTGCGCGAGAATTGGAGCGAGATGGCATCCCCGTGCTCCTTACCGTCCAGGTGGATAGTATTTCCAAGATTCGTCAGAACGACGCGGTCATTCCCGCCAACGTCGCTGAGGCCGCCAATTTCTATCAGCCGAGCGGACTGCTCCACGGCCAGCCTCAAATTCGCGCCGCCGATGGATCACGCACACGGATTCTCGGCAATTATCGCTTTGACTACAAGTCAAAACCCATCCGGTGCGACACGTATCCCTGGTACGATCGCGTCTTTACGAAGACCCACACTGAAATCGAATGTGATCCGACCGTTTGGAATCAGATCGAATCCCTCATTCGCGCGAAGGTGCCTGCGCAAAAATCTACCGGATTGCCACAACGATCCATTCAGTAGAGAGGGGCGCACTGGTTGTTCTGACCTATGGCTTTGGAAATCACCGAGCCAGAGGCAAGGGTTTCCCGCAAGAGGTCCCGCAACCGCCTGTGGGCTCTATGAAGTTGCACTTTTGAAGTACCGACGGACCAACCCATCATCCCGGCAATCTCGCGGTGCTTGAAGCCCTGGATGTCGTGGAGAACGAAAACCATCCGGCAGGTCGGAGGCAGCTGCGCTACCGCACGCTCCAGATTGACGCGATCTACCAGCCAAGTCAGCGACAAGTCGGGTCCGCCAACCTCTTTTCCTGGCTCACCGCGGTCCGCATCCGGCGCCGTCATTTCGTCAAGCGAGGTTTCCACCAAGCTTTTTCTGCGCAAGTGCATGAGCGCGACGTTGAGAGCTACGCGGTGCAACCATGTCGAGAAGGCCGATTCACCGCGGAACGTGCTGATTTTGCGGAAGACTCGTAAGAACGCTTCCTGAGTCAAGTCCTCGGCTTCCGTTGGATTGGCCACCATGCGCAAGAACAGGTTGTAGATGTGCCGGCTATGAAATTGATAGAGCTGTTTGAACGCTATGGCATCGCCGTGCTGAGCACGCCGGACGGCCTCCGCCTCCGGCAATTCGCTCCTACCGGGGTTTTCACGTTCGGAAAAGGCCGTGCGTTCTCGAAGTGTCGGTGCGCGACTGCAATCGTAACCTATCATTTCCTGCCCCCCAAATTAACAACCGCGATTGAGTATCGCCCACTGTTGCGAAAGGAGTGGGCGGGCTGAGATAGGCTTGCTCAGGTCCCGCGAACCAATCAACGTGCTATGGGAATGGGGAGCAAGCCGATGCCCAGGATGCCAACCAAGAATCCACGCAGATTCAAGGGGATAGCGTGTCTCTAAAATTTAAGATGATGTAAAAATTTCCCGGACTCTGGAAATGCGAGGTACTGGTCGCATATCTGAAGGGAGAGCTTTTTGCACAGCATCACAGCGTGTTGTGAAGTCCAATCGGGCCTCAATCATCGCCGGCGCCGGACTTGTTCGTGCTGGGGATGCTCTTGCCGGGCATGAAATTAACTGCGACGGATACGACGCTCTGACGAGAGGCATGCTGCAAGAGGGACCAATCCTGCTTGAATTCCGACATCGTCTCGCGGCTGTGCTTCGGACTCTTTAAGAAAGAATTGGTGCGCGCGAGAAGCAGTTCGTACGCCAGCTGCGAGTCGGAGCCCTGGGCAAGAATGTTGTGCGCACTCAATCCTACTTTAAAGGTTTCGCCATTTTGCGAAATTTCCATCCACAGGTCGCCATCCTCGTCGACAAGAGGCGTACCTGCCTCGTCGAAATGCCTGAAGAGGTGGTTAAGATATCCGCGGTCGCGAATGATCCGCGCATGGACAGATTCTTTGACGATCGAATCCAGTGCCCGCCGGTATTCCTTCCACTCATCGGAAGTGCCAACGAACTGCGCCCGCTCCCCTGGCGCAATTTTCTCAGGCTGCTTGGCATGAGCAGGGCCCTTTTCTGTGGCCGGATGCCCTTCGAATTCGTGCACCGGATTGAATCTCCCAGTGAGGATATAGGAGGCGGCGGCAACGGGTAATCCGTAATCCGCGAAAACAATCATCGGGACAAGAAATTTCTTGGAGTGGTAGAGCTGCTCGGTTCCGGCCCGGCACTCAGTGCTTCGCTTGATGGTGCCTGGCACTTGAGCGAAGTGCAGCACGCGAAAATTTGTTTCCGGATGGCGAAGCGCATAGTGCGTAAACGAGCGTGCCACGGCTTTCGGACTGGTCATCCCAAAGTCGTTGATGTAATCCGGATTGGCCGCGTGCGGAAAATAGCTGTTAATTATGCGTCGCGTAAAATCGGCGCAATTCCGCGTGACTCCGTTAAAATGGTTCTGATTGGGCAACGCGTTGAATTCAGCGATGAATTCGCGGTCTTGCTCAACGGTGGTATCGATCACGAAAATGTAGAAGCTGCGAATAAGAGTGACCGCAACCAATTCTCTCCATTCCGCCTTGTCACCCGTCGTGCAAGATGGCCGCTCACAATACCCAGACAGGTATTTCGCCAGGTAGCGTTGCTCCAACAGGTGCTTGATTTTGTACGAGCCGAAGAGCGGGCGATGCCGAGCGTCCTCGACACCGTAGAGGTACACATTGAGTGGCACGACGTTCCATTCAAACGGCCGCTCCTCGCCGATGTTGATGTAATTGCTCATCACGGAACCTTGCTCACCGACGCGACACAACCTGAGTTTTACGGGCGATTCCGGGCAGATGCGTGAAAAATACACGGCACTATGTCCTGTCCCTGTGATCCTGTCGACGCTGGTGTCCAACGACTCATTGAGCACAATTCCCACGTCACCGTAAACTGGAGGACAGGCGAGGCACGCGAAAGCGATACCCAGACACAATGAAAAGAGAAACACGTTGACCGCCCGGCCTGCCAGGGCCGTTCCCGATACAAAGTCATGAGGCTTGTAGCCGAGTCTAGGCACCCAATCTACCTCCTGTCTATTCAACCCGTCGGGTGCACGAGTGTTGCTCCAGTTCCTCGACGAGGGCCCATCAACCAGCAATCACCGAGTGTCGTTTGTGGCGATACATGATTGCCTCCCAGATGTTTTAGAGGCAGACAGTTCTCCCCAGGCTGCCCACATAAACTATTCATTCTAAAGATTATGTTTCTCTTCTTGCGCACAACCCAAGGTAAGAATTTCAATTGCTGGTGATTTTCGACGTACTGCAGGTACCCCGGCCTAACATGGCGGTAAGAGATGCCTATGGGAGCTTCGAGAATTATGAGCACGATGCGGCTACGCTATATTTTTGTGCCTCCAGGTTGCCCTTTAATCTTGAGCTTTTGACTGAGCACAAACTCACTGCCTTGTTTGTGTGAGGCTCATTGAATCCGTTGAAGGAGTCCCGATGAAGAAAATACTCTCAGGCGCCGTACTCCTCTTGACGGCGCTATCTCTGCAGGGGAAAGACAAGCCGGCCTACGAGAAGGGCGTGCTGGTTCAGATGGAGTCAACTTCCTGCGGGTACGCCGAGAAGGACGGGAAAACTCTAGCTGGGCAGATTCTCGGCACGGACGGTCAACACAAGAAGACCCAGGAAGTTCTCTGTCAGGAGTATCTCCTGCGCTCAGACCGGATTACTTACCGAATTCGGCCGAAAGACGATAAGCATCCCACCCTCCTTCAGATCGGTGAGAGGGCAGAATTTCGTATTCACAAGGATAAGCTTCTCCTCCGTGTCCCGGAGGCGGACGATAAGGAGAGAGAGTACATCGTTGTTTCCATGACGCCCCGAACGGATGTTGCGGAAAACCGCGTCACGCCGGCACACCAAAACCGCTAAAGGCTCCACGTCCGCCGTCGGTTCTCGTTCGTTTCTGACGCTGGCCTGCTCAACAGTAAAAACCACACTGCAGGCTAGGGTCTCCTTCTCCAAGTAGAAGCCAATTCTCAGTTCGGCATTACCATTCCTGCGCCGTCATGCACGCCTGTCTTGTACCTCTCCCTGCCTTGACAGAACATGGAGAGGCAGGAAAAGGCCTGCGCTGGTCCATGGGATGAGGCCCCTTCTCCAAGTTCAGGATCTTCATGTCGCGTATCGTTCGCGCACAGGCGAGGTGTGCCATGCGCTTGCGGGACTGAGCTTTGATCTAGGGCCCGGCGAGATTCTGGGGGTGCTGGGCGAGTCGGGTTCCGGCAAGAGCACACTCGCTGCATCGCTTCTGCGTCTCCTTCCTCCGAACGGAATCATAACAGGAGGTCGAATTCTCTTTGAGGGGCAGGATGTGCTCCACGCGCGTCCTCGGGAGATGGAGAAACTCCGCGGCCGGCGTATTTCACTCATATTTCAGGAGCCTTCCGTTGCTCTTCATCCCGCGATGCGTGTGCGTGACCAGGTCGAGGAAGTCTTGCGAGCGCACGAACCTTTGGATTTCGCAGCGCGCCGAAACAGGACGCGCCAAGTGCTCGCGACCCTGTTCTCAGCGGAGGCGGACCGCATCGCAAACTCCTATCCCCACCAATTGAGTGGCGGTCAACGGCAGCGCGTGCTCGTGGCGCAAGCGATCGCCTGCGGTCCCTCCGTGGTGCTCGCCGACGAGCCCACGGCATCTCTTGACCCCACAACCCAACAGGAAATCCTTACCCTCTTCCGGACTCTTCGGCAGGCATTGGGGCTCTCTATGGTTCTGATCACGCACAATCCGGGGCTCCTGGCGCGTCTTGCGGACCGTGTGCTGGTTCTTTACGCGGGACGCGCCGTGGAAGTGGGCCCGGCGGAGAATGTGCTCGCATCGCCACAGCATCCCTACACACGCGCTTTACTGCAGTGTGTGCCTCCACTGGACCAGAAGAGCCAAGCGAGTCGCAAGGCCATGCTTCCGGTAATCTCCGGAGAGTCACCCAATTTGTCAGTTCTTGTGAGAGGATGCCCGTTTGAACCACGGTGTCCGGAAAAAATGGAGGTCTGCAAGAGTTGCGATCCCGCGGCCGTGCCACTGAGCGAAGCGCACACCGTTTCTTGTTTCAAGTTTCCCGGCTAGCCATTTTGGGGGGTGATGGCGTGCAGTTACTGCTGAACGTTGAAAATCTGGTGAAGCGTTATGCGGCCGGACAGTCGTTCGGTTCGAGGGAATTTCTCGCCGCACTCGATGGCGTATCTCTCTCGATTCAGACCGCGACAACATTGGCTCTGGTTGGCGAATCAGGCTCCGGGAAGAGCACGCTGGCGTTGTGCGTCGCCTGTTTGGAGCGGCCCACGTCCGGAAGCATGTGGTTTGATGGGCGCGACGTTGCCGCGCTCGGCGAGAAACAGCAGCGTGCGGTTCGCCCTCAGATTCAGCTCGTCTTTCAGGATCCGGCGAATTCGCTGAATTCGCGACTGACCGCGCTGGAAATTGTCGCTGAACCGTTGATCATCCAGCGTCGATTCGACAAGCAGACACGATCCAAGAGAGCGTGCGCGCTGCTGGAACGCGTCGGCATCCCCGCAAAGAAAGCGGGCAGCCGGCCGGACGAATTCAGCGGCGGGCAAAGGCAAAGGCTGGCCATTGCGCGGGCTTTGGTGCTTGAGCCAAAACTTCTCATTCTGGATGAAGCTCTCTCGGCCCTCGACTGTTCGGTGCAAGCGCAAATTGCCAACTTGCTTCTGGAACTGCAGGCTTCTCTCCGTTTGACCTATCTATTTATCACCCACGATTTTGCAATGGCAGCGCACCTAGCGGACGAAATTGCCGTCATGGATCACGGCCGAATCGTGGAACTTGGTGCTGCCGAGAAACTCTTGCGCTCGCCAGAACACGAAGCCACGCGCTGCCTGCTCGCAGCGACACCGCGATTCCATGGCGCCGCGAATCTGCCGGAGGGACTCTAATGCGCTACCTCCTGCGAAGAATGCTGCACGCCGTTTTTCTTCTTTTTGGAGTTTCGATCCTCACATTTCTCTTTTCCACTCTGGCGCCCGGGAATTACTTCGATGAGATGCGATTAAATCCGCAGATCGCGCCAGAAACTGTCGCATCCCTGCGCGCGCAATATCAGTTGGATCGGCCGCTGCCTGTGCGCTACGCCCGATGGGTGAATTCGGTCGCGCACGGCCAGATGGGATTTTCCTTTGCGTACAACAGCCCCGTTGGCCCGCTTCTTTGGGTGCGGGCACGGAACACACTGCTCCTGACGCTGACGGCGACGCTCCTTGCCTGGGCACTGGCCCTGCCACTCGGAATCTGGTCCGCCGCATCTCTTGGACGCTTGCCGGACCGCGCCCTCTCGTGGACGACGGCAACTCTGCTCGTCATTCCGGATCTCGTTCTTGCGCTCGGATTGCTGATCATGGCTGTGCGCAGCGGATGGTTTCCGACCGGCGGCATGGTCTCTGTGGGGTTTGAAAGTCTTTCCCCGCTGAACAAGCTGCGCGATATCGCCACGCACATGACGTTGCCGGTCGTTGCCCTTGTCATTTCCGCTTTGCCGATGCTCGTCAGGCACATCCGCGCGGCGCTGGCGGAAGTTCTCGACGCCCCCTTTCTGCGAGCCGCCGCTGGCCATGGTATCCCCCGCCGCAGGCTCCTTTATCGGTATGCGCTTCGGGCCGCCGCGAATCCGCTCATTTCACTCTTGGGCTTCAGTCTGGGTACGTTGGTGAGCGGCTCACTGCTTGTCGAAGTCGTGATGAGCTGGCCGGGGCTCGGCCCGCTTCTCCTCGAGGCCATCCTGGCCCGTGATTTGTACGTGGTCATTGGGGGCGTCCTCCTTTCGACAATTTTTCTAGTTGGCGGGAATTTTCTCTCGGACCTGTTGCTCTTATGGGCCGATCCAAGAATTCGCACCGAGGCGGGCGCAGAATGACGCGTCGTCGTCCGTTGACGAGATGGCTCATCGCCCTTCTTATCCTTCACGGCGTCATAGCCTGTGCCGGGTTTTTCGCACCATACGATCCGCTGGAGCAGGATCGTCAGCGACCTTACCTGCCTCCCATGCGAATTCACGTGGTGGATAAGCAGGGCCACTTCCATTTCCGGCCTTTTTTCTACGCAGTCCATTTGCGTGAAGGATCCTTCGATCAATTCGAGGAGGAGGCGAACACGACCGTTCCTATGCGATTTTTCGTGCGCGGCCCGCGTTATCATTTGCTGGGCCTCTTGCCGTGTAGTTTGCATCTGTTCGGCGCGGAAAATGGGCGGATAAATCTGCTGGGCAGCGATGCCTATGGCCGTGATCAGCTCTCGCGAATCCTTTACGGTGGGCAAGTTTCGCTCCTCGCCGGCTTGCTCGGCGCTGGGCTCACCCTGTTGCTTGGTTCCCTTGTTGGTACGACGGCCGGCTATTGCGGAGGCTGGAGAGATGAATTCTTGATGCGCGTCGCCGAGCTGTTTCTCGCGTTGCCGTGGCTGTATCTGCTTTTTGCGCTAAGAGCGTTTCTGCCTCTCGCGGTGAGCCCCCTTGAAGCATTTCTTCTGGTCGTGGTTGTCACCGGAACAGTTGGCTGGGCGCGCCCGGCGCGACTGGTCCGAGGAGTGGTCCTGAGCGTGAAGGAACGCGATTTTGTCCGCGCCGCGCGGGGATTCGGGGCGTCCAATGTATACCTGCTTCGGCGCCACATCCTGCCGGAAACTACCAGCGTGCTCTCGACACAAGCGGCAATTCTTGTTCCTCAGTTCGTGCTGGCAGAAATGACGCTTTCGTTCCTCGGACTTGGCGTGCCCGAGCCGGTCCCAAGCTGGGGAAACCTCCTGGCAAATCTTCAACAATACAGCGTACTGGTGTCGTACTGGTGGATGTATTTGCCCGCTTTGACAATAGTTCCTTTCTTTCTCGCTTACCTGGGCCTTGCCAATGCGTTGCAGGAATACGCCGAACCGTACAAGATAGAGGGGAGGAGTGATGACAGTCCGACGTGAGAGCTGCTAAAGCGATTCTTCCCTTCCGCCGGTTTGGTTTGACCCTCCTTCTGTCTTGTTTTGCGTTCTCCGCTCAGTCCGCCGCCGGATTTCCGCCGCAAGCAAATTCCAGAGAAGAACTACTCACCCTTCCAGGGGAAATCGGGCGGCCGGGCGGCCGGCTTGTCGTTTCGCTCCGCGCCGAGCCCAAGACTCTGAATCCGTTGACGGCCGCGGATACGCCGTCACGCGAAGTGATTGGCGCAATGCAGGCAGACCTGGTTCACATCAATCGCGCGACACAGCTCACGGAGCCCGCTCTGGCGAAGTCCTGGAAAATTTCCCCAGACGGCCTCCAATACACGCTCACTTTGAGAAAAGGCTTGCGTTTCTCGGACGGACAGCCACTCGACGCGGACGATGTCCTGTTCACGTTTCGCGTTTACCTCGACGAGAGCGTCCACGCGCCGCAGCGCGATTTGTTGATTGTTGGCGGAAAACCGATTACGGTTCGCAAACTGGATGCGTGGACAGTCGTATTTCAACTGGCGAAGACTTACGGGGTGGGAGAAAGGCTCTTCGATGGGATGGCCATTTTGCCGCGGCACTTGCTCGAAAAAACTTACCAGGATGGAAAGCTCGGGCAGTTCTGGACGCTCTCCACGCCGCCGAATCAGTGGGCCGGACTGGGCCCCTTTCGCCTGAAAGAGTATGTGCCCGGACAGAGATTGATTTTGGAACGCAATCCTTATTACTGGAAATCCGACGCGAAAGGAAATCGACTGCCTTACCTGGATGAGTTGGTCTTTCTTTTTGTGTCAAGTGCGGACGCGCAGGTGCTCAGGTTTCAATCGGGTGAGACGGACATCATCAGCCGGCTCGGCGCGGAAAATTTTTCTGTGCTGTTACGCGAGCAGCGCGGCTACACCATGACCGACGTCGGCCCCGGCCTCGAATACAACTTCCTTTTCTTCAACTTGAACGATCTTCGGAATAAATCCTCTCCCGAGATGGAGCATAAGCAGAAATGGTTTCACGAAGTGAAGTTTCGGCAAGCAGTGTCCGCCGCCATTGATCGCGAAGCAATCGTTCGGCTCGTCTATCAAGGGCGTGGCGCAGCCCTTTGGGGGCCAGTCACACCCGGGAATCGCCGCTGGGTGAATCCGTCGATTTCCCGTCCGTCACGCTCGCTCGAGCGAGCGCGTTGGCTTCTGAAGGAGGCCGGATTCTCCTGGATGAACGGTCCGAACGGGGAATCGGAGCTCTTGGACTCCGACGGAAAACTGGTCGAATTCTCCATCCTCACGAGCTCTTCAAACGCCGACCGCACGAAAATGGCTACCCTAGTTCAGGACGATTTGAAACAACTGGGGATGCACGTCCAGGTCGTGCCGCTCGAACTTCGGTCTTTGATCGATCGCGTCACGCAAACAAAGGAATACGATGCCTGTGTCCTGGGGATCGCGAGCTTCGATGCTGACCCAAATTCCGATATCAACGTGTGGCTTTCGAGCGGGGGGATGCACCTTTGGAATCCCTCGCAGGCGCATCCCGCCACGGCGTGGGAGACGGAGATCGACAACTTGATGGAGGAGCAGCTTGCGGCGCCCAGTTACGAGCAACGCAAAAAACGCTACGACCGCGTTCAGCAGATACTCGCTGAGAATCAGCCGATGATTTTTCTGGCCAGCCCTGACATTTTAGTGGGCGCAAAAAACGTGATCGGCAATTTCCATCCAGCTGTTCTGGAACCGTACGCCCTGTGGAATGTGGAGCAGCTCTATTTCCGGAACGGGCCGGAGAAATCCGCCCGATGACTCCCGTGATCACCGGCGCGTCGAAGAAGTCACCGGACGCCTGGGATGACGGGCGTTTGGTGAAGGAGTGTGTGTCGGGAAACGAAGAAGCCTGGTCTTTGCTGATCGAAAAGTACAAGGCGCTCATCTACTCGATTCCCGTCAAGTATGGTCTGCCGCCGCACGAAGCAGCCGATGTCTTTCAGTCCACCTGCATGGAGCTTCTCACTCGGTTGCCGCAATTGCGGGAGCCGCGCGCGCTTCCGAAATGGCTGATGCAGGTGGCCCACCACCAGTGCTATCGCTGGAAGCGGCAACAGCGGCGGGTCGTGAGCCGCGATGCTGAACCAGACCTTCCCGTTCCCGAAACGCCAGCGATCGCGGAGAGCCTGGTCCAACAAACGCAGGAAGAGCAGATGCTGCGTGAGGCCATGGCGTTCCTCACACCGCAGTGTCGGCGTCTGGTGGAACTTCTCTTTTTTGAGGTCCCGCCGCGGCCCTATAGTGACGTTGCTGCGGAATTGGGTCTTGCCGTGGGCTCCATCGGGTTTACCCGGCAGAAATGCATTGAGCGGCTCCGGCGGCATCTCGATGAATTGGGATTCCACTGATGCCAGCCGCAGGCAAGAAAAATTCCCGGGGAGAACTCCTCTCGGAACTGGCGCGGCTCCAGAGCGATTCTGATCGGCGGAAATTCCTTTCACGCCACACCACGCTGGTCCGGGCAGAAGTTGTAAAAAAATTGTCCGAGTTAGTGGTCGAGAAAATCCGCGTTGACACGCGGGAAGCTCTGCAGCTTGCGGACGCCGCTCTCTCGATCGCGCGCAAGCTGCGCCGCAAGGAAAATCTGGCGCTGGGCCTCTGGGCCAAAGCAAATGCTCTCTACGCCTGCGGAGACAATCACGCCGCTATCGAGCACCACGAACAGGCCCTCGAGCTGTATGAATCCCTAGGCCTCTGGAAGGAAGCCGCACGCACGCTAAGTAGCTCCATCCAGCCGCTGATCTTGCTTGGGGAATACGACCGTGCTTTCCAAGCCTCGGAACGTGCCCGGGAAATCTTCACGCGCCTCGGTGAGACCCGGCACATCGCCCGTCTTGAGAACAACGTGGGCAACATCTTCCATCGTCAGGATCGATTCGAGGAGGCCCTGGCACACTACGAGTGCGCGTACAAGGCGCTCTCCGAATACCAGGAGTGGGAGCGCGTCGCCATCGCCTTGCACAACATGGCCATGTGCCTCATCAGTTTGAATGACTTTTCGAGGTCACTGGACTGTTATCAGAAATCTCGCGAATTGTGCGAGCGCTACGGGATGCCGCTGCTGCGCGACCAGGCCGACTACAACATTGCCTATTTGTATTACTTTCGCGGCGAATACAGTCGCGCGATCGAGATGCTCTTTGCCACGCGGCGCTCCTGTGAAGTCACCGGCGACGCCTATCATCTCGCTCTTTGCCATCTCGACCTCTCGGACATTTATTTGGAGCTGAACTTGAGCGAAGAGGCGCGCGAAATGGCCCAGGAAGGCTTTCTGCGCTTCGAAAAACTCGGCCTCGGTTACGAGGCCGCGAAGACACTCGCAAACGAAGCCATCGCCTACGGCCAGCAGGGAAAAACTGTGCAAGCCCTCGAACGGTTCACGAAGGCTCGCGAAATGTTCGCCCGCGAAAAGAATCTTGTCTGGCCGTGGCTCCTTGATTTGTACCAGGCACTCCTTCTCTTTCACGAAGGACGCTACTTCGAATCGCGGAGGCTCTGCGCGGGCGCCGCAATCTTTTTCGATCAGAGCATGCTGGGCGGCAAGGCTGCTCTCTCGCATCTTCTTCTCGCACGCATTGCGTTGCAGACCGGTGACCTGCCGGCCGCACAGGCCGAGACAGACGCCGCCGTGGCCAAACTCGAACGGCTTCAGGCGCCAGTTCTCTCCTACCAGGCCCATTTTCTCCGCGGCCAGCTCGCGCAAAGCAGCGGCGACCGCGCTGCTGCCCTGTCTGCTTATCAGGAGGCCCGCAAATCCCTCGAAGCGCTGCGCAGCCGCCTGCATTCCGAAGAATTGAAAATCTCCTTCGTGAAAAACCGCTTGCAAGTTTACGAAGCTCTCGTGGATCTGCACCTGAATGGAGAACAAACCCCGGCCTCTGCCGCCGAGGCCTTTTCATGCATCGAAGCTGCAAAATCTCGCAGCATGACCGAAATGATTTTTCAGAGCGGCCAGAGCCTGCCTCTGGGAGAAGCAGGTCAAAGCGAGCTTGTGCGGCGGATTCGTGATTTGCGCGAAGAGCTGAACTGGTATTACCACCGCATCGAACTCGAGCAACTCCGTCCCGAAGAAAGCTCCTCCGCACGCCTGCAGCAACTGCAGGAAAAAGCACTGTCCCACGAAAACGAGCTGCTTCGAACGCTGCGAGAACTCCCCGCACACGAGCGCGAGAACGCCACTCTGGAGGCCCCCGCCGATTTTTCACTGTCAAGATTACAGGCAACTCTCCCCGCGGACACTGCCCTGATCGAATACTACTCAACCGGGGACCGTCTGCTTGCAGCCGTCGTCACGCGTGACACGATCGAAATCACTCCCGTCACGGTCGTCTCCCGCGTTGTCCATTTTTTGCATCTGCTCAGGTTCCAGCTCTCAAAATTTCGAATGGGAGCGACGTACGCCCAGCGCTTTGAGCGACCCTTGCTGCGGGCCACCGAGGGCCATTTGGAAGCCCTCTACGCGGAACTCATTGCGCCGCTACGCCAGCGCCTCCGCGCCAAACACCTGGTCTTTGTGCCCCACGGGGCCCTGCACTTTCTTCCCTTTCATGCCCTCCGCGAGGGTAACGGGTATCTCTGCGACATCCATACCATCTCGTACGCCCCCAGTGCGACCGTGTTCGCACTTTGTCAGGAAAAGGCAGCATCTCAGACGCCCAACTCGCTCGTCATGGGCATCCCTGATGAACGCGCCCCACACATCCTGGCCGAGGTGCAGTCCGTCGCGGCACTCCTTCCACATCCTGAACTTTTTCTCGGTGCGCAAGCCACCGCGGATGTCCTTCGCCAGCGGGGATCAGCAAGCTCCCTCCTGCACGTCGCCACGCACGGCACCTATCGCCAGGACAACCCGATGTTCTCCGGCATCCGGCTGGGAGACGGCTACCTGAATCTTTACGATCTCTATCAGATGCGTCTGAGCGCGAAGCTCGTGACTCTGAGTGGCTGCGCCACTGGGATGAACTTCGTCTCCGCCGGCGACGAACTCCTCGGCCTGCAGCGTGGACTGTTCTGTGCTGGCGCAACCTCTTTGCTCCTATCCTTGTGGGACGTTCACGACCGCAGTACTGCGGAGCTCATGCAGATCTTCTACAAGAGCTACATCGAAACCAATGATATGGCTGGCTCGCTCCAATCCGCAATGCAGCAACTACGCCAGGAGAGCCCTCACCCTTATTTCTGGGCTCCCTTCGTACTTGTCGGCAAACTCACTGAAAAACAAAGAGTTAACTAATCCCTGCCGCATCTATATTTTTCTGCGCCTTAATTCCCCTTATTCCACGGGTAACGTTGAATTGGCCCATCCGCTGGGGAGCGGGAAGAACGACAGAAAGGCTAATGGGGGAACGAAATGAAGCACTTTAAGGCTGAGGAATGGATTGATTTTGTGAACCACATGGCTTCTGGCGATCGGCAAGAGGCGATGCAGAAGCACCTGGGAGCAGGTTGCAAACGTTGTATGGAGACAGTAGCGCTATGGCAAAGAGTAGCCAATGCGGCGGCGGTCGAGGCCAGTTACCAACCTGCTGCGGAAAGCGTTCGAGTGGTCAAGGCAGCGTTCGCAACGGCTGGCTGGGCGGCCAAGCGGCAGGAAACAGGCGGCTTGATCCAGCTGCTATTCGACAGCTTTTCACAGCCGGCCCTCGCAGGCGCGCGCTCCGCTGCCATGGGAATGAGACAGATGCTCTACCGGGCTGAGCCTTATCAGATCGATATCCAGATCGAAGCGCAGCCGGAGTGCAATCGGCTGGTCGTCACTGGACAGTTGCTGGACGTTAGCCATCCGGAGATCGTTGGCCGCGACGTGCAAGTTTCCTTATCAAATCGCCGGGGAAATGTTATCCACACGGTGACGAATCAGTTTGGCGAGTTTCGCGGCGATGTCCAAAACTCCGGGGATTTGGAGCTTTCCTTCCCTGGCCGTGGCGGAAAGCCGATCGTCATTTCGCTCCGAGATGCGTTGGACCAATTGCCGGGAGCGAAGGAATGACCGGCAATTGCCTTATCGAGTTTTCAGGTATTTCCTGTTTGGTACGAGAGTACCAAAAGGAGATAGTTCCCCTGATTGACACAGAAAGCTCATGCGTACCATTGGCCCAACGGGAGAATTTCGAAAGACTATGTCCCTATCCCTTTGTGCCGATGGCTGAATAATTCACACCAGGAAAACCCTGGAAGGGACAAACTCAATGAAACGCAGTTTATGCATCTTGCTGATCCTGATCTGCTTCATCCTCGTTGACGCGAAACCCGCCGCAGCGCAGAACCGCTACATCGTCCGCACAACCGGAGGCTTGTCCTCCGTTCTAAACCTCTGTTCACTCGTGGGATGCCAGGTTCAGGGCTCGTTGGACGGCAATATCAACCAGACTTTTCTTGTGACGTCTTCCACCAACATAGTCGTCAACCTGCTGAACTTCACGGTAAATCTCGTGGAATCGCTCTTGGGAATCCAGAGCATTGAGCCCGACAACCTGCTGCCGGTGCCGCAGACGCCGATCAACAGTATTTCTTCGGGGCTTTACGACACCAAGCTGGTGAATTATTACGGCACCCTCGTCACGCATGGATACGCGGCCCAGCCGGCTGCTAACATCATCCGCCTCTCTGATGCCCAAAAGGGTTTCAATATAGCCGGCACGGGAATCGTTGCCGTTATTGATACAGGCGTAGATCCAAATCACCCCGTTCTCCATCCCGTACTTCTGCAGGGCTACGATTTCACGCGGAACCAGCCGGGCGCTTCCGAATGGCTCGATCTTTCCTCCACCGGCATAAGCACCACCACTTCGCAGAATGCCCAGCCGGTGAAGGTGCAACAATCCAGTGCGGCGATACTCGATCAGTCCTCGGCCGCGATTCTGGACGGTTCGCCTTATGTCGCATTCGGCCACGGCACGATGACTTCCGGACTCGTCCACCTGGTTGCGCCCAAGGCCAAGATCCTCCCGCTTAAGGCTTTTTCTTCGAATGGAACGGGAAACCTTTCCAACATCGTGGCGGCTCTGTACTATGCCGTCCAGAATAAAGCGAACGTCGTCAACATGAGCTTCGACCTCTCTTATCCTTCGCCAGCGCTCTCCCAGGCGATTTCCAACGCGAATAAGGCTGGCGTCGTGCTTGTGGCGGCCGCTGGCAACGAAAATACCAGCGCACGCGTCTATCCGGCGTCCATCTCCGGCTCCGTGGTGGGTATTGCTTCGACAACGGATTGGGACGCCCGCTCTTCCTTCTCCAATTATGGCTCGGCAGACGTTTGGATCGCCGGGCCCGGCGAGAACGTCATCAGCACGTATCCCGGCGGCACTTACGGAAGCGAGTCCGGCACTTCGTTCAGCGCTCCACTGGTGGCCGGGACGATTGCTCTTATGCTCAGCGCAAAGCAGCCCATCAACCAATCCAAGGCTGCCAGCGCTCTGTCTCATGCGGTCCAACTCACGCCGGACCTCAACTACGGACGCCTGGACGTCTATCAGGCGATTTCCGCGTGGGTGAATAGCTCCAGCTCAACATCCGGCTCGTGCCTCTTGTTGTGCTGGTAATCACTATGCCGTCCAGCCCAGCTTCGGTGCTCATCATGGACTCGATTCTTCACGGGACACCGGATTCGCTGCGCATCAAGCAAGTCGAGGAGCAGTTTTCTGCCCTGCGCAGCTCGGTGATCTGCGCTTTTAACCAACTGTTGGATCTGAAAGATCTCAATACCGGAGTGCACAGCACTCGCCTGGCGGAATGGGGCATGCGCGTGGGGCAGGAGCTTGGCCTCGAAGAACCAGAACTCCAAAACCTGGAAGTCGCTGCGCTTCTCCACGACATTGGCAAGGTTGGAATTCCTGACTCAATTCTGAAAAAGCCCGGACGCCTCGATGTAGACGAATATGCTCTGATGAAGAAACACCCGGAATACGGCTGGGCTGTCTTGCGCATGCTTCCGGGTTTCGAACGCGCCGCGCTAGATATTCTTCACCATCATGAGAATTTTGACGGCAAGGGCTATCCTGCGGGTTTAAAAGAACAGGAGATACCAGTCGTTTCTCGAATCGTGTCGGTGACCGACGCTTTCGATGCCATGGTTTCTTCGCGCCCCTATCGAAAAGGTCTTCCTCTGGAGGAGGCCATCCGCCGGCTCATCCTGGCCAGCGGCACGCAGTTTGACCCGGTCGTAGTGCAGTGCTTCCTCTCCTTCGCGCAAGCGGAGATGGCCACCGTTTTCGCCGCCGCCGGCACATCAGTCTCATCCGCTCTCTAGCAACCCCCCTCGAAATCTCTTTCAGGTACTCGAGCTGTGTAGCGCATCACAAACCGCGGCGGTGACCTCCCGTGTTGTCGCTTTTCCGCCTAGGTCGGGGGTAAGAAGACCTGAACCCGTCACGCGTTCCACCGCTTGCATTAACCGCAGGGCGGCATCCTTCTCTCCCAGATGTTCCAGCATCAACGCGGCGGTCCAAAACGCGCCGACAGGATTGGCAATCCCCTTCCCGGCGATGTCGAACGCCGAGCCGTGAATGGGTTCGAACATCGACGGAAAGCGCCGCTCCGGATCCACGTTGGCGGTGGGCGCGATCCCCAGACTGCCGGCCAAGGCCGCGGCCAAGTCGGACAGGATGTCCGCGTGCAGATTGGTGGCTACGAACGTGTCGAGGCTGGAGGGTTTCCCTACCATACGAGTGGTCATGGCATCGACCAGCATTTTGTCGCACGTGACCTCAGGAAACTCCTTCGCCACTTCCGCGGCGATTTCGTCCCACAGCACCATGCCGTGCCGCTGCGCGTTGGACTTGGTTACGACCGTGAGCAGTTTGCGTGGCCGCGCCCGCGCAAGCCTGAATGCAAAGCGCATGATTCGCGTCACGCCTTGGCGTGTGAAGATCGCCGTCTCCGTGCCGACCTCCTCGGGAAAGCCTCGATGCGCGCGTCCTCCTAGACCGGCATACTCACCCTCGGTGTTCTCGCGCACGATCATCCAGTCCAGGTCGCCTTGCTTGCAACCGCGCAAAGGCGAAGGTACACCGGGCAGGATTTTCGTCGGCCGAAGATTTGCATATTGGTCGAAGCCCTGGCAAATCGCCAGACGCAGCCCCCAGAGCGTCACGTGGTCAGGGATTCCGGGCGCGCCCACGGCGCCGAAGTAAATCGCATCAAATCGCCGCAACCGGTCCAGGGCGTCGGCCGGCATCATCGCGCCGTTTTTTCTGTAGTAGTCGGAGCCCCACGCAAACTCTTCTACCCTCAGTCGAAAGCCGCCTGTTCGCTTCTCAAGTGCCTGCAGAGCCTGAAGCCCCGCCGGTATGACCTCAGGCCCGATGCCGTCACCGGGGATTGCCGCAATCACGTGCTCTCGCATGTCGAGGCTCCCAGTACGAACGCTCTCTCAAGATATTTCTCCGAAGGAGGTCGTTCCGCAAAAACGAAGCTTCGGAAGTGAAACCCACTTATACGAAATCTGCAGCGTCGCGTCGAGAGCTGCTCCCCAGCGTCCGGGGCTCTTCAACGCTCTCTGCTTCATCTCCAGCAGTTTCTTGTTGGTGGCAGTCTCGGCCGGTTTTTTCGCTATACTCTGCATCGCACATTTCGGATTGCGAAGACAAGAAATGGCGCGCGTACGTCCGCTGGTCTCTGAGCTTCAACGAATCGAGGCAAAATGCTTCCTCAAGACCCTGTCCCGGACGTCGCCCAACGCGCCAGGCGCCGTATTGCGCGCCGTCTCCTGCCCTTTCTATTGCTCCTCTACATTATTGCGTTTCTGGATCGAATGAACGTCGGCGCCGCCGCCCTCCAGATGCCCGGCGATCTTGGTTTCAGCGATCGCGTGGTAGGTCTTGGCGCGGGCATTTTCTTCCTCGGTTATTTCTTGCTGGAAATACCCGGCGCGTTGATCGCGGAACGATGGAGCGCGCGCCGCTGGATCGCTCGCATCATGATTTCCTGGGGAATCTTAACCGTGCTCATGGCCTTTATCCACACGATCCGGGAATTCTATTTGGTGCGCTTTTTGGTGGGCGCTGCTGAAGCGGGTTTCTTCCCCGCCGTCATTGTGTACCTGACACATTGGTTCCGGTACGCAGACCGGGCCAAGGCGGCGGCCTTCTTCTACGCTGCCATGCCTCTTTCTTATGTTATTGGATCCCCTCTCGCTGGTTGGCTGCTCGGGATGTCTTGGCTCGGTCTGAGAGGCTGGCGCTGGTTGTTCATACTCGAAGGGATTCCGGCAATTGTGTTCGGCGTGATCGCCGTCTTCTATCTCACAGACTGGCCGCGGCAGGCGCGATGGCTCCGCGCAGACGAGCGCGACTGGATCACCGACGAGCTAAGCCGGGAAAAGCAAGCGAAACAGCGGGTTCGCTCTTACAGTGTTTGGCAAGCCCTGCGTCATCGCGACGTCATCCTGCTGACGTTCTGCTACTTCTTCTCAACGACGGGAGGCTACGGCATAAATTTCTGGCTCCCGACGATTCTGAAGCGCCTCTCCGGCCAGAGCGACCTCAAGGTGACCCTGCTCGCGTCTCTGCCTTATCTTGCAGGTTTTGTGATGCAACAATGGAACGGTTGGCATTCCGATCGAACCGGCGAGCGCCGCTGGCATGCCGCAATCCCAACTCTTCTTTGTGGACTGGCCCTTTTCCTGGCTGTTGTTGCGGGCTCGAATCTGGCGCTCTCGGTCATGCTATTCACTCTTGTTGGCGCTTGTTATTTCGCATACCACCCTTGCTTTTGGGCCGTTCCAACAGTTTTTCTGAGTGAGTCGGCTGCCGCTGCGTCCATCGGTTTGATCAATTCGGTGGGTAATCTCGGAGGTTTTGTCGGACCGCTAATGATGGGCTATCTGGTGACCCGCACCCGGTCCTTCGCCCCCGGCCTGCTGTACTTGGTGGGGAGTCTCTTTCTCTCCGGCGTTCTGATGCTTACCGTGGGCGTGGGACGCCGTCACGCGGTTGCGGAACAGGTAAGCCAGGCCGTTGCCCGAAATCAATGAATCTCAGGTTCCGGGATAGGTGCAGTTCCTTCTAGAAAGTCGAAGTCACATCCCTCATCAGCTTGTTTGATGTGCTGCATGAACAACCTCCCGTAACCGCGAGGATAAATCCCCTCTTTCGGGCTCCAGGCGGCGCGACGCCGGGCAAGCTCATCTTCATTCACTCGCATGTTCAATTGACGCGCGGGCACGTCGAGTTCGATGATGTCTCCTTCCTTCAAAAGCGCAAGCGGTCCGCCGACAAATGATTCCGGCGCAACATGAAGCACACAGGCGCCGTAACTTGTGCCGCTCATTCTTGCATCCGAAATGCGTACCATGTCGCGTATGCCATCCTTCAAAAGCTTCTGAGGAATGGGAAGGTTCCCCCATTCGGGCATACCCGGCGCTCCTTTCGGTCCCGCGTTGCGCAACACTAAAACGCTGTTGGCGTCGACATCCAGAGCAGGATCATCGATCCGCGCGTTCATTTCGTCGTAGCTGTCGAAAACGATGGCGCGTCCCGTGTGTTTCAAAAGCCTCGGCTCGATGGCCGAAGCTTTGATTACCGCGCCGTTGGGAGCGAGATTCCCGTGCAGAATCGCCAGCCCTCCGGATTCAAGCACCGGCTTATCCAACGTACGAATCACATCTGTGTTGTAGATTTCCGCGTCAGAAATGTTTTCCCCCAGCGTTTTCCCGGTGATCGTTCGACAGGTGAGGTCCAATCGGGACGCCAGCGCTTTCAGCAGCGCTGGCAACCCGCCTGCGTAATAGAAATCCTCCATCAGGTATTTGCCGCTGGGACGCAAATTCGCCAACAGGGGCGTCTTCTTGGAGAATTGGTCAAAACGCTCGAGTTCGAGCTTGATCCCTGCGCGCCCCGCCAGCGCGAGCATGTGAATCACTGCGTTCGTCGAGCCTCCAAGCGCCAGCACAGCTGCAATCGCGTTGTTAAACGAAGCGTCAGTCAGGATGTCTCGCGGTTTCAGATTCTCCCACACCATTTCAACGATGCGGCGGCCGGATCGGTTGGCCATCTTGGCGTGATTCGAATCCACTGCAGGAATTGAGCTCGCGCCGGGAAGGGAGAAGCCCAGCACCTCCGCTACGCTGGTCATGGTCGATGCCGTGCCCATCGTCATGCAGGTTCCCGCCGACCGTGCAATGCCATCTTCAATCTGCATCCAGTCCCGCAAATCGATGTTGCCCGCGCGCCGCTCCGCCCAATACTTCGAGACGTCGGATCCACTGCCCAAAATCTCGCCGTGCCAATTCCCCCGCAGCATTGGTCCCGCCGGAACATAGATCGCAGGAAGATTCATGCTGATGGCGCCCATTAAAAGCGCCGGCGTCGTCTTGTCGCAACCCCCCAGCAGCACGCACCCATCGGCTGGGTAGGAGCGCAGCATTTCTTCTGCCTCCATCGCCAGCAGGTTGCGATACATCATCGTGGTGGGCTTCTGAAATGTTTCGCCGAGCGTGAACGCCGGCATCTCCACCGGGAAACCGCCGGCCTGCCACACGCCGCGCTTTACATCGTTCGCGCGTTCCCGCAGATGGCTGTGGCACGGATTGATGTCGCTCCAGGTGTTAAGGATTGCGATGACGGGCTTCCCCGCATAATCAGCTTGCGTGCAACCCATTGATGCGGCACGCGAACGGTGCCCGAAAGAACGCAGATCATCCGGGCCATACCAACGATAACTCCTCAATGATTTCCAATCTCTTGGCGACATGGGATTCCTTCTGCTCCGATGCAACTCGACATGAAAACCATAAAATGGCAAGAAGACTCCGGTCAACTTCCGCTCTTGTCGGCAAAGCGCTGTATTCTAGGTGTCCCCAATTTGCGCTGTCAAACTCTACCCTCTAAAAAGGAGAGACGAACCGGATCTCAGCCGGCGTAGCGGCCGGCATCGACTGGCGCATTCGAACCACAAATCATCTCGCAAATGATTTCGGATTCGGCTCGGAACCACCGAACGGTATGGAAATAGCAGGACGGCTAACCGCAGTGGGACGGCTCCGCCAGGCCTGCGAGCGGCATCGTGCTCACGTGCGCGGAAGTTTGCAGGCGGCCGAGAAATGGCTCAGTCGACGAAGTCGATGACGGCCCCTTCGCGCCGGTCCAGGAAACCGGCGAATTGGCCAAAGTTTGGCGCGGTCACATTGTTGTACACGGCGTTGAAATTGCCGTGATTCGTCACATTCAGCGAGTAGAAACCAAGCCGGACATGATGACCCTTGCCCTTTCCGTGCTCGGAGCCAAAAAAAGGAATGCGGACTTGGCGATAGATCTTCACGTCCAGCGTGAAAAATGAAGCAAAGCGCTGCCCGTTTGGCGTCCCTACGTAATTTTGCAGCGTATCGATATTGGAGTAGGGATACCCGGAGTGTAGATCCGCGATGGGACTGAACTTAAGGCTTTTCGGCAGAGAAAAAATCCCCCAGGTCACAACCCGGTTGGGCACGTCATAAGGCAGGATGCCATACACATTTGTGCGAACGACCGGCTGTTCGAAAGGAATGAGCATAGCAGAAAGATTGTTCAAATCTCCGCGTGTGCGGCTCCGGATGTAGGAGACATTTATCTCATCGGTTCGATGAAAGGTGAAATGCGCGGTACTTTCCAGCTCGCGATAATGCGATGAGTCCATGTTCGTAAGAGCCAAAAAGGATTGCCCACCCGCCACAGCTGTGAGTGGATTCACGGCAAAAAGGTACGTCGTGTGGCTATCGATGTAACCGACACGCAAAAACCAGTTTTTCCGCAACTCTTGCTCCACTTCGACATTCCATGTGAGGTTGCGCGGCGTCGTGCCCGGCTGCCTCGGCAAACCGCTGGCTGTCAGTGGTTTCAACCCGCCAACGTAGACATTCGTGTATGTCACGGGGAGCCCGCTCGGCAAGCCCGCCGTATCGAATGGCGTAATCACTCGAGTCGGGTTGGCTGCGAAGTCTCCGGCCAGAAGCGGCAGCAAACTGTAGAGCAAGCCAACGCCCGTCCGAATTACGGTCTTGCCCTCTTTGCCCGGGGAATAAGCCACACCGGCGCGCGGAGCCAGCGCTGCGGACCAACCATTGGTTTCGCTCGACAAACGCGTCCCCAGATCCACGGCCCAGTGGGAGTCCAGAACCCAATGATCCTGGATGAACTCGGCCGCTGCCGAGTCCGACGCGTTCTGAATCGTCCCCGAAAGAAAAGTAATCTCTTCCGCCAGAGTCCCATCCTGACGAAGAATCCGCACAGGATTCGAACTGCTGACTCCCACGTAGGACCGCTCATCGAAATCCGCGCCCACGTGGAGCTCGTGGCGGCCGAGCCAGTGTTTCTCGGCAAATTGGTACGCGGAGACGACTTGAAATTCCTTGCCCCTGCGCGACCATTGATTGAAGAAATTCCCTCCCCAGCCTTCCGGTGTGATTAGCATATCCGCAGGCCCCTGACCATGCGCATTGCTGTCAAACCGCGTGTACTGCGCAACAGTGCTGAAGATCGCGCCGGAGCTAAACTGGTACCGATCCGTTAGACCCACCGTCACGCCCTTTTGGTCCAAGTCGTTCGAGGCAGGCTGAGGAACCAGAGCATTGATCTCCGCATGCTGTATCCGCAGCGGGTACGCGTTCACCGTGAGCATCACCACGTGTGTCTTGGAGAGGATCGCTTCGAGGGTCGAAAATGTACTAAACCCCTGCTTCTTGCTGATGTCAAAGGGCCAGGGCAAGCCTCGCACCGTGCGCTTTTTCATGTCGTACTGGAAAATCTCCGAAAAGAGCAGTTTGTGTTTGAGTAGTGGTGCGCTGAAGTCGAACCCCGGCGTCGCCTCCTGGAATCCGACCATACTCCCATTCTTCCCGAGCACGGAAGGGATAAAACTCTTTAGTCTGTAGCTCCACGCATCGTCCGGTGGTTTGGTTTCAACCTTTGTCAATCCGCCGGAAAAGCTTCCCAGGCCCGCGTTATAAGGCGTCTTGTAAACCGCGAAGGACTGCACGGCATCTGTCGGCACAGGCACCGCGAAACTACCGGTCACCGGATCGGTGGTCCGCGCGGAATTGACGAGCAACAAGCTCTGATTCTCGTCCGCGCCTTTGAAGTTCAGTTTTCCATCCTGCGTTTTCACCACTCCAGGGGTCACCGGAAGGACTTCTCGGATCTTTTCCTGCGCTGTCGGAAGCGAAATCAACTGGCGCTGCGTAAGGGCCACGCTCGGGGCCGTCACCTCCTCGGTCGCGATAGACTGAGTCTCTTCGCTGACCTCAACCTTTTCGGTGACGGTCTGGAGCTCGACCCTGATGCTCACGACGGCCGCCTCTCCGGCATTGAGGCTGAGGGACTTTGTAAAGGGCTTGAATCCCGGTTGGCTTATGGAAATCGTATAGGTTCCAGGCTTGAGGTTCTTGAATTCGTACTGCCCGGCATCATCCGTGTCAGCGGTCAGAGGGCTGCCGTCGGGAGGCCCCGGGGTCAACTTTACGGTAATCCCCGCTAGTCCGCTTGAAGCGTCCTCTTGCGTGGTGGTGAGGGTTCCGTGGATGGACCCCAGGGGCTGTTTCTCGTTGCCGGTCTGGGTCACCTGCCCAAGCGTCGGTAACGTTGCGAGCATGAACACACACGCAGCGGCAGCCTCCCGCAACCAACCGCATGGCCAGCGGGGAGAGGTTAAGCCCAAGAGGTTCAGGGCCGCGATTTGGCGAACTATTGGTCGGACTAAGCTCATGGTCTTGTCTAGCCAAAGGCTCATTCCCCATTGTCTCGCGAGTAGTTCCGTCCGATTCACCACTATCGCGGGCACCCTTGTCCAGCCAGTGAACATGCCCGTCTTTGTCAATTTGCAGTTCTGAGATAGGAGGGCCTGCCAAATCCAGGTGTGCCTCCATCTCCATTTCGGCGAATTGATGGGCAAGCTTCAGATAGTTCTCTTTCGCCCTAATCAGGATGTGATTTGACAGCAGCGCTACGGTTTCCGTCGGATGAATCTCTTATCCAAAGTGAAGGACAGCTTAAAGAAGTTCAGTTGAAATGCCTGATTAACGCTCACCGGAGAAGTCGGTTTCAGATGACTGGCAAGGCACCTACGCGTAACTCATAAAGACGTCAACCTTATCGGAAATCCAAAATCCGTTGGCAGAGCATCATAATGAATGGATGGTGCTGATTATGCGTAGATACACGGCTTGGGTAGTCCGGCTAATCCTAAGCATCCTGACTTGCGGCCTTCCAGCTCTGGCTCTGGCTCAGTCTCCGCAGCCGCCTATCGCACTCGGCGCGGAGAGTGGTCTACCTGGCAGCATCAGCGGAAAAGTTGTTGATCAGACTGGAGCCGTCGTCGCCGGAGCCCAGGTGACGCTTTCACGTGAAGATCAATCCCCAAGCCAAGAAGTGCTATCAGGCGATGATGGGCAATTCTCCTTTGCCAACATCGCTCCCGGGCCCTTCCATCTCGCAATCACGTCGGCGGGCTTCGCGACGCAAACATCCTCTGGAATCTTGCGTTCGGAGGAGATCTACATCGTACCGCAGATTACGTTGGCTGTTGCTACCGCTACTACTGAGGTGCGTGTCGTCCCCACACGGACCGAAGTGGCAGAAGATCAGATCAAGGTTCAAGAGAAGCAGCGGGTCCTCGGCGTCGTTCCAAATTTCTATGTCAGCTACGACCACCACGCAGTTCCTCTCACCTCTAAGCAAAAGTTCGAGCTTGCCTGGAAGACCACCGTGGATCCCGTCACCTTCGGAGTGACTGGGGTTATTGCGGGAATTCAGCAGGCGCAAAATGACTTCAGTGGATATGGACAGGGCGCACAAGGTTATGCAAAGCGCTACGGCGCCTCCTACGGGGACTTTGTTACGGGCACTTTCATCGGAAGCGCTATGCTGCCATCGCTGCTGAAGCAAGACCCACGTTATTTTTACAAGGGAAACGGTGCCAAGCGATCACGGATTTTGTATGCGCTCGCCAATTCAGTTATTTGCAAGGGCGACGATGGACACTGGCAGGCAAATTACTCGAGTATCCTCGGAAGCCTCGCGGCAGGCGGTATCTCAAATCTCTACTATCCAGCGAAAGATCGCAATGGAGCGCGTTTAACGTTCGAAAATGGCCTAATCGGGATTGGCGAATCTGCCGCGATCAATCTTCTTCAAGAATTTTTCGTCCGGAAGTTGACAACGAACGCCCCTAACCACGAACCCGCCAGTCCCTAAAGCACAATCGACAAGGTATCGAACACGCTCGTCCACGAGGCTGACGTGGACAAGAGCGTTTCGGCGAATTATGGAGTTCGCCAAATCCTCATAAACGGGTTCTAGGAAATGAAGCAATGAATTGGCGGCGCTCAGACATGTCACGGATGTTTACTGAATAACTTTCGTACAACATCGCAAGGTTCGTGCTTTCGAACCATTGGTGCCACCCTCGAGGCCCTTATTGCCGCCTTTTGCCGCCTCGACAAATCGCTAAGTTGTTGTTGGGAAAAAGGATGGTTGGTGGGGCGTGGGGATCGAAATTACCCTTTCCAGTGTTCTCAAGGACTTGCGAAACATTCTACGGAACAGAAAGAAACAACTTAGCAGTCTGGGGAACGCTTATTGCTGCCCTAAAGCTGCCTCGTTTTTCTCATCCCGCCTTCCGCATCGGCAACAACATTCCCACTACTTTGCCGTGTGCTTACCGCATCGCTTGTGGGACCGCCTGCGTGTAGATGTTCATGGTTGTCCGAATGTCAGCGTGGCGCAGCAATTCTTGCTGCACCTTCACGTCCACACCGAACGCTCGGAGAAGAGTCGAATACGTGTGACGAAATGTGTGCCAACCAATGCGCCCGATCTTGGCCGCTTTTCCCGCCGGAACTAGGTGATGTTCCTGCAGGCGTCCGGGCCAGTGCGGTTTTCCAGTTTCCGGATTGACAAAGACCCAATCGGTGTCCTTTGCCCCGCTAGCCGTCCTCCCCTTGTGTTGCAACAGTAGCTCCGCAAGGATCGGATCAACTGGCATCCATTTCTTCGAATACGGAATCTTCACGTCGTCTTCGACTCCAGCAACCCATGACCGTTGGATTTTCACCCGCAGGTCATTCATATCTCAACAGAAAGAGGCTTAACCTTCGCGAGAGAAGTATTCCCCCAATGAGGCTTGATGTGGTTCTTGAGCCAAGATCGATAGCGGCTCTGTGTCACACGTCGCTTGGGAATCGCTTCTCGAATGTAGCGGTCTATCACCGCTCCGAAAGTTGTCTCTTCTGCCGAACTTGGATTGTTGATCGACAAACGGAGTCCTTCAGCGGCCTTCCAGGCATCGGCTTCTGAGGGATACTGCTGTACGCTCCCTACAATCACCGAGTTTTCCTTCCGCTTTCCGACTGGCGTAGTTGACCGATAAACCCACACGCACACATCTGGACCTCGCTTGCGGGACTTCCTACGTAACCATCCAAACTGATACCGCGTCCGCTTGAACATTCGCAATGCCTCCTAGTTCGAGCGGCACGGATGGCAAGATGAATTTATCCGAGATCGGAGCCACGCGTCCAGTTCTGTTGCGCGAAAATACCAGTGCCCGGCCACGCGGTAGCCGGGAAGCGTTCCCCCGCGTGCATAGCGTTGCAAGGTCTTGACGTGGATGTTGCCGAGCAGTTTGGCGGCGTCTTCGCATCCAATCAATGGTTCGAATACCTGCCTCGACTCATTGGCTGCGCTGACCGTCGCCGGAGCGGACAGGACTTCGACGCCACTTCCCCTTTCTCCCCCTGTGGCCGCATCCAGCGGCTTGGTGGTGACTGACTTGCGGCGCTCGCTTGCATTGGATGCCAAGACTGGCGTTGGGTGTCGATGTTGCGAGCTTCTCGGCAGAGTTTCTGACAACGATGGCGACGAATCTACTGCTAGGCGCGAGGCATGCTGTCTTGGGGACGCTGTATTCTCACGCGCACCGAATTGGGTTGGACGGCGATTCATGTTTGCTGCGCGGTCTTTGTAAGAGCCTCTCCTGTTGGTTGTCATTGTTGGTGTGTTGGCCTAGCCAGCGCTTGAACTCTTCATCTTTCCTGAACAGGAGCCTGAGCGCCTCGCTAATGACATAGGAAGGGTTCGCGTCGATGAATTCGGCGTACTTGTCCAGGTTGTTTCTGACTTCGTCCTCGAGACGGAGTTGAATGGTTGCGGTTTTCGGTTGCTTGGACGGTGCTTTCAGAAGTGCCAAGTGTTTCTCCTCCTTTCGTCATTCATGGTGCATTACAACTTGCCTTACAAAATGTTTGCTCCGATTCCTGCACGCGGCCAAAACACGGCCCCGAGCTGCTCGGGGCGGGCGGGAGCGATCCCACGAAATTTTGGGCGGCTGAAAGCCCCCAAAAGTGGGGTCGCCTCCTCCCGCCCATCCTAGTGTTTTGCCCGCGTGCATATGTCACCTCCTTCCATCACGCATCTGCCCTTCTCTGAAGAGTTTGGGTTGGTCTCGAATGTGAACCGCGAAGTGACCCCGCCCCTGAACAACCCCGTATCTGCCAGCCGTCACCCCAGTTCTTTGTGCTGTCTCCGAAAATCGCTTCGTGACCAGGCACCGTGATGGCTCGGAAGAGGATCTTCTGCGTGGGCCTCGAAGCCAATGCAGCTTCCGCCTGAAAATCCTTTGGCAGCTGATTGCGTTTCCACAGGTAGTAAAGATTGCTGATGCTCTCGCCGGTGTAACGCTTCCTGGCGTCGCTCAGAAAGATTGCGTCCTGCTCCGTGACGAGCCTGTATTGTTCGCGGTTCCACTTCGTCTCCAGGTCGAAATAACGAGTTAAATCCGAGAGGCCCTTGCCTTCGACAAGCAGCGAAAAGAGCTCGGCGGCCTCCTTCTGGAGACGCGTTGGGGTCGAAACGTAAAGGAATTGGAAGCCCGGAAGCTGCCGGAACAGAGGCCGGTACGTGCGCAAGTGCGCGATATACGCATCAAGGTTTCGATGCTCGGGGTCAACGTAAGTGAAGGTGACCACAGGCATGTATTCGAGAGAAGGATAAGCAACGCAGAGAGGAAATCTGTCCGCGAAGGTGATGCGTGTAGCGTGTTCTTCGGATCGCGAGAACAAGCTCTCGCTGACCTTGAATCGCTCGACAAAGTACCGGCGCTTGGCCTCCGCGGTCTCGAAATAATCTTCTTTCGGGTGAGCGAGAATGAAATCGAGGGCCAAGAGCCTGGTCTTGATGTGGGCGAGTTCGTGCTCTCGTCGATTGCGGAGATAGTCTTTGCCGATGGCGGAGTAGAGTTGCCGCGAGCAGAGGTGATAGACGAGACTCCTGCGGGTGTATCGCTGAGCGCTGGCATGACCAAGACTGAACAGGTTTTCGACCAGCCGGGCATTGCGCTTGCCGCTCTTGGCCTTTGCAAAGTCCAGAAACTGCCGCACGGTGAAGTAGCCGGAATGCGTCGCCACGAGGTAAAGAAACCGGGCTTCCACTTCGGTATAACCGAAGTCAAGGAGCCTGCCGAGTTGGTCTTGTGAGATGTTCATGGTCTAAAAGCCCAGGATTGCCGCACTCAACTCCCGATCGTCGCGGATACGGCGCAGGCGGTCTGTCTCGCCATGCCGGGCATAGATCTGAAAGCCGGCGCGAGCTTTCTGGGAGAGCCCACGAGGGCGGTAATGTTCCGTGGCAAGCTCAAGGTCGCGCCGCTGAATCTCGTTTTCGTTCTCGTTCACATACTCGATGCGCAGGTCGGGAATCGGAATCCTGCCCGATACAACCTGCAGGTGATACCGCTCGGCAATTTCCTTTCGAAGCGTTTCCGAGTCCCGACTCCTGTCTTGGGGAACATAGGCGAGGCAGGAATAAAGCTCCTTCTTCATTTCGTAGTCGAGCTGGACGCACAGTACTTTGCCGCCACGGCTTTCGATGTCATCGCTGACCTTGTGATAGAGCCGGTAGAGGTCCGCATCGTGAAAAGCTTCTTTCGGTTTCTTGTGTCCGTGGTAGGTGGCTTGATCTGAAGGGAGAACCTTGCCGCGGGAAAGCAGCTTGTGGCCTTCCTTGGTTAGCGTTACAACCTGGGTTGGGTTGTGCTGGGGATCAGCGATCGTGGTCTCCTTCATGAGCCCCTGCCGGACTAGACTCTCCACGTCGTTCTCCACCCGCGCTCGATCACCGTTGTAAGCGAACTTTGCCAAATCGCCAGTAGCGACAACACGGAACTTGCCCACCTCGGAAAGCGTGTGGATCTCGGAATCCCGCAGTGAATAAGTCTTGTTCCGGTCCGCGTACTGGGTACGCGTGCGCTGAGAGAGGATCGCTTGGACTCGTTCTTCGCGGGCCAGCGGAGGACGGTCTCTGTTGGAACGATCGGGACCTTCGCGGTCGAATCTGTCGGCGCGCTCTTCCTCCCGATGAATGTTGTGAAGCTCAGTCCACTTGCTCCAGTCGGACGAAGGGCTCCGGGACACCTCGCGGTCTGGGCCAAAATCAGAGCCGCGAAAATCATCAATTTCGAAACCGTCAATGCCTCGGGACATCAAATGACTCCTGTTGACCTCGACTACAAATCGAAGCAGAAATCAACCGCAGAAGAGGAAGGGCAAAGCCTTAGCTGCAGACTTGATAACATTGCCGCGTGTCGTATTGCGAAAAAGCTCTACTGACGTTTGAAACTTATCTCGCTTTCTTCATACAGGAAGACTTCTTCGACGTTTTTCCCGAATATTCGAGCAATCTTAAAGGCCAAGTCGAGCCCTGGCTCGTACTTGCCCGTCTCAACGGCGTTGATGCACTGCCGCGTCACGCCTACGGCGTCGGCGAGGTCGGCCTGCGACCACTCCTTTTCGGCTCTCAAGACGCGAAGCCGAGTCTTCATTCTTGATACCTCCAGGAAAAGAGAATGAGTCCGATGCTCCACAAGGCAACCATCAATGCTGGGATCAAGAGCGAGGCACCGGAGAGGAATCCGAAGCGTTGTAGGAGACCAACAACGAGCGTGAGGAGTAAGGAGGCAACAAAAGCAAAGCTCGTCGCTTCGTGGTTGACGAGTCTCTGATGTGTGTCTGCGACTCTCAGGAATCGAAGGAAACTCCAAATCCCTCCGCCAGTCAGAACAATGCCAAGCGCGATCAGCGCTTCTTGCGCGGCATGACTCGCTCGGACTGCGAAAGTGAAAGTTCCGATTGCAAGGAACACCAAAACATAGAACACGCCGAGCGTGTTTTTCCGCTGCTGCTTGGGAGATTGAGGTTTCGATGGGGTTGTCATGACATGGCTCCTCAGGGGGATTGCATAGTAATCTATTTAGGTCTATATGTCAACTATACAATACTTCTGGACCTCTAAACAGGCCTATACTACGGTTTGACCTAGAATTGCCAACCGTGGCGAGCCACCAGGGGAAAGGGGGATATAATGGGTTCCATGGCAAAGGACGTGATTCACGTTTCGGACAAAGAAGCCGCCAGCGACTTCGCTTCCCTGCTGGCTCGTGTCCGCGAGGGCGCCGAAATTGTCATTGAACACGACGCACGACCCGTGGCTGTAGTGCGCCCGGCGGAAGCCGTTCGTGGACGCCTTCTCTCAGAGTCCATCGCCTTGGCGAAGGCACACGCGAAGGAATTGGGTTATGAGCCCACCTTGGACGCTGACTTCGCCGCTGACCTCGAAGAAATTATTAACAGCCATCGCAAACCGCTCAACCCGCCCACATGGGATTGATTCTCGATTCCAGCCTGCTCATCGCAGGTGAGCGTCGGGGGCAGCGTGTTTGGGACATTCTCGAACGTGCAAAGGCGTCCCAAGGTGAGACAGAGAACGCCCTCTCCGCAATCACTGTAGTCGAATTAACCCACGGGATCTATCGCGCGCGTATTTAGCGCCGGTGGGAAAGGGCCTAACGGTGCAGGCTGGAATCTTCTCCAGCTTCATCGGCTATGACTCGCTGTACGCGAAGGACAACTTCAACTACACGCGCCCCTGGGGTGCTGATTTCACGCCCTATCTCATGATGGGCGTCAACGCGAGCTACCCTCTCAACAACAAGCTGACGGGAACGGTTTTCGTAGTGAACGGCTACTGGCACCTCGTTGATGCGAATCACGTGCCCAGCTCAGGAGCTCAAGTCGCCTACAAGGTGACAGATCGTACGACACTAAGAGAAACCGTTATGTTCGGTCCGCACCAATCGGACACCGGGTTCGAATTCTGGCGCTTCTTGTGGGACAGCATTGCCGAATGGAAAACCGATCGGATTACCACCGCATTCGAATATCACGTCGGGACTGAAAAAGTCGCCGCGCCCGGGAATCCGCGCGCTCTCTGGATGTTCGGCCAGCTGCCGGTGCGCTGGGTCTTAAGTAAGAACTGGAGCGCAACGGTGCGCCCTGAAGTTTACTGGGACCGCGATGGCCGCATGACTGGCTTCCAGCAAACCGTCAAAGCCAACACGACAACCCTCGAATATCGCATTCCATATCGCCAGGCCAACGCTACCGTAAGACTGGAGCACCGGATCGACGATTCCCGCGGGCCGGGGGGAGGATTCTTCCGTGGGCGTGAAGTGACGCCTGGAGCAGTGGGTCTGACGCCGACGCAAAATCTCTTGGTCTTGGGGGTGATCTTGACCTTCGACTCGCACTTTCAACCGTAATACGGATCTCGAACGGAGGAAAAGAACCATCATGCTAGACGTGATTTTCATCGCAGCCACGGTACTGTTTTTCGCACTGGGAATTTTCTACGTTCGCGGCTGCGAACGCTTGAAATAGGAGTGAGCCCATGAATGTAGGTGATACGGCACTGTTGCTGATTTGCGCGCTTCTCTTGGGGTATTTGCTATACGCCCTTTTGAAGGCGGAGGAGTTCTAGCCGATGACCGCGAATGGCTGGTTTCAAATTGGATTGTATCTCTTCGTGATCTTCCTGGTGACGAAACCCCTAGGCGTTTTCATGACGCGAGTCTTCAACCGGGAAAAGACATTTCTCGATCCTATCTTTCGGCCCGTGGAAAGGCTCGTGTACGGACTAACCGGCGTCGACGAAAACCGCGAGATGCGCTGGACGGAATATGCGGTGGCCATGCTTCTGTTCAGCGGGGTTTCCATGGTGCTCCTCTATTTGATCGAGCGCACGCAGAAATGGCTGCCGTTCAATCCGCAGAAACTCGGCAATGTGGACCCGCCCCTGGCCTTCGGCACGGCGGCCTCGTTCACAACCAATACGAACTGGCAAGCCTACAGCGGCGAGTCCACGATGAGTTATTTCACGCAGATGGCGGGCTTGGCCTATCACAACTTTGTTTCCGCCGCAGTCGGCATCGTGCTCGCCATCGCCGTCATCCGCGGCATCGCACGCAAAGAAACAGACAAACTCGGCAACTTTTGGGTCGATACAACGCGGTGTCTTCTGTGGGTTCTGCTGCCGGTTTGCTTGGTGGGTTCCCTGATCCTGGTGTCCCAAGGTGTCGTGCAGAACTTGAAGCCGTATACGACCGTGGATCTGGTTCAGCCGTACACTGCGCAAGTCACGGGTCCGGACAGCAAGACTACCACACAAACCGTGGCGCAGCAGGTAATTGCGCAAGGGCCGGTGGCCTCGCAGGAAGTAATCAAGGAATTCGGCACCAACGGCGGTGGATTCTTCAACGCCAATAGCGCCCATCCTTTTGAAAACCCCACTCCGTTCTCGAACTTTTTCGAGATGGTGCTGATTTTCGCAATTCCGTCCGGACTGACCTATACGCTCGGCCGCATGACGAGTTCGCAACGCCACGGCTGGGCGGTTTGGGCGGCCATGGCCGTCTTGTTTTTCGCCGGTGTGACGACCGCCTATTGGGCAGAGGCCAAAGGCAATCCGCTTTTGGCCGGCACCGACCAGCGGACTAGCGCGCTGCACTCGGGTGGAAATATGGAGGGCAAAGAAGTGCGGTTTGGAATCGCCAACTCCGCTCTGTTCACCACGGTGACCACCGATGCCAGCTGCGGAGCCGTGAACGGTATGCACGATTCCTTTACTCCGCTCGGCGGCATGGTTCCTTTGATCAACATCATGCTGGGCGAAGTTGTATTTGGCGGGGTCGGTGCGGGACTCTATGGCATTTTCATTTTCGTTGTGCTCGCCGTTTTCATCGCGGGGCTGATGGTGGGGCGAACTCCGGAATACTTGGGCAAGAAGATTGAGTCGTACGACGTCAAGATGGCTATGCTCGCGGTTCTTATCTTGACCTTCACGATCCTTAGCTTCTCAGCCGTGTCGGTCGTCAAGCCTTATGGGACCTCGAGCATCTCGAACCCTGGCCCACACGGGCTGTCCCAGATCCTCTACGCCTACACGTCTTCCACAGGTAATAACGGTTCGGCGTTCGCGGGTCTGAACGCAAACACCATGTGGTACAACACAACCACGGCTGTCGCTCAACTGCTCGGCCGATTTTTCATGATTATTCCGGTGCTCGCCATTGCCGGGGGTCTGGCGAAAAAGAAGACTGTTCCCGAATCGGCTGGCACGTTCCCTGTTACCGGCGGTTTGTTCTCCGGCTTGCTGGTCTCTACCATTTTGATCGTGGGTGCCCTTACGTTTTTCCCGGCCCTGAGTCTCGGGCCGATTCTCGAACACCTGCTGATGAATGCAGGAAAGGTTTTCTGAGGTGCCTATGGACCCGGTCGCTCAAATCAGGAAGAAATCGCTCGCCGATAGCGCCATCGTTTCGCGAGCCGTGGTGGACTCGTTTCGCAAGCTGAACCCGCGGACGATGGTCAAAAACCCGGGGATGTTCGTTGTAGAGGTCGGTGCGGTTCTCACGACAATTCAACTCGTTTGGAACGTTTTTCATCATGCCGGACAGTTTGGATTTGGACTGCAAATCACGCTTTGGCTATGGTTCACGGTTCTCTTTGCTAATTTTGCGGAAGCCATGGCTGAAGGCCGCGGCAAGGCACAGGCTGACACGTTGCGCAAAGCGCGCGCGGAAACGCAAGCGCATCGCTTGCGGAGCGATGGCAATACAGAATGCGTGGCCAGTTCGCAACTGCGCTCCGGGGATATCGTTGTCGTCGCCGCAGGAGATTTTATCCCCGGAGACGGCGAGGTTATCGAGGGCGTGGCGTCGGTCGACGAGTCGGCGATCACGGGCGAGTCCGCGCCGGTCATCCGCGAATCTGGCGGAGACCGTTCTGCGGTTACGGGTGGAACGCGGGTTCTCTCCGACGAAATCAAGGTGCGCATTACGTCGAATCCCGGAGAAACATTTCTCGACCGCATGATCAAGCTCGTCGAAGGAGCTTGCCGGCAGAAGACCCCGAACGAGATTGCCCTAAACATACTCTTAGCGGGTCTTACCATCATCTTTTTGCTGGCGGTCGTCACCCTGCAGCCATTCGCGATCTATTCCGGCGCCCCGCAGAACATCTTCGTGTTGGTTTCACTCCTAGTGTGTCTGATACCGACGACGATTGGGGGATTGCTCTCCGCGATCGGCATCGCGGGCATGGACCGCCTCATTCAGAGAAACGTAATCGCGATGTCCGGTCGTGCTGTCGAAGCATCAGGCGACGTGGATGTACTGTTGCTCGACAAGACCGGCACGATCACGCTCGGCAACCGCGCCGCCACGCAGCTCTACCCGGCACGAGGGATTGAAGAAAATTATCTTGCGGATGCCGCACAGCTCTCTTCGCTTGCCGATGAAACTCCGGAGGGCCGCTCGATCGTCGTGCTTGCGAAGGAGCGCTACAACATACGCGGCCGCGACCTTTCTTCGCACGACACGAACTTTATTCCGTTCTCCGCTCAGACCAGAATGTCGGGCGTGGATTTCGACGGACGGGAAATCCGCAAGGGCGCGCCGGAAGCGATTGCACGGTTTATTAGCTCAACGAGCAACGGGATACCGAATGAGTTGAAGCTTCGTATCGAGGAAATCTCGAATTCTGGGGGAACACCGCTTCTGGTAGCGGAGAACCGTCGTGTGTTGGGCGCAATCGCTCTAACGGACATCGTCAAAGGCGGCATGAAGGAGAGATTCGATCACCTGCGCGCCATGGGCATTCGCACGATGATGATCACCGGCGACAACCCGCTGACCGCAGCGGCCATTGCCCGCCAGGCTGGCGTCGATGACTTCCTCGCTGAAGCCAGGCCCGAAGACAAGATGGCGCTCATCAAGCGCGAACAGGCCAAGGGAAAACTCGTTGCCATGACGGGCGATGGAACAAACGACGCTCCGGCTCTTGCTCAGGCGGACGTCGGAGTCGCCATGAACACCGGCACGCAAGCTGCGAAAGAGGCCGGCAACATGGTCGATCTCGATTCCAACCCGACGAAGCTGATCGAAATCGTCGAAATCGGCAAGCAACTTCTCATCACTCGCGGCGCCTTGACGACCTTCTCGGTCGCGAACGATGTGGCCAAGTACTTCGCCATAATCCCCGCAATGTTTGCCGGAGCATTTCCGGTGCTCGGCGTTCTGAATGTAATGCATCTCCGCACACCGCAATCGGCAATTCTTTCCGCTGTGATTTTCAATGCTCTGATCATCACCGCTCTGATTCCACTTGCTCTCCGGGGCGTGCAGTATCGTCCATTAGGCGCGGCGGCTTTGCTGCAGCGCAACCTGTTGATCTACGGCCTAGGCGGAGTCATTGCGCCGTTTATCGGAATCAAGTTCATCGACGTATTGCTGACGTATCTTCGGATTGTTTGAGGAACTTATGAAAAAGAATTTTCTGATTGCTCTGTGGTTCACCCTGGTTACGACGGTGATGTTCGGAGTCCTGTATCCGCTCGCCATTACGGGTCTGGCCCAGGTGCTGTTTCCTGACCGCGCCAACGGACAGTTGATCGAAAGAAACCGAAAGATCGTGGGCTCGAGAATCATCGGGCAGGCGTTCTCTGGCCCTGGCTATTTTCACTCTCGGCCGTCTTCGGCGGGAACTGGATATGATCCAACCTCCAGCGGCGGCTCCAATCTTGGTCCCACCAATAAGACATTGCTTGATCGGGTCACGGCCGATGTGCAAAAAGCACAGGTGGAGAATCCCTCCGCAACGGTTCCAATTGACTTGGTCACCGCCTCCGGTTCCGGCCTCGATCCCGACATCTCTCCCGCCTCCGCTGAATTTCAAATTCCACGCATCGCCCGCGAGCGCCACATGGCCGAGTCTGGCGTACGCGCCCTGGTCGCCCGTTGCACCCAGCCTCGGCAATTCCGCATCTTCGGGGAACCGCGCGTCAATGTCCTTCAACTCAACCTCGCTCTTGATTCCTCCAACCCTTTGTATTAGTCGCGCCGAGTAGCAAGAGCACTCGAAGTGAAGCAGCTAAAAGGGCCAATCTTTTGGGATGATCGTAACCCACAGGCTCTGTTGTTACCTGCGCGCCGGAGCTTTCGCCGCTGGGCTTCGCGGCATCTGAAAGCGGTAACCTACCCACGGTTCCGTCAGGATGTATTTCGGGTGTGTCGGATCGCTCTCAATCTTCTTCCGAAGCTGGTTGATCACCACGCGCAGATTCTCGGTCTCTTCTCCATAATCCGGCCCCCAGACGGCCTGCAGCAATCTTCGGTGGGTGAGCGGTTTCCCCTGATTTGCGATCAGCAGCTTCAGCACTTCGAATTCTTTCGGGGTCAGGTGCACGTCCTCGCCGCGCGCCATTACGCTGCGAGCCTCAAAATCAATGGTCAAATCCTTCGTTTCGAGCCGTGCCAAAGCTTCGCCCGTTCCGTGCCGCCGCAGCGCAGCCCGAACTCGCGCCAACAACTCTTCGATACCAAACGGTTTCACTACGTAATCGTCGGCGCCCGCGTCCAGGGCGGCCACTTTGTCACGCTCCGCGTTACGCACCGTCAGCATGATGATCGGCGCATTCGACCCTCGCCGAATTTCGCGGCACGCTTCAAGACCTCCCATCCCTGGCATGTTTACATCGAGCAAAATCAAGTCGGGTTTGTCCTTGCGCACCAACTCAATTCCATCTTCCCCAGTTTTCGCATCGATGATCACGTACCCGCGGCTCGAAAGCGTCGCGCGCAAAACGCGCCGAATCTGCGGCTCGTCATCGACGACGAGGATCGTCGCTGCGTTCACCGGCGCTCCGCGCTCCGCGCCGCCGAAAGCGTGAACGAAAACACCGAGCCATGCCCCAGCTGACTCGTCACCGCAATCGTGCCGCCGTGCGCCGACACAATCGCCTTGGCGATTGGCAGCCCCATTCCCGTTCCTCGCACGAGATATCGCTGGTCTTTCCCACGATAGAATTTGTCGAAGATCATTTCCTGCTCGAAGCTGTCGATGCCGGGGCCGCGATCCGCCACGCTCGTGGCCACAAACTCGCCATTTGCCTCCACCGAAATCGTGATCGGGTGCTCCTTCGGCGAATACAAATTGGCGTTGTCAATCAGCTTCATCAGAACGTCCACGATTCGCTCGAAATCCGCACGCACCGCTGGCAATTCCGCGCCAGCGCGTACATCGATGACGCGAGTCGCGAGCCCGCTTTTCATCTTTGTCACAGCGGTGTAAATGATTTCTCCAATCGGCACGGCAGCAACGGACAGCTCGACCTCTCCCGCCTCCAGGCGCGCCATCTCCGCCGCTTCTTCCACCAAATGATTCAGCCGGTCGCATTCCTCATCGATGACGGTCAGTAGTTCCGTGCTCAGCGCGCGATCCGTTCCCTGGCTTCCGAGGAGGCTGGTCACTGCCGCTTTCATCGATGTCAGCGGCGTCCGGAAATCGTGAGTAATCGAATCCAGCAGCGCCGATTTCAGTCGTTCGCCCTGCCTTTCCGCTTCGGTTTGCCCCAACTGCTCGATAGCTCTAGCG
>Ga0209180_10000035_pt1 | contig 73577 bp, 70 predicted proteins | sample CZO8metaG_3_FD_188355 | JGI IMG/M metagenome (GOLD analysis project Ga0209180, IMG submission 188355) | Vadose zone soil microbial communities from the Eel River Critical Zone Observatory, Northern California, USA - CZOApr15con2H2.8 metaG... | ecosystem: Environmental > Terrestrial > Soil >...
TCAGGCCTTTCTGCTTCGGGTCTTCCCGCACGACGTGCACGTAGCTGTTTTCCGGCAGTCCGGAAGTGATCTTCGTCCAGCTCTTTCCATAATCTGCCGTTTTGAAAGCGTAAGGCCGGAAATCGTCCAGCTTGTGCCGGTCGATGGCCACGTACGCCGTGCCCCCCGCGTGCCGCGACGCGTCAATGATGCTCACCAGGCTCCACTCGCCAAATTCTTTCGGCGTGACGTTCGTCCAACGCTGCCCGCCGTCGCGCGTCACTTGCACCAGCGCGTCGTCCGTGCCCGCCCAGATCACTCCCTTCTCCACGGGTGACTCCGCCAGCGCAAAAACCGTGTCGTAATACTCGACGCTGGTATTGTCCTGTGTCAGCGGCCCGCCCGACGACTGTTGCTTGCTCTTGTCGTTCCGCGTCAGGTCTCCGCTGATCGCCGTCCACGTAGCTCCTCCGTCGCTCGTCTTAAACACCGCTTCCCCGCCGTGATACACCACGCTCGGATCGTGCGGCGAAATCAAAATCGGCGCCGTCCACTGGAAGCGATGCTTCAACTCCGCCGCGCCCGCTCCCATCGGATTCAGCGGCCACGAGGAAATGTCCCGCTGTTGCGCATTCTTCTTGTCGAAACCCGTGATCAGACCGTCGTACGAGCCGGCGTACACCACCATCGGATCGCGCGGGTCGGGCACGACAAACCCCGATTCGCCTCCGCCCACGTCGTACCAGTCCGGCCGGTCAATCACGCCACGGTCGCTGCGGCTCACAATCGCCACGGTGGAATTGTCCTGCTGCGCTCCGTACAAGCGGTACGGCACGGCTGTGTCTGTAGCCACATGATAGAACTGCGCGGTTGGTTGATTGTTCTCCGGTGTCCAGCTCTTCGCTGCGTCGTGCGAAACGCTCGCTCCCCCGTCATTGCCGACGATCATCCACTGGGGATGCGTCGGATCGATCCACAAACCGTGGTTGTCTCCGTGCGGCGCGCGAATGAATTCGAACGCGCGTCCGCCGTCCGTCGAGCGTGCGACGCTCGTATTCAGCACGTACACGGTGTCCACGTTCTTCGGGTCCGCAAAAATGTGATGGAAATACCAGGAGCGCTGCGTGAAGCGATGATCCGGATTGATCAGCTTCCAGCTCTCGCCGGCATCCTCGCTGCGGTAGATGCCGCCCTTTTCCGCTTCGATAATCGCGTAGACGCGATTGCCATCCGCTCCGGAAACGGAGACGCCAATGCGTCCCAGCACTCCGCTCGGCAACCCGTGACCATCCAGCCGCTTCCAGGTGGCGCCATCGTCGCTCGATTTATACAGCCCGCTCCCCGGTCCGCCGCTGGTCAGGCTCCACGGAGTGCGCTGCGCCTCCCACAGGGCCGCGAATAGAATGTGTGGATTATTCGGGTCGAACACCAGATCGATCGCGCCCGTTTTGTTGTCCTTGAAGAGCACTTTCTGCCACGTCTTGCCGCCGTCGTTCGAACGAAACACCCCGCGCATCTCATTCGGACCGTAGGCGTGCCCCAGCGCTGCCACGTACACGATGTCCGGATTCTGCGGATTCACGATAACCTTCGCGATATGTCGCGTGTCTTCCAGCCCGATGTGCGTCCAGGTCTTTCCGCCATCCACCGATTTGTACATTCCATCGCCGTAAGAAATATTTCCGCGAATGCACGATTCGCCCGTGCCCACGTAGATTACGTTCGAATCCGAAGGCGCCACCGCGATCGCACCCACGGACATGATCCCCGTTTTGTCCGTCATCGGCGTCCACGTCAGCCCGCCATTTGTCGTTTTCCAGACACCGCCCGCCACGGCCCCGAAATAATAGGTCTCGGGATCGCCCGCCACGCCGGTTACCGCGAGGGCGCGCCCGCCACGAAATGGGCCCACCTGGCGCCATTTCATCCCCTTGAGTGCGTTTTCGTCGAGTGTTTGCCCATGCAGGGAAATAACCGTCAATCCAAAAAGGCCCGTGACCAGCAACACTGCGCAGTAAACCGCGAACCTCTTGAGACCACTCATCGAATTTCTCCCTAAAGAATTTGAACCAGAACCCGGCCGCTTTCCCCACCCGACTGTTATGGACGTCAAGAAGCGCCGGCGCGTTTCGTTCTTTCGCTTTGTGCTGCCAACTCTTTCTTTCTCTTAAAGCACCTTGACTTATATCATCGAATAGCCTTACCTAATTCTTTGCCCGGCTCACCCCTCGAATCTTTTGCCAGGAGGCTACATGCCCGACGATAAGAACTTCTTTGCGGGTCTTTTTGACTTCTCGTTCCAATACCAGCTCACGCGCCGCCTCGTGAAGCTGCTTTATATCATTGGGATCCTCGCTGGCGGAATCACGGTCGTTGCTTGCGTCGTGCTCGGCTATCAGCAATCCCCCGCGCAAGGACTGATTAACCTCGTCGTTGGAATCGTGGCTCTCTTTGTGGGCATTCTCGTCTCACGAGTTCTGTTGGAGTTGACCCTGGTCATTCTGCGAATCTCTGAGGGCATCGATCGCGCCACGCATCCCGGAAACTAACAGCAGAACGACGCCCGTGCTCGCTTGCTCTGTCCGCGCGGCGGCGCTGCTGGCCTGATGCTTCCGGAAACCCGCGCACCAGATGACCTGATCAGATGGCGGCGCCGTGCGCCCGTGTCCGTGCGCCGCCGGCCCGCAACGTAAACTTCAAGGCAAAAAAAGACGCCTGAGCCAGTGCTTTCTGAACCTCAAGATGATCCGCATAACGGCGCTTCGGGATTCGCCGGACCAGAATGCTGACCTCCAGCGGATCGCGGCGGAACGGATAAGGTTCCAGCGTCGCCGCGTTGTCTCCTTCCGGTTGCAGATCCCAATCCACTTCTCTGCCTTTGTAGTCGGCCGGCACGGCGTCAATTGTCGCGGCTTCGAGCGCCCCGAGACAAAAATAGAGCGAGAGGCGGTCCAGCGCCTCCAGGCGCTGCGCGTTGGCCTGCAGCCATTTCTCATCGGCAAAACCTTTTGTCGCGGGATCCCCGCGGAGATCCACCTTGAGGCGCAATTGCTGGAGCCGCAGCCTTTGCAGCAAATCGCTGACGATGGGCGCTTCCTGGGACTTCACGTATTTTGCGGAAAATCCCGGCATCGTGGCGCGCGTTTTATCGTAGAGGCCCGCGCAGTGCATGCTGACCAGCAACCCGGCGTAGCGGTCTGCTTTCACTACCCGTTCAATTCCCCGCTGGTACAGGTCAATGTGCTCCTGCGTGGGAATCGACATGAAGCTGTATGGCACGAACGTGACGGGGTCAATGCGCGGGAGGAGTTCCCACTCGCTCCATCCGTTATCATGCTCGGTCGCGGCCAGGAGAAAAGACTCCAGCGGCTCAGGCCGCGCGAAGACCTCATTGCCCAATTCACGCGCAAAATAGCCAGACAAGACCGCATGGTCCGTCTGGCGAATCACGACCAGATGATCGCCCTGCTCTTGGATGATCATTGCGCTACCCTCAATGGCAGCGGCAAGGTGCACACGACTTCCCAGTGCACACGCCCTAGGGACAAAGGCCCTTTGGCCTGGCGGGGACGCTAGCCAAGCAATTCTCTTCTTTGTAGCCACATTATGCTCTCGCCCCTGCCTCAAAATCCAGCGCCATCCTTCCGGGGGCAGATTCCCCCGCAAAATCCCGCTCGAAATCCCGCCCGGAATCCCAATGGCTTGTCAGTTCTTTCGCAGGGGCATACCACTGTCGGGTCTCCCAGCTATCGCCCGCCTACATGCGGTAGTAGAATGGAAGCACCACTGCGGGAGTGGCGGAACTGGCAGACGCGCAAGACTTAGGATGTTCTGCAAGTCGTTTCGCAACTCCCTTGCTTCCAGTAACTCCCTGTGTTTTCAATGTACGTAGTTGCTGGAGGTTGCTAGTACTGGTCCGCACTTTCGGGAAAATTAAGCACAAATTGAGCACAGACTTTCGACAAGACCCTAAGATTTCACGGATTGAGTAGACGGCGCACGGGACAGTCCGGGAGCCTTACCCCGCGCCCGCTTTTGGCAATATGCATTTTACGGGGTCAACAAAGAGCATGAGCACGCATGCGAGCAAAACCGTGATTACCGTAAACAGCAGGAAACGATTGAATGATGTTCGTGATTTTGAGTATCCCATCCAACTGCCCGCTGTCTTGATGCCCACCCAAGCACCGATAACCGCGTAATATTGGAGGCTGAGTAGGATCGGATAAATGGCGAGTTCGAGAAAACCGAGTGCGGTAGGTAACCACAGGTCGCTATGTTCTTTGTACGTGTTGAAACCACCGAGACACCACCAAAAACCTGTTATCAAATCCTTCGGCTTGTTCTCTGGCGCGGCATCAGGGTAATCCTCTCGAACGATAGCCAAGGCCCTGACAAAGCTGTGGGTCACTCTTATCACCAGCGCGAGAAGCAGACAAAGTAAAACGTATTCCCACCACGATACGTTCAGCTTCCAGCCGTAGAGCAATGGATTACAGGGTGGCATTCGGCTACAGGCTACAGCTTTTGGGGCCGCTCAAAGTATGAAGGCAGCGCCACGCCAAACGATTCACTCGTTTTCTCCAACCACTTTTTCATGTCATCGAGGAAACCTGCCCAACGTTCCCTGAAATCTTCAATCTGCCGCTCAACAATTCCTTGGTGATTTACAGGCAGACTTTCGATCCATGTCACAGTATCCGGCAGGAGTTCGGAGACTTTACCAGCGGGGAACCACTGCTTCTGGCGCATCTTGCGCAGCGGCTCTAGCACATAGTTGTTATTGTATGACGCTATGACCCCGTACCACTCCTGCACCGCCAAAAGAAACTGGCGCTCATTCTCGGGCTGGCGAGTTTCCAAGTGCTGAAGGAAGAACGGACACAAATCCCTCATGTAGTCTGGCGGGCATACCGTCGCGCACTTTATCCGGGTCGTTGCCGTAAGCATTGAACACGATATATCGAAGGTTGCTCCAGTCTCCTGAATTTGCGAATTGGGCAAAGCGCCGGGCCAACCGCAGCAACTCTGGAATTAGGTGTTCCCGTGCCACTCTATCCCTTGCCGCCTGCACTCTCCGAACCTGGAATAAGGCGAGTGCTCGATTTCCATACATCACGGCCAAAGTGAACAGGATGAGTGCAGCCAACGACCACGACAACTTGGGGTCTTTTGATTGAGTGAGTACGGCGAACACGGCTGCCAACGCCATCACGATGGCCGCTGCAGTTTGAGCGGCAGTATGACCGCCCCATTGTTGCTTTGGTTGCACTTCGGAGATGTGGCCCAATCCAACACCAATTCTAGGCAATGCCATCGTCCAACTCCCTTCGGGAAAACCCGCTTCCTTATTCTAGTCTGCGCTTTTTCAATCCGAGGTCAAGGGGTCCAGCCTTCGTGGTAAAATTTTTGTATCACGGCGGCTTAGTTCGCTCGAATTTCAAAACCTTTGAGAATTCCGCCGTAGGCAGCAAGGGAGGCAGAGGGAAGGTTATGAGCACGGTCGATGACCTCTCGAAGCGAATCCTTGCGGATGTTGTTACCGATTTCCGTGCCAAGAACCTCGGAACGAGTGCCCTCAACAATGAATATGTTGGCCCGTCCATCGCTGCACTCGAAATGAAATTCTGCGCCGATGGACCGCATTCTAAAGTCGATTTCGATCTCGCTCTGAAACAGCTTGAAGAAAGTAAATTTGTAAACACTGGCCCAATGGTGCCGCATGACAACCCACCGGGTTCGAGTCTTGTGTTCATGGGCGGTCGCAGTAAGCGGAAGTTCGTATACTTGACGGAAAAAGGGTACCGGGCTGCCCAGAAACTTGTTTCGAAACCAAGACCGCCAGCGCCAAGCGTGCAAGAACACGGTAGTGGTGATGCTGACCGCAAGTTTGCTCGCCTAGCGATTGACGAGGCGCGGAAGAGTGTCCCGGAACCTGATGGGAGATCGCATCCTAAGGTCGGCGCAGTCGTCGTTAAGAATGGCAAATTGCTCAGTACCGCGTATCGCGGTGAACGATCAGAAAATCATGCCGAGTACATCGCCTTAGAAAAGAAGCTGACAGATGAATCGGTTGCTGGGGCCACTGTGTACACCACGCTAGAGCCATGCACAACTCGAAACCATCCGAAAATTCCGTGTGCGGACAGACTTATCGAACGCAAAGTGGCACGTGTGGTCATCGGAATGCTGGACCCCGATGACAGAATCAGCGGAAAAGGACAGCGAAAATTGCGAAGGGCGGGAATCGTAACCGATTTGTTCTCCCACGACTTGGCAATGGAGGTTGAAGAATTAAATCGGGACTTTACGCGGTATTGCGAGCAGCAAGACCAAGCACGCCCGATCCCACAAAACCCGAAAGCATCACCAAGCATTGCCGATGAGAAAGTCGCTGCGATTCTTTCGTACAGAGGGAAGCCCGTGACAGTTATGAACCATCCAAAGAGCGGGCGATACCAGGGCCTTGATAGCTATTGGCCACACGAGACTATCGTTGCTGACTGCACTTCCCTATTTATTACACTGAAAGATGCCACTGGACAGCAGTATTCATTTCCGCTCGATCAAGTGGACGTTAATTTCGACAATGAAAAGAAGCGTCTACGCTTGCAGATAGACCGATACTGAGCAAGTCCCAGAAACTTACTTCGCCCTGCCCGATTCATCCGTTTTTTCGATCCGCACGGTCGCGGCAGGATACCATTCGACCTTCTGCCGTATATACAAAGCCCCTGTCCTTGCCTCCCTCTTTCTTGAAAACAATGGTCTTGCCGTCTGGAGCTTTCTTTGTCCATCCGTCCATCATTTCATGCGTTCCCGCTTCCCAACTGAAGGGCCTCTCTCACTTCAGCAACAAAATGTTTTTGACAGCAAAGACCAAGAGCAGACTAAAGCCCACGAGCGTACAAACCAAAGAAGCAATTCCCACTACTTTGGTCCAAAAAAGCAAAGATTCGTGCTTATCCTGTTCTGTCTTGAAAACTGCATTTCCTTGGTCAAGGACTTTTTGAAGGTCATTCACTTGAGGGCTTTCTCCCGCCATCGCCTTGCCAAGATTCTTTTCGGCTTCAAAGTATTGTCGTTGAGCGAGTAGCCAACTATTTGTCTCCGCCTTGGCGAGCCTATCGTGCTCGATCCAATTCCGTGTCAAGCCGAGCAACATCGACAGCAGGAAGGCTACCCATGAAGCGATAAGTGGAGTAAGAGCCGAAAGCCTGCTCTTGGACACGAACGAACCGACGAGCGTAACACTCAATGCAACTGTTCCGCCGTCTAAGAGAATAATTCTATCGAAGAACTCCATCCTCATTTTTGCAATTGCGTCAAATTGCTGCGTCAGGCGCTCAGAATACTTCGATGATTCGGCGAAAGCCGCTTTAGCTATAGTGGCAGCGAGTTCTTTCTTGTCCATTTCATTCAACATCGGGGTGATTATAGCGCTTCCATGCTACGCCGATTATTCAACAGCCTTTCGGGGATTTTACGTCCATGATTTTCGCCCCAACCTGCGAAGGCTTCTCCTGCCCTGAATTATTCATTGCGGATGCAGATTCACCGGAAGAAATACGGATGGCGGGCGTCGGTACGGCATGTCAAATGCGCTCGCCGTATTGTCGCCCTAACCTCGGCTGATACCACCCATCGATTTGCGGCATAAATAGTCCGTGCGTTGGGCAGCATCTCCTAGCTCACGGCAAATATGGGCCTTTTTAATCTGCGTCGTTGTAGGTCGGGCAGATAAAAAAGGCAGTTCGGTCAGGGATATACCTCTCACAGAAATGTGTGGTGTGAGCCTTGTTCGTTCGCACATCTCGATATTCAATGTGTCCGTAGATATAGAGAGTAGCTTTTTGGACGGCCAACTCCGCAGCGTCATCTTTAGTTACCGTAATATTGTTGACCACAGTTAGTTTAGAACCGGGCAAGAGAAGAGTCCTACTTGGCTTGGTCAATGGGCTTCCATAATCTGGCTTCTGAGGAAACGCTTTATATTTGTGCTGGGCGATTTCAAGGAGAAGAATATCCGCTGGACTCTTCCCGGCATTGAGGACACTTACCGTCATTACCGCTATGTTTCCAGAGACTCCAGTAACAAATGTCTTGGGGTCAAAATCACTGACCCCGACCCAGGGTCTCTCAGCATCTATGGCGATGTCGGCAAGTCGTTTCGTTTCTCCAGCGAGATTATTTGTTGCCTCCGCTTGCTCAGTGGCCTTCCGAATGAGTTTGTCCGTCTGCCTTCCCGCATCACGCATTTCTTTCCATTGGAATACGGCGGTACCGAATTGGAGTATGCCCGCACCTGCGATCACAACCGTAGCCAGGGAGATGAATTTGTTGGATAGAGACGTGAGACGCCATTTTTCACGAAGCGTTCTTTGTTTGCCTATGCGCAGATTCTTTTTGGTTCGGCTTTGCTCTTCGGAGAGAGAAGAATCGGCTTTGGGCTGAGTTCCGCCCGTTTGATGGGCTATAAAATCTTCTGTCATGGGAAGTGCCTTGTCATCAAGTTGCGCAGTTGTCTAGAATTGGGCATCACACGCCACGGAAGGTCACGAGATCGCACCGATGCCGAAGCCTACGAACTGCAATGGCGTGGCTCAGTCTTGGCATCAACTCCTGAAACTCCTTCTGTAAGCTGGTAAGTCTACCGCGAAGCATCTCTGCCTTACTCTTTTCGGACACCAACAGCTTGTTGACCTGTGTTACCAAGCCAGAAATGCGTTCTTCAGGTCCGCACGCCAATGTAGCGTCCTCGCCGTTCAGCGTCCAGTTCGTGCTGTCGTTCATATTGGAGGTCTCCAGCGCCGGAGCGGGAAAACGAAATAGACGCTTGTAGACGAATACAGCCAGCCGGTAGTGCATCACATAGGGGACAGGCCCGCGAATTGAAGTCGCTCTGTTTGGGAAGGCTGGAAGACCAGATTCCGTCAGAATTGTGCGAGCCATTCTTTGAACCCATGCATGGCACTCCCCGACCGGCGTGAGGAAACCTGCGACGAATTTGTCCACCGCCCCCATCTCTTTCTTGAAGTGAGTTTCCCGCACGTCCTGAAGAAGTACCAAGTCGAGCGGACCAAAAACAAGGGAACTCGGAAACGCGCCTTGGAGCACATCGCCCTGCTCTATCTGACCTTCGGTTGCCTTGGCATCTTCATGAAATTCCGTTGGGGCAGCGGTCTGCACGAATACGAAAGGTTCTAAGCCGAAGACCAGGGGTCGGAAGTGTTGCTCCAAACCACCGTGAAGCGGAATCAAAACGCGCTGTTTAAGATCATCGCGGTGAAACTTCCGCTCGTCGTGATAAACGCGAATTTTGCTGGCGAGCCACGAGCCGATGACAGTTGCGACAATGCCGCCGATCCAGCCGAGCAGCACATAAACCCACGACGGAATGTGAGCCGTCATAGCTGCTCTTTCATCGTCCTTGCCTTTTCCTGCGCGGGCCAGCTCGTCTATCTTCTCAAGAAAATCAGTGGAACGATTCTGCCGATGTTGGTGAGCGCCAGATAGGTGTTGTGCAAGCTATCCGTTCCGGCTGGGCGGGCGTCACTGGCCCCAAAACTTGGCCGCAATCGGGGCACTGGAAAAGCTCCCCATCTATCGGGCACTTGTCTTCAGGCTTCATTTTTGTCCTCACTTCCTCCACGTAACAACTCCGATACCCAGAGAGACCCATTGGGACTTGGATGCCTTCAGCTTGTCGCGTTCTTTTTCGGCCTGCGCCCTCGTTGCGAGAGGCCGAGACAGAAAGATAAATTTCCCTTCGCGGCGCTCGTACACAACCCATCGGCCCGTTCGCTTTGCGGACATCGGGAGAGTTTATAGCATACCGGATCGCAGCAAATCGATTGGCACGGCCCAAGTGCGGGCCGATTGACTTTCTGCGGACAATCGTTGCTCATGGGCCAGAGAATACACCCGGCTCGTTACCAGAAGGCCATTTCTCTACTCCTTGAGAACACACTCCGGCAACTTAAATGCTAAGTTAAACTCTAGTGGAATGTGCATCATGCTCAATGAATGGTTCCGCCCCTTCCTTTTCCTTTCAGGGCTGGTTCTGCTGGCCGCATCTGCTCATGCCCAACAGAAGGTTTTCGGTTGGGCGGCTGGTGGTCAGGAGGAAGTCCGTCTACAGCCCGGTATCTACTATGCGGTTGGACCGTTCGCGTTTCAAAATGACTTCCGGCATGCAGCAATCAAATTCGCGTTGCATTCTGCAAAGCCTGTGTTCATCGGAGTTGTTCCCGAAGCGACCTGGAATTACGTCGTGCAGAATCCACAGACGGTTGCGCAGCTTCAATACTTCTGTCTGAAGGAAAATGTTCTCCAGATTGACTATAGCTGCGAGGGTTTGAATAGGTTCGATGGCCCATTCGTCGTTATCATTCACGATTTGACCGATCCTAATGCGCAACTTGGCCGAGCAATTCTGCTCGGGGGTCTTGGACTCTATGCCCACAGCAAGACGTTGATAGAACAAGCAGCCGCTGAAGGCGTGAAACCGACCGACAACGACGTTTCTATCACCCATTATTCATGGAAGTGCGTTCAGAATTGCGATCTGCCAGTTTTTGCTTGGCGCGAAGTAGTCAAGGAAAAGTTTCCCATATTGCGCGTGACAAAATCCTATGGACCATTCACTCCCGAGCGTAACGGGGATGTGATGCGCATCAGCCTGAACTCGCCTGTGCCAATGGCATTCGCCACAGTGTCGCCGGAAGAAGCAGCCAGTCTGAGGACGAATCCCGAGGGATTTAATTCCGTGGCTGCGAAATCCAAATGTCAGCAGCGGGCCGCGCAGAAAATGAACCTGACTTGCACGTTCTCACTGGCGGATGGCCCTCAAGAGGTCGTGTTGCTTCCTGAAAGCGGAATCCAGATTCCCTCCAACAAGAAAGCCTCCTTCAGTATCTCTTTACCAAGATGTGTGGAAAATTGCAGCGCAAGGAGCACGGAATAAAAGTAGATTCACTCAGGGGCGCTCAGAAAGGTGGAAGGACATGGCGGGGAAAATTTGTCAGTTTTGCAATGAAAGTCCGGCTAAACATTTGAAGCCGATTGAGAATGGCCCGGTTTGGGGTCTACCGCTTGAGGACGGCTCCGATGACTATTGCTGTTACGACTGTTGGGAAGCAGACATTCAACTGAAAAACAAAGCAGCCGAAGACGAGTGAAGTGCAAGCGGCGTGGGAGAGGTCACATGGGCGAGTTCAGTATTTTCCACTGGCTGATAGTCCCTGCGTTTCTCTTCGATGTTGAGCAGCAAAAAGGGTGGAAATGAACGTGAGCTACGTAGAAAGCAATCTTATCCCCAGCGAGCAGGTGCTCTACAAAACCGGACTGCATTGGATCGTTTTCGTTGGGCCAGTGTTTTTCGCCGTGCTTTTCGGGCTGATAGGCTTGCCGCTGCTGTTCAGAAGAGAAGAATAAGTCGTAGACATGACGAGGAGAAAGTAACCGACAATGAAAAGAGCAATCAGTTTTAACGGTTTTACACCCGTCCCTAGTTCTTATGAAATGGGTGCTCTTCTACCAGACAAACCCTCTGCCGATGCACTATGCAAAGGAATTAACGATTTAAGTTCTGGATGGACAGTGGAGGAGGTAAAACCGAATGGAAAGAGCTACTGGATGGTTGTTTGGTTAGGACCGGGCAAGCAGGCATGAGGGGAATGCGCTGCCGAGGTAAAAGCCACGGCTGCATTTGTGAGGGGCATTGGGCGTCCCTCCTTTGGGTGGGCAGGGCACCCTGTAGGGTCATCTATCCCAACTTTGTTCTTGGAGGTGGGACCAGGGTGCCCGGTGCGGAAGCTCTTATATGACATACCCAGTTATAGTGTCAAGAGAATTCTATTACGCATGATTGTAGTCACTTCCAAATAATCGAGGCCAGTCAAGTCGCAGCCGACGCCAAATCGAATTGGCGCGGCCCGCGCTCGGCTTCACTTCCACTTTGACCGCGCAATGCGCTTCATTTCTTCCGCAATTCTCCGCATCCTTTCAAGGATTTGCATCAGCAGGGTCACACTCTCTTCTTTAGAAAACAAAATGGATGGAGGAGCGGGCGGAGGCAACGGCCGCAAAAGGGGGGCGATCCAAATGAGCAGGGTGATCTCAAATGAGACCACGCTCGCTGAAACCCACCAGCGGAAATAGTACATCATCCACTTCTGCATGAAAGCATCGTTGACGGTCTGGAAAGCGGAGTAAGCTGCGAACCCAAGCAGAACATTTCTTTCCACCGCGCCGAGCCATACATCGTAACGGCGGCGCAGGCGAAGCAACGCGAAAACAATGACGACGATTCCAAAGTCCAAGCTGCGCTCCGCAGTCAACAGAAGGGCAATCGCGGGTGAATTGTTTCTCGCCGCTCCTACCAGGGCATAGACCAACAATGCCAACGCCAAGAGCGCCAGCCATCTGCGTGTGATTGCCCACACTGCGGGAGAGGATCGGATGCTTCGCCAGCACAGTTCTGCGACGGCCAACATTCTTGCCAACAGGACTATGCCGAGGGATGACCAATAGACGTACCGTGCCGCTGACGACGTGTAGCCCCAATGGTGATACGTCCAGTGGACCGCAACGGTCTCCACCACGAGCAAGGCAACATACGCGGCAAATAGCGGCAGCCTACGATGTAAGCCGCGAGCAAACACCAGCGCGAAAAGCACAAACGTCAGCGTGGTCTCCGCTATCCAGAGATAGTTTTGGAAGGTGCTAAGGTTCACACTGAGCGGATGGTATCACGTTATGGCAGGATTCCTTTTGCCCGGCCAGGTCAATATTCTCGGAGAAGCGATTCAACAGAATCTCCGTGCCCTCCGTTCTCGAACACTTGCAATATCGAGCGGACTTCGTACGCCATCGTTGCAACGGCCTGCGTGAGACGCTGCAATTCCCTTGGCGACACCCGATCCATCCGCAGGCGGAAACGCACCAAGGCGAGCGAGGCGTAGTATGGAAACTCAATCTTCATGCGGTGCCATTCCAATTGCTTTAGGATTTGTTCGTCAGGGGAACGCCCGATCACGACTGAGAAAATGCGATTGCCCTGCGAAAAGTCTTCCCGCAATCCCTTAACGTAGTCCCGCACCACTTGCAATTCAGCGCCTCGCAGTTTGATTCTCGTCCTTTCCCAATCGGCGGTGCGTTGGCTGGCTTCTGTGGCCTCCCACAATTTCTTCTCAATATCGACGAAGGACTTGTAGTGTCGGGGCAGAAGCTGCTCACGCGGCATGTCGCGCTGGATTGCTTTTCTGCGCTCTCGCGCCTTGTCTTCTCTTAACAGGGCGACTACTGCAAAGAGGAGAAGAATTGCCAGGATCGCCGAAAGCATTTGTTACCCCACTCCATGCGGCGCATAAGCACATTCTCGCTATTCAACATGCAGATACGTCCACATATATTGACGCGCATCCTAGCATACCCCCGATGACAAACCAAGAAGTATTGCCAGGATGCGCGCACACCTACTGAGCCTTAGCTATAGGTTTGGGGCCGAGCAGTTCATGCCTGGACCAACCAAGGCGTCGGCTGTGGCGGCGGTGGTGGCTGCCCATCGGCAAATGCCATTCCGAGCCGATCTACTGCGGTTGACCCCGCTCCTACGAGCATACCAACTGCCAGGATCGTAACAACGAGTAAGCGTTTCATTGTTTTTTCTCCATGTTGTTGAATTAACAGGCGGGTGTCTTGACACCGCGCCAGCCTGAAAATGCCCCAAATCCTGACCCGCGCACACCTATTTCTTTGACAGATGAGGGGCAGTTCGGAATACGGAATGATCGGCAGTCAGGCGGGAATTTTAGTGGACGCTCTTGAACAGTTCTCGCGGCTTTACTCTCAACGCCCGAGCAATCTTGCCGATGTTGGTAAGGCTGATATTCTGGCGACCGCGTTCAATGCGCCCGATGTAGGTAGCATGGAGTCCCGCCAGGTCCGCCAGTGTTTCTTGAGATAGCCTCCGTTGGAGACGCAGCCGACGAACGGACTTCCCGAACTGAACTTGGATATTGGGCATGCGGCGCACAGTTTCATTTTTCACTCCGTAGGACAAGAGATGATAGGTTCAGGGCCGATAGGTTCAGTCCGTACTACTTTCTCATTGACATTGGGTAGCTGGTTGGAATAGCGTTGGCCCGTCGATGTGCGAATGTGCGGGGCAGCCGATGAACCAGCGCCCGTTAGAGAGCCTGGAAGACTTGATACAGGAATCCCTCGACCCAAGTGCCACATGCCACGGACTCGGACTGCCTCATCCCCTGGCGAATTTCGCGGTGAACGGGGCGGTCAAAGACGGCCCGTATGCCGACGCAATCCTGGCGTTCATCCACGATGAGACGCTTGAAGAGCCTTTGAGCACAAGGCGCAAAGCGGCGATGTGGTTCCTATTCGAGAGCGAGAGGGCGTTTTTCGTTGCTTGTTCTGAGGCAGGGATCGATGCCGAAAAATTGAGAAGCCACCTGCGCCAGTGCCATCTGCGCCAGCGGCTCGATGGAAATGTCCAGGAAGAGGAACCCGAAGGCGGCGGCTGAGAAATATTTGGTGAACACCTGTCAGTAGCCCCAGAAGGGAGAGGTTAATGTGGATGATAATTCTAAAGGGGTCGCTGCTAGGCATCTTGATTTTTTCAATTATTTTCCTACTTCGATTCTCACGAATTTTCTGGCATACAATCATCGATCCGAACATCATTTTGCTTATCACGGTTCGTAGCGCGTTCTTTTGGCTCGGACTGGTAGGATGCGTGCTTGTTGGCTGCGCAATTGTTGGCTACTGGCCCGCCAAAGGCTGAAGTAGGAATCTCCCATGTGGATCGCCAAAGGAGCGTTGCTAGGCATGTGGCTGTTCGGATTCGGCACTATCGGATTGCTCTACGTCCGTGTGTTCCGTTACCTGCCGCCCAACTCCGCCGTGGGAATGAGTGTCATCACCGTATACACGGTACATAATCCGTTGTGGTGGACCGCTCTCGTGCTCTGTCTCGTTGGCGGCTTGGCAGTTGCCCGTTCGTGGTCCGGCCCGCTAGGCTTGTGGATCGCGTTGCTGGTGACAGGGTTGATTCCGGCAGGATGTCTCGCACTGTTTTTCGTTCTTGTGTCTAAACTGAAGCACGTCAGTCAGGGGAATTTATGAATGTGCGGATAGCCTTGCTCGCGGTCTTGCCGCTCGCCGGATGCGCCAGCCAGCTCGTTCAGCTTGCAATCGATCCCGTAGTCCAGACTGATGCGCCGGTGCAAATCGTAAGCATCACGCCAACCGGAGACAACATGCTGGCCACAGTCACGGTGAAGAACGCGACAGATCGATCCATCGAAGATTTCACGGTAGCTTGGTCCCTTTTCCGACCTGTGAACTGCGCCGTGAACGGTCCGGCTCCCCGCCTTCAGCACCTAATGAGAGAAGGCCGACTAACCCATGCTGAGGTACGCTATGCTGAGGTACGTGGTTCAGGGACCTTACCGCCCGGCGTTACTTGGGGCGGTCGCGTCCTCAAGCCGCATGAGCAGACAGAGATAACCTCTCTTTGGCTGTCGCGGGAATTTTTGCTGAAGCTGGCGAGGATAGCTAACGCCAGGAAGCTCCGCGTACAAGTAGGCGTAAGTTATGCGGACTTCCCACCAGAGGCAGGAGTCACCTATCACGTTGGACCTGATTGGCGCGGCGTAATCTACGAGCAGGCTGGCAACATTTTTGATGTCGAGGATGCGGCGCAACAGGCGTGTAACTGAAAAGAATCCCCCAAACAAAAAGTGCATTTGCTGCTCTTCAATGATACCGCCTGATGAAGGCGCGTGGACCGGGACAGTCTGATTGGTGTTCGAAGGAAGCTATTCAAGAGATTTCTTGTCCGAGGTGCAACCTCGAATTTCCCTGCAATTGAACGAGTGTTTTGCGAATCGGATCACAGGCCGTGTATGAGCTGACGAAGACCGGTTGCAATATTTTATTCACAGGTTATACACAGAATTGTTGACAAGGTACTATTGACACCACTTAATGATCATCCTAAAAGTAAAAATATTAATAAGTTATTTATTAGGAATTGGCTACTCATTTTGATATATGAGAGCTGATTGTGTCTCCAGTCTCGTTCGTGCGCTCGTGCACGATCCTTGGAGGAGAAGCTGTACCAAAGCTTTGGAGACTACTGCATGCGGCCGTCTTTTGTATCGATTCAAGCCTGCAATGATTGCTGGAGATAACTTGTCATTTGTGACGGGAGAACCGTGCTGATCGGCCCAACCATAGAGCCCTGGAGGCTAGTTTTTATGCACATGCGTAATTGGAAGTCGATACTCGTTCTCGCGGTCTTCTTTTTCTTCTTCTGCGCGACCAGGACTCAGGCTGCCGGGCCGACCATATCAAGTTTGTCGGTAACTTCTGGGCCCGTGGGCACCTCTGTAACGATTACCGGGTCGAGCTTTGGCTCAAATCAAGGGAGTAGCACGGTCAAATTCAACGGAACGACGGCAATCGTGACTAGCTGGAGCGCAACCAGCATCGCGACGACGGTTCCGACGGGAGCCACCACGGGCAACGTTGTAGTGACGGTCGGCACTAGGTCCAGCAACGGCGTGAACTTCATAGTGACTCCTAATATCACTAGCCTGTCTCTCACTTCCGGAGCGGTGGGCGCGTCGGTGACAATCACAGGAACGACATTCGGATCAACTCAAAGTACCAGCACCGTCACGTTTAACGGGACAACAGGGACGCCGACGATTTGGAGCGCGACGAGCATTGTGGTGCCAGTGCCCAGCGGCGCAACCACGGGCAACGTGGTGGTTACGGTCTCCAGCCAAGCGAGCAATGGGGTGACTTTCACGGTAGTTCCGGCGCCAAGTATCAGCAGCCTCTCCCCTACATCTGGAGCTGTTGGTGCCTCGGTGACGATTGCTGGCTCCAATTTTGGCTCAACCCGAGGCAACGGCACGGTCAGCTTCAACGGCACGGCGTCGGCAATAACGAGTTGGGGTGCAACAACCATTGTCGCTCGCGCATCTAGTTCGACAACGGGCAACGTTGTAGTGCACGCCAGCGGAGTCGACAGCAACGGCGTGACCTTCACGGTAGTTCCTGCACCAAGTATTTCCGGCCTCTCGCCGACCTCGGGAGCAGTCGGGGCTTCCGTAACGATCATCGGCTCCAATTTTGGTTCAACCCAAGGTAACGGCACCGTCGGCTTCAACGGCACTGCGGCGACACCGACAAGCTGGAGCGCGACAAACATTGTAGTTCCTGTTCCATCCGGTGCGACGACGGGCAACGTGGTTGTGCACGCGAGTGGAGTCGACAGCAACGGCGTGACGTTCACGGTAGTTCCTGCACCAAGTGTTTCCGGCCTCTCGCCGACCTCGGGAGCAGTCGGGGCGTGGATCACGATCACAGGAACTGGTTTTGGCGCGACGCAAGGGACAGGCACGGTAGCCTTTAACGGGACAGCCGGGACACCGAAGAGCTGGAGCGCGACGAGCATTGTAGTTCCCGTTCCATCCGGTTCGACAACGGGAAATGTTGTCGTAAATGCCAGCGGAGTCGCGAGCAACGGTGCGAGTTTCACGGTTGTTCCTGCGCCGAGCATCACCAGTCTTTCACCGACAACTGGAGCGGTGGGAGTGTCGGTGACGATCACCGGAACAAACTTCGGTGCAAGCCAAGGAACCAGCACCTTGAGCTTCAACGGTACGTCAGCAACGCCGACGAGTTGGAGTGCGACCAGCATCGCAGTCGCCGTGCCTACAGGCACCACAACTGGAAATGTAGTCGTGTACGCGGCAGGCGTTGCCAGTAACGGCGTGACCTTCACTGTCAACAATGTGGGAACGCTATCTGGAAGCGTTACAAAGGCGACGGACGGAACTCCAATTAGCGGCGCGACGATCCAGGCCCTGCAAGGCGGCGTTGTCGAAGGTAGTGCTAGTTCTGTTGCAGATGGAACTTATTCGATTGTAAACCTTACTGCCGGAACGTACGACATCAAATTCTCGGCGACAGGCTACGGAACTGCCGTATCTCCTGGTGTATCCGTAACTGCCGGAGGCACAAGTTCGCTGAATACGAGCCTTTCTGCTGCAGGCACCGTGGCAGGCCAGGTGACTCAATCTGGCGGCACGACCGGAATATCCGGAGCAACAGTGACGGTCTACCAGGGAATTGAATCAGTCGGAACAGCAACGACGGATACGAACGGCAACTACTCGGTCCCTGGATTGAGCCCAGCATCGTATCGGGTGGAAGCGACGGCGACAGGATACCTCGCGCAGGATCAGACCGGCGTCACAGTTACGAGCGGAAGCACAACGACAAAGAATTTTAGTCTCAGTGCCTCTGGAACGGCAGCGGTCAGCTACGTTTATGACGAACTTGGCAGGCTGGTTGGCGCAGTCGATCCATCAGGAAATGCAGCCGGCTATGGTTTCGACCCGGTAGGAAACCTTCTTTCGATCAGCCGTTCCGCGGCGGGTCAAGTTTCCGTCCTCAATTTCACTCCAAAGAGCGGTTCGGTTGGAACCACGGTGACAATCACGGGAACCAGTTTCAGCGCAACGTCCAGCCAAGATGCCGTTTCATTCAACGGCACAAGCGCGGCTGTCTCGTCGGCGACCACGAGTCAAATCATCGTGACAGTTCCAACAGGAGCCACTACTGGCCCAATTCAAGTGACGGCACCTACAGGCACCTTCACAACGGCGACGAATTTTACCCTCACCACTAGCAACGGCGCACCTACGATCACAAGCTTCACGCCGACCATTGCTACTGCCGGAACATCTATCACAGTTACAGGCACGAATTTCGATCCGCTCCCAGCCAACGACAGGTTGAAATTTAACACAACGATCCAGGCTGTCGTTTCGGCGACCGCACCGAGCTTCACGGCAAATGTTCCTGCAAGTACCGGTTCTGGCCGACTTACGCTTTCGACCACAGGAGGAACGGCACAAAGTAGCCAAGACTTATTCATTCCCTTCGCTGCGCATGTTGCTGGCGATGTCGCATTTACAGGCAGAACCACAATAACCGGAACGCAAGCGATTTCTCTGGGCTCAGCAAACAAAATCGGCCTGCTGGTGTTCGATGCAACCGCGGGACAGAACGTGAGCGCCCTGCTCAGCGGTTCCACGTTTAGTTCCTGCACACTTTATCTTTACAGTCCGACTGGCACGCAAGTGAGCTACGGTGGTTGCACAAGTTATACGACGTTCTTTGACACGGTCGCTCTCCCCGTCACAGGTACATACACTTTTGGGCTTGAGCCGAATGGGACCACGGGGAGCATAACCCTCGGTCTGAACAACCCCACGACGATAACAGGAACTATCACGCCCAATGGGCCAGCCGTGCCGGAGACCACGACGATACCAGGGCAAGACGTGAAGCTGACGTTTAGCGGCACTGCCAATCAACGCGTCAGTCTGCTGGTGAACAGTGTGACCAATCCCTATGCCTTCCTATATCTAGTGAAACCGGATGGGACCACGCAGGTCACGCTTTCAATCAGCAACGGGAATAACACTTTCATGGACGTTCAGACATTGGCCACGACGGGAACGTACACCGTGTGGGTGCAGCACAGTAACACGGGGGTAGGGAGCGAGACGCTGCAGCTTTACGACGTGCCTCCGGACATAACGGCTTCCGCAACGATTGGAGGACTAGCGGTCCCGATCACCACGACCGCGCCCGGCCAAAATGCCTATGTGACATTCAGTGGCACGAGTGGGCACAACGTGACAGTTAACCTCACCAGCGGAACGTACCCGAACACCGATTGCAACATATTTTTAAGGGACCCGAGTGGCGCAGGGGTTTGGGGCAGTACCTGCTACGGAGCAACGAACACCATTGGTCCCACCACTCTCGGATCTACGGGCACGTTCACGCTCTTCATCGATCCGCAACGTGCAGCAACCGGCGGAGTAACGGTTCAGCTTACGGGCAACTGAAATAAAGGAGAGAGACGCGATGCGGAAGCAACTGAAAGTTTTGTTTCTTGTTGGAATCTGCCTAATCGTTGGCGTTGCCGCACGCTCTCTCGAAGGGCGGGTGAGGCGCGGCGCGGGAGCGACACCCAAGAAGGTCGCGCAGGCTCAGCAGAGCTCAAAAGCTTTCCCTGGACAGAGTCAAACTTTGCTTCCCAATGGTTGGTGGTTATTGATTGGCGGGGAAGGTTCGGATGGCGTTGTGGGCGGGGTTTCGATCCGCGATCCGCGCACGGGGGAGGTGCGACAGCTTTCTGGAGGTCTTGTTTTTCCGCGTGCGTGGCACACAGCTACGATTTTGCCCGACGGGACAGTGTTTATATTTGGCGGTGTGGGACAGAAGGGAAGCCTGGTTGAGAGTGCGGAAATTTATGACGTAGACGCGCAGCAATCGCATCTCTTGGACACTCCCAACCTCGGTCCGCGAGCTCATCACAGCGCAACGTTGTTGACGGAAGGCCGACTCTTGATTGCCGGTGGCACGGGGTTGGACGGTGAAGTCACAGGCACCATGCAAATCTGGGACCCCATGATGAAATTCGCTCATGCGGTCGATACGCAAATGATCGCGCCTCGGAGAGGACATTCCGCCAGTCTTAATGCGGACGGCAGTGTTTTCTTCTCAAGAGGATCAAGCCGGAACGGATCAGCGGTTGATTTTGGGGAAGTCTTCGATCCTTATCAACAGGGCGAGCGCATCGTCACAAACCCCGAGACGCTGAGGCCGCAGGGAAGAAGCCCTTTTGTCGAAGCTTCGCTGCCCGTCAATGACGCCACTGACGTTGCCATCAATACGATTATCGCCCTGCGTTTGTCGAAGCCTTTGGATGTGGTCTCTGTTACCCTCGACACGCTGCAGCTCAGCGGCCCAGATGGTTCCGTGAGCGCCAAGGTGGTCCCCGCCGAAGCGGGAATGCTTGCCTTTGTCACGCCGGCGGCACCTTTGCAAAACGGTGCCGACTACACGCTCACTGTGAGCGGCGCAAAAGATCCTTCAGGCCAGCCAATTCAGGATACGCAAATTGTATTCACGACGGTGGGGGCCGCGACTACAGGAGTGGTTGGTGGAGCATCGGGGGGCGATCCTGGCGATTCCGGGCCGCTCGACGACACTTATCACGGGATGCCGCCGCTCAAGGCGCCTGCGGGAATCACCGCCCTTGCCGGTCAGGTGCTCAGACTGAATGCCAAGCCCCTGGCCCACGTGCTTCTGCAAATCGACGACAAGAAAACTTTCACGGATGGAACGGGAAGATTTCTCTTAGAGAACCTTACGGCGGGTCATCACGCCATGGTGATTGACGGCACGCCGGCAAACCATAACGGCGTTGAATACGGCACTTACGAGGATGGAGTGGACATCAAGGCGGGTGAGACAAACGTTCTGAATTACAAGATTTGGATGACTCCGCTCGACCTGCAAAATGAAGTCACTATTCCATCTCCAACACCGAACGAAGTAATAGTCACGACGCCAAAACTCCCCGGACTGGAGCTGCGCCTGCCACCGAACACGGTGATTCGGGACCGCAATGAAAACGTGGTGACGCGTATCAGTATCACGCCGATTCCCGTGAACCAGCCTCCTTTCCCTCTGCCGCAAGGCGTCGAAGTCCCGATCTACTTCACGATTCAGCCCGGTGGCGCGTACCTGGATATGCCGGCCGGCTCCTGGGCGAAGGGAGCTCGGCTTTGGTATCCCAACTGGCGGAAGGCGAAACCCGGCACAACCTTTGATTTCTGGAATTACGATCCGCTGCAGAAGGGCTGGTACATTTACGGCGAAGGGGCGGTAAGCAAAGACAGTCAGACCATCATCCCCAACCCCGGCGTGGAAATCTATCAGTTCACTGGAGCCATGGTTGGCTCGCCCGGTGCCGGTAAGAACGTAATAAACCAAGATCCTAACTCCGCCGGCGACCCAGTTAATTTGTCGACCGGACAATTTGTTTACAACAAAACTGACCTTGTCCTGGCAGACGTCGTGCCCCTCGCCCTAACACGAACGTATACACAAAACGACAATATTAGCCGCTCATTTGGAATCGGTGCCATGTCAAATTACGACATTTTTACTGTTGGCGACACGCTCCCGTGGACCTACCAAGAACTGATCCTCCCGGATGGCTCGCGGATCCACTTCAGCCGCATTTCTGCCGGCACAAGCTACAACGACGCGGTGTACATGCATACAGCCACGGGCACGAGTTGGTATGGAGCGACCATCGTTTGGGATACGTCGTCATTCCCAAACGCTGCGTGGGCGCTAACGACAAAGGACGGAACAAAATACTTTTTCCCAGACGCGTCCAACCAAACAAATCCGGCCAAGATGGCGGTGCTGGGCATTCGTGACCGCCACGGGAACACGATCACCATCGCCCGGGATCCGTATGGGGAAGTCACGCAGATTACCTCGCCCAACGGGCGGTACATTAGCTTCCAACATGACACCAGCTTCCGGATCACCCAGGCGCAGGACAACATCGGGCGCACCGTGGTGTACCAATACGATGCGGTGGGGCGGCTGCAACAGGTGACGGACGCCGCGGGCGGAATCTGGATATACACCTACGATTCGAACAACAACATGCAGACGATTAAAGATGCAAGAGGAATCGTGTACTTGACGAACTACTACGACGCAAACAATCGGGTCTATAGGCAGGTCATGGTGGACGGCAGCACCTACCAATTTGCGTGGACGCTGAGCTCGAATGCCTCGCAGTTGCCGTACGCTTTGACTGGGGCTGTGGCTCCGGGCGGCACCTCCGCGTCGGCAACGATGACGTTCCGCGGGTGCACGACCTGCACGGCAGGGTATTCGCCGCTCGTGACGCAGGTGGATGTGACGGACCCAAATAACAACGTGCATCGCGTGACGTTTGGACCCACGGGGTACAAGACCAGTGACATTTACGCGCTGGGGAAACCAGAGCAGCAAACGTACACGTATACCTACTACGCGGACAATCTGCTGCAATCGGTCACCGATCCCCTGGGGCGGGTGACAAGGTATAGCTACGATGCAAACGGGAACGTGACTTCGATCACGCGGCTGAGCGGAACGCCCAACGCGGTGACGACGACGATGACGTACGACAGCGCGTTTAACCAGCTCCTGAGCGTGACGGACCCGCTGAACAATACGACCAGCTTCACGTACGATTCCCAGGACAACCTGATCGGGGTGACGGACCCGCTGCAGCATCAGACGACGTTTGTTCCCGACTCGCAGGGCAAGGCGCTCTCGGCGACGGACGCGCTGGGAAATACCGCGCAATTCAGCTACTACCAAGGCGACCTTTCAACCATCACCGATCCGCTTTTGCGCACGACGACGCGATTCACCGACGCGGTGGGGCGACTGGTGGGGCTGACAGATGCGTCGGGGCAAACGACGAAGATGGCATACGACGCGCTGAACCAGATCACCAGTGTGACGGACGCGCTGGGGAAGCAGACCTCGTTCGGCTACGACCCGAATGGGAATTTGCTGTCGGTGACGGACGCGAACAATCATCAGACGCAGTACACCTACGACAACATGGACCGGGTGCAAACGCGGAAAGACGCGCTGCTGAACCAGGAGTGCTATGGAACGCTCTCGGGGGGAGTGTGCCAGGCGAACGGCTACGACGGGAACGGCAACCTGATCCAGTTTACGGACCGGCGGGGCAAGGTGGCGAAGTTCAGCTACGACGGGCTGAACCGCATGAGCTTCGCGGGGTTCGGATGGACGACCGGGACGACGTATGAGAGCACGGTGAATTACACGTACGACGGGGGGAACCGGCTGAGGACAGCCGTAGATTCCATCAGCGGCACAATTACGCGTGGGTACGACGATCTGGACAGGCTCAATTCGGATGCCACACCGCAAGGCACTGTAAGTTCCACGTATGACAATGCTGGCCGGAGGGCCAGCTTGACGGTGCCGGGGCAGAGCGTGGTCAACTATAGCTTCGATAGTGCGAACCGGCTCGCGCAGATCACCCAAGGGAGCGCGACGGTGCAGTTCAGCTACGACGCGGACAACCGGCGGACCAGCGTGACGCTGCCGAACGGAATTGTGACGAGCTACGGCTATGATAATGCTTCGCAGTTGACCGGGATGACGTACACCAACGGCTCGACAGTGCTGGGGAACTTGACCTACAGCTATGACTTGAATAGGCGCAGAACGAATACGGGTGGAAGTTATGCTCGAACGAATCTGCCGAATGCTATTTCCACCACGGCCTACAACGCCAACAACCAGCTCACGACGTGGGGCACGGCGAATCTCTTCTACGACTTGAATGGCAATATGACCAGCGACGGGACGCATAGTTACGCCTGGGATGCAAGAAATCGCTTGAACCAAATTGATCTGGGCAACACTGCGAGCTTCACTTACGATCCATTCAGGCGCAGAGCCACGAAAAACATCCTCGCGACGACAACCAGCTTTCTTTACGACCGTGCGAACGCGGTGCAAGAGGTCATCGGCGGGACCAACACAGCGAATTCGCTGATGGGCGGAGTGGATGAAGTGTTCCAGCGGACCGACTCTGTTGGTGCACGTAGTTTTCTCAGCGATGCCCTGGGTGGCACGCTGGCGCTGACAGATTCAACCGGCACGGCACAAACTTCTTACACGTACGAGCCGTTCGGCAACACATCAGTCACCGGCGCAGCGACGACCAACAGCTTTGCCTACACCGGCCGCGAACTCGACGCTGGCAACCTCTACTACTACCGCGCCAGATACTACAACCCATCGCTGCAGAGGTTCATTACTGAGGATCCCATTCGATTTAATGGCGGGATTAATTTCTACGGATATGTCCAAAATTCCCCAGTGGATTTTGTGGATCCATCGGGTAAGGCCATAGGAGTAACCAAGGGTAGCGGCCCTGAAGGCTATCTCGCATTTTTTACGGCACTGCTGTATCTGGAGCAGTCGCCGTATGCAAATGCAATCATCCAACAACTTGAGCAATCGCCGCAGATGTACTACATCGGCGTAACAAATGCTTATGATCACGATGCAACTCTGGGTCCCGACTACGACCTTGTGACATGGAACCCGGAGCTAGGGGGGTGCACGATACGCGGCCACAGGCCCGAGTCGCCAGCGCTCCTCCTGATGCATGAGCTTGTCCATGTCCTGCAAAATATGAAGGGCCTGGACCAGGACGACGAGGAGGCGACCCAGATCATCAATCAGGTTGCCGCTCAACTTGGCGAGGGGACGCGGCGGAATTATGGGGACAGCCGATACTCTAAGGACCCTTGGCCGCTTCCGATTCCAGCGGGAAGGAATTGTGGATGCAAATAGCGAAATATAGGATCTTCGTGTCAGTACTTGCGGTGGGGTTGGGTGTGGTTGGACTCTTCCTGTTTGTTAGATCATGGAAGTCGTTGAGTCACCCTATTCCGCAGCTTGAGGTTGCAAAACCCGCCGTACAAGATATTCCTGGGACATTCTATTTGAGAACTTCTTCTGTACCGGACGACGTGCGTATTCATTTCCTCGATGGGGATTTCAAGATTGTCAGCAGAGTGGACGAGATCTCAGGCAATTGTATGCAGATCTTCGAGTCTTCGTTCGTTACGATTTCTGGTTCCCGAGCGAAACCGGGCGAAGTCACCTTCGCAAATCCCGGTGAGGCTTTTCAGGCTTCGGACGCTATTGTGCCAGGCCTTCCTTTTCGACGGCTGGAATTTGCTGGCTTAGGGACTTCCAAATGTTTCATACACTACCAGAGTGGCGGCCAACCTTCCTCGTTTTGCCTGGCTGTTATCGACTACCCGAATCAGAAGATAGTTTGGGTTGGCGAGCACTACAAAGCAGCCAGGAATGTTGACGATCTTCGGCGCCTGCTAGTTTTGGGCCGCTTTAGGGATACCTTGGGGCGCGGGTGCTAGCAGGCTTCCACGGGCGTGGGCGGAAGTTATGCGCGGACGAATCTGCCCAATGCTGTTTCGGCGACGGCCTACAACGCCAACAATCAGCTCACCACGTGGGGAACGGCGAACTTGTTCTACGACCTCAATGGGAACATGACCAGCGACGGCACGCACAGCTACGCCTGGGATGCAAGAAATCGCTTGAACCAAATTGATCTGGGCAACACTGCGAGCTTCACTTACGATCCATTCAGGCGTCGAGCTACGAAGAACATCCTGGGCACGGCGACGAACTTTCTCTACGACGGTGCAAACACCGTGCAAGAAGTAATCGGGGGCTCGAACACGGCCAATTCGCTGTCTGGTGGAATAGACGAAGTATTCCAGCGGACAGACTCCTCGGGCGCGCGAACCTTCCTGACCGATGCCCTGGGTAGCACGCTCGGTCTCACCGATTCGACAGGAACTCTGCAAACTGAATACACGTTTGAACCGTTCGGCAACACCTCGACAACAGGCGCCGTCACCACCAACAGCTTTGCCTACACCGGCCGCGAACTCGACGCTGGCAACCTCTACTACTACCGCGCCAGATACTACAGCCCAACGCTCCAAAGGTTCATCACCGAGGATCCCCTCGGGTTGAGAGCAGGGCCCAATGCTTATGCGTACGCTTGGAACAATCCTATTAATCTAGTGGATCCACTAGGTTTGGAGTCAGGGACAACCCTTAAATTGATAAACGATATGAGTAATTCTGGTCCCCTTCCGCCGATGTTTCCCTTTGCCGGACGGAAGGAGGGACCGGATCGCGTAAACGAAGTGAACAGATGCGCGGGCGAGCTTTCTCAAGCGGGCTCGGTAAGCAACCTCTCAGGTGGCCATGTCCCCGAGCTTTTGGGTAGCAACACTTTCGGAGATGTGGCAAGCCTGGGGCTTGGGAGCGGGGGGCTTGATCAGGGCGCTGCCCTTGCCGCTGATGCGACGGCACACGCCGCGCCAGCTATAGCAACGCAAGTCGCCGTAGGCACGGTAACTTCGATTGGCAAGGCGATTTCCAATACGCCGGGCGTCTATAACCCTGTGACTGTGGGTATAACTACCCGCACTGTGGGGATGACTACTGCGGGTAAGGTGCTTTTAGGTGCTGCAGAGGGCTTACTGACAGGCAAGGTCCTCCTAGATGCCGGTGTCTACGTCGGGGCCTTGGTGGTGTGCAGCCAGTAGTGAGGCTTTGGAGTTGTGCAGGGAGAGGCAGAGTCTATGCCGAATTGGAAACAAGTGATTGTTGGGGACGCGTTTCGGGTACCGTCGCGTGACCTCAATTTCTATCGCGACAGCTTTCTAATCTGGCCCTTTTTGCTTTTCACGATCGCTGGGCTTGCGAATCTCTTCAGCCGCTGTCATGATCATCGACTGGGATTCATCTTCGCAGGTTTATCGCTTTTGTCGATGCTGCTCGCACGGGAGCGACTCATCCTCATTGGCGGTGCCCTCGGTTTTTGTACTGCGCAGTCCCTGTTATCGTTTTTCCTTAGGCATGAGTGGGTGGGACTGGCAGTGGCCATACCCTCCGGCGTACTCTTCGTTGTGCTTATTCGCTCCCTAAAGGGCTACAAGCCAAGCTACCAGTGGCCTAGGGGCTTCACCATTGTTGATCTCTTGGTTGGGCTGTCATCTCTCGGACTTAGCATTGCCGTGTTCCATTGGATTGGTCGCTAGCAGCGCAACCTGAAAGGCGCGGTGCCTGCGGCACCGGGAAGTGGTATGACACGCCACCCCTAAAAGGGTGCTGCACAGCAACTTTGGTTGCTGTAGGGTAACCACAGAGAACAAAACAGATGAGAGAATCCGGGCGCTGTGGAGCACCGCAAGTTCCTAAAACTGTTTAGTCGAGAGCGTCTAGCGCGGCTTTGAACGCGGGATCGTCAGCGCACCGCTGTGCGAGTTCGTCAGCGGACATTGCGCGGACCTTCATCTTGATACTGTACTTTTCACTCTCTGGCGGGACGCCGTGCTTCTGCTGTCCATAATCCACGACGCGAGTCATGCTGGCCTCGTTTGTCGCGCTGGCACTTTTGGCGAAGTGGGCCGCCGTGTTTTGTTCACGCTGATGCCGCGCAGCGATGAGCGGCGGAATTTGGGTCGGATGAAGTTCCTTATGTTCGTTATAGAAGTCCGTCGCTGATTGCGCCTCGGCCAGTGTCAGCCTCCCCTCCGCAGTCAATTCCCGAAACGCGGTGATGTAGCTCTCGATTTTCGTGGCGTCCAAATCATGGCTTTCCATATAGGTCACCATAGCCTGCGCATTATCAAGAGTTCGGTCGAACTGCGGAAACCGCGTAGCGAACTGATCCCCAGCGATCCGCGCAAGACGGTCCTCTCCCTCGGTTGCCTGCCCGCGCCACATCCTGCGGGCTTCCCACACAGGCATGCGCTCTTGGTTCAGACGGTGGTTTTCCGCAAGGGTGAAGGCGCGGTCAAAATTCTCTTTGTTGAAAGTTTCGTGCCACAACGTTTCGTCGGCGCTCATCTGCTGTATTTCGCGCATCGACAATTCGCGGGCAGTCCAGCCATTTCGCTCGCCCAAACTTTTCAACTCTTCGCGGCTCTTCAATCCGCCAGATGGCACCTTTGGGGCACCAGCCCTGTTGGAACTTTCAACAGTCTTGTTTTTCTTCAAGCGCGTGTTCGTTGCAATGAATACGTTGTACATGAATTTTATTCTCCGTTCGTTTTGATGATGAACGCCGCGCCGCGTCCGCGTGGTCGGCGTGCATGAAGTATTTCGGCGGCATACGCTTGTGCCTGACGCGCTTTCTGCGCGTCTGGCTGATTTAATTCCGCGAGCATTTCCCGCCTCGCACGCTCTCGGTTTGTTTCGTATTCCGCTGTGGCCCGCACGCCAGCTTCCTGCAAGCGGATGAACGAATCACCACCCGCCTCGACATGCAAACGAAAATCTTCCGGCTGCGTCTGCGGGATTGGCGGCTCCGCTGGGGGTGTGGGCCACGGCAGGACTTTGTACATTTGCTTGCACAGTTCCCCATAGTCGCAGCCTCGCAGTCCTCGGGGTACATCATCCATCCGAAAATCACGGAACGTAGCGTACCCGCCCGCACAGTCGCTTCCGTAAACGTAGTAGCTGATTTCACGTGGCCCGTGTTGCGTCAGCAATTTATACTCGTTACCCGCGCGAGTTACCGGACATGAGAATGTGGCACCCTCTTGGTCTCGATACACAGCGACGTACTTCATAGCGGCCTCGCGTTCGTTAGTTCAATGAGTTTTCCATTTCGCCACGCCAGCGGTGCGCGGCCTCGCGGGGATGGTTCAGGCTCGGGTCGCGGCGCTGGAACTGGCGGCACTGGCTGCAGGGGCGGTGTTGCTACGGGTTCCTGCGAGTATCTTGGGTAAAGTTCCAACTCGTCCGCCAGGGCCTCGTAAGCAGCGTGAAGCGAAGCAGCCGAAACCGCCAAATCGTTCTCCGCCAAATAATTCAGCAGTAGCACTTGATTGCGTTCGTTCTGAATATACGCGAGGTGCCTGCGGTCAATAATGAACTCATGCACCTCGGCTTCGATTCGCTCTTGTTCTGTCACTGTTTGTCCTTTGCCGATTTTGCCTTGCGTTGTTCCTGCCGTGGGGATGGGCCATACCGCCAGGAAAAGGGAGGGTCAAAAGGCTCCCGGTTTTTACCCCGGACTGTTGAAAACGACCGATGTTCCGGTGACCTGGCCAGAGGTCTTTACATTGTTTCCCGAAGCGTCCTTCACCTGGGCGACCGGCTGGCCCGCACCAGGGGGAAGCGGAGTAATCGAGGGATTGTCGAATTTGATGGAATTGCCGGATGCGTCGTTCTTAATGCTTACATGTACTTCTGCCATTGTTGGCTCCTTGAAACAAAATGTGAATTGCGTGTGGCCGGGAATCCGGGAACGGAAAACACTTTTTTACAACCTATTCATCCGCCCGCTTGTGGGGATGCTCTGAAGTAGGAAGCACTTGTCCGATAACCGTTACTCGGGCCTGAGGGCAATCGTTTCGGGTAAACTTCTGAGCAGCCACTCGTCCAGATTCCGTGGGTTCGCTGGGCACGAAGGACCAACAATCCGGGTGGCCACACCTACCCAGGACTGCTCGCGCATTTCATTGTGCGACTGACTACAGGTAGCAAGTACCTTCTAATAGAAACAATTGACCTCTTTTTTTTGAAAACTCACTTCTTAACAACCGCATATAGGCTCAACAAAAACGAGATAGCCGCAGTACCAAAGAGAACCCAGACGGCACGACCGGAAAGTAGCGACAAGCAATGAAGGTTAAGTTTTCCACCGGCTTCGGCAAGCTCTTCGAGTTCCTTTTTCAGCTGTCGAACATCGGGTAGTTGATCGACAGCGAGTTTATCCCGTACCAGGTTCCTTTGGATGCCCGCGTCTTTGACAGCGTCCGCGGCAGCACTAGAGACTACCGTATTTTGTTTTGCAATTTCTTTAAGCGCCGCGGTCGCTTGGTCATCGATTTCCTTAGTCCGTTGTGCCATCTTTTGTTCAATTTCAGCGGTCCGGTCCGCGATGCCCTTTAGCTGAATGCCCCCGTAGATCGAACCACCAATCCAAACGGCCATTCCTGTAACGATGGCCAAAAAGAGAAACCATTTGCCCATTTTCACCAGCGGCGAATCAAGAAGAACTTTCTCGGCAGCGTTGGCTAAGTCGCGCTTGTAGCCGTCTGTCATCCGAAGAGCTTCCTTTAGCGCACGAATTTCGTCTTCAATCTTAATTTGAGCGGCTTCGTCCATGTGGGGTCCCTCCTAGTAACACGCAGCATACCACTAGGATATGTGGCACACGGCCAGGATAAGACCCCTCTATCTTAAAAAGGCGCGTCGGCTATGACTCGCTTGTGGTATAAGCGCATGTAAAGCAGGATTCCCACAGTTTGTCGTACGTGGAGGTATATTATGAGTGACTGTATCTGCCCAAAATGCAAACGCGACCTTTCCTCGGAGGCTGCTGAGAAATGCAGAGAGGAGGAAGGGCAGACGCCGACATTGGTCACGGAGGGGTCGGCGACAACGCCAAAAACTGTAGTTGTTTTCTGTGAGAATGGCCACGATTCAATCGCTGTCGAGTGTGAGTGTAGTTGATGCCCCGTCAATTATCATCCGACGATCTCGCGGAGTTGAAAGCGCTTCGTCAAGTATTTGACTACGGTACTTCCCTTAAGCGACTTGAGGATTACGGCAAATGGATATTTACCGCTGTGGCGAGCATCACCGCTCTGGGTGCAGGTTTCTCGAACTCTTCCTTCAAAGGCCTTTCCGGTCCAGGGAAGATCGTCTTTGCTGTCGCCATCATTTTTGCAGGGACAAGCCTTTCTTCGGCGTCCCTTCTGCTTTCGCCGAAATGGCAAACCGTAAATCGCTGGTCGCGTGATTCGCTGCGTAATGCCTTGTTTGCTCAATTTAAGCGCCGCCGTAGAAGCGCTATAGCGGCAGGCGTGTTTCTTTCACTGGCGCTTGTTCTGGCCGGAATTGCGCCTGGAGTTTCTGCGCTTTTCCCAACTCAGCCCTCAATATCGAGGCTTTCCTACGCGTTTTCCAAAGGTACGTTAGAGATCACTCTTTCGCTGGCAAACGTTGCACCCGATTCGGATGCGGCTCTGATGGTAGACCGAGTTGATAATCAAAACCAAAGCAGGTCTGTCGCTAGAGTTGTGCTTCACGCGGATCAGTCGGGAATAGCCTCACGCACGATTCAAATTTCTGCCGTGCCCGCCACTTACAAGCTGCTGTATTCCTGCAGAACGCCGAACGGCCAAGATTTCCAATCGAAGCCCGAAACTCTAATCATAAGCGCTCAAACAGAGAAGGAACCGTCCAGTAGCCCCTCGCCGAAGACGCCTGCTTCTGGACAGAAGGCGAAGAGTACGTCAAAAAAGTGAGGCAAAGAGGGCTGCGAAATGACTTTCGATCAAGCTACAACTATCACGCTCGACTGTATTCATAGCGTTACCGGCAACCAAGAGCCAATCGAAAAGGACAAATCTCTAAAAATAGCTGGCATCTTAACAACATCTGCAATCGAGGCACTGAATGACAGCATTTGCACTGACGCCAGCATTGGAGTTCCGAGCGTCGGCGAAACCCTGAATCCCAATGCATTGGATATGACCGTCGACACTATCGTGACTACTGTCATCTCCCAGGTCGCCGATAAATCTGAGTAATGACAAGAAGTGCGCGGAGGCGTGGAGGATTTCATCGTCGAAAAGGCAACGGTGAATAAGCCACGGTAGAAGAAAATGCCCAACGTATGGAGATCAACTTTCGTCTCACTGCTCTTCTTGGCATCAGTTGGTTGTGTGTCAGGCAGCGCCAATGATGCAGGCAGTATTGCGGCGGCGACTGTCAGACTGAATGAAGAGTCCAACTTAATTGTCGACATTCTGTTCAGCAGGGACGTGGCTGATGCAACCCAGATTTCCCAAATCAATCACTATCTACTACTGGACATTGAGTCTGGACGCTTTGTTCCTATAGTCGACGTACTACTTAAAGTAAACCAGAACAATGCACAATTGTTGCTCGATCCTACGATTCGCATTACAAAGGACTCCAAACTTCATCTCTTCATAAGGGACATCAGGCTGAAAGGTGATCTGAAACCCGAGACCCTTAGCAGCCCAGTGTCAGTGCGGCTGACCCAATCTCCAGACCAGCACGTCGGCCTGATAAAAGATAAGGGTTCTGAGCATCTCCTCACTGCTGCAAAGGGCAAAGATGATTCGGATGTTTATCTCTCTGGGCAAGCGAATGGTGCGAGTTCGCAGAAATTTACGTATACGGCTGATGTTAAGCTGTCTTTCCCATTCAAGGTAGTGCAATTCTCGCGTGTGAACACCTTCGCCCCGGTGTTTACCTATAATGCGAGCACAGACCCAAAAGCTAACCCTGACACCCTGAACCTGGGACTTGATTGGTCTCTGTTTCCCGTACGCGATCTCGCACCCTCTCCGTTTACGCGGCTCCAATTAACAAACTCACCGAAGCTGGAAGGCACCCACAATCTGGATGCCTTTAACTTCGTCCATTCAGTGCGGTCCACATTCCTAAGCCGCGTTGCGAGGAAGGGGATCGCAACATTCTATGCTTTGCCTTATGTGGGCCAGGAGATTGGGACTTCGATCAGCAGTCCTCTAGTGACCGCAGAAGGAAATCTCATTGCTCGACCCTTCGCTGGTGGGGACTTCAACCTCGTGTTTGATGTGAATAAGGGATATCTAAAGAATATCTCGCTGGAGTCCTATGGAGTCAGGCGATGGCTTTTAAGAGATGAGGTTGATGTCGATACCGACAAAAGTGGAAAGATAACCGCCATCAACAGCAACACGAAACCGAAGGATTACGTGAAAAACTCTCTTACCTTCGGTCTTAGCGACTATTGGGGTCTTACACTCAGTCATGAATATGGAAGACTTCCTCCGATCTATAAGCTGCTAGATAACAAGATGACTGTTGGTCTGACTTATAAAGTGTCGCTTAACAAGAAAGCGATTTTGAAATAACTATAGAAGTCGAACAGCCTGCCAATGGCGAAGACTTCAGGCGGGCAGGATACAAAACTCATTCTCGCCTCTACTTCCATTGGTCTCCTTAGCGTTTCCTGTAGTCAGCTTTCTGCCTTGCCGAATAGCGCGGTCGAACAGGATAATAGCGGGAGCAGGCGCAATGACTCCTTGAAATGCTCGAAATGCTCCTCCCAATAGTCAACCTGCTTACGATCCAAGCGTCCGATTGTTCCATCCGTTCGCAGGGTAAGAATGTCGCTGTGTTTCCCAACCGTTGGATCGTACTCCTTTGCCTCCCACAGCATATAGGCTGCAAGTGCTTCCGCTTCGTCCAAAGTCAAGATTACGTGATTCAGGTAAAGCTCTGACAGGTATTGCATCAACTGAATTGGATTGCCGGAAAAGTATGGTCGTGTGATTGAGTTCACCGCCAAGCCATACGTCCGAAACAGCGACGGAGATTGAATGGCAGGGGTGACTTGTTGGATCGCCCAAATCAGTTCAACCAACGGTTGATCTCCACTCGGGTACGGAAGAATGCTTTCTTTAGTGATTCGCCTAACGACGCTGACAATTAGCTTTTTCAGATTTATGGGTTGGGCCAGCGATCCCGGCAATGCATTCCGCCACTCATCAATAACTTCTTCCCAAACCATGTCTATCGTGTTTCCATCACCGGCACCTGCCATCAGGAAGCGGTATTGCCCCTGCACTTCGGCATGCTTGATTTTGTTCGCATCCCATTTGGCATAGTCGGTAATCGTCTCTTGGCGATCAGCAAGTAAAACCGCACCGCCACCACACGGCAACGCCCCGATCAGCGTCATGCGTTTTCCTTCTGCAAGCCGCTGCGGTTTGGGAGTGTGAAAGTGTAACGGCGGCTTCGGCATTTTGATTATACCAGTGCCCATTACGCTGCTTTCTTTGCGCGGACTGCCGCGAGCTGTGCCGTCAATACCGCTTTACGTTCCGGGCTTAATTGCCGTGTGCGAATTCCCGCCAGCTTCAAGGCGAGCCTAGCTTGGACCTTGTGCTCAGGATCAAACAGCGCGACTCCCTCGGCATCACCGTCTTGTTTGACGGTGAATCCTGCGTTGATGAGTTTCTTTCTTGCGTGGCTCCACTTCGCGGACTTGCCGGGGCCGCCAGCTTCATGGCCTTCAACGGGAAACATCAGAAGGACTGCAAACCGCCCATTGCTGTGCTCATAGATTTGATGACCGTAGTGCTCATCAGGCCAAGGCGTACCGGGAATGTAGGTATCGCCGCATTCATCCTTGCGTGTCCGGGCGTGGTATTTCTCTGCGAATTGCTCAATCGTCATCGAATCTCCAAAATGTGTCCAAAACTGGGCTCATCAGGAATTAACGGGCAAAAGATGAATGGGTACGTCTACGGGCTTGCCGACTGGCGGATCGTGCGTCTGAGACGGAAAACAGGCGTTCTACACAGTCCTTGCCGTGAACTGGCAACGGGCTAGAGACCGCCAAAACACGAAAATTGACCGATGGGACCGCCAGAAAGAGGTCCCAAATAAAAGTTACTTGTTCGCAACGAGCTGGCTTGGGGCAAGCCGAACCCGCCGCCGAGCCAGACTCCCTTGGGGATTCCCCAGCCCCGGCCTAGACTTTCGGGAAATAACGTTGCTTACCCCGAGACGACGACGAAGACCGCGCCCGATGCCCAAGAAAAAAAATCGGCCACACAAAATCACCGGATGAAACGCGAGCGCGAGGAATGACGTGGGGGCTTGACGCATTTGCCGAGCAAACAATTGCGTCCTAATGCTGAAGTACTATTGACAATAAACCCAAGCGCATCGGATAATGTACTTATGGAGGCAATTCACATGAACACACAAGGCGACAAATTCGAAAAGCTCTGCGACGAGGCCATAAGGGAGAATTTCATCGTGCGCAAAGCAGACAGCCCCGAAGCCATCGAAGCACGAAAGCGCCAAGCCAGCGGCCACATTTCCGATAACGCCTGGAGCGATTGACCTTGAACAAGAAGGAAATCTCGAAGATCGCCGCCGCGCTAGGCAAGCTCGGCGGATCGGTCAAGTCGAAAGCCAAAGCGAAAGCCGCCCGCGAGAATGGCAAGAAGGGCGGCAGACCAAGAAAGGTTAAGCCATGAGAACAGCGCTCTATGCCCGTGTATCCACGTCCGATAAAGGCCAAGACCCGGAGATGCAATTACGCGAACTGCGCGAGCACTGCGAACGTCGCGGCTGGACGATCATCGGTGAATACGTCGATGTCGGCGTGTCAGGCTCCAAGGATTCACGGCCCGAACTCAATAAGCTCGTGGCCGATGCCCACCGACGCAAGCTGGATGCGGTTCTCGTCTGGAAGCTGGACCGTTTCGGACGGTCGCTCAAGCATCTGGTAAATTCGCTGGCAGAGTTTGAATCGCTCGGGGTCGCCTTCATTAGCCTCAAGGAATCGCTGGACCTAACGACGCCTGCTGGCAGGTTGATGTTCGGCATCATCTCCGCGATGGCGGAATTTGAGCGCGATCTGATCCGCGAACGTGTAAAGGCTGGAATCGCCAATCGTCGCGCCAAGGGGTTTCGCGTTGGCCGCAAACCTATCGTTCTTGACGCTGGCAGACTGGCTACGATGCGATCCTCGGGCTTGACCATCCGCGAGATCGCCAATCAGCTCGCGTGCTCGCCCGCTCTTGTTCACAAGACCCTATCAATTCAAGCCGCGCAAACGGCATAGTTTGCCGCACTTGAGAAACGCGAAAACTTGTTCGTTTGAGAAATCTTTGATGGACAAAAGCTTGCCCCGCTTCATTGCCCTTTCCGCCTTTTCCACGGAAGAGATACGGCGGTGAAGAACAGAATTACGGCCACGAGGACAAACAGAGTGCGACCTGAAAATCCCCAATAATGCACGGCCCCGCCAAGAAACACTAAAGCAGCCAATGCGAGCAGGAAATGCGTTGTGCAACCAATGGCGATCTCGCTGGCAAAGTCCCTGAATTTCATTGGTTCAGAACAGTCTTTTTCACACGAACCATTTCCATGATGATAGCGGACCTTTGCTGAGAATCGTGCGGCAGTGACCTTCGTAATGCACGGGAAGACAAGGCTACGTCGTCCCGCGCCACGATTCGGCACGAGCGAAAAGATCGAAGTCGGGACCGTCTACGCACGTGCCCGGCCTTCGTGTGTCTTTTCAACAGGTTAGCTTGGCCTTATCGGGCGGGCGTTTGGCACTGTTCTGGCTGGCCACATAGGTTCTCCGGCTTGCTTCCCATTTTTCCCTCAGATCGATGTCCCATCCAAAGAGGGGCCGTTCCGCCGCCTCGCATCCCGCACACAGCCGATTATCTTGTCCCGTGCACGCTGGTAAAAATCTCACCGCCTCGTTTCGCCTGGCCGCTGGCAGGACCAAGTTGTCGGCTCCTATCGCCAATCCGTTCTGGCAGGCGGCGTTCCAACATTCTCTTCGCGCTCGGACGTGACCTTGCTTCGTGATGCGCGGACGCCATTCGCGGGCTTCGTCGTGAAACGGAGTAACGATTGCCGCCAGTGTGTTCCAACTTTCCAGCACTTCCCGCGAGATGTGATCGGCCCGTAAACTTGACCCCCATCCAAGCGTGCGCAAGAAACGGGCTTTGACTCGTTGATGCGGTCCCCGCCGTAGTCCCTTTATCCACTTGCGGCTTTTTCTTTTCGCGGACTTCGCAATCCTGCCCGTAGTGGATTTACTTTCGCCACGCTGCTCTGCAAGTTCCGAAATCGTTGCGCCGGTCTTGATGGCGGATTCTAGGACGCGGTATTCCTCGTCCGTCATTTCACCGCGCAACTCTTCGAACGCGAACGGCAGGTCGATCTCGACTTCGCCGGAGATGGTATCCCCGAGCGTGCTGGTTTCTTCGGTGCCTTCGTAATCGTCTGTTACGCTAACCGGCTCATCAAGGCTGACCGCTAAAATTTCCGGTTTGCGCTTTTGCGTCTCGCGGCGGCGTTTCTCGTCTATGAGGGCGTTCGTGACAACTCGGGATACATACCGGGAGACGCCACGGAATCCATCAGCCCCGTTCCAGATTTCTTCGATCTTCGCTTGGGCCGCCGCTATTTTTTGCTGGGCGGTCTGAGTGAGTTCGCCGATGCTGGGGTAAAAAGCGTTGTGAACTTCCGCCAGCGTGTCTCTAGTCTTGTTCCACGCTACGGTATCGGCGGCGCGAACTAGTTTGTTGCACCAGTACCCGACCGACCTGTGGATCGTCTCTTCGAGGGTATACGTTTTACCCTTATAACTTTGGTTCGCCATGTTGTTTGCTCGAATATGAGGGGGAAGGCGGGTCTGGCGAACCCGCCCCCGGAGCAAACAACCACGTAGGGACGTGGAATCGGAACAGCTAAACTTTTTCTCGTCATTGGTTGTTTGCTATTGCTACGCTTCGCCAGAAGCGGCCCGCCATGCAGGCGGACATAGGAAGGATTTCACTTAATAACAAAGCCAGAACTACAAAAACGTTTTCTTCCCCTCTCGCTTATAAATAACGTAGCCCGTCCCGCTTTTGTCCCAACTTTTTTCAACTTTTTTTGCGGCCATCCGGCGCGGCGCTCAGTTCGCAGCACGAGCTGGGATGCGGGATTGAATTTCGTTGCGGACGGCAATCAGTCCGGCCAGCTCGTCGTGCGGGATGTCTCCGTCGATTGCACAATCCAAGAAGGGCACAGCTTCGGAAAAGCTCTGCGGGACACCTTTGTACCTTGCAGTTTCCATGAGCACGTTGGTATAGGGTTTCAACTGCTCTTCGTAACAATGCAGAGCACTGGACACATCCATGAGCACACGCTCGGGCTGCACCGATGTCCGAATAGGCGGCGTGAATGGTACGGGTGCTTCCACGGTCGCTGGTCCACCCTCCCGCAGTTTCTTCAGCACGAGCAGCCAACCCCGAGGTGCATCAACACTACGCAGGCGAAGCAAGTTCATCGTTTTGCTCATAACCTCCGCACACGTCGCCCTGCCCGAAAAGGGCTGGTTCTGCATTTGCTGAACGGCTTCACGGCAGGCGTCGGCCAGCTCACCTGTGCAATCGTAAGATTTCAGAGCGGCCAAATTAAATTCACCATCGCTGATGGCGTGAATTACATCTTCGGCGAATAGTCCTTCGAATCTGCTGCCCACGGTCTTCGGGGTAGTCATGTCATGTGAAGAAAAAGAAAGAGGGGTTTTGGGAGACTTTCCTTCCGCAGCTTTTTCTTGGGCACCCAACGGCTGTTCAACGGTCGTTGAACGTTCGTTGAACGCTCTTATGTCATGTAATGTCATGTCCTGTTCTGTATTGTCATGTCCTGTATTTTCATGTCCTGTTTTGTGTGCGCCGGGTACGCGGGCGAGCCGCTTCGCTGCGCTTGCACGCCCCGCATTCTTTTTCTGCTCCAACCGGGCGATCAAGATGTTCCACTCTTCGAGCACGCGGTTGTTAACTAGGAGCACTTCACCATGCTCATCACTTACCTCATGGAACTTGGATAGGACAGCCCACTTGTTGGCGAGCCAGTCTTCTAGGCTCTCGGCATCGGCTATGATCCAAAGTTCTTCGTCCGCCGCCGAGAGGTAGGGACGATACTCGCCAAAGTAGCAATCGAGTAACAAATTTCTATAGAGCGCCCGTTGGTGGGAGGTCATGCGGCGGACTAGCCGATCTGCTTGAAATGCGCCTTCATACCACGGAATGAATTCGGGCTTGAAGTCTCGTGCGAGCTTATGCAGGGAATCTGGTGCGTGTGCGTCTTGGTTCATCGACCTTCGACCTTTTCATTTTCATGCTTCGACCTTGGATAGAAATGGGGCGACCGTGAAGGTCGAAGTCACTATCGCCCCCCCTAGCCGCTAGGAAACTTTTCTCACTCCGACTTGCGCGTTGCGAATGTGCGGACGCATGCGGCAAAACAGCGCATAGGCTCGTTCACGGCGCTCACGAATCCGTGCCTGCTCGCGGTACTCGATAAAATCATGCATTGTTCCCTCTTGTGCTGATGTGTGAACCACCGATTGGCCTCCCTGCGACGTGCTAAATTTGCACACCCGTTCGTCCACGTTTCCCGCGATTCACGCCGCCCGCTCTTTGCATCGTTCAATCCACTTCCGCAGGTCAGCGGCGTCAAACATCTTCTTCCCGCCTGCGCCAGCGCGAACGTACGGCAGGCCATCCGCCACCCAGCGACGAATAGTGCCCACGGATGTCCCGGTGATGCTTGCGGCAGTGGGCACATCTACGAGCGGCAAAAACGGGGCGGTAGGGGCTTGCGTCTCCTTCATTTTCAGCTTGATTCTCTCATATTTCTGTGTAATACTCAACATGTGAAATCGTATTACGCATTCACAGGGACCATTCGCTATTACGCGCTCTTGCCGAACTCGGTCCAGATTGTGGCCGATGGCGTTCATACCTGCTTGCGCGGCAAACTTGGTCCAGAGCAGGCAAACCCTTCAAGGTGGAAAGAACCGCCGCATGTTGTTTTGGCAAACCTCCCTGGTCCGCCTGACCCGACCGGAGGAATGCCGCAGGGACAAGGATCAAAGGAGGCGATGGTCCTGTTTGTCGAGTGGGCCTCGGGGCCGGGCGCAAGAGTTATCGAGGCGTTCATCAAACGATACGGACCTCTTTTGGGAAATCGCTACGCAGGTGATATGCATCGCACTCCCGAGTTTTTCGAGGAGGTTTACGCCTTCAACCAGTTCCGCAAATCCTTACAAAAAGCATGGGCTGGTGAAGCGGCGGCAATAAAAACAATCCGGGGCCTGCGAGTACTGAGACCACAGCCTGTTTTGCTTACAGTCGATCAAAGCGGACTTGTCGCGCAGGTTACGACACTGGAACACTTCATCTGTCTGCTTTTCCTGCGCGATTACAAGAACGGCCTGACTGGGGTTTGCGCAAACCCTGACTGCCCCGCTCGGTATTTCCTCCGGGAACGCGCAGGCCAACAGTTTTGCAGTCATAAATGTGCAGTCCTGATAAATGTTCGCAGATTTCGGGAACGGCATAAGACACGCGATAAAAGCGGAAGGAGAAGCAGATGAGCACTCTCGGGACAGGTAGTATTGCTAAGGTTTTGGAACTTCCAAAAAGGCGGCAACACGATGAGCGCCGCGCATACGGTACAGGTAGTCTTTGGCTCAGAAAAACCAAAGCGCACGCGGAAGGCGTCTACTGGGTACGGTTCTACGATACGAACGGGCGGCAGCGTGCGATGAATTCTCACGAGACGGATGAGAACCGCGCATGGAAATTTCTGGCAAAGCAGATTGGCAAGAGGGAGGCGGGAACGCTGCCGAGTTTTAGGGCACAGCGCACAACTGTAGAGGATTTGTGGAAGCCGTTCGCTACATCTTACAAAGCCGACCTGCTTGCGAAAGTCCCAACCGATGTCCCCGCATCGGTGCGGCAATGGAGAGAGGAAGTTGCCGAACGCAATTTCCGGTATGTAGAGCAACGCTGGATTGCACATCTAAAAAACGCGTTCGGGAACAAGCGTGCTGCGATGGTCACGACAGACGATTTGAAAGATTACATCCTGCATCGGAAAAATCAGAAGGTTGGAAACGCCGTTATCAATCGAGAGCTGGCTGTTCTTCGCCGGATATTCACTTTGGGATACAAGAGCACGCCTCCAAAAATTGATCGTGTTCCCATCTTCCCGGAAAGGCTGCCCGAAAACGTGCGACAGGGCTTCGCCACACAAGCTCAGTACGAAGCGCTCCAGGAAAACTGCTCACACCTCTGGTTGCAAGGAGCCTTGGCGGCCAACTACTTTTTGGGTTTCAGGAAGGACGAACTACTCAACCTGCTTGTCCGGCAATTAAACTTCGAGGAGGGCACGATCAGCCTTTATCGAGGTGCAACGAAGAACGGTGAGCCGCGCCGCGTTTTCATGCCGGAGCAGGTAAGAATGCGTCTTGCGCAATGCTGCCGAGGAAAGGGGCCGGATGATTTTGTTTTTACTTGGAATGGCACGCGCCGCGTGAAGGACTTTCGCCGAGCGTGGACTGATCTGACTGAAACAGCGGGAGTGCCGGGCTTGCACTTTCACGATTTGCGGCGAAGCGCCGTCCGTGGGATGGTCAGGGCTGGAATCACGGAGCGGGTTGCGATGCAGATCAGCGGACACAAAACGTCCTCTGTTTTTCAGCGGTACAACATTACGGACGAATCTGATCTCGCTTCGGCTGCGAAGCTAATCGAAGGTAAGCACAAATCAAGCACAAGCCATGTTCGGCGTCGCGCTGGGAAAATTAAGCACAAATTGAGCACAAACGGCATTTTGACCAAATCACGAAATACGATAAAGTCTTTGTAGTCACCACTGCGGGAGTGGCGGAACTGGCAGACGCGCAAGACTTAGGATCTTGTGGCCGAAAGGCCGTGGGGGTTCAAATCCCTCCTTCCGCACCAATCTTTCCGACGGCCGGGCGCTAGCCTGGGAGCCGTAACTGCCTAACCACCTCGGCGTTTCACTTTCTGTCTGTAAACCACTCCCTGCATTTGGCATGACGGTTTTTTTGTGGGGTCGGAAGCTGCCTCCGTGTCTCAGGGATGTGAAGCCATACAACGGACGTGACAGGAGTCGCGGTTCGGCGGTCGCCTACGCGCCTCGCTTTTCGCTTTTCTCCAAATGTGTTTCGGGGTATGAAGTGTTCACGGCTCCCTCCCTGACCTTGCGCGAGGATTAGCGCCCCGAGGAGTGATTCATGCAGCGCAACGTTCGCGACATTCTTAATCTATACAATCCGCAGGATCCACTGGACCACGCTTGGACGATTCCCTCGCCGTGGTACTTCGATCCGGGCATCCACGAACTCGAACAGCAGAGCGTGTTTGCCAAATCCTGGCAGGCCGTGGGCCGCGCCGGCCAGGTGCGCGACAAAGGCAATTTTTTCACGGCGGACATTGCTGGCGAACCCATCGTCGTGGCCCGGGGCGAAGACGGGCAGCTACGCGCCTTCTATAACGTTTGCCGGCATCATGCCGCCGCTGTGGTCACGGGAGCGCAAGGCTGCGCGAAGCAGTTCCGCTGCCCGTATCACGGCTGGACTTACGGAAACGACGGCGCGCTGAAGGGCATGGTGGAATTTGAGGGCGTGTGCAATTTCGACCGCGCGAAAAACGGTCTCGTGCCTGTGAAGGTGGATACCTGGGAGAACTTCGTATTTGTGAATCTGGATGGGCGCGCCGCGCCGCTCGGTGCATTTCTCGGCGGGGTCTCGGAAATTGTCGCGCCGCTGCAGCTCGCGAAAAAGTTGAAGCACTTCGACCGCCGCACTTACATGCTGAACTGCAACTGGAAAGTCTACGTGGACAATTATCTCGACGGCGGTTACCACGTGCCGCACGCGCACAAAGGGCTGAGCAGCGTGATCGAGTACACGAAATACACCATTGAAAACTTCGAGCGCGCTTGCCTACAATCCAGCCCGCTTTCTTCCGGCGCCAAATCGGAATCGGGCGTAGCGGCAACGCGCCAGGGGCGGGCGTTTTATCTGTGGCTCTATCCGAATTTCATGATCAACGCCTATGCAGGCGTGATGGACACAAATCTCGTCCTGCCGATGGGCGTGGACAAGTGCGCCGTGGTTTTCGACTACTACTTCGCGGACATCAGCAAGAAAGCACTGAAGAAGAACAAAGACAGCATCAAGGTCAGCGAAAAAGTGCAGCACGAAGACATGGCCATCTGCGACGCGGTGCAGCGCGGTCTCGCCTCACGAGCCTATGTGGCCGGGCGCCTCTCCGTGCGCCGCGAAGCCGGCGAGCATCTGTTTCACCGCCTGCTCCACGCGGATATGACCAGCGCGCTGGACCGCCCGGCTGCTGCGGACTAGCGGGACCAGAGAATCGCGGTAAGATTGTCTTACCATGCAGACGAAGATGTCCACCAAAGGGCGAGTAGTGCTGCCACAAGCAATTCGCAAGAAGATGAATCTGCGCGTAGGCGACCGTCTGGAAGCCCGGATTGAAGGCGAGCGCATCGTGCTCCTGCCGCGCAGGAAGCGGTCCGGGAAGGGCCGGATTATCAAGGATCCCCTGACCGGATTCCCGGTGCTCACAGGGGGGAGAACGTTCCCGTCTTGACACAGAAGGAAGTTGAAGAAATCCTCGCGGAATTTCCATGACGTACTTGCTCGACGTCAACGCGCTGCTGGCGTTGGGCCTACGCGAGCACGTGCTTCACGGCCGCGTCGCGGCGTGGGTACGCGATGCTGCGGACCGTGAAGAAGTAACGTTCGCGACTTGCGCAATCACCGAACTGGGGTTTCTAGGAGTACTCACCCAGGCTGCTTCCTATGAACTTACATAGCGCAAGGAAAGGAATTACTATTCCGCCTCAAGATTACAAGGGGGCTGCGATTTTCGTTTCTCGCGGACGATCAAGGGGCCGCGGACCTACCATTGTGGGTCAAAGGTCCCAAGCAGATCACCGATGGGCATCTGGCGGGCCTGGCCAGAGTAAACGGAGCGGTGCTGGCGACTCTGGATGCCGGTATTTCGAGCGCCATGGTCATTCCAAGCAAACGTTGAAACGGACGGACTTGCCCAATCACCCAGCTCAATTGACGATGAGTCAGACGTTGCTTATACTGGAACTTCGAGTTGCCGGGTGAATCTCACCTGTCTGGCCTCTTCCGAAAGCAATGAGTGTCGCACGGTCAAAAGGAATGCATTTCCAGATGATCGCTGACGGAAACACGCGCCGTCGAGGCTAGCAAGCGTTTCGTCGCAAACCCGATGCCTGCCTGCCGCAGGCAGGGTCGTCCCGGGGAAAGGACCGCTGTATGGCCGAAGCAACCTGCCGCCGCGAATTGGAACTGGAAATTCCCGCGGAAGAAGTTTCGAGAGCGATGGAGCGCGTCGCGAAAGAGTTCGCGCGCGTCGCCCGGGTGCCCGGCTTTCGGCCGGGGAAGGCGCCGGTCTCCTTGATTCGCAGGCGCTTCGCGGATGACATCAAGGGCGAGGTGTTGCAATCGCTCGTGCCGCAGCGGGTCGAAAAGGCGGTCGCAGAGCAAAAGCTCACGCCCGTTTCTCAGCCGCAAGTGGACAAGCTCGATTTCAACGAGGGCCAGCCGCTGAAATTCCGCGCGGTTTTCGAAGTGCTGCCGGAATTCGAATTAGGCAATTACAAAAGCCTTGAGTTTGAAATGCCCGCGCTGGACATAACGGACGATGACGTCACGAAAACGCTCGAAGAGATGCGCGAACGCGCCGCGACGTTTGCGCCGGTCGAAGGCCGCACCATCCAGGATGGCGACTTCGCGCAGGTAAAGCTCCTCGGGACGCCCGATGGTGGCGGCGATCCGCTGCAGGCCGACAGCGTGCTCTGCCACATCGGGGCCGAAGAAACGATGGAGCCGTTCAATGCCAACCTGAAGGGCGCAAACATCGGCGAGCACAGGAATTTCGATGCCGAGTACCCGGCCGATTATCCGGATGCGAAACTTGCCGGAAAAAAATTTCACTATGCGGTCGAGGTGCTGGGCATCAAGACGAAAAAGCTGCCCGAAGTGAACGACGACTTTGCGAAAGACGTCAGCGAGGCGGCCACGCTCGATGAACTCAAGAAAAAAGTGCGCGAAGGGCTGGAGCATCAGCGCGACCACAAACATAAGGAATTGCTGCACGAAAAAGTGCTGGCGGAAATCGTGAAGCTGCACGACTTCCCCGTGCCCGAGGCGCTTGTGGAGCATCAGATGGATGTGCGGCTGGAACGGGTGGTGCGCTCGCTGGCCGCGCAAGGCGTGGATCCGCGAGCGGTGAATGTTGACTGGGTGGCGCTGCGGCGGCGGCAGGAAGAGCGGGCCAAGGATGACGTGAAGGCCGAACTGATCATCGACCGCGTCGCTTCGAAAGAAAACATCGATGTGAGCGAAGAAGAAGTCACGCACGAACTGGAACACATGGCCGAGCACAGTGGCGAATCGGCGGAAGCGATTCGCGCTCGTTTGACAAAGCAGGGGGCGCTCGATAGGATGAAGGCGAAACTGCGCAGCGACAAAACACTCGACTGGCTCGCGCAGAACGCCAAAATTAAGACCGTTGCGGCGGCGAATGCAGCGACGGATGCAAAGTGAAACACCCCGGCCCGGTGCCAGCGACGTTCACCCAAATGAAAAATTTCGACGAACCAGATTATCGCGCAACAACGCTCGTACCCATGGTTGTCGAGCAGACCAGCCGGGGCGAACGCGCCTACGATATCTATTCCCGGCTCCTCAAGGAACACATCATATTCATCGGGACGCCGATTGACGATCATGTCGCCAACCTGGCCACGGCGCAAATGCTTTTCCTCCAGGCCGAAGACCCGGAGAAGGACATTCAGCTTTACATCAACTCTCCGGGCGGCTCGATTACCGCGGGATTCGCGATCTACGACACGATGCAATTCGTGAAGCCGGACGTGGTGACCACTTGCGTCGGGCAGGCGGCTTCCATCGCGGCGGTGCTGCTCGCGGGGGGCGCCCCCAAAAAGCGCTTTGCCTTGCCAAACGCGCGCATCCTGATTCACCAGCCGTGGATGTCCGGGCTGGGCGGGCAGGCGACGGACATTGACCTGCATGCAAAAGAGATTCTGCGCATGCGCACGACGATCAACACGCTTCTCTCGAAGCACAGCGGGCAGCCGATCGATCGCATCGAGAAGGATGTTGATCGCGACTACATCATGAATCCGGAGCAGGCCAAAGAATACGGAATGATCGACGAAATTATTTATAAACACCGGTAGATTTCCGCGCCGCGGAGTGCTTTACTGTTTCAAGCAGGGGTGAACACCGGTTCCTAAAAGTTAGTAACCATTCGAGTTTCTCTTTTGCGCGGGAGAAAAATCGGCCTAGAATAGAGCTAGGGACTCCGTCAAAGCCCAGCGGAGACGAGGCCTTCACGCCAGTGAAAAAGTTCAACCCAGACGAGCCCTTGCGCTGTTCCTTCTGCCACAAGACTCAGGAACAGGTCGAGAAGCTGATCAGCTCGCCTTCGGACTATCCGCGGGCGTACATCTGCAATGAATGCGTGGGGGTCTGCCAGACCATTCTCGAAGATGAGAAGCGCGAGCAGGCGGCGTCGCCCACGCGGAGGCTGCCGCGCCCGCCGGAGATCAAGCAATTCCTGGACGGCTACGTTATCGGGCAGGACCGCACGAAAAAGAAACTCGCGGTGGCCGTCTACAATCACTACAAGCGCATTTTCCTGAACAAGCAGCCCGGCGACATCGAACTGAGCAAATCGAATATTCTCCTGATCGGTCCCACCGGCACCGGCAAGACGCTGCTGGCGCAGACGCTGTCGCGCATGCTGGAGGTGCCTTTCGCCATCGTGGATGCAACCACGCTGACGGAAGCGGGCTACGTCGGCGAAGACGTCGAAAATATCATCTTGAAGCTGCTGCAGGCCGCCGACGGCGATGTTCAGAAGGCTCAGCAAGGCATCATCTACATCGATGAGATCGACAAGATCGCCAAGAAAGATGAGAACCCTTCGATCACCCGCGACGTCTCCGGTGAAGGCGTGCAGCAAGCCCTGCTGAAGATTCTCGAAGGCACGATAGCCAATGTGCCCCCGCAGGGCGGCCGCAAACATCCGCACCAGGAGTTCACGCCGGTGGACACGACAAACATCCTCTTTCTCTGTGGCGGAGCTTTTGTCGGCCTGGAAAAAATCATCGAGAGAAGGGCCGGCCGCCGTTCCCTCGGTTTCCATACGGATGCCGCACCGACGACGCCGCAGAAGCGGAATACCGAGTTGCTCGAACAGGTGCAACCCGGCGATTTGATCCGCTACGGGCTGATACCGGAATTTGTCGGCCGCCTGCCCGTCGCGGGGGTCATGAACGATCTCGACAAAGGCGCGCTCGTCAAGATTCTCACGGAGCCGAAGAACGCGCTGCTGAAGCAATACCAACGGCTGTTCGAATTCGAAAACGTGCGGCTGCGCTTCACCGACGAGGCGCTCGACACGGTCGCGGAGTTAGCACTTCAGCGCAAGGTGGGCGCGCGCGGCTTGCGCATGATCCTGGAAGACCTCATGCTGGAGTTGATGTACCACCTGCCCATGCAGCGGAAGGTGCGCGACTTCGTGGTCACGGCGGATATGGTCCGCACCCGCGAAATCAATTGGAGTTTGCTCGAGAAGGCCGGATAGGCCGTCCGGGCATCGAAACTGAGTATGCGGTCCCCAACCTGGCCGGGCCGCATGAGTAAAGTGCAGGGGCTTGAATGTTCACTCGTGAAAAACAGGAAATGAAGCGCGTGCCGATGATGCCGGTGCGCGACATGGTCATCTTCCCGCAGCAGATGACTCCTTTTATCGTCGGCCGCGAAGCCAGCGTCCGCGCGCTTGAAGAAGCGCTGGCTGGCGATAAGAAAATTTTCCTTTCCACGCAACACGATGCTTCGGTCGACGACCCCAAGCCGGAAGAGATTTACGCCGTCGGAACGCTCGCTAACATCGTGCAGAGCGTCAAGCTGCCTGATGGCAATATCAAAGTCCTGGTGGAAGGCGTGGAACGCGCGCGGGCGTTGTCCATCGCCACGGAAGAAGGATTCTTCCGAGCGACGGTGCGGCTGCTTGGGGCGCGCGTGGAGGATTCGCCGCAGGTCAAGCAAATCGTCGAAAAGGTGACCGGCCTTTACGAACAGTTCATCAAGCTTTCCCAGAGCCTGAATTACGACACCATGATCGCCGCCGCGCGCGTAGATGATCCGGCGCGGCTCTCCGACACGATCGCCGCCAACCTGCAACTTCCCGTGGATGAAAAGCAGGATTTGCTCGAAACGGTGGATCCCCTGGAGCGGCTGAACCGCATCGGGGACATTCTGGAAATTGAGCTGGAAAAACTGAACGTCGACCGCAACATCAATACGCGGGTGAAGCGGCAGATGGAGCGGGCGCAAAAAGAGTATTACCTGAACGAAAAGCTCAAGGCCATTCAGAAAGAGCTGGGACGCGGCGAAAAGAGCGAAATCGACGAGCTGAAGAAAAAGATCGACACGGCCGGGATGTCCAAGGAAGTCCACGAAAAGGCGGTCCAGGAACTGAAGCGGCTGGAGCTCATGCCGCCGATGTCGGCGGAATCCACGGTCAGCCGCAATTATCTGGACTGGCTGCTGGCGGTGCCCTGGAAAAAAAGATCGAAAGAAATTCGCGACATCCGGGCGGCGGAGAAGATTCTCAACGACGAGCATTACGGCCTCGAGAAGGTCAAGGAACGCATCCTGGAATTCCTCGCTGTCCGACAGTTGGTGAAAAATCCGAAGGGCTCGATTCTCTGCTTCGTCGGGCCTCCCGGCGTGGGCAAGACATCATTGGCCATGTCCATCGGCCATGCCACCGGGCGCAAGTTTGTGCGCGTTTCACTCGGGGGCGTGCGCGATGAAGCGGAAATTCGAGGGCATCGCCGCACTTACATTGGCGCGCTGCCCGGGCAGATCATCCAGATGATGAAGAAGGCCGGGACGGTGAATCCGATTTTCGTCCTGGACGAAGTCGACAAGATGTCCACGGATTTCCGGGGGGATCCGTCGGCGGCGCTGATGGAAGTGCTCGATCCGGAGCTCAATCACTCGTTTACCGACCATTATCTGGACGTCGAGTATGACCTTTCGAAAGTGATGTTCGTCTGCACCGCCAACGTGCTGCACACCATTCCCCAGCCGCTTCAGGACCGCATGGAAATCCTGCGCCTTCCCGGCTATACGGAGCAGGAAAAGCTGGAAATCGCCAAGCGCTTCCTGGTAAAGCGCGCGCGTGAAGCGACCGGTTTGACGGACAAGAATCTCAAGTTTACGGACGAAGGCATTCTCCACATCATCCGGCACTACACGCACGAAGCCGGAGTTCGCAACCTGGAACGCGAAATTCAGAACATCGCGCGCAAGATGGCCCGCAAGGTGGTCACCGACGGAGCCACTTCAGGCGTGGAGATCGCTGCCGCCAACGTCAACGACTTCCTCGGGGTGCTGAAATTCCGCGAATTCTGGCTTGAGAAGCACAATGAAATCGGCCTGACCACCGGCCTGGCTTGGACGGAAGTCGGCGGTTCGGTGCTCGCCACCGAAGCCACTTTGATGGAAGGCAAGGGGCGCCTGACACTGACCGGTAAGCTCGGCGACGTGATGCAGGAATCGGCGCAAGCAGCAATGAGCTATGTCCGTTCGCGCTCCAATCTCCTCGGCCTGCCCAAGGATTTCTACCGCAACATCGATATCCACGTGCACGTTCCCGAAGGCGCCATCCCCAAGGACGGCCCTTCCGCCGGTATCACCATTTGCACTTCCATCGTCAGCGCGCTGACCCAGAATGCGGTGCGCTGCGACGTCACGATGACCGGCGAAATCACGCTGCGCGGGAAAGTCCTGCCCATCGGAGGGGTAAAGGAGAAACTCCTGGCCGCGCACCGAATGGGCTTGCGTACGGTAGTGCTTCCGAAGGATAATGAAAAGGACTTGGCGGAAATCCCGCAGGAGATCCTCTCCAGCCTCACGATACATTTTGCCGAGACCATGGATGAAGTGTTGCAGGTTGCGCTGGAGCGACCCACTGTGCCGCTTGAGCATACCGCGGTTGCGCCCGTTGCGGAACCTTTCGTGGCCGGCGCCGAGAAAGACAAGAGTTTGACCAACTAAGCAGTGCCGCCTGGGCCCGGCCCGCCCTGCGAGTTAACTCCGACCCCGCCGGAGTCGCACTCGTGGGAGTCTCCGGCTCGTCGTGGCCTGGCGCTGCCGCCAGTTGCACAAAAGTCTGGTTTACCTATCTCGGCTGGTTTTCGCGTCTTCGGTTCGTGTGAACGCAAAGCGCTCAACCGCCAGTGCGGTGCGCCACCTCAGGAACAATCCGGAATCTCAGGGTCAATTTTCTCAAACAAAGTTAAGGAACTATGCCAAAAGAAACAAGCATTGAAGGAAACAATCAGATGAGTATCAGCCTTGCCGAGCTCAAGGAAAAGAACATCACTGACCTCGCCAAGATCGCCAAGGAGTTGAATATTCCCGGCGCGAGCGGCATGCGCAAGCAGGAGTTGATCTTTCAAATTCTCCGCGCGCAGACCGAGAAGAACGGTTTGATCTTTTCCGAGGGGGTTCTCGAGTGCCTTCCCGACGGCTTTGGCTTTCTCCGCGCGCCGGAATACAACTACCTCCCCGGCCCCGACGACATCTACGTCTCGCCCTCGCAAATCCGCAAGTTCGACCTCCGCACGGGTGACACTGTCTCCGGGCAGGTTCGCCCGCCGAAAGATGGGGAGCGCTATTTCGCGCTGATCAAAGTCGAAGCCGTCAATTTCGAAGACCCCGAGATCGCGCGCAGCAAAATCTTCTTTGACAACCTGACGCCGCTCTACCCGCAGGGCCGGTTGAAGATGGAAACGGTCAAGGAGAATATGACCGGCCGGGTGCTCGATCTTCTCTGCCCCGTCGGCAAGGGCCAGCGCGGATTGATCAACGCGCCTCCGCGCACCGGCAAGACCATGATGCTGCAGTCCGTGGCCAATGCCGTCGCCATCAACCATCCGGACGTTGCGTTGATCGTCCTGCTCATCGACGAGCGCCCCGAAGAAGTCACCGACATGCAGCGCACGGTGAAGGGCGAAGTGATCAGCTCGACTTTCGATGAGCCGCCCCAGCGCCACATCCAAGTCGCGGAAATGGTTTTGGAAAAAGCCAAGCGCCTCGTGGAACACAAGCGCGACGTCGTGGTGCTGCTCGATTCCATTACACGCCTTGCTCGCGCCTACAACGCAGTCACGCCCCCATCCGGCAAGGTCTTGTCCGGCGGTATTGACGCCAATGCGTTGCAGCGCCCGCGCCGCTTTTTTGCCGCTGCGCGCAACGTGGAAGAGGGCGGCTCGCTCACGATCATCGCCACCGCTCTCATCGACACCGGTAGCCGCATGGACGACGTCATCTTCGAAGAGTTCAAGGGCACCGGCAACATGGAAATCTATCTCGACCGGCGCCTCGCCGATAAGCGCGTCTTCCCGGCCATCGACATTCAGCGCTCCGGCACCCGCAAGGACGAACTCCTTCTCCCGCCGGACGAACTCAGCCGCGTCTGGGTCTTGCGCAAGGTATTGAGTCCGCTCTCGACCGTCGAGGCGATGGAGCTTTTGCTCAGCCGCTTGACGAAGACCAAGGCGAACGCAGAATTCCTCAGCTCGATGTCCGCGCCGGCCTAAACAATTCACAATCGCAAACGAAAGTCAGGCGTCGCGAACTTCAGCCATTTCCGTCTCGCGTTCGCGCGCCAGCATGACGATCAGCCGCGCGGTCTCCTCAATTCCCATGGCGGTGTTGTCCACGAGCACGGCATCGGCGGCGCGCACGAGCGGCGAAACTTTGCGCTCGCGATCGCGCTTGTCGCGCTCTTTGACTTCCTCGAGAACGTCAGCAAGCGTCAAGTTGTCACCTTTTTCCCGGTGCTCTTTCCAGCGCCGCTCCGCGCGCACCTCCGGGGACGCGTCCAGAAAAATCTTGAGCTCAGCGAGGGGAAACACGACGGTGCCGATGTCGCGCCCTTCCATGACGATGCCGCCGCCCGCGCCGGCCCTCTGCTGCTCGGCCACTAGCACTTCGCGCACTTTCGCAACCGTCGCCAGCTGCGACGCGGCCCGCGCCACTTCGGCCGTGCGAATCTCCTTCGTCACGTCCTTTGCATCGAGGAATACGCAGTTCTTCGCGCCGGCCGCCTCGTGCTCTGGCGTCGGCGCGCGCAATTCAATGCGCGTCTCTCTCGCCAGCGCCGTAAGATGGGATTCATCGTCCAGTGGGACGCGATGGCCGAGCGCTTTCAGCGCCAGCGCGCGATACATCGCTCCACTGTCCAAATACAGATATCCAAGCATCGTAGCCACGCGCCGCGCCACGCTGCTCTTACCCGATCCGGCCGGGCCGTCAATGGCAATGGTGAGTTTCGGCATTCTTTCGGTAGAGGCGGTAACAGTTTTCAGTTTTCAGTTTCAATATCCACTGGAAGAACCACGCATTTCAGTTTGTGTCACGGTCAACCGCTCACGATCATGCTCTGCACTGTTGACTGTAAACTGTCGACTGTGAACATTTTCAAAATCCCATGATGTTGTAGCCGCAATCAACGTAAATCGTTTCGCCGGTGATCCCCGAGCCCGCTTCGGAAAGCAAAAACGCTGCCGTCGCACCGACCTCGGCGGCATCAACGTTGCGCTTGAGAGGGGCGCGCTCGGCTTGCACTTTGAGCATGTCGCCGAAGCCGGAGATGCCGCGGGAAGCTAAAGTCTTGATGGGACCGGCGGAGATGGCGTTGACGCGAATATTTCGGGGGCCGAGGTCGTTGGCGAGGTAGCGCACCGTGGCTTCCAGCGCGGCTTTCGCCACGCCCATTACGTTGTAGCGCGGGACAACTTTCTCGGCGCCGTAGTAAGTCAGCGTCACGATGCCGCCGCCGGAAGTCATCAGCGGGAGCGCACCGCGGGACACGGCGATCAGCGAATAAACGCTGATGTCGTGTGCGATCCGAAAGCCTTCGCGGGTGGTGTTGAAGAATTCACCCTTGAGATCGGCTTCCGGCGCGAAGCCAATGCTGTGCACGAGGCCGTGCAGCACGCCGTATTTTTCTTTTAGCTCAACGAAAAGGCGGGCGATCTGATCGTCTTGGGTGACGTCGCACATGAAGCCGGCGGCGCCGGGGAGTTCGGCGATGAGGTCTTTGGCTTCGAGAGCCAGCCGCTCGTTTTGGTACGTGATGGCCAGTCGCCAGCCCGCTTGCTGGAGCTTTTGCGCGATGGCCCAGGCGATGCTTCTCTTATTCGCCAGGCCGAAAATCACTGCCGTCTTCTGCGCTTCGCTCATTCAATTACTCTCCAAGATGCCGGTCTGTCGACCAAGCCCAGATTAATTCTGGCCGGTGCTGCAAAAGTCATATCCGATGAAACGCTTTCTCGATTTCTTTCAGCGAATACCGCAAAACCACGGGCCGGCCGTGCGGACAGCTCATCGGACAATCGGTTTTCGCCAGCGCATCTAAGAGCCACTCCATTTTCGACTGTTCGAGCGGCATGTTCACTTTGATCGCAGCATGACATGCGGTCGAGGCTGCGATTTTCGCCTGCAAGGTTTCGATGGAAATTGCGGCGTTCTCGCGTTCGATGCCGTCCAGAATTTCTCGGAGCAACTTTTCCGCGTCTGGCGCGGCTACGCCCGCAGGGACGGCCTGAATCGCCACGCTTTTTGGTCCCATTGGCTCGACTTCAAAACCATTCGCCGCGAGCTCTTCCGCGATTTTTTCGAAGGTAACGATTTGTCGCGGCGAAAGTTCGATCACCAGCGGCATGAGCATGCGCTGCGCCTCCACTTTTCCCGCGCGGCGCGCTTCCAGGTGTTGTTCGAACAGGACGCGCTCGTGCGCCACATGCTGATCCACGAGCCACAGCCCCTCGCCGTTCACGGCAACGATGAAGCTCGCGCTCACTTGTCCCAGCGGCTTCAGGTCATTGATTTGCTCCGGCCGTGGCAGGCTGGCGGGAGCGTCCGCGCTGGGTGCGGCGAGATTCGCTGCCCAGCTTCCGGTTGTAGAACCCTGCGGCGGCGCGGCAGCTTCGCCAAATGCAGTTCCGGAGCTGAACGGAATGCGTTGCTCCATCGGCCGCATCGGGGCAATCGTCAAGTCAAATCCGCCGTCCGAGCCGACGCCGGAACCGAGACCGATCTCTTCCAGCGGCGGAATTACCGCGCGCGGCACCGCCGATTCCGCGGGCGCGATTCCTCCGGGAAATGTTGCGTTTGTGCGCGCGGAAGTCTGCGGTGTCGCCGTTGCGGCACTGGCAAAACTCGCGATCGGCCGCGCACCCATGACTGCCTGGCGAATCGCGTCGCGCGCGAGATCGTGGACAAAATTCTGCCGCCGGAAGCGCACTTCGATTTTCGCGGGATGCACGTTGACGTCGACTTCGCCGTACGGCATTTCGAGAAAAAGCAGCGTCGCGGGAAAAACCGCGGGCGGGAGAATGTTGCGATAGGCTTCGTGAATCGCGTGCAGAATCAGGCGGTCGCGCACCAGGCGGCGGTTCACGAAAATATAAATTCCATTGCGGTTCAGCCGCTGCACTTCGGGCCGCGACGTAAAACCGGTGACGGTTAGCGATGATTTTTCTTCTTCGGGATCGAGTTCCGGCTCGGTGATAGCCGCGCGGAAAGGCGCGGAGACGGTTGGAATTTCAACCAGCTCTTCGAGAGCCTGTCTTCCAAAGAGCTGGTACACGCGGTCGGCCAATTTTTCCGTGGGGGGACAGTTGACGATCTCCTGCGTGGGTGTCGTGAGAATAAATTGTTTGCTGGGATTCGCGAGCGCGTAGTGCGTGACCAGCGATGCGATGTGGCCCAGTTCGGTTGTGTCGGATTTAAGAAATTTTCTGCGCGCGGGAACACAGTAGAAAATATCCGCGACGCTGACGGTCGTTCCCGCGGGCACTCCCGCAGGCTTTACGCCGACAAGTTTCCCGCCTGCGAATTCGACGCGTGTGCCTTCGGCTTCTGATGCATCGCGCGTTTCAAGCAGCAATCGCGACACGGCGGCAATCGTGGGCAAGGCTTCCCCGCGAAATCCGAGCGTGGCAATGGAGAGCAAATCGTCGGCGGTCCGCAGCTTGCTCGTGGCGTGGCGCTCGAACGCCAGCAGCGCGTCGTCATGCGTCATCCCGTGACCGTCATCGGTCACGCGGATCATGCGCTTTCCGCCGGCTTCGGTTTCGACGCGAATCGTGTTCGCGCCGGCATCCAGCGCGTTTTCGAGCAGCTCTTTCACCACCGACGCGGGCCGTTCGACAACTTCGCCCGCCGCGATTTTATTGGCGACGGATTCAGGCAATATGCGTATCCGGCTCATGCGGCCTTTGTTCTTCCACGGAAACTGAAACGATAGACGGAACAGACAACCTGATAGCCCCGAAATGCAAACCACGCTATCAAAGGAATGGCAAAAAAGATCGCCGCTAGCATCAGAACAGGAGTTGGGCCTAGATTCCAACCTACATAAGAAAACAGAGTGCAAGCAATGAGTGCAAGTAACATCCAGCCGTCCACGACCATCGGAAAGAGGAAGAGAATTCTATCCATAGAGGAAATCACCGGCCATTCCTTCGATCTATCCCGAAACTCTTGCTGGCATTTCGAGCAAGTTCTATGACCCTCCCCGAGAAAAACATCCCCGGGGCCGAGAATGAATTTGTATACCGACCGACAATTCGGACACCGATAAACTGTCGGGCACAGGATGCCGGTGAAAAAAGAACCCGAAACTAGGAAACTAGGACCTATACTTTCCTGTTCTTTGATGGCTAAAGGTAGGTCCACAGTGCCTCCGTAATGAAGCGGATTATTTCAAGCTGATGCCCAATTGATCGAGCTGATCTTTGTCGACGGGCGACGGCGAATCGGCCATCAAGTCTTGGGCGGCGGTGGTTTTGGCGAAGGCGATCACTTCGCGAATGGATTTTTCGCCGGCGAGGAGCATGACCACGCGGTCGATGCCGAGCGCGATGCCCCCGTGCGGCGGGGTGCCGTAGGTCAGCGCGTCGAGGAAAAAGCCGAAGCGGCGGCGCAACTGCTCTTCGCTCAAGCCGAGAGCTTTGAAGAGGCGCTCCTGAATGTCCTGGCGGTGGATTCGGATGCTGCCGGAGCCAAGCTCGTAGCCGTTCAGCACGAGATCGTAGCCCTTCGAGCGCACTTCCCAGGGCGCGGATTCGAGCTTTTCCAGATCTTCATCCACGATTCCGGTGAACGGATGCTGCGCGCTGACCCATTGCTTGTCGGCTTCGCTCCACTCGAAGAGCGGGAAGCCGGTGATCCAGAGAAATTTCCATTGCGATTTGTCAACGACGCCAAGCGCTTCGCCGAGTTGCAGGCGCAATTGTCCCGCGATCAGCGCGGCGGCTTCCGTGCCTTTGATTTGCTGTTTCGCGCTCACCGCAACGACCAAATCGCCGGTCTTCGCCCCGCAAGCCTCCGCCAACTTCTTCACATTTTCCGCGCCGATTAATTTCTCGAGGGTGGATAACGCGAAAAAATCGCCGAGACTCGTGGAGGTCGCGCCTTCGGCGGCGCACTTCACGAAATACGCCCCGCGCCCGCCGTTGGCTTTTGCTTTTTCCGTCAGATCGTCGAGCTGTTTGCGCGAATAGCCCGCCGCGCCGGGCGCCGCCAGCGCGAAGACGCTGCCTTCGATCTGCAGTTTTTGCTTCGCCTCTTCCGGAAAGCAATATGTAACTTCGTGCAACTCCATGCCGAAGCGCATGTCGGGCTTGTCGCTGCCGTATTTGCGGACCACATCTTTGTAGAGCATGTGCGGGAACGGGGCTTCGGCCTTGATGCCCGCGACGGCGCAGGCGCGCACCATCACCTTTTCGATGACGTTGAAAATATCTTCCTGGCGCGGAAAGGACATTTCCAGGTCGAGTTGCGTAAATTCCGGCTGGCGGTCGGCGCGCAAATCTTCATCGCGGAAGCACTTCACGATCTGGAAGTAGCGGTCCAGCCCGGCGATCATTAATATCTGCTTGAAAATTTGCGGCGATTGCGGCAGCGCGTAGAACTGCCCGTGATGGATGCGGCTGGGCGCGAGATAATCGCGCGCGCCTTCCGGCGTCGAGCGCGTGAGCATGGGCGTTTCGACTTCAATGAAGCCCATTTCGTCCATGACCTTGCGGATTTCCAGGATGATCCGGTGACGCAGCGCGAGGTTGCGATGCGGCTTCGGCCGGCGCAGGTCGAGATAGCGGAAGCGCAGACGCGTTTCTTCGGCGGCGTTGATTTCGTCTTCGATCGGAAAGGGCGGCGTCTTGGCGTTGTTGAGAATGTGCAGCTTGGCAGCGGCCAGCTCGATTTCGCCGCTCGCCAATTCCGGATTGGCCTTCTGGCGCTTAACGACCTTGCCTTCCACGGCCACGACGAATTCGCTGCGCGCCTGCTCGGCCTTGGCGTGCGCCGCGGGCTGCGTTTCCTTGTTGAACAGCGCCTGGACGATGCCGGTGCGGTCGCGCACGTCGAGAAAGAGCAAGTTGCCGAGGTCGCGGCGGCGATGCACCCAGCCCATGACGATGGCGTCGCGGCCTTCGTCCTTGGCGCGCAGTTCGCCGCAGTAGTGTGTGCGTTTCAGATTGCCCAGAAAATCCAGCAAGCTGTCCTTCCTCTCCAAATTCAAACCCCGTTGCTGTAGCTCGGGCCTTCAGGCCCGAGGTTTTTCTCGCAGCCGAGTCGTCACAGGGGCGCATGCGAAAAACCTCACCCCTAAAGGGGTGAGCTACAACTGCTTCTTCAAATGCTCCACCAAATCCGATTCTCTAAGCTTTTCCTGCTTTCCGTCGGCAAGCGTTTTCAGCGTCCATTCGCCGCTGCTCACTTCATTGTCGCCGAGAATCAACGCGAAGCGTGCGCCCAATTTGTCGGCCTGGCCGAGGGCTTTGCCGAATTTTTGCTCGACGGGAGGCAGTTCGACGCTGAAGCCCGCGTTGCGCAAATCTTTCGCGGCGCGAATCGCCGCCGCGTAGGCCTTTTCGCCCATCCAGGCGATGTACAGAAGTGGCGCGTGGCGAGTGGCGAGTGGCGAGTGACCAGTCTCCAGCAATGAGAGGATCAGGCGATCTTCGCCGATGGCGAAGCCGGTCGCATTGGTCCGAGGGCCGCCAAGCAGTTCCATCAAGCCGTCGTAGCGCCCGCCGCCACAGACGGCGTTTTGCGAGCCTAGGCCTGGCGCGGTGATTTCGAAGGTGGTGCGCATGTAGTAGTCAAGCCCGCGGACGAGACGCCAATTCTCGCGGTATTTCACACCTCGTAGCTCAAGTTCTTTTTTCACGCCTCGATAATTCTCCGCGCATTCCTCGCACAAGTGATCGGCGATATGCGGCATTGCCTCGATGAGCTTTTGCTCGCTTTCGAGTTTTGAGTCGAGCACACGCAGCGGATTCGTCTCGATGCGCCGCTGGGAGTCCGCGCCGAGCTTGTCCTTTACTTTGGAAAGCTCGGCCCGAAGCAACTCCACGTACTTCGGACGGCACTTTTTGTCTCCAATGCAGTTGATATCCAATTGAACGCCTTCCAAACCCAAACGGTCGAAGAAAGTCATGACCATTTCGATGACTTCCGCATCAATGGCCGGTGCGTCCGTTCCGCCGAGCACTTCCGCGTCAATCTGATAGAACTGGCGGTAGCGTCCTTTCTGCGGCCTCTCGCGGCGGAACATCGGGCCGATGCAGTACAACTTCACAGGCTGCGGTAATTGCTGCATGTTGTGCTCGATGTAGGCGCGGCAGACGCTCGCCGTTGCCTCGGGCCGCAGGCTCATTGGGTACCCCAACTGCATATGCCATAGGAATGCGGCGGCCGCGGCCGTGTAATCCGCTACAGCCTCAGGAGAGGTATTTAGGTCGCCCCATTGGACTCTTTCGAGCGCGACCGCTCGGTACTTTTCTAGTTTCTCGATTCCGTTGCGATTTGCTTCAGTATGCGGGATCTCACCGGACCTGTAGGCTTTTTTGACGCGCTCAAGAAATCCTTCAAACTTCTCAACGTAGTCGGCGAACGCGTCTCCGGTCGCGAATAAGACCTCTCGCGCGAACGCCTCACCGGAAGCCCTTTCAATATCTGGAACGGCTTTATCAACGAAGCTGTACATTTCTTTGGCTACGACATCCGTATCGCCACCAATTGAGCGGGCAAACAATTCTGTTTCCTCGAAGATAGGCAAACGGATTTCGCCGAAGCCAAACGTGGCGAAGACTTCGTGGGCGGTTTGCTCGACGCGGTTCCAGAGGGCGGTCTCAGGAGGCAGGATGTCGCGTGTGCCTTTGATGGCCTGGAACTTGCGCCGTTCTTCTTTTTTGACTGCGCCTTCGCTCACGCGGTAGGTTCCTCGCGGTAGATATTTTTATAGCCGACGTAGCGCTGGGCGTAGGCGTCGATCGAGGCTTTGTCGGTCTCCGTGAGCGCACGCTTCACTTTGCCCGGCGAGCCCATGACCAGGCTGCCCGCAGGAATTATGGTTCCCTCGGTCAGCAGCGTTCCTGCGGCCACGATGCAGCCCGCGCCAATCGTCACGCCGTTCAGGATGACCGCGCCCATGCCGATGAGGCAGCGCGATTCAATGGTACAGCCGTGCAGCGTGACGGAATGGCCGATGGTCACGTCATCGCCAAGGATCAGCGGCCACTCGTCGCGCATGACGTGGCAGATCGAACCGTCCTGAATGTTGGTGCGCGCGCCGATGCGAATGTAGTGCACGTCGCCGCGAACCACCGCGCAGGGCCAAACGCTGGAATCCTCGCCAATCACGACATCGCCAATGACGACAGCCGCGGGGTCGATATAAGCCGAAGCCGCGATTTGCGGGCGTTTGCCGCGATACGGCCGAATGTCCGGTTCTCTTTTCAGCGCCTCTCTGGGCATCGCTCTCAGCACAAGGTCAAAGTTGCATCGCGGCTATTTTGGTGCAGGGGCACGAACTATCGTGCCCCTACAGACAGCAGGCGGGACAGGCCCTGCTCCTATAGAAAAATCCGCGCACAACGAATCACGTCAAGATAACATCCGGCTCGCACAAGTTACAAGGAAGGCCGCATGGATAGAATTCCTTTCCATCCGTTGTCCGCAGCAGTAACATCACTCGATGAGCTTCGATCCCATAACATGGTCAACAGACCTCGCAGGAGATCACGAGTAGGAGCAAGACACCGAAGGGTAGTACACCCCCGGCATTCTGTATGAATGTCAAAACAAGGGACTTACAAAATTTGCAATTCGTAAGTTGTTGATTCTAAAGGATGCCGCTCGCCTGCTTGAGCGTGCGAACAACCCCCAGAAAAAGCAAAAGCGGCAGCAGGGCTGCCGCACTCCAAAGTATTACCTGTTGATTAGTATATTCGGAAAATAGAAATCGTCAAGGGAAATTCCGCGCGACTCTGGACGGCGCGGAACAACTGCGCCATTATCGCTTCGTGGAAACTCGCTGCGCACAATGTGGTGCTGCCATGACTTGCCAGCCGGAAGGCGGCTGCTGGTGCGCGGAATTGCCGCATGTCCAAATACCGGCCGGCGCGAAGGCATGTCTGTGCTCGAACTGTCTGCGTGCCAAGATTGAAGCTTCACGAAACCCCGACAAGCAAAAAGAAGCTTGAAACTTCAGTCGATCTGAACGGAGGGGCCGCCGATGGTGCCGGCAACTTCGGCCAGGCGGTTGGCCACGGCGCGCGCGACGCTGTAGAGGCTCTTCGCGCCGGCGGCGTTTTCGCCGAGCGCGGCCACGGGCTTGCCGGTATCGCCACCCACGCGGATGCGCGGATCGATTTCAATTTCGCCGAGCACGGGCACGCCATAGGCAAGCGCGGTTTTCGCGCCTTCACCGTGGCCGAAAATGTCCACTGCCTTGCCGCAATGCGGGCACGCGAACGTGCTCATGTTTTCGACCACGCCGAGGACTTCCACGTTCACCTGACGAAACATTTCGATGGCTTTGCGCACATCGGCGAGCGCGACGGTGGAAGGCGTGGTGACGACGACCGCGCCGGTGACCGCGACGGTTTGGATCAGGGTCAACTGCACGTCGCCGGTGCCCGGCGGAAGATCAATGATCAGATAATCCAGTTCGCCCCATTCCACGCTGCGCAGGAATTGCGTGATCACGCTGTGGAGCATCGGCCCGCGCCAGATCATGGGTTTATCGCCGGGATTCAGCAGGCCCATGGAGATCATCTTCAAACCCTGAGCCTGGACGGGAATGATGTGCTTATCGTGCGTGGCCTGCGGTTCCTGCGAGGTGCCGAGCATGATCGGGACGTTGGGGCCATACACGTCGGCGTCGAGCAAACCGACTTTATGGCCGAGCTTCACGAGCGCCAGCGCCAGATTTACCGCGATCGTCGTCTTGCCGACCCCGCCTTTGCCGCTGGCGACGGCGACGAGGTTTTTCACGCCGGGAATCGGCTGGCGTTCGGGCATTTGTTGTGGTGCTGGAGGCATTTGATTCTCTTTCTCACGCTAAGCGAAGAGAGATTCCTCGCTCCGTAAAGTCACCGGAGCGCAAAAAACGCGCTTCGCTCGAAATGACGAACATAACATTCGGAGAACAGCAAACCACGCCTAAGCGCCGTGGCACTTCTTGTACTTCTTTCCCGAGCCGCAAGGGCAAGGCTCGTTGCGACCGACTTTTGCGCCCGCGCGCACGGGCCTCGGGGCCTCAGCCTGCGCCGGACCTGTCTGGTACTGCATCTCACGCTGCTGTCGCTGCTGCTTGCGCTCCATTTCACGCGCAAATCCAGGAAGATGCGGTGGCTCGCTGGCGCGCGCGGCGGCGCTGGCCACGGCGGCAGCGGCGCTCGGCAGCGGCTGACGCGACGGCTCCGGCCGCGGCTCTCGCGGTTGCGGCGGCTGCTCGCCCTGCTGAATCTGAATGTGGAAAAGGTAGCGCACCGTTTCGTTGTCGATGCGCGCCATCATGTCCTCGAAGAGCACGAACGCTTCCTTCTTGAACTCGACCAGCGGGTCTTTCTGCGCGTAGCCGCGGAGGCCAATGCCCTCTTTCAAGTGGTCCAGCGAGAGCAGGTGGTCTTTCCACTGCGAATCAACCACGTCGAGAATAATGCGGCGCTCCAGCCAGCGCATCAGGTCCGCGCCGAACTGCTTTTCTTTTTCCTCGTAACGCCTGGTGACGGCAGCAACCGCGGCGCCGGCAAGCTCGTCGTGGGCAAGCGCCGCGGGATCGGCACCGGCGGCCTTCATGTCAACGCCGAACTGCGCGTTGGACTCGGCGAGGAACTGCGTGGCGTTCCACTGATCGGGATGCTGCTCGCGCGGGCAGAAAGTTTCGACCAGCTCGCGCGCAACGTCTTCCGCGATGCCCAGAACGTAATCGCGCTGGTCCTTGCCTTCGAGCGCGGAGCGGCGGATGGCGTAAATCGTCTCGCGCTGCTTGTTCATTACGTCGTCGTATTCGAGAAGATGTTTGCGGGCGTCGAAGTTCTGAGCTTCGACGGTTTTCTGCGCGTTCTCAATGCGGCGCGAGATGAGCTTCGATTCGATGGGCACGCCTTCGGTCATGCCCAGGCGGTACATCAGCGCCTTGACGCGCTCGCCGCCGAAGATGCGCATCAAATCGTCTTCGAGCGAGAGAAAAAATCTGGAGGAGCCGGGATCGCCCTGGCGGCCGGCGCGTCCGCGCAACTGATTATCAATGCGCCGGGCCTCGTGGCGTTCCGTGCCGAGGATGTGCAGGCCGCCGAGCGCGACCACTTCGTCGTGCTCCGCTTTGCATTGCCCGGCAAACTGGTCGTAGACGGGCTTCCACTGATCGGCCGGGACCTGAAAGATTTTCCCTTCGTTCTGGAAAAGCACCATCGGCGCGGCGGGCTGCGAGCCGTTTCCGCCCACGGGATCCGCGCCGATGACCGCGGGCGCCGCCGCGTAGGGTATGGCGAGCTTGTTTTTCAGAAAATGATCGCGCGTCATCTGCTCGGGATTGCCGCCGAGGAGAATGTCCGTGCCGCGGCCCGCCATGTTGGTCGCGACGGTCACGGCGCCCTTGCGGCCGGCCTGCGCCACGATGCGCGATTCGCGCTCGTGCTGCTTGGCGTTCAGCACCTGGTGGGGGGTGCCGGCCTTCTTCAGCAATTCCGCGATGGTTTCCGATTTTTCGATGGAGATCGTGCCGACCAGAACCGGCTGCCCACGCTCGTAATAGTGGCGGATGCCGTTCGCCAGCGAATTGTCTTCTTGCAGGATGCCGTTGACGACGGCATAAAATTTTTCCTTTTCCGTGCGGTAGACCACGTCCGGATATTCCCTGCGAATCAGCTCGCGGTTCGTTGGAATGACCGTGACGTCGAGGTTGTAAATTTTTCCAAATTCCGCCGCCTCGGTTTCCGCGGTACCGGTCATGCCGGAGAGCTTTTTGTACATGCGGAAGTAGTTCTGAAAAGTGATGGTTGCCAGCGTCTGATTCTCTCGCTCGATCTTCACGCCTTCCTTGGCTTCCACCGCCTGGTGTAAACCGTCGGACCAGCGGCGGCCGGGCATCTGGCGGCCGGTGAATTCGTCGACGATGATGACCTCGCCGTCTTTCACCACGTAATCCACGTCCCTCTTGTACAGAGTGTGCGCGCGGAGAGCCTGGTTTACGTGGTGCAGGAATTCGATATTGGTAGCGTCGGACAAATTCGCCAGTCCAAGCAAACGCTCGCATTTGGCGAATCCTTCTTCCGTGAGCGTCGCGGTACGGTGTTTCTCGTCCACCGTGTAGTCAAGGTCCTGAATCAGTTTCGGAATGATTTTGTCGATCTTGAAGTACTTGTCCGTGGACTCTTCCGACGGCCCGGAAATAATCAGCGGGGTGCGCGCTTCGTCGATGAGGATGGAATCGACTTCGTCGACGATGGCGAAGTGATGCCCGCGCTGAACGCAATTCGCCAGCTCGTACTTCATGTTGTCGCGCAGATAGTCGAAGCCGAATTCGTTGTTGGTGCCATAAGTGATGTCCGCGCCGTAGGCCGCGCGCCGCTGATCGTCATCGAGATCGTGAACGATCACGCCGACGCTCAGTCCCAGCGCGCGGTAGAGCGGGCTCATCCATTCGGCGTCGCGGCGGGCAAGATAATCGTTCACGGTGACGATATGCACGCCGCAGCCGGCCAGCGCGTTCAGCGCCGCGGGAAGCGTGGCGACGAGCGTTTTGCCTTCGCCGGTCTTCATCTCGGCGATTTTGCCTTCGTGCAGAACGATGCCGCCGATGAGCTGAACGTCAAAATGCCGCATGTTCAGGAAGCGGCGGCCCGCCTCTCGCACTAATGCGAATGCCGGCACCATCGCGGCTTCCATGGCCCTTTGCAACTGTTCTTTGTACGCGGATTCCGCGGGATCGGCGTCTTTTAACTGCTCCTGAACCTTGGCACGGAGCTCCGCAAAACGGGTCTTGAGGTCCTCGTCGCTCAGTGACTGGACTTCGGCCTCGCGCGCGTTGATGGCGGCGATGACGGGCTGCAGTTTCTTGATGTCGCGCTCGTGCTTGGTGCCGATGAACCGCGCGACGACGCGGTCGAGTATTTGCGCTACTTCCATTTAGGGTTTCGCCGGTTCCTGACAGTACTTTGCGTGCTGGCCTGCACCGGCTGTCGCAACGGCGCCGGTGCAAACATCTTATTCTATCCGGTTGGATGCGCCTGCGCCAAGAAACACAACAGGCGGGCCGAATCGAAATGGAAAACTTAGATCAGGCCGCGGGAATGGGACATCACTTGGAGCCGACGACAGCGGCGGGCACGGCCGCGACATCGGCGTCGGCCGAGACGGCGGCATGAGGGAGATTGCCGGCAAGAAGGCGGCGGAACTTGCTCCGCTCGTCAAGATTCATATCCACGATTTCGAAAGCCATGTCCTGGGCGCGGTAGTCGCGCATGATTGCGGTGGCTTGCAGGTTGCGCATGCCGATCTGCAGCTTCAATTGCACCTGCGTCCCGGGCGCCAGGTGCCGGCTGATGGTCGCAACGCCACCCGTCAAGCTGGCCGTCTTGATGTCCAGAAGGCAGTTCTCTTTTAGATTAATGCTTACAGCCCTCACCGGCTTCTGCAAGCGGACTCGCATGTGCCGCCGCTGCCGCACAAATCTCGACGTAACTGGAATTTCGAGCGGGGCAAGAGCGAGGTCTTCGTCCTCAATTCCAGATTTAGGCAGACAGTCGTGAACCCAATTGGGGTCGAGCCGTTCAAGCGCCTGCAGTGCCGCGATGCGCAGCTCCTGGGGATGGAGCCAGCCGAACACTTTCTTCGACTCGACGATGCGCTTCAGAGTGCTGACCGATTCCGGAGCATGAATCCGGCCCAGCGCCTCGATGGCTTTGACGCGCAGGTAGGGGCCGCCACCAGCCGGTAAGTCGCCGTCAGCGATGGTCAGCAGCTTGCCGAGTGCCTCGCGATCGGCAGCAACCCCAATCTCATCAATCACCAGCGGCATGATCAGCGGATCCGTGTGATCGAGGATCTCCAGCAAGATGTGGCACCTTCTCGCAGCCCCACTGGCAGAAATCTGCCGCACCATGCGGTCCTGCGCTGCGCGCGGAAAATCCTTCATTCGACCCGGCAGAAATACCATGACCGCTTCCGGATCCAGCCTGCTGAGCAGCCCAGCCATTTCCCCGGCTTCGACGATTGGCCCGCCGCGGACAGTGGTTCGAAGATACTGAACGGCTCCTTCGCCCAAGTCGGCGGCCAGATTGGCCACATGCTCCGAATCGTCGCGCAGACTGCAGCGATTGAAACGCGTCGCGAGATGCTCCATGGTGGTTTGCGGCAGCAGTTTCAGAACATTGGTCAGCCCTGTGGCTACTTGCCTCGCCTTCAGCGCTTCCTCGACAAATTCCGGCACGCGTTCTTCAATCCCCATCTTCCCGCGCAGGCTGTTCGCGATTTCCGGCCGCTGCGACTCGACGCCGCCGATTAGATCGAGCGCTTGCTCCATCGCCGGGAAACAGCGGCTGGTGGCCGCCGCCTGGCTCAGCCGTACAAACGCCGCGCTCACCAATCCCTGCGCGTCCGCATCCTGCTCGAGGCTGAGGCGCACGCCGAGATGCCGCAACGCTTCGCTGAGCAGCTTGGGATCCGCTTCGGCATAAAGCTCGGCCAGTTCCGCGAGGCCCGCGGCGGTCTTTTTCCGCGCCTCCACATCGTCGCTCTCGGCGCAGGCCGCGTAGTTGCGTAGCACACGGACGGCTTCAGCGATGTTGCGCTGGTGGATCAGTTGGCCGACGTAAGACTGCACGTTCCGCGGCGGGATGCACCACGCTTCATCCGAAAGCAGAACCGCGCGCTTGGCGCTCTCCGGCACCGCGGCCCAGAATTGCCGGTCGAGAATCTCGCGGTGCGATTGCACGAGGATTCCGGCTTCGCTCATCTTGTCTTCGTGAGCGCCGAGAATCTTTCGCAGACTCTCAATCTCCTGGTTCATGCGGTCCAGCATCTGCCGCACCGCGTTGACCTTGACCTCGCCTCTTTCGAAACGCTCCAGGGCAAAGCGGATGGCCAGGAATTCCGCCAGTTGCACCAGCAGGGATTCGTCGGGCCTTACATTCGGCGCCTGCGCCGCAAGGGTCGCAAGCGCCTGCTTCAACAGGTCCTGAGCCGGGCCCGGTAACTGCGCCATTTCTTCCTTGAACCCGCCCGCTCCGGCGCCGCTACCCTCCCCCGCCCCGATGCGGCCAAATCTCGTCAGCGCGCCCAAAATTCCAAAAATCTCATCCTCGGTGGGTTGCGCGAACCTTGCGCCACCGCTGCCGGTACTACCAACGCCTCCGATTCCGGCGCCGGCTATAGGCCCGCCGAAACCGCCAGGCGCGCCGGTTCCGCTCCCGGTCCCACCCGCTCCGGCACCCTCGCCCGAAGCGGCAACGGAACCAGACCCGCTGCTCTCCGTGGCGGCGAGGACGGTCGCTGTGTCATCCGTTGCGCCGTTTCCTGTGCTTCCGCTGCCCGGTCCCGAGCCAATCACTCCGCCACCCTTCAAACCCTGCGCCGCCGCCAGAAGTTCGAGCAACTTATGCGGATCGTTCAGCCAATTCTTGAGCTCATCGCCCTCGCCGCCCAGAGAGGCCGCGGCAAGCTGTGCAGCCGCGCTCGCACCTTTGAGCCGCGCGTCCGTGGCCACGAAGCAAATCTCATTGATGCGGATGCCCTGCGCTCCCGTGAGAGCGGATTTTAATTGCTGTGCAAGCTCGGAGGGTTTGGATTTGCCGGTGGGAAACGCGCGCGCGAATCGCCCGATCTCTTCTTCGGTGACGGACGCGAAAAACTGTACGCTGGCCAGGCCTGCCGCCGAGAGCAACTGTGCAAATTGCTTCTCCGCGGGGGAACCTTCCAGAGGCACGCCGTCCAGCAAAAGCTGCGAGCCCGTGGCGCCCAGCAATAATCCGGCGTCCGTGCCGGGAGGCATGGCCGTGTGCAGCTCCTGCCATGCAGTTTGCAGCTGTTCGATGGTGCGAGCGTGTTCGTAGCCATACAGGCGGGCAAACTTCAGCAGGATGTTCAGGCTTCTTACGAAGGCGCGTCCGGCCGTGGTTCTTGGGTCAGGTTTCATCAAGGGCGGAGTGCATCCCGAATAAAACTCTCTCTCTAGTACGGTAGGGCCAGCCGCCGTCCGCCGCAATGGTACACACGGCCCATGTGTCCCGGCTGTCAAGCCACCATTGGGACGGGCCGCTCCCCTGACCGAACGGACGGGTGACCGCTGGAAGAGGACAAGCGGGAATGGGATGTGGCTCGCCGTGATGAAGATTCAGTCGTCAGCTCTAGCTTCTTGTGATTGCCACGCGCCCGCGGCGCCGGGTCCGATTGGTGACTTGCGCGACCATGGGCAGGCCTCCGAGCTCCAACAATAATTTTCGCAGACGGTATCGTTCTTCCAGCTCCATATCCACGAATTCAAACGCCATCGCCTGGGGGCGCGCCCCGCGCACGATTGCTTGCGCCTTGATGTGCCGCACACCGTAAGAAAACTTCAGAGTGAGCAGCGACCCCGGAGCCAGGTGGCGCTCCCCGGAGCCGATTCCCCCGCCCAGATTCATTTCCATTACGGAGAGTCTGAAGTTTCCCCGCAAATTCGTTGTCACGGCGATGAGGTTCCGCGAAAGTTTCAGGCGCGCGTAGCGCCGCTGCCGGATCACCGAAGCATTCGGCTCCGGATCCGTGGGCTCGAGCGTCAATTCTTTGCGGTCGATTCCGCTGGCCGCCATCTTTTCCATCGCCACGGCCGGATCGACACGCACCAGCGCCTGTGCCGCCGCGATTCTCAATTCATTTGGGTATACCCAGCGCCAGACTTGCCGGGCGTCAAGAATATGCTGGAGCAGCGCGCTGGAAGCCGAAGCGCGCAACCGCCCCAGGGCCTCCACCGCCTTCACTCGCGTGAAGCTCGGCGTCTCGTCGTTTTGCACCAGCTCGATCAGTTTGAGAATGCAACCATGCTGTCCGCTCATGCCCATTTCGTCGATGGCCAGGGGCCGGATCAGCACATCGAGCGAATCGTACAGCGCAACGAGCAACTTCCCGCGCTGTTCTGCCGATGCCGCGGACAGTTGCCGGATCGCGCGATCATGAGCCGAACGTGGCCACTGCGATAGCCGCGCCGGCAGAATCTTCTCCACGTTTTCCGGGGAAAGCTGGCTCAACAAGCCAATGGCCTCGACCGCTTCGCCCGCCGGAGCCGTCTGCAATGTCTCGACCAGCCGCTGAATGGCATCCTCTCCCAGGTTCCGGACAATCGAGCTGAGCAGGTCGCAATCCTCGCGGAATCCGCAATGTCCGAAGCGGTTGGTCACGTAGTGAATCGTGGCCTTGGGCATCAGGCTAAGGATGTCCATCATGCCGTCCGCGATGTGCCCGCTGCGCATCGCTTCTTCGATGAATTCCGGCAACCGCTCTTCGGCGCCGATGCGCGGCCGCAGGCTCTGCGTCGAGCCGGGCCGCTGCGTTTCCACGTTCTCCAGTGACGCCAGCGCTTGCTGCATCGCCGGATAGCAGCGCTTGGACGCCGCTTCCTGGCTCAAGCGCACAAACGCGGCGCTCACCAGCGTCTGCAATTCTGGTTCACGCTCGATCGCGAGCTGGTTGCCCAGCCGCCGGATCGCGTCCATCAACGCGCTGCCGTCTCCGCTGCCATACAATTCACCCAGATCCGATAGCCCGATCGCCGTGGTTCGCCGCGCTTCCGGCGCTTCCAATCCCACGCACGAAGCATATTTCATCAGAATTTCGTTGACGGTCTTGAGTTCCCCGCGCCGCAACATTTCTTCCAGGAAAGCGCGCACGTTGCGCGGCGGAACGCACCAGGCCTCGTCTGACGTCAGCACCTCTTTCTTGTTCTCTTCGGGCACCTGTTCCCAAAACTCTTGATCCAGCAGCTCTGTGTACGACTGCACCGAGAGCCCGGCCTGCGCCATCATCTCTTCCTGTGTCGAGAGGATCTTGCGCAGCGCTTCGATCTCCGTATTCATCCGATCGAGCATTTGCTTGACCGCGTTCACCCGCAATTCGCCGCGTTCGTAGCTGTCCAGCGCGAAGCGGATGGCCACGTGTTCCGCCAGCTTGAGCAGCATCGGCTTGTCGGGTTTGGCATCGGGCGCTTGCGCCGCCAGTCCCGCCAGAGCCTGATGCAGCGTGTATTGCGCCCGTACCGGCAAGGTGCTCAACCGCGATTGGAACGTCGGTACATCCATGCGCGTTTCCGCATCCTTCCGGGACTTCCCCAACTGCGCGAACAAGCCCAGCATGGAGCGAACTTCTTCTTCCTCGACCCGGAATCCGCCGGCCTCTCCGCCGTGCCCAGCGATGCCGGGAACTCCACCGACGGTGGCGCCTCGAAGCAAGGCCGAAGCGGTCAGCCATTTCCCGGGCGCGGCACCCTCCGGCCCGCCAGCCCCCCCTCCACTGCCACTTCCCCCAACTCCGCCTCCTCCCGCACCCCCGCCAAATCCCCCGGCCCCGCCTCCACCGCCAACACCTCCACCTACGCCGCCACTCCCACCTGCGCCGCCTCCACCGCCGGTCCCAGACCCGCCACCGGCTCCTGTCCCACCGCCAAAGCCCCCGCTACCACCAGTTCCAGACTCGCTACCCGACCCGGCCCCACCACCAACGCCTCCGCCTCCACCAGTTCCAGACCCCCCACCGGCTCCTGTCCCGCCGCCAAAGCCTCCGCCTCCACCGCCGGTTCCAGCCCCGCTACCCGATCCAGTCCCACCACCAACGCTTCCGCCGCCTCCACCGCTGCCGGTGCCGCCCGTCCCGCCACCGCCGGACGTACCACCAGATTCCCATAGGCTGGGACCGCCGACCCCGCCCGAACCAGATCCTCCAGCCCCACCAGTCCCAGTCCCGCCACCGGTACCGCCAGCGCCACCCATGCCCCCACCGCCGCCGATGCCGAAGCCCGGACCTGCGCCGCCGGGACCGTGGCCCGGTCCACCCATCCCGCCGCCACCACTGCCGCCGCGAGCACTCTCCGCAGCGAGAATCATCTGCAGCATCTTGTTCGGGTCTTCGAAGAAGTCTCGGAATTTGTCGCCCTGCGCCCCGAGCATTTTTGCCGTCAATTGCGCGGCAACCTTGATGCCTGCCACCGACGAATCTTCCGCCACGTAGCGGATCTCATTAACCTTGATGCTAGTCTCTCCCGCCAGCGCACTTTTCAATTGTTCGGCGAGCGCCGAAGCTTTCGCGTTTCCGCTCGGGAACGCGCGCACAAATCGCGCAAATTGCGGCTGTGTGAGTGTCGGTCCAAAGTGAATGCTGGCGATCCCCGACGAAGTCAAAAGCTGCGCGAAGCTTCTTTCTCCCGCAGACGAACCCAGCGGCACGCCATCCAGCAGGATCTGCGTTCCCGAAGCGCCCAGCAGCACACCGCTGCCGCCGCTGTCATCCAGTGCCCCGCGCAGTTCTTTCCACGCGGTTTCGAACTGCTGGGTCGTCTTCGCGTGGCCGAACTCGTACAGCCGCGCGAACTTCAGAAGAATGTTCAGGCTGCGGACAAACGCCCGCGCCCCGCCTCGCGTTTCCGGACTCATAGCTCTCGGCGCAGGATCCTGCCCCTCCTCACGCTTCCCTTTGCAGCGGCTTCACCGCTGTCTGCAGCAGCTCTCCCGGTTTCTCAAATTGCATCGCCACTGCTTCCAGCAGATTCCCTACTGTCTACACTAGTTTCCCCTTCGTTTCGACACAAGCCTCCCCGCGCTTGTTGTACTCATCTCAATAACAGTTTCCCTTGTCAATTTGGAAACATTGTTGCCGCCGTAGCCAGCTTCGTCCTCCCCATCCATGCTCGACCGCCCGAAATGCTAGGAAGGATTGCTATCCTGCCGGCCATGAGCTTCGCGGGATCACCAATCATTCTTTCAACTGTCAATCGGTGGTACAAAGATTTTCGCGACCGACCTGTCCCGGCCTTGTCGGGAAGATCCCGGCTCGGTCGGGACTGTCGACTTTCTCCGTTTTGAGTATAGAATCGGAGCCAAGCCCAATGCCCGGCCAGCCCTCATCGGACCGCTTCAAGACGGAGATGCCGCAGATTCCCGGCGTTTCCGCTACCGGCCAACGTCATTTTGCAGGGATCAATCTCGCAGCTCGCCTCGTCATCGGACTTCTCGCGGTGCTGCTGGTTGTCTTCCTGGGCGCCCGCTGGGCTCTGCGTCCAAAACATTTGGATCGGTCCACCGATCAACAGCCGCAGATCGAAGTTCCCTCGCCCGCCCCCGATCCGAGCACACTGCTTCCCCATGCCACCGATGCGGAACCCGGGATTGCCGGAATCCCGGAGATGGCCAAGCCGTGGTCCTCAAAAGAATTTTATATTCGCAACCGCTTGAGCGGCGAAAATGTACCCGCGTTGCTCGTGCGCCTGCCTACCGGCTCCGCGTCCCAAGCGAGCGGCTACTGGGCGTTTGCCCTGAAAGCGCCCTTTGGAAATTGCCAGCTCGAATACCTCACCGATTTGGGCAAGCTGAAGAGCGACTACGACTTTCGCGCCGCCAAATATCCCATGGTCGGGAATCCTTGCAGCCGCACGGTTTTCGACCCGCTCCGAATGAGCAATCTTCCGGGGAAGGTTTGGGCGCGTGGCGCCATCGTGCAGGGATCGGATCTGCGCCCGCCTCTGGGTATCGAAATCAAGGTTCAGGGTAAAAAGATTCTTGCGGTGCGAACAGAATAGTTTTCGTTTTTTCGGGCGACAGTTGATGCTCAAAAAAAAATGCCTGATCCACGCGCCTTCCATCGCTAAGTTCCTTGAAACATCGCATTGCATTCCGCGCATGCTTCCCGCACAATCCAGAGAGGCAGCGCTTGGCGGGTCTGCCGCATCCATAATGGATGTAAGAGGATTGCCCTGCCCTGCAAACGGCAGACACACCACTTCGGGTTGCCCTCAGCCTTCCCGACACTCTTTGCTGCCAACGCGGAGGAAGAAATGCGGAAGAAGAGAATCAGTGTTCTGGCCTTGCTGTTGGCGCTGACGTTCAGCGTCTCATGCTCGCGCCTAGGCGCGCCCAGCGATGACGCGATCACCACGGATATCAAGGCAAAAATGTTTTCCGAGCCGGCGCTCAAAAACGCTGCCGTCGATGTATCGAGTAAAGGCGGCGTCATAACCCTCACAGGCCAAGTGCCCGACGATGCCGCGCGGCTGGCGGCGTACAAAATTGCGACGGAAGCCAAGGGCGTCACCAAGGTCAACGATCAGATGAGCGTGGTGACTGCACAAGCGGCAGCGCCCGAATTAGCGGTGCCCGCGGCAACACCCGCGCCCGAGCCGGCTGCACGTCCGGCAAAGCCGAGGCGGGCATCATCGCCGACAAGAAGTCGCGAAGCCGCGTCTGCGGCTGAGCCTGCACCGGCCGCGGCGGCGGCACCGGCTGCGCCACCGCCGCCACAACCAGTCACTGTGACGGTTCCGGCGAATACGGTTGTCACCATTCGAACGGTCGACAGCATCGATTCGAAAACGAATCACGCGGGAGAAGTTTTCAAGGCTTCGCTGGATGCGCCAATCGTGGTGGACAACAAGGTCATCGTGCCCAGCGGTGCGGATGCATACGTCAAGCTCGCGAGCGCCAGCTCTGCGGGTCACATCACGGGACGCAGCGAACTGGGCTTGGAATTGACGAGCATCGTTTTTCAGGGCAAGACGTACAACGTCGTTTCCAGTGACGTGAAGCAATCCGGTGCGTCCCGCGGCAAGCGCAGCGCGGAAACCATCGGCGGCGGCGCGGCTCTAGGTGCGCTCATCGGCGCAGTAGCCGGTGGCGGCAAAGGCGCGGCGATCGGCGCGGCGGTGGGCGGTGGAGCGGGAACAGGCGTACAGGTCTTGACCAAGGGCCAACAGGTGAAGATCCCTTCGGAAACGCGGCTCGATTTCACGCTGCAGCAGCCGTTGGACATCACCTATTTCCCGGGAAAAAGGTCGCGGCAGCGTTCGAACGCGGAGCAGCCTCCGTCGGATCAGCCTCCGTCGAATCCGCAATGAACTAGCGGGACCAATCCTCCAATTTTCAATTCCAGGGGCAGAGGCCTCTGCCCCTTTTCTTTTCCGAAGAATGCATGTTGCGGCTTGACAGGCCGCGCTTTGTCC
>Ga0209180_10000038_pt1 | contig 71484 bp, 70 predicted proteins | sample CZO8metaG_3_FD_188355 | JGI IMG/M metagenome (GOLD analysis project Ga0209180, IMG submission 188355) | Vadose zone soil microbial communities from the Eel River Critical Zone Observatory, Northern California, USA - CZOApr15con2H2.8 metaG... | ecosystem: Environmental > Terrestrial > Soil >...
TGCGGCGCGACAGGTCCATGGTCATTGCCCGATCCCCACCACCGAGGGTGAAAGGCAGGCGAGCACGAAGGTGGACTTGAGCGCGTCCGAGGCGGAGAGGCCGGCCCCCTTGGCCGACTGGAGGTGCCCTGCGAGGATCGAGATGGGGGTCGCGTCGCGCGCCCGCTCGATGCCCATCAGCGAGTGTACGAAATCGGCGATGGCCGCATCCGGGCTGCCCGAAGTCCAGCGCGTGCCGGCGCCGGCGTCGATCAGCTGCGCCGCGAGCGCCGCGCAGACGTTCTCAATGCCGGTGCGGAAGAAGAGGTTGGGATCGTTGGCGAGGACGGCCTGCTCGGCGCCGCGGCTGTACTGGTCGGAGGGCAGGACGGTCGCGATGAGCTGCACCGGCTGCAGCGTGCGCCGCACCACCGTGTCCACGCTGAGGCCGCAGGCGTCGGCGATGCCGAGCCGGTTGGAGAGCGCCGAGCAGAGGTGGTCGCGCCGGGAGACCGGGAAGACCTCGCCCGACTGCGCCGCCGTGTCGGTGCGCGTTGCGTAGGTCACCAGGGGCGAGGAGAACAGCTCGACCGTCAACCTCGTCCAGTCGAAGTTGCTGCTCGCGAACGCGGCGGCGACGCGCGCGAACTCCGGGTCGCTCTCCAGGCAGGGCGACGAATTGGCCCAGGTGCACAGCTTCTGCGTCCACGCCGCGGCGAAGTCGGGGTGTGCGGCGAGCTGGCTCGCCAGGTCGAAGAGAGTGCCGCCCTGCGAGGTGACGCCGCGGAACCCGAACGAGCTGGGGAGGGAGATCACCGCCGGGTTGACCTGCGGATGGAAGAAGAAGCTGTACTGCTGCCGGAAGAACTGCCGCATCGGATCGAGTGACTGGTGGCAGGCGAAGCAGGCGGATCCCACGGGCGCATGCGCCTGGTCGACGGCGGCGATGTTGGGCGGGAGCGACGCATTCTCGGGAAGCATGGCGTGCCCCAGCGCGACGATGAGCGTCTGGTTCGCGGTGACGCGCGCCTGGTTCGACTTGTTGGTGTTCCACTCGGCGAGGAAGCTGGGTGTGGTGAAGAAGCCGACGCGCGGCGTGATCAGCACCAGCTCGCTCCCTGTCCGGAACGAGAGGAGGTCGAAGAAGCGCGTGGTGCTCTCGCCGGATGCGGGCTGCCGGATGGAGACCATCTGCCATTGCTGCGAGTCGGCGACGGTGAGCGGCGCGGTCCCTGACGGGAAAGCCGGCGGCTGGCAGCGATGGGTCGTCCCGGTGCTCGTCGTCACGTTGAACGCCGCGGGCGCCCCGTGGAGCATGAGGAACATCGCCTGCGTGATCGAGGGTTGCCCGGTGCCGCCGCTGTAGACGACCGGGTCCTGCGGGCAGAGCGAGTCGTATGGATTGGCGAGCTGCGGCGCGTACCAGACCATGTAGTTCGCGCTCGAGGGGTTCAGCGTCTGGTCGAGGGGGATGGGCCCTGTCTTCGCCGTGAGCGTGAAGTGGAAGTTGGGGTTCGCCTTCTGGAACAGGTCGACGGTTCCTCCGCCGTCGCTCACCTGCATCGCGTCCATGAAGGCGAGCGTCAGGGCCAGGCGCGGCGTGAGCATGAAGCGCCGCGTGGTCACCGTGGCGGTAAAGGGCTGGCCCTCCTTGACCAGCTCGACCGCGGTGCGCGCGAAGCTCTCGCGCATGTTGGCGAGCAGCCGCGCGTCGAGCCGGCCCTGCGCGGTCCCGCCGAGTTGCTCGGCGAAGTCGGCGCTCACCGCCTGGCTCTGCTGGAAGGCGTTGGCGAAGAAGGCCTGGAGCTTGGCGGCGTACTCGGGCCTCTGCGCCCATTGCTGGACCAGCCCGCGCATCGCGCCAGGGTCGGCGCTGACGGCCTGGACCTCTGCGTCCGTGGGAGGCAACCCGACGAGCAGGTTCTTCACCTTGTTGGCCGCGCCAGCGGCCGAGAGCGGCTCGTAGAGAGCGGGGTCCGGCGGCGGCGGCCCGGCGACGTCGAGCTTGCCCGTGCAGGAAAGGGCGAGCCCCAACAGCAGAAACGTCGCAACGGAAGCGCGCACCGCAGCGGCGATCGATCGGGCCATCCTGCCTCCCGAGGAAGCGAGCGCCTGCTCTGCGCGGCAGACCCTAACACGGCGCCCCTGGTTAACAAGCGCGCAGTTTCCTCACCCGTGGCTGCCACGCGGCGCCGGCGTCGCTGTCATCGGCACGGCCCTTCGGGACTACCGTCACCTTTCCCTAGGACCCATGTCGGACGCTGGCGTGTCCATCGTCTTTGACCGCAGCCGTCGAAGAGCTGGATCGAAGCCCCACTCGAAACCGACGTGGGGACCCAGTCGCAGAAGTCGAGCCAACCAGCTGCTCCGGTCTCCACGACAAAGAATCGGATCCTCGTTCGGTTTTCGAGCCGTCCCGCCCTTCGTCCGATGTCGCATTGTTTCTGCGATGAAACATTCGCAACATATCCGAAACATTTCGTCCCACCGACCGATGGCAAGCCCTCTCATGAGCTTCGACGTCCGACAGGTTCTGGCAAGTCGGTCCGCCGAAAAATTCGAGCTACACGAGAAGTACGTCAACCCGAAGCTGGTCCGCATGCTGACCGCGATCGGATTCGACCGGCATTACGAGCGCGCCGCGGGCCAGTACCTGTATGACAAGGCGGGCGAGAGATACCTCGATCTGCTGGCAGGTTTTGGCGTCTACGCGTTGGGTCGCAATCATCCAGCGGTGAAGGCCGCGATAGCGGACGTGCTCGGGTTGGACCTACCCGACCTCGTGCAGATGGACGCCCCCCCGCTCTCCGGGCTGTTGGCGGAGCAGCTGATCTCGAGGATGCCGCAGCAGGAGCGCGTCTTTTTCTGCAACTCCGGCACAGAGGCGGTTGAGGCTGCGATCAAGTTGTCGCGGGCGGCAACCGGCCGGGCGAAGCTGGTGTTCTGCGACCACGCTTTCCATGGGCTGACGATGGGGTCGCTGTCACTGAACGGCGACGAGATCTTTCGCGAGGGGTTCGGCCCGCTGCTCGCAGATGCCGAGCGCGTTCCCTTCAACGACCTGGCGGCGCTCGAACGCGCACTCCGGATGGAAGACGTGGCCGCCTTCTTCGTCGAGCCCATTCAGGGTAAGGGGGTCAATCTCCCCGCTCCTGGGTATCTTGCAGCGGCTGCCCGGCTCTGCCGCCAGCGCGGCGCTCTCCTCGTGCTTGATGAGGTGCAGACCGGCGTAGGCCGCACCGGCGCGTTCCTCGCATCGAGCGCCTTCGACGTCGATCCCGATCTCGTGTTGCTTGCAAAGGCGCTTTCCGGCGGCTTCGTGCCGATCGGCGCCGTGGTCGGCAAGCGATGGGTGTTCGATCGCACCTTCGACCGCATGGATCGCGCGGTGGTACACGGGTCGACCTTCGGCAAGAACAATCTCGCGATGGCCGCCGGACTCGCCACGCTGGCCGCTCTCGACGAGGGGCACCTCATCGAGAACGCTGCCCGCCGTGGCGAGAGTTTGATCCGTCGCTTGGGCGCGCTCGTGGACAAGTACGAGCTGCTCAAGGAAGTGCGTGGCCGTGGGCTGATGATCGGGCTCGAATTCGGGCCTCCGTCGCCGTTGCGACTGCGCGCCGCATGGACGCTCCTGGAGAAGGCGACGAAGGGTCTCTTCTGCCAGGCGGTCGTCATTCCGCTGTTCGAGCGGCACCGGATTCTGTCACAGGTCGCAGGCCACCAGATGCCCGTGATCAAGCTGCTCCCTCCACTGTGCATTTCGGAGGACGACGAGGACTGGATCGTGGGTGCGTTCGACGACGTCATCGGCGAGTGTCACAAGCTTCCTGGCCCGGCCTGGGATCTCGCGACGACGCTCGCCTCGCACGCGCTGAAGTCCAAGGCCGGCTGAACAGGGTCTACGGGAGCACTGTCTCGGGCGGTTGTCTGCGATCGCCGGTCACGCATCTTTGTTCTCAGGCGTTGGCGTGCGCGAAGCTGGGGGCGAGCCCCACCAGGAAGCTGCTCCGCAGGTAGTACCACCAGGTCACCGCCACGCAGACGATGTAGCAGATGAAGAATGCGCCGAAGGCGGTGGTGGCGCCCCCGGTCGCGGTGATCGATGCGCCCAGCGCCCGGGGGATGAAGAAGCCGCCCAGCGCGCCGATGGCGGAGCTGAAGCCGAGCACCGCCGCAGTCTCGCGGCGCGCGACGGCCATCGCCGCTGCCACGGCCTCCTGGCCACCTTCGTTGACGGCCTTGAGCTTTTCGGCGCGGAAGATGGCCGGGATCATGCGGAAGGTCGATCCGTTGCCGATGCCCGATGTGACGAAGAGCACCAGGAAGGCGAGGAGGAAGCCGACGAAGATCCGGTGGTCGATGAAATAGACCACGGCGAGCGTCGCCGCGCCCATGGCGGCGAAATTGTAGAAGGTGACGCGCGCGCCGCCGATCTTGTCGGAGAGGAGGCCGCCGAGCGGCCGCGAGAGCGAGCCCACCAGCGGGCCGAGGAAGGCGAGGCTCGCCGTGACCGCCGGGAACTGGGTCTTGAGCAGGAGCGGGAAGGCCGCCGAATAGCCGACGAACGAACCAAAGGTGCCGATGTAGAGGAACGACATCACCCAGGTCTGCTGCCGCCGCGCGATCACCAGTTGATCGCCGAAGTTGGAGCGGGCCGAGGAGAGGTTGTCCATGAAGAGGAAGGCACCGATGGCGGCGATGACGATGAGCGGCACCCACATCAGGCCGGCGTTCTCCAACCGCATCGATCCCTTGGCAGCGCCGATGCCGATGACGATTGGCACGAGGAGCTGCACGGTGCTAACGCCGATGTTGCCGCCGGCCGCGTTGAGGCCGAGGGCGAGGCCCTTCTTCCGGTCGGGATAGAAGAAGGAGATGTTCGCCATGCTGGAGGCGAAGTTGCCGCCTCCCAGGCCCGCCGTCGAGGCGGCGAGCGCCATCAGCCAGAACGGCGCCTCCGGGTGCCGTACCAGCACGACCAGGGCCACCGAGGGGATGAGCAAGAGGAGCGCGCTGACTACCGTCCAGTTGCGCCCGCCGAACCGCGGCACGGCGAACGTGTAGGGGAAGCGCATGAAAGATCCGATCAGGCCCGGCAGCGACACGAGCGTGAAGAGCTGCGCGGTGGTGTACTTGAACCCGATGCCGGGCAGCTTGGTCGCGGCGATGCTCCAGACGAGCCACACCGAGAATCCCAGGTTCTCGGCGAGAATCGACCAGATGAGATTGCGGCGCGCGATCGATTTTCCGCTCTTCTCCCAGAATTCGACGTCCTCCGGGTTCCAGTCCTTGATCCACCTCGACATGTCGTCTCCAGGCTTGAGTTAGGGGAATCCGCCGCTGCCCAGGAGCAATGCGCGTGCCACGAAGTTTGCAGAGGGAGGTCGCGCGAGGTCCCGGCCTGAATCGCTACGGTTTGGTCGCCTGCCGCCGATCGCTCCGACAAAATTGGCCGTCAAAATGGAGCTTCATGAGGCCGCTCTCGCCGGCTCGCGCCGGGGCGCAGCGCGCAGCGGGAGAGGCGGCGGCCCGAACCAGCGCAGCTTCGCCGCCAACGCAGCCACCTCGCCGACGACTGCGATCACCGGCGTTGGGAGATCGAGTGAATCGAGCCGGGCCAGCTCGCCGAGTGCGCCCCTGTAGACCATCTGGCGCGCGGTCGTGCCGGAGCAGACCAGGGCGACCGGCATCGACCGCGGGCGGCCGCGCGCGAGCAGCGCCCGGGCGATCTGCGCGGTGGTCGAGCCGCACATGAACACGACCAGCGTGTCAGCCTCGAGCGCGACCTTGCTGGGGTCGCAGCCCGGATGCCCGCTCACGAAAGCCACGCTCGAGGCCCGTTCGCGATGCAAGACCGGGATGCCCGCATAGGCCGCCGCTGCGATGCCGGCGGAGATTCCCGGAACCACTTCCCAGGCGATGCCCGCGGCGACGAGCGCCGCCGCCTCCTCGCCGCCGCGGCCGAAAACGAACGGGTCCCCTCCCTTGAGGCGCGCCACCACGCGGCCGGCGCGCGCGGCTTCGACGAGCAGGCGATTGATCTCGGCCTGTGGCTGCGAATGCCGGCCGGGGCGCTTTCCTACGTTGCGGATCTCGACGCCGGGCCGGGCGTGTACGAGCACCTCGGGATTGACGAGGTGATCGATCAGGACCAGATCGCTCTGGCGCAAGGCGCGGACGGCGCGCAGCGTGAGAAGATCGGGATCTCCCGGGCCGGCGCCGATGAGGTAGACCTTGCCCGCGCTCGTCATGAACGCCTCGAAAAACGCTCGGCGAGCGCCGTGATCATGCTCCCCATCTTGGGATTGCCGGGAACGACGTGCGGCGGCGCGCCCAGCTCCTCGAGAGCGCGCGCGCACGTTGGTCCCACCGCCGCGACCAGCGTGTGATTGCGAAGCGCCTCGCGCAGCGCCTCGGCGCGCCCCGATTCCCTGGCCACAAGGAAGAGGTGGCGCGCCTGCACCTGGCTTGTGAAGGCGACTGCCGCGAATCTCCGCTCGGCCAGCTCGGCGACGAGGCTACGCAAAGGTTCCAGATCCCCCGGCAGTTGCCACTCGTAGAGGAGCAGCTCGCGGATGCGCGCGCCTCGTGCCGCGAGGGCCGCGACGAGCGGCAGGTTGCGCTCGCCGTAGTGGAGCAACACGACATGGCGGCCCGAGAGCTCGATTGAACCGAGGGCCTCGAGCAGATCGCCGGTGGTGAACGGGGACTTCGCGTTCACGGCGGCGGCGAGCCCCACGCGCCGGAGCGCCGCCAGAGGCTTCGGGCCGCGGCAGACGGCGATGCCGCCGCGCACGGCCTGAGTGAGCTCCTCCTCGCGCCCCAGGCGCCGCGCTTCGGCGAAGAGTGCCTCCACTCCCACGCCGGTCGAGAAGACGAAGACCGAGGAGGGATCGCGCCGGCCATCGTCCAGCAGCGCGGCCACTTCCGCGCCGCAGTCCCGCCGTTCTTCGCGGACTGCGGGACAGCAGTGCGGCTCGGCCCCGTGGCGCCGGAAGAGCGCGGCCAACTCCTCGCTCAGCCGCGCCTCGAGCAGCGCGACCCGGGCGCCGCGCAGGGTCACGCCGGCTCCGGGAAGAGCAGCATCTCGCCGTCCGCGCCCAGCTCGACGCGATAGGTCTGAAGCGCGGGGCAACCGTTTCCCAGTGGCTGGCCGCTCTTGAGATCGTACTTGTAGGCGTGCAGCGGGCAAATCACCGTGCCGCCGCCGACGATCCCGTCGGCGAGCGGTCCGCCCTTGTGCGGGCATTCGGCCTGCGTCGCGAACAGCTCGCCACTGCGCCCCCGGAACACCGCCACGCGCCGGCCTTCGATTTCGAATGCCTTGCCCTCGCCAGGCGGAACGCGGTCGACCGGGCCGAGCTTGCAGGCCACGCTCGACGGCGCGCTTGACCCCGTCAAGTGGTTTACGCCGCTCATCGACAGTCCCCCGCGACGAGCCGCAGCGGGACGAGGCGCGGCTCCTCTGCCTTCATCTCGCGGATGAACTGCGCCGGGTGCACTGGCTGGGCGGCCTCGCGCGACCAGGGATCGACATAGGCATCGACCGCCCCCTGGATCTCTGCGTCCAGGCGGGCGGCGATACCCTCGCTGTCGTCGATGAGCACCCTGCGCAGCTTCTCGATGCCGACCCGCTCGACGAAGTCGTACGTCCGCTCCAGGTACTTGGCGTGTTCGCGGTAGTACTGCATGAAGCGCCCCATGTGCTTGAGCACGTCTTCGTGCGAATCGACGGCGCAGAGCACGTCCCCCTTGCGTACCCGCGAGCCCGCCGCCCCTCCGATGTAGACCTCCCACTTGCCGCCCTCGATGGCCACCGCGCCCAGATCCTTGGTGGTGGCCTCCGAGCAGTTGCGCGGGCATCCGGCGGCAGCGAGTTTCATCTTGTGCGGCGACTCGATGCCCTGGAAGCGCTTCTCGATGGCGATGCCGAGCGCGGTCGAGTCGCCCACGCCGTAACGGCAGAAGTCGGTGCCGACGCACGTCTTGCAAGTGCGAAAGGCTTTCGTGTACGCGTGCCCCGAGGGCATCCCCAGGTCGCGCCACACCTCGGGCAATTTCTCCTTGGTGATGCCGAGAAGGTCGATGCGCTGGCCGCCGGTGATCTTCACCATCGGCACCTGGTGCCGCTCGGCCACCTCCGCGATGCGCTTCAACTCGGCCGGCGTGGTGACTCCGCCATAGATGCGCGGCACGACGCTGAACGTGCCGTCCTTCTGGATGTTGGCGTGCACGCGGTCATTGATGAAGCGGGCGTCGCGCTCGTCGTCATACTCCTTGCCCCAGAGGGTCTTGAGGAGCGAGGCGAGGCCGACCTTGCTCGGGGCGTCCTCGCGACCGTTGGCTAGCGCGTCGAATACCGCCGAGACGCTGCGCAGGCCGCGCAGCTTGATCTCGCGGATCAGTTCGGGCTTGGCGAGCGGCACTCCCGGCACGTACCAGTGGACCGACGGATCCTCGACGGGGGCATCGCCCGCGCAGCTCTCGAGGAGCGCCTTGACGTCCTTCCTGCACGAGCCGCAGCCGGTGCCAGCGCGCGTGGCCTCGCAGAGCGCCTTGAGCGTGCGTTTGCCCCCGCGCACCGAGGCGAGAAGCTCACCCTTGGAGACGCCGTTGCAGTTGCAGACCTGCGCTTCGTCCGGCGCCTCCAGGATGCCTTGCGGCCCGGCGGTCTCCGCCGCCGGGAAGAGGAACCGGGCCGGATCGTCGGGGAGAGCTGCGCCGCGATCGAAGGCTTGGAGGAAACGCGTCGCCGACTCGGCCTCGCCGAGCAGGATGGCGCCGGCCAGCTTCCCCTCGCGGACGATCAGCTTCTTGTACACGCCGCGCTTCTTGTCGACGTACTCGACCTCCCGGTCCGCCTCGGTGACCGACTCGCGCGCGCCCATCACCGTGAGATCGACGCCCATCACTTTCAGTTTTGTGGAGATGCGCGAGCCGGCATAGGTCGCGCGCGGTTTCTTGCCCGAGAGCCGCTCAGCGAGCACCTGTGCCTGCTCCCAGCAGGGCCCGACCAGACCGTAGGTACGGCCGCGGTGCTGCGCGCACTCGCCGAGCGCGTGGACGTGCGGGTCGCTGGTGGCCAGATCGTCACCCACGACGATGCCGCGCTCGACGAGGAGGCCCGCCTCGCGCGCCAGCTCCACGTTGGGCCGGATGCCGGCGGAGACGACCACCAGGTCGCAGGCCAGATTGCCTCCGTCTTCGAATCGCACGCCGGCGACTCGCTCCTCGCCGAGGATCTCCTTCGTGTTCTTGCGCAGGTGCACGTGCAAGCCCAGCTGCTCGAGCCTGGCCTGGAGCAGCGCGCCGCCGCGCGCGTCGAGCTGCATCTCCATCAGGTGGCCCATCAAGTGAACGACGTGCACCTCGAGGCCATGCCCCAGGAGGCCGCGCGCGGCCTCCAATCCGAGGAGCCCGCCGCCGATGACCACCGCCTTCTTGCAGCGCGCCGCATACCCGGCGATCTGGTTGCAGTCCTCGAGCGTGCGGAAGACGAAAAGCCCCTCCTTGGGAGCGCCGTCCTTGGCCTTCCTCCCCTCCAGCGGCGGGACCAGCGCGCGCGAGCCGGTTGCGAGGACGAGCTTGTCGTAGGGCTCGACCACCCCCTCCATGCCGTGCACTACTCTCGCGCTCAGGTCGAGGCGCGCGGCGCGCACGCCGGCGTGCAGCCGGATGTCGTTCTCCTCGTACCAGGCGAGCGGATTGATGAAGATGTCGGAGGGCTCGTGGCTCTGGGCGAGAACGCCGGAGAGCAGGATGCGGTTGTAGTTGCCGTAGGGCTCGTCGCCGAACATGGCGATCTGCCAGCGCGCGCCGCCGCCCCGCGAGAGCAGCTCCTCGACGAAACGCGCGCCGGCCATCCCGTTCCCGATCACCACCAGCCGTTGCTTCAACTCCCACCTCCTTCGATGCGCACCGCGCAGACCTTGAACTCGGGCATGCGGCTCACCGGGTCGAGCGCGGCGTTGGTGAGCCGGTTGGCTCCCTCCCAGTGAAAGGAGACGAAGATGGTGTCCTCGCGCACGAGCGCGCTGCTCTCGACCGTGAAGCGCGCGCTGCCCCGCCGCGTGGAAAGCGTCACCGGATCGCCGTCGGCGAGGCCGTGCCGGTGCGCCGTCTGCGGGTGGATGCGCGCCACCGGCGCAGGCGACAGGCGCACGAGCTCCGCCACGCGGCGCGTCTGAGTGCCGGACTGGTAGTGCGCGAGGAGGCGGCCGGTTGTGAGATAGAGCGGGTAGTCGGAGTCGGGCTCCTCGGCGGGAGGGCCGTGCCGCACGGAGGGGAACCTGGCGCGCCCGCTCGGGGTGGCGAAGCTCGTCGCGAAGGGCCGCGGCGTCCCGGGATGATCCTTCGCAGGGCAGGGCCAGAAGACGCCGCCCTGGGCTTCGATCTTCTCGTAGCTGATGCCGGAATAGTCGGCGGGTCCACCCTGGCTGGCGCGGCCCAGCTCCTCGAAGACGTCGCGCGAACCGGCATAGCTGAAGCGGTGAGCGTGCCCGAGGCGCGCGGCGATATCACACAGCATTTCGACGTCCGTCCGCACGCCCGGAGGAGGGGGCTGAGCGCGGCGGCGGCGCACCACGCGGCCCTCGAGATTGGTCATCGTGCCCTCTTCTTCCGCCCACTGGGCCGAGGGCAGCACGACGTGCGCCAGCGCCGCCGTCTCGGAGAGGAAGAAGTCGGCGACGGCGAGGAAATCCAGCGAGCGCAGCCGCGCTTCGATCCGCCCCGCGTCGGGCGCGGACACGACCGGGTTCGAACCGACGACAAGCAGCGCCCGCACGCCGCCCGGCTCGCCCAGAGACGAGAGCAGCTCGTAGCCAGAGCGGCCGGGGCCGGGGATTGCCTCCTCCTTCACGTCCCAGACCTGCGCGAGGTGGCGCCGGGCAGCAGGATCGTCGATGCGCCGGTACCCTGGGAGCTGGTCCGCCTTCTGCCCGTGCTCGCGGCCGCCCTGCCCATTGCCCTGTCCGGTGAGGCAGCCGTAACCGGCGAAGGGCCGGCCCGGCTTGCCTAGAGCGAGCGCGATGTTGATGAAGGCGAGCGTGTTGGCGACGCCCTGCGCCTGCTGCTCGGGCCCGCGGCCAGTGAGCACCATCGGGCTGCGCGCGCAGCCCAGTATCCGCGCCGACTGGACGAGCTGCGCCTCGGACACGCCCGTGATGCGCTCCACCCGGTCCGGCCAGTAGCCGGCCACGGTTGCCTTGACCTGCGCGAAGCCTTCCGTCCGCTCCTCGATGAATGCCAGGTCGACGAGCCGCTCGCGCACCAGCAAGTGCAGAAGGCCGTTGGCGAGCGCCGCGTCCGTCCCCGGCACGATCTGCAGATGAAGAGTGGCCGCCTGAGCGGTTGGAGAGCGCACGGGGTCGACCACGACGAGCTGGCCGCCCCTTGCCCGCGGCGCGTCGAGGTATTGCATGAAGGGTGGCATGGTCTCGGCCGCGTTGCCTCCCACCAGGAGCACGGCGTCGGCCTGGCCGATGTCCTCGAGCGGGAAGGGCAGACCGCGGTCGAGCCCGAAGGCGCGCATCGAGGCGGCCGCCGCCGAGGACATGCAGAAGCGGCCGTTGTAGTCGATGTTCGAAGTGCCCAGCGCGACGCGGGCGAATTTTCCCAGCAAGTAGGTCTTCTCGTTGGTGAGCGCCCCGCTGCCGAAGACGCCGACCGCGTCGGCGCCGAAGTCCGCGCGCGTCCGCTCCAAGCTGAAGGCCACGCGGGCGAGCGCCTCCTCCCAAGTGGCGGGCTCCAGCTCGCCGCTCGCGGCGCGCACCAACGGAGTGGTGAGCCGATCGCGGTGGCCGAGCACTCCGGCGGCGGTGAAACCCTTGATGCAGAGCTGGCCCTTGTTGACAGGAAAGGCGGGATCTCCGGTGACGGAGAGCGCTGGGCCGAGCCGCATGCCGCACTGGAGGGCGCAGTACGGGCAGTGCGTCGCCGTGCCGCCGCGATCGGCATCGGCCGCCGCGGGCGGGCGTCCGATCACGGGGATCGCCGCGCCATGATGCACGCAGCGATGCAGTGCAATGGGAGTGCCACCGCGCCGCGCGCGCGATGGGAGGAGAGCGCGCCTCAGTTCCGTTCGCGCAAACGACAGATTCGTAAGAGGCAGCGGAACCAGCAGACAATTCCGTGACTGCCGCCGTAAGCACCGTCCGGCAGGAAGGCTGCTACTGAGGTGTGCCGGCGGGGCGGGTCCTCAAGGCCGGATGGCGTTGACGCGCAGCTCGTAATTGCGGACGTACGGCTCCATGTTCACCAGGAACTCCTTGTCTCGCGGCAAATCGCGGGTGTGCCGGATGTCCGCGCCCGCGTAAGCCTTGATCGATTCGAGAGACTCCCAGTAGGAGATCACCTGGAACTCGACGTACGCGTCGCCGTCCGGACCGCCGACGAGCCGCATCAGCTGATAGCCGAGGTTACCCTTGATGGTGGGGAACTTCTTGATGGCCCCGGCGAGGTACTGCTCGTACTCGTCGGCCTTCTCGCGCGGCGTCTTCCCGTGCCAGGTCCGGGCGATGACGGGCTTCCCCGGCCTCGACGACAGGGCCATCAGCCCGGGCTCCTCGGCCTGGCCGGGCTTCACCACCGGCAGGCCGAGTCCGAGGCCCAGGGACGTGACGACGAGGAATGGCTTCGCGAAGTTCATGACTGCCTCCGGGTGGAGGGACGCTCCGTGAACTTCTTCCCGCGTGCGAGAGGTCAGCGGGCGGCCTGCAGCAGCTTCGCCGACAGGGACCGATCCTGCTCCAACTGCGACGCTGCCCGATAGGCCCAGACGAGCTCCGGCTGCTCAGGGTTGCGGCATTCCAACGCCACACGGTACCAGGCTGCTGCATCGCGCACGCGGGACTCGGCCCCAGCGCGAACGGCGAAGTAGTAGGGCGCTTCGCACGGACGCGAGCCCCCTGTCGCGTCGTCAGCAATGTCGTCCTCGCCGCCCTCGCCAAGCACGTAGCGGGCGAGACGCACTTCCCAGCTTGCGTAAGCCCCAGGAAGCCCGACGTACCGCGCGAGATGCGCTTTCCACCATGCCAGCGGATCGGCGAGCTCCTGCAGCAGCGCGTCGCGCTTCGCGCTCCGTTCGCCACGACGAGCGATCGAGGCGGCGCGCAGAAGGAGCAGGCGATCGGCGAATGCGGGCTCCGGCGGCTTGAAGGCGAACATCTCCCACAGGGCCTCGTCTACGCCTTCGCCGTACGCGGACGTGGCGAGCTCGCTGTCGACGAGTGCCGAAGAAGGCTGGGGGCCGAGCTGGTTCCGCAACCACAACTCGGCCGCCGATGCTCCCTTCGCTGCGCGCAAGGCGCTCCATGCGCTGAACTCGACGCGCGCTCTCTTCTCCGGGGCCACGTTCTGGCTGAGCAAGGCGTACACCTCGAAAGCGTGCGCGGCTGCCCCGGCCTTGGCGAGAGGAGGTCCGAGCTCCACAATCGACTGTGGAGCGACCCCCGCCCGGAGCATCGCCTCGATCGCCGGTTTCACGTCCGTTACGGGACGGCCGCGGAACACCTCGGCGAATCGCCCGCCGATTTCACGGAAGTCCCTCCGGGTGAGGACCGCGGGCGGGTGCGCGAGGATCTCCGCTGCGCCCGCGTCGTTGCGGCTGCGCCATCGGACCTCCGCGATGGTCGCGGCCGTTTCCGCTTGCGGACGGCGGGCGAGGAGAGCGAGCAGCAGGCCTTCCGCTTCTTCCTTCTTGCCGAGCTCCGCGAGCTGCGCCGTCGCTATCCGGTAGGCGCAAGGGGCCTCCGTCGGGAGGGCGCGCTCGACGATCGTGAGCGCGTCGTCATGCTGGCCCATCGCGTCGAGCTGGCGGGCCGCGGCGCACCTCGCGCTCGCCGCGCTGAACGAATCGTCGTCTCCATACCTTCGCACCAGATCTTGCGCCGCGGCGAGGGCCTCCTTGGCTCGTCCGGCCTCGCGCAGGAATCGAATGAGCTGTTCCTGCGTTTCGGGGTCCGCAGGTCGCTCGCCGGCGAGCCGTCGCAGCGCGCGTTCCGCCTGCACCTTCGGTCCGCGGTCGGCGAGGGCCTCCGCTGCCGCGAGCCGCGCGGGAAAGGGGAGTCCCTCGTCGAGCGCGAGCCGCTCGAGCCGGTCGATCTGACCCCGCTGCTTCGCCAGGGCAACTTCGTCGAGGGGGTGAGCGCCCGGCGCCTGGTCGACGACGCTCGCCACGAGCTGCCCGGCGCGGTCCAGGTCGCGGTGGTGCCGCCGGAGCAACTCCGCCCAGATGAGGCGGCTGGTCGGGCGCGAATCGAAATGGCGCCAGGCGACGCGGGCTGCCTCGATCATCCGTGGGTCCGGCGACTCGGACTGTCTTGCCATGGCATCGAGGAGGTCTTCAGCAGCGCCAGGACCCGGCAACCTCGACGTGGCCAACGCCTCGTATGCCTCGTCGACGTTTCCCCGATCCACGGCGATCCTGGCCTTGAGCCAGCGCTGCGGATAGGCCGCGACGGGCAGAGGCCAGGTGCCGAGCACGTCGGCGAGGCCCGAGGCATCGTCGCGCAGAACGTACCCGGCCCGCGCCTCGCTCCAGAGGGCCGCCGCGACCGCCGCGGCGTACCAGGCGCTGGTATCCGCCCCCTGCCAGAGAGGGCCCTCGTAGCCCGTGTCCGCCTGGCGGAGATCGGCCGAAAGACGCGCCCGCACATCTTCCCCGCCCGAGAGGTTCTGCAACGCAGATCTCTGCGCGCTCGCCAACACGTTGAGCAGGTCAGCATCGGTCGGCGCCGTCGCCCGCACGCCTTCCAACTCGGCCACTGCGAGGTCCGGCAGCGTCTCGCTCGCGGCCGCCACGACCTGCAGGTCCCCGTCGAGCAAGAGCTGGCCGACGGCTGGGATGGAGACGTGCTCATCGTCGCGCGCAGCAGCGATCCAGCCGCGGACAGCCTGCTCGTTCGCATCCTGCATCAGCCAGCGCAGGAGCAAATGACGATCGCCCGCGTTGGCGCCCCGGCCTCGGGATGCATCGGCGAGCCGGCGCCGATCGGGCGTCAGAAACGCATGCAGCGCCGGCTCCTCCCGAGCAGGGGCGAGAGCACGCGCGGCGCCCGCGTACCCCAGCGCGAGCGCGAGCACCGCCTGCTGGCCGCGCACGTCCGCTCCCGCCGCCGCGTCGGCAGCGCAGAGCGCAATGGCGTGTGCGTCCAGGCGATCGTCCGCGTCGAACGTTCGCGGCAGCTGGAGCATGAGGGCCGCCGCAGCCGAAGCGGCGTCGTGGAGGACGGCCGCCCCGTGGTCGCCGCGAGACCAGCGCATTTGCGCTTCGCGAACCGCGCCAAACGCTTCCTTCTGCCCGCGCACGGCGCGAACCGGCGGGGCCTTCCCGCTGACCTTCGCCGCGGCAACCCACTGCTTGGCGAGCGGAGCGAGGGCCTTGAGCAACTCGGGAAATTCCGGCAGTTCGGCGACGCGGGCGACCTCGCGATCGCCGAGCGATACGATCCATTGGCCCTCCGAGAAGCGAGCGGCGACGTCCCCTCCCGCCAGCTCCTTCGCTGCGAGCAGAAACCTGCGATCGGGTCTCAGCCGGAGCGCGTCGTCGAGCGCACGGCGCCGCTCGATGGGGTGCGGCGGCAGCGGATCGGTCTTGAGCCGGAGCCGGGTCTCGGCGGACATCTCCGCGGCGTGTTGCTCAGCGATTCGCGCGTTCTCCTTGATCCTTCGCTCCCGCCACCGCCACACCTGGACGCTTGCCGCCGCGGCGGCACCGAGGACGCACAGGACGATGACGAGGGCGATGGTCTTCATGGACGCGTCGCGAGAGCGCCCACGGTAGCGCGAGCTCTCCGCTCGTTGAAATTCGTGTCCGTCGCGGGGGTGAAACTCAAGGCCCGCGAACGAGTGCAGCGGCGAGCAGGTAGGGACAACACCCCGCGTCGCGCACCCCTGGTGCTCGCGCAGTCCGCGAAGAGAGACGCGCCGGCGCATGACCGTGCATTGCCCGCACGCTGGGCGCGGCCAAGAACCGCCTGCGCTTCTAGGCCTTTCCATGTGGCGGCTTGATTTCGGCGCCGGACGACCGAACGTCCGTTGACACGGGGCATCCACCGCGAGAGCAGAAGCGCATTCATCGCGACTGGTTCAAAGGCCGATTCGGGGGGGGCCTGCAGAGGCACTACATCACCAAATCAGGAGGCAATGGGCGGACCGCGTCATCACCGAATGATGCGTGGTTAGCGACTGGAACGACGACGACTGAATGTCGAGCGCGAGCCGGAGGGTGCCGCCGGCTCGCGCTCTTGCCGTCCGGCGATCAGCCGATGCGCGTGGGAAGACTGCCCGCGAAATCGTCCTTGCCCGCGGCGATCTTAGATTGTCCGTCCTTCGACCCCGATCTTCGCAATTTCGGATGGGAATCCTTCGCTTTTGGCTTCGGGCCCCGCAGATTTGGCTTCTGGGGTCCGCGCCACGGCCGGCGGCAGTGGTTCGGCTCCGGCGACATGAAATACGTCATCCTCAACGAGGCGTGAACGGAAATGGCGGGAGCGCGGCCGGTCGAGCCAGGTTCCTAGCTACCTCTCGACGAAGACTTCGCCGCCTTCGACGAGCACTTTGTAGACCGGCTCGTTGGGGAGCGGCTTCATGAACCAGACCAGGCTTCCGCTGGTCACGTCCCACTTCGAACCGTGCAAAGGGCAGGTGACGATCTTCCCCTCGAGCTTGCCCTGGTGCAGCGGCCCGCCCGCGTGGTTGCAGGTGGACCGCATGGCGTGGAAGCTCCCGTCCACGTTCGCGACCAGGATCTTCTCGCCCTCGATTTCTGCGCCGATCATCTTTCCCCGTGGGATATCGGCGACCTTTCCGACGCTGACCCGTGCCATGCTCCACCTCGGGGTAGGGAGGAAGACGGATCACAAGCCTTCCGTCAAGGGTTGAGCTGCGGGCAGCCTTCCGTTCGGTTGCGCAGTCCGGACCTCTCGTGTCCCGATCGAGTGCCAAACCGGCCTGCGGGGGTCGGCGAGGTGTGCTGGCCGGGCTGGGGTTGGACCAGCGTTCCGGCTGGGCGTTACAGGCGGGCGTAACATCTTTCGAGCGCTTCGCCGGCCAGACTGGCGTCACGTTCCCGGGCCGAGCACAGGCCAAATCCGGCTTGCCGCGGTCGTCGTGTAACGATACCTCGTCCAACTGGTCGTAGAATGGGCTCCGCACTCGCAGCGACGGACGAGATCCATGGACGAACCCTTCCAGATCGTCGTAGTCGGCGGCGGAATCGGCGGCAGCGCGGCCGTGCTCCGCGCGGCGCAGCACGCGTTGCGGACCGCATGGATCCGGGGCGACCGGGCGACCGCCAAGGCCAGCCGGGCGAAGTACGTCTACAACGTCGACAACATGATCGGCGTCCACCCTGGCATCGTGCGTCGGAAAGTCATCGAGCTGCTCGATGGCAGTGCTCACGCCGCTGCCCGCGAGCTGCTGGAACGGACGCACTTCCATATCAGCACCAAGGACATCGTGGAGAACGTCCTCGAGCGTCTCCGCGGCGAGCTGGCTGGAAGCGTCACCGAGATGGAGGAGAAGGCAGTGAGCGCCCGCCGCGAGGGCGACCAGTTCGTCATCGAGACGGACCGCGGAAGGACAGTTCGAGGTCAGGCGGTGGTGCTTTCGACCGGAGTGATGGACCGGCAGCCGAGCATCAAGATGACCACGCGGCACGGAAAGGTCGTCGACGACATCCGCTGGATCTATCCCTACGCGAACAACGAGTCGCTGCTCTATTGCATTCTCTGCGAGGGCCACCTCACGCGCGACACCTCGACGGTCGTCTTCGGCTCCAGCGAGGCCGCGGCCCAGGTCGCGCTCATGCTCCACGAGCGGTACCGGATCCGCGTCACCCTGCTCACCAACGGCGAACCGCTGACTGCGTCCGAGGAGACGCGGCTCCTGCTCTCCGAATACGGCATCGCCGCGCTCTCCCCGCGCGTGGTGGAGATTCTCGACCCAGAAGGCGTATCCAAAGGGAAGATGCTGCGCGGCTTCAGGCTCGAGGACGGTACGGTCGTCGAAGCCCGCTTTGGGATGGTCGCGATGGGGCTGCATCGGGTCTACAACGACCTGGCGCGGCAGCTCGGCGCCGAGGTCGACACGCGGGACAGCGCGCCGGAGGAGGCGCACGTCCTGGTCGACGATGCGACCAGCGAGACGAGCGTCCGGGGGCTGTTCGCGATCGGCGACATGAGCCGCCGGCGCGGCCCGGGGCCTTCTCTCAAGCAGATCTACACCGCTCAGGAGTACGCGGTGCGCGCAGTGAACGCGATCGACGGGCGCCTGCGGCGCGCGCGCCGCGAGGCCATCCTCCGGCGGCGCCGTGGGTGACGCAAAATAAATACGCCGAGCCACGCGGTGCTGAACCTCGCCATCCTCGGCCGCCGCGCGCACCCTCTCGGCTTCGGCCTCGGCGCGCACGGCGGACATACTCTGCCGCGTCGACGCCGTCCGCCTGACCGCCGTCCGTCACTCCCACTGAGCCAACTAAGGCAAGAGTCGATACACTTTGAATCCCGCGTTGCCGGTGCCGGCCGTCAGATAAACGTAGTCAGTGCCGCCGTAGGTGAGCGCCCGGCCGTCGAAGATGCGCGTTGCGCCGACGCCCAGGCCGCGGCCGCCCAGGCCGTCGCAAGAAGCGGGCGCGGTGGAGGCATCGCAGCTGCCCGCTCCCTCGAAGTCGGCGCGCGACGACGGCGCGTTACCTCGGGATCGGTAGAGCACCAGCCCCGATGCATTGTTGTAGCCGACGTAGAGGCGGGTCGAGGTGGCCACGAGCAGCGTCACGGCGGCGTTCTGCGGGTCGTCAAACTGGCTGAGCGTGGGGTCGCCGACATCGTTCGGCGCGAGCAGCGTCCAGTCCGGTGGATCGCAGGCAAGGTTCGGGCCGGGCGCGCACACCCAGAGCTGGGGCCCCGCGGTGGTGTTGCGCGCAGCGTACAGCTTGCCTCCCAGCACGGCGAGCTGCGGGAACGCTTTGTCGGCGGGTTCCAGGTCGACCGTCTTGCTGATTGTCATCGAGGTCTTCGACCCATAAGCCGGCGCGCCCGGTGTGGCGGTGGTCCAGTCGGTCGGGGGCGACGCGGGCTGCGGGTCGTTGTTGGTGGACCGGATGATACCTCCATTGTTGGCGGCATAGAGCAAGTCATTGAACGCGGCCTGCGAATCGATCATCTGCATCGCAGCTGCGTTCGGGCTGGGCGGCGCACCGGCCCCGAACCCACTGATCACGTTGACCCGCAGGTTCACGACGTCCGTTCCCGTCGCGGGACTGAACCCTGGCGAGGGCGGCGTCTTCCGCAGGACGATGTAGGTCGGCCGGTTCGGGCCCGTGTCGGGGAAGCCGAGGTACAAGCGGTCGTGGAAGACGAGCATCGACGAAGTGCCGCGCGTCTCGGCGCTCACAGCGTTCGCGATGTACGCGTAACTGAAGGCCGGCGCAGTCCCGGTGTCGGAGGTCGCGTAGACGTGCCGGAGCGTATCGGCGGTGCGCGCGCCGCTCGCGATGAGCCAGGGCACGCCGCCGATGACGCCCGAGCCGAACAAGCCGCGGCCGTTCTCGTTGTCGGGCCCGCAGAACAACGTCCCCGAGCTGCACCCCGTGACGCCCAGGGAAGGGAAGTTGCCTCCCTTGGCGGCCCCGTTGGTGTCGTTGTTCACGGAGTCTGCGTTGAAGGTGAGGCTGAACGGCTCGGCATTCGATCCGTCGGGCATCATTCGCACTCCGCCAGTGCCGTTCTGGCTGGGGCCGAGATAGACGCGGCCGTTGAAGTCGAAGACGTACGCAAAGGTGGTGCTGGTCCCGAGAGGAGCGTCCGCGAGTTGCAGGGCGTCGAAAATGGAGACCGTGCTGCTCGCGGAGGCGGACCGCGGGCTGCCGTCGAGCGCGTCGCTTCCCGAGACTGTGGCCGACAGCGCGGCGGAGCCGTCTGCCGCGCCGGAGCAGGCCCATGAGAACGTCGCGATGCCGCCCCCGGCCAGATCTTGCGAGGCGGGCACCGGGCCGGAGACGATTTGCGGACTGCCCGTCCCGGACACCGAGAGGATCGGCGACAGGCCGTTCACCCCCAAGCTGCCCGAGTTGCTCGCCGTGAGCGTCACGGTGAAGGTGTCGCCGCGCAGCGCCGCGGCGGGCGCGGAGAGCGATGCGGACAGTGCTGCGGGCGCCGCGCCGGTCCCGCGGAACGCCCCCACCAGCGTGCCCTCGCCCGTCGGGCCGACCACGAGAAGGTCGAAGGCCCCTTCGAGGCCGTGCGGCGCCGTTGCGGTAAGCCGATTGATCGATTGCCACTGCACGTCCTGCAACTCGACGTTTCCGAGGAACGCCCGGAAGGCCGCATCCACCTGCACGCCTCCGCCTCCGCCCACCTGCTCTACGGCGCGGGGCTCGAAATGGTCACCCGCGATGACCAGCGGAACGTCGGCGGAGGTGTACGCGGCAGGGGGCTGGACGATGACCGGGTGAGGCGCGAGGCGCGTCGATCCACGCGAGCAGCCGGCGATCAGCGCGCAGAGGGCAATGGCCCTGTGGCTGTTCACTTTTGCAGGGTACGTTCGGGCACTGCTCGCTTCAAGGAGGCGCAGGTGGGTCTTCCTGCGCTCGCGCCTATGGACCCTCTTTCAACACCCCTGCTAGAGGTCTTGCCGACCGACCGTGGTTGAAGGCTGAGCGCGGGCTTTAGCTCCCCCGACTGATCTGCGTTGTGGCTTGCGGGCCCTGGGTAGCGACGCCCCAGTCGGTTACCAAATGTGTTCTACCCTCCACGACCACTGTGGAAGGGAGTAACTTCCGAAGCTATTGGTCAGGTCAGCTTTTCTTTCAAGGTGTCAGCGATCTCGGTGAACGTCACTCCGATACTGCCGCGGAGGTTCATCCGCGGCTCGCCGGCGCGGGCCCACGCGACCTTGCCGCTGAACGCGTACGCGTTTCCGCCGATCGAGATCGACCCCCTCACCTGCGTGCCCGGCGATGGCACCCGCATCAACTCAGCGCAGAAACCGCCTGCTGAAACGTCTTTGGTGAAAGCGGGGGAACTGACCCCCGCGTCTCCAGCCTTCAAATCGATCCTCCAGCGCCGGCGAAGCCTTGGGTTCGATCTTTGTTTCCTTTGCACGGTGACTTCCATAAGCATCCTCCGCATTTCCGGGGCCCATGGCGCCGTTCGCCTCGCGATCGTTTCCGTGCCGATACTCAGCCGAGTCATAGCGAACCATGGCAGTCGGGTGTCAAGCGAAGCGGGTAAGGAGCGCAGCGCGCCGGGAAGGATGGGAGAGCGGTCCTAGGACCCTGTGAGGTCGGCGCTTCCTACAATTTTCCAAGACCTGGTGCGGTACCTCGGAGAAGCTGAGGACCAGGAGGTCATCATCACGCGGCACGGCAAGCCCGCAGGAGTTCTCATCGGGTTCGCATCGGAGGACGACTGGTTCGAGTACCGACTCGAGAGCGACCGCGGTTCCTCGCGCATGTCGAGAAGGCGCGCGATAGCCTGCGCCCCGGTCGCGGCACTCGTTTGGAAGATATTGAGTAGACCCGCTCTGTCGCGCGCGAGCATCTTGGCGTCGTATCCAGGGGGGGCGCTGCCCGCCGACGGCATCGTTGGCTCGGAATGCGCCGTTGAGGCGCGCCGAGATGCGATTCAAACCCCACAGCTCGGGACGACTCACACGATTTCGCAAACCGGAATCGCGGACGAAATCGTGCCCCGCTGCTCCTCCTGTTGTACGAGACGTCCGATGGTCATCCTCGTGCTCGCTGTATTGACCGCGCCTGCGGTCGGGGAGGTCCCGCCGCTCTTGTTGGTGCAGCGGCAGACCGAGCAAAAGCCCCCCCCGAAGCCACCCCGTGACGACTTCGACCTGCTCCCCAAGGAAGCCCCGCTCAGCCCGGCCGCGCTGAGCGGGGCTTCCTAGCTGGAACGCCAGCTGGCGAAGCGCCGCACCATGCTCCAATTCCACCAGATCGGCGGCTACCTCACCCTGGCCGGCCTCACCGCCACCGCCGTGCTCGGCCAGCTCGACTATCTCGACAAGTACGGCGGTGGCGGCGACGTCGGGACCTATCGCACCTGGCATCGCTGGACGGCCGCCGGCACCACCGCCGTCTTCTTCGGCACCGCCGCGCTGGCAGTGTTCGCGCCTTCGCCCATCGAGAAGCAGACGCGCCTCGACACGGCCACCCTGCACAAGATTGCCATGACGGTGGCTGCCGCGGGCATGGTCACACAGATCGTGCTCGGCCTCGTCACCGCCTCGAAAGAGGGGCAGAACTCGCAGCGCGACTTCGCGCTCGCACACCAGATCGTCGGCTACACCACGCTGGCCGCGTCGTATGCCGGGTTCGCTGTCCTCGCCTTCTGACCCGTCAGAAGTAGATGTTGGCCGCCAACGCCGAAGTGGCGGTGCTCAGCGTTGTGTACACCGGCGTTCCACCGGGCCCGCCCAGGTTCGCGAATTTCAGGGTCAGTTGCAGCACGGCGCCTACGGAGAAATGGCTGGCGAAGAAGTACTCGACGCCTACGCCGGCGCCGGCCTGGAAGAAGAACGCGGTCTCCGCAGCGACCGCGGGCGAGTTCTCCTGGCCGATGGTGACGCCCGGCTGGAGGAAGACCGCCGCGTGGTTGCGCTTCCACGGATACCACCGGATCGCCCCGCCCAGGCTGTAGAGCGTGTTCTGGCCCGACCCGCTCGGAGTGATCGGCGCCTCGAGCCCGATGTCGATGCGGGCCGCGAAGTCGTTGAAGAGGAAGTAGGTGGCTCCGATCGTCGGAGCTGCCTCGCCAGAGACGCCGAACGAGACGCCGGCGGTACCGTGCGTGGTCGCGTAGTCGGGGGACACCGGGGCGGCGATCAGGAGCAGGGCGAGCAAGTGCATGGACACCTCCTCGAACCTTCTCGCATCCCCGCAGCGGCTTTCCAAAAGGAGAGCCTCGCGCACCGCTCACCGCACCTGCCCACCCTGCACGACTCCGGCGACGACCTGCGTACCTCCGCCCGACGTGTCGCCGTAGCTGCCCGGGTCACGATTGGTTAGCTTCGCGCGTGATCCCGAGATTTTTCCGGAGGGGCATGAGCGGCTGGCAAGACAAGCCGATGCGATCCTTCGTTGCCGCGCTGGCGGCCGGGGTTCTTTTGTCCTGCATGGGCAAGCTGGACGCGACCCTGCCCGGCCCGGTGACGCAGGGCCAGATCGAGCCCGTCACCGTCGCGACCTCGCTCGCGAAGGTGAAAGGCCTGCTCACCGGCCTGCCGCCCACCGACGCCGAGGTCCAGGCCGTCCAGGCCGATCCGAATGCGCTGCGAGGCCTGGTGGTGAAATGGACGGCCGCTCCACAGCACACCGCCAAGCTTCTCGGCTTCTTCTCCAACGCCTTCCAGCAGAGCCAGGCCGTGTCGGCGGACTTCGACGATCAGCTCGGCGACGCCCGGGGCGTCCTCGACGCGCGCCTGCTCGCCAACATGCGCGAGAGCTTCGCCCGCACCGCCCTGCAGCTGATGACGGAGGGCGAGCCGTTCACCTCCACCATGACCACCCGGCGGTTCATGCTCACGCCGCGGCTGATGCTGCTGTACGCGTACATGGACAACATCCAGGTGGACGACTCGGGAGGGAACGTCGACCTGTTCGCGCGCGCGAACCCCACCTTCAGCTTCAAGCTGACGGCGAAGGAGGGCGCGATTCCACTCAGCGACACCTTCGATCGCCACAGCACGCACTACATGACCTTCTACGCTCCCCAGCTGGTGGGCGCTCCGTACGACCCGCTCTGTCCTCAGGACCCGATCGTCTACGACGGCCGGGACGGCCAGTCCTCGGTGAGCACGTCGCTCTACGTGACGCTGCAGGGTAGACCGGACTCGTTCTCGGTCCCGACCGGCAACGGCAATGACCACAACTGCCAGCCGCCCGCGTTCCCTCCCGCCTGGCAGCCGCTCACCGCGGCCGACAGCCGGCAATGGCACATGGTGGAGATCGTCCAGGCCGATCCGGGACAAGGCACGAGCAGCGTGCTCGACCTGGTGAACTTCCGCACCGGCGGCAACCTCCTCTTGCGCACGCCGCGCGTCGGCTTCTTCACCACTCCCTCGTTCCTCGCCGAGTGGAACACCAACAACAGCAACCAGGCGCGGGTCACTGCCAACCAGACCCTGATCGTCGCGCTCGGGCACGGCATCAGCCCGCAGAACGCTACCCTGCCGCCTTCCACCGACTCGGTCGACCATGCGCACGCGCCCCAAGGCACCGCCTGCTACGCCTGCCACCAGTCGCTGGACCCGATGCGGCAGTTCTTCCGCCAGCAGTACAGTTACTACTTCCACCCGCAGACCGACTCGGACGAGATCGCGCTGCCCGGCTCGTTCGGGTTCCGGGGCGTGTCGGTCCCGGGCAAGACGATCTTCGATCTCGGCAGCCACCTCGCCAACCATCCCGACTTTGCCGGCGCCTGGGTGCAGAAGCTCTGCACCTGGGCGAACTCCGCGCGCTGCGACGAGAGCGACGGCGAGTTCCAGCGCATCGCGCAGATCTTCTACGACAGCAACTACAACTTCCGGACGCTGGAGGTGGTGCTCTTCTCCTCCCCCCTGGTCAGCTATCTGGCGCCCACCAAGACCGTCTCGCAGATTGGCGAGGTCTTCCCCGTCTCGCGGCGCGACCACCTCTGCGGCGCCCTCTCCAACCGCCTGGGCATCAGCGACGTCTGCGGGCTGGACGTGAACACGGTGGTGCCGGACGACCTGAAGCGGGTGCAGTTCATCGCCAAGGTGCTGCCCTCCGACGCCTACAGCCGCGGCGCCGACGAGCCGGTGCTCGCCAACGACCCGAACCTCTTCTTCCGCACCGGCATGGAGAACATCTGCGCCGTCCTCGCCGCCCGCCTGATCGATTCGGGCGCGAACGCTCGCTGGTCGAGCGCCTCCCCCGATGCCGCCATCGCCGACTTCGTGCACGTCCTGATGGGCTTGGGGGCGGGCCGCGATGCGACGCCGCTCTCCATCCTGAGCGGACACTTCCAGTCCACGGGCGCCGCGGGTCTCTCGCCCACCGACGCGCTCAAGTCGACCTTCGTGCTCGCCTGCCTGTCGCCGTCCGTGGTGGGGATGGGCCAATGACCATGCATCTCTCACGCCGCAAGCTGTTGCTCGACACGCTCTTCGGGGCCGGCTGGCTCGGCCTGCGCTCGCTCGCCACCGGCATTCCGCTGGCAATCCTGGCGAACCCGCGGAAGGCCGCCGCGCAGACGGCGGGCTGCCCGGCGAACTCCAACGCCCAGTACATCCTGCTCAGCTCGTCGGAGGCCGGCGATCCCCTCAACGCGAACGTCCCGGGCATGTACCTGATCCCGGACATCGCCCACCCGCCGGCCGTGGCGATGGCGCCGGCCCAGCTCACGCTCTTGGGTCGGACCTGGACTGCCGCCACCCCTTGGGCGCGGCTCCCGCAAGCCCTGCTCGACCGGACCTGCTTCTTCCATCACGGCACCTACACGGTGGTGCATCCGGACCTCGCCAACGTGATGTCGCTGCAGGGCTTCGTCTCGCAGCACGAGATGCTGGTCTCGCTGCTCTCGACGCAGCTGGCCGGCTGCCTGGGCACCGTTCAGTCGCAGCCGATCGCCCTCGGCCCCCGCAGCGCGTCGGAGGGCCTGACGGTGGGCGGACGGCCGCAGCCCATCCTCTCGCCTTCGGCGCTGGCTTCGCTGCTCTCGTCTCCCACCGGCCCGCTCGGCCAGATCCAGCAGATCCGCGACGCGGACCTGGACCGGCTGAACGACTGGTACCGGCAGAACGGCAACTCCGCCCAGCGCTCCTTCATCGATCGCTATGCTCTCTCGCAGCAGCAGGCGCGCAGCGTCTCCGAGAGCCTGCTCGGCTCGCTGGCCGCTATCCAGGACAACAGCCCCAACTCGCAGGTGGCGGCGGCGCTGATCCTCTTCCGCATGAACGTCAGCCCGGTGGTGAGCATTCACATACCCTTCGGCGGCGACAACCACACAGACCAGGCGCTGGCCAACGAGAGCAAAGAGACGGTGGCGGGAGTGGCGACCATCGGGAACCTCTGGACCCAGCTCAACGCCGCGGGGCTGCAGGACCGGGTCACCTTCGCCACCCTGAACGTGTTCGGCCGCACGCTCAGCGCCGCCAAGGGCAACGGGGCGGGGCGCACCCACCACGGAGACCACCACGTGGCGGTGCTGATCGGAAAGCCGTTCAAGGGCGCGGTGGTGGGAGGCGTGGAACCGGGCGGCGACGACTATCGCGCGATGTCCATCGACGCCCTCACCGGCAACGGGGTCGCGGGTGGGAGCGGGAACGTCCCGTTCTCCGAGACGCTCTCGGCGATGGGCAAGACGCTGGGCGTCGCCTGCGGCGTGAGCGGACCGGTCCTCGACGCCAGCATCCGCGGAGGGAAAGTCGTCGCGGGTGCACTGGCCGGGTAGGTTGACCACATGGCCGACGGGCTCGGGCGACGGACAGTGCTTCGCTGCGGCGCCGCCTGCGCGCTGGCCGCCGCCTGCGGAAAGTTCGTCGACGAGCCGGTGGCAATCGAGGCGGGAGCGCCCTCCGGGGGCCTGCTTTCGATTCCGATGGCGCGCGTTCCCGAGCTCAGCCAGACGGGAGGCAGCGTCCTCCTCCACGCGGACGCCACCGACTTCGTCGGCCGCCGCGTCTCGGTGCTGGTGGCGAACACCACTTCGCAGGGCCTGCGGGCGTACGGAGCCTACTGTCCACACGCCGGATGCGAACTGGCCTGGGTCGACCGCCAGGACTCGGTGGTCTGCCCCTGCCATCTCTCCAGCTTCTCGGTCGACGGCACGGTCACGCATCCGCCGGCGGTGGTGGACCTCGATATCTACCCCGCCAAGCTGAGCCCCGACGGGCAGATGCTGGTGGTGGACCTGACCGGATCCGCCGGCGTGTTCCCTGCGGCCGTGAACGGCCAGGTGACGTTCGCGGTCGAGCAGCTTCCCGCGCTGGCGGTGGTGGGAGCAAGCGTGACCGGACACGCGGCGGGCGTGCCGTTCCCGCTGGTGGTGCTGCGAGCGAGCGCGACGCAGATGCTCGCGTTCGACGCCCGCTGCCCGCACCTGGGATGCGCGGTGCGCGGGGCTCAGACGCTCTTCATCTGCCCTTGCCACGGCTCGCTCTTCGGGCTGGACGGGAGCGTCAAGCTGGGTCCTGCCTTGCGCCCGCTCACGCCGCTGCAGGTGACGTTCGATGGCTCGCAGGTGGTGGTGAAGGTGCCCGCGTGATCGCGCTGTTGTGCCTGCTCGCGGCCGGGCTTCCCGGGCCGGACGCGTCTTTCTCCTTTTCGGTGGGGACGTCGGTCCGGCGGCTTTTCTTTCGCGACCGGGTGACCCCGACGCTGGTGAACTGGCGGAGCGGCGCGCTCGCCGTCGCGGGCGTCTCGGTGCTGGCCTACCCTGCCACGGGCCGCTTGCCGGTGCTGGACGACATCGGCGGATATGCCTGGTACGAGCGCTCGCTCAAGTCGACGACGCAGACCGCCGACGGCATCCTGGAATTCAGCGTTCAGCAGATCTCCTGGGAAGCCGGGCTGCGGTGGCGCTGGCTGTCGGAAGGCAAGGAGCGCGGCGCGGTATCTTTTGGTTACGGCACCCTGCGCCACGACTTCAGCGGCGCCCGCCTGCCCGGCGATCTGTTGCCGGCCGGCACCATCCAGTACTGGAAGCCCGGGCTCGAGGGACGCGTGCAGGTGGGCAGCGTCGTGCTCGGGGCCGGCGCTGCTTACCTCCTGGTCGTCCGTCAGGACTTCCTCTCCGCGTACTTCCCTCGCGCCAGCAAGGGCGGCCTGGAGGCTTCGCTGCGGGGCTCGATGGACGTGTGGAAGGTGAACCTGACGCTCTCGGGGAAGTACCAGCGGTTCTTCTATTCGCTGAACCCGGAGCCCTATGACCCGTACGTCGCTGGAGGCGCCCTCGATGAGCTCTACTCAGTCGACCTGGCGTGTGCGTTTCGCCTCTAGCGCCGCTTGTCTCGCGCTTCTGGGCTGCGCCGGGTCGCTCGATCATCCCGAGCGGTTCGAGAACCTGGGCAACCCGGACGCGGGACCGGCCAGTCCTCCGTCGGACGGAGGCTGTGATCCGGTGATCGACATCTTCCCGCTGAGCTGCGCCACCTCCGCCTGCCATTCTGCCCAGAGCCAGCAGGGCTTCCTCGACCTCCAGTCTGCCGGGCTGCCGCAGCGGCTGGTCAACCAGACCGCGCACGGAGGCCCCGGCCTCTTGATCGACAAGCAGAACCCCGCGCAGAGCGTGCTGCTGCTCAAGCTGATGAACCCGCCGCCGTTCCAGTTCCAGATGCCGCTGGGCGCGCCGCCGCTCTCGCCGGCGGAGATCGCGTGCATTCAGGCATGGGTGCAGGCCGCCGCCGCGGCGCCTTAGCCAGAGTTGGCTGGTTCAGCTCCGACGGGCGGTCGATCGGGTGGGGGGCGTCGGTCCCGCGAGCAGGCGGTCGAAGAGGTCGGCGAGGATCGCCTCGAGCGCGCGGTCGTCGATGCGCCAGGCGCCGTCAACGACGAGGCTGGCGACGCCGTGCACCGCAGCCCACAGGACCATCGCGACCCGCTCGTCGTCCCGTCGCGTGCCGCCGCGCCAGACGCGCACGGTGGCGACCAGGATGTCGAACGGGCCGCGCGCGTAGTCGCCGCGCAGGCGCGGGTCGCGCGCGCCCACACCGGTCGGGCCGAACATCACGCGGAACTCCGCGGGCCGCTCGCGGGTGACGAACCCGTGCATGCCCCGCCCCTGACGCTGAACATCCGGCGGCGGGATGATCATGAACCGGGCCAACAGAGCCTTCCGCGTCGACCGCTCTGAGCACCTTGCGCGGTCCGGAACGCGTCCAGGGAAAGGTCTCGACCCGCGGCCCATTTTGGTCATCGATGCGGTGGTCATCACCGGGCTCACGTTCGAGGTGGGTATGAGGACAAATCGCTTGAGCGCACGCGGATGGTATGGCTCACGCGAAAGTGTGGGAGTTCGTCGCGCTCGTAGAAGCCGCCAACAGTGGTCGTGCCTACGCCTCGGAGTTCTGCGACCTGACGCACGTGGGCAGTGCCGCGAAGGCCCTCTACCGAGCGGCGTCGCGAGCGGGACGACCCAAGCGAGCTTCCTTCCTTTGATGCATTGAATTAGCTGATGCATAGCGATGCAAGGCTCCCGTGAGCGAACGCTTTCTCGTCGGTTTACGCGGACTTGGCCACTCCACGACGTGGACTGAAAAACCCCGTGTCCGTGCTTCGATTCCGCCCCCAGGCACTCCAACATCGCGATCTCCCCCACGGCTCCGAACACACTCCGCGACGTGCAGCGGTCTTCGCCGAAACCGTGCCCGTACCCGGATCACACCCTGCTCTCGCTCCACCGTTTGTCGAGATCCCGTCGCGAGCCGGACCGAGGGTGTCCCTCTGCTGTGCGCGTTCGTGTAGCATCTCGCGTGCGGTTCCGGATCGCGTCGACGGGTGCGCTCATGAGCGTGCGTTTGACCGTGGTGGCACTAATCCTGTGTGCAGCTTTTCCGGCTGAGGCCGCTTGGCTCGGCCTCACCTACAAGAGCTCGACGTACATTGGCGGTTCATTCGAGGACGAGATCCGTGCGGTCGCCACGGACACGAGCGGCGCCATGTACGTCGCCGGCCAGTCGGTGTCGAGCGATCTGCCCACCACGGCTGGAAGTTTCCAGCCGTCGAAGCGCGCGGGCATGAACATGGCGAACGGGTTCGTCGCGAAGGTCGCGCCCGACGGTTCGCTGGTGTGGCTCACGTATCTTGGCGGATCCCTCGGTGATTCGGTCGCCGGAATTGCGGTGGATTCGCGGGGCAACGTCTTCGTGACGGGCCAGACCCAGTCGGCGGATTTCCCGACGACCCCGAACGGCTTTCGGCCCATGTGCGGCGCGCCCGCCGGATCGTGCATTGTCGGGTTTCTGTCGGAGCTCTCTCCTGACGGCAAGGCGCTCCTGTGGTCGAGCTTCATCGCAGGCGACGCTATCGTTGGTGTGGAACCCCGGGCGATCGTGCTGAGCCAGGGCCTCGCATGCGTAACCGGCAGCGCAAGCGTCCCGACACTCACGGTCACCCCGGACGCCCCGCAGAGGACTCTGGCGGGCGCGACCGACGTCTTCGTCTCCTGCTTCGATCCGTCGAAGAGCGGGAGTGCCTCGCTCGCATTCTCGACTTTCTACGGCGGTTCTGGAGGTGACGACGCCTATGGCATCGCCGCGGATCCCACCGGCCGGCTGTTCGTAGCGGGGCGCACCGATTCGACCGACTTCCCCGTGGTAAACGCGGCGCAGCCGGCGTTCGGGGGCTCCGTTTCCGACGCGTTCGTCCTCGCGCTTTCGCCGACACGTTCGGTTGCATACGCAACCTATTTCGGTGGATCGAACATCGACTCCGCGGCAGCGATCGCGGCGGCACCGGATGGAAGCGCGTACATCACTGGCCAGACGAAGTCCTCAGATCTTCCGGTGCGCATGGCCCTCCAGCCCATCATCGGGGGCGGTCCGTCCTACGGCGAGACGTTCGGCGATGCGTTCGTGGCGAAGTTCGATCCGACGGGTGCGGTCTCCTTCTCGACCTTCCTCGGCGGGTTCACGTTCGACTGGGGCCGGGCTATCGCTGTCGGGACGGACGGTGTCGTGCACGTCTGCGGCGGGACGGACTCCTTCGACTTTCCCACCCTCCCTGGCGCCCCCGATCTCCTTCCGCAGAACCAGACCGCCTTTGCGACGGGGCTTCTTCCGGACGGGTCGGGGGCCGTGTACTCGACGCTCTATCGCGCAATCTATGATCCGTTCGGATGCGCGTTCGCGACGGATCTCGTCATCGGTGGAGAGGCTCACTCGGGCGCCGTGGCGATCGATCATCCGGTGCGGCCGTATACTGCAGCCGGTCCCGACGGGTTCGTCGCGCGTCTCTCCCCGGGGCCGCCAGCAATCTCGGATCTCGAGGTCTCGGGCGCAGTGGAGACGGGACGAGGCGGGACGCTGGGCGCTGTCCTGACTCTCACGAACCACGGCCTGGATACGGCGACCGGTCTTTTGATTCGCGCATCGAACTCGCCCGGCGCGACCTTCACCGGCCCGGGGGTGCTCGGATCGATGCTCGGCATCTCGACCCTATTCGAGGTTGCGGATCTGCCCGCCGGAGCATCGACTGCGGTGCCACTCGTCATCGCCCCGGCCTTCAGCGGTCCGTTCGACATCTCGTTCCGGACGCTGGCGCATCAGTCCGACCCGAATTCCGGAAACGACACTGCATCATTTCACGCGAACATCGCCGAATCGCACCTCGCAGCCGCTGTTGCGGTGAGCCCGCCCCAGAGCGCGCAGGGAGAAGAGGTGGTGGCGGGCATCGACGTCTCGAACCCGGGGCCCGACCCGGCGAAGGCGGTGGAGGTTGTCGTGGGCCCGGCGGGCGGGCGTCCAGGGACAGCGGGGCTTCCTTCGGGGTGCCGTATCGAAACACCTCCCCTGATTACGTGCGCGCTCGGGGATGTTGCGGTCGGCGCAAGGGCACACGTGGATCTCCCCATCCAGCTCATCATGGGGGGCGGTCTCATGGCGGTCGGGGTGGAGGCCTCATCGATGAGCCTCCAGTCGCCGTTGGACGGGCACGCCGCGGCGACGGTCAATGTGGCGTACGCGGACGCGGTGCTCGGCGCGAGCCCGTTGACTGGAACAGTGGAGGCGGGCCAGACGGCGAGCTACGCGCTGGAACTTCGGACGACCTCCGGAGTGTATCTCGCACCGTGGAGCGTCTCCTGCAGCGCCCCCGGGAACGGCATTACGTGCGCGCCCGATCCCGCTAGCCTGGATCCGGGCGGTGGAGTCGCGCGCAGCGTACTGTCAGTCTCGACCGCTGCACGGACCGTGAGCGCTGGCTCGATGGGAAGGCCAAGCACGCTGCCGGCGATGTTCGTTTTGATGTTCGTCGCAGCCATGGCGTTCGCGTCAGGAACGGCGCGCGTCCCATTCGCAGTCGGGCGGTTCACGGTGGTGCTCTTTGCCGGGGCCTCCATTTCTTCCTGCGGCGCCTCGTCCCCTGCCGGGTCACGGCTCGGCGCGGGCGGTACGCCCGCGGGGACCTACGTCGTCACGGTGACGGCGACGCTCGGCAAAGTGCCCGATGGTTTCGCCTACGGAGTCATCACGCGTACGACACAGGTTACGTTGACGGTCCGTTGAAGTCAGGGCGCGCCGCGAGTCTCAACGCGTCCGCCGAGCGGCAGCGCGGACGTCCTTCAGGCTCGCGGCTCACTGGCGGAGCTGCACTTTCTCGCCAAGGACGCCGCCGACGTCAGTGTGGTTTCCGCTTGAACCGACAATGTTGGCATGAACTTGAAGGCTTGCGTCAGCAGCTGGCCTTGGGCAGGACGGGCTTGACCTTGCTTCGTTGTGCTTCGGCGTACCGTCCTTGGCGGGTCTTGACGAGTGTTGACGGGCGTCCTCGGAGGGAGAGCGCTAGCCCCCGAGGGACTTTGAGGGACTGAAAATCCACTCGTCAGCCAGGGGCGGCGGCGCGAGTTTGACCGGCCAAATTCCGTATACTAATCGTACATACAATCGTACTGAGGGCGATGGTGAAGACTCCAACCGTCGATCGCGAGACCGCTACGTTTCGGCTGTTCTGCCAGGGCGAGCGCGGGGCGGCGAGAACCTCGGCGATGCCGATGCCTTCCACTCTTCGGCGAAACTCGGCGCCGTAGATTTTGTCGCGATCGCGCAGCAAGTAGCGCGGTGCCGAGTCATCGGAGAACGCCTCGATGATCTGCCGCGCGGTCCATGCGGCGGTGGGGGAATCAGTCACGTTGAAGTGCACGACTTGGCGGCGTGGATGCAGCAGCACGACGAACACGTAAAGCGCCTGGAAGGTCGCCGTCGGCACAACGAAAAAGTCGACGGAGACGAGGTCTGCGACGTGGTTTGGAGAAACGTTCGCCAGGTTTGCGACGGTGGGGGCTTCGGCCGACGTGGCTTGAGCCGGACAACCGTACGCTCCGAAACGTCGAGCCCGAGCTTGAGCAGCTCGCCGTGGATGCGCGGCGCACCCCAGAGAGGATTCGCGACCGCCATGGTGCGGACGAGCTCCGCAAACTCCGAGCTGGCGGGCGGTCGACCGGTCCGCCCGCGTCGTGACTTCCAGGTCCAGAAGGCGCGGAATCCCTGCCGGTGCCACCGAATCACGGTCTCGCGGCGAACGACGTGAAGCGCCCCGCGCCACCCTGCCCACCACCGAGAGAGCCAGGCCCAGAAGGCGCGATCCAGCGATCCGAACCGTGGTCGCTTCGACCGGCGGCGGAGCAGGGCGAGTTGCTGTCTGAGCGCCAGGTTCTCCAGCGCCAGATTTCTGTGGGTCCTGAGCGCGGCGCGCAGGGCGCCCAATAGAGCGAGAAGGAGGGACATTGCCCTCCAGCGTCGCTCCGGGCCAACTCCTCGTCCAGTCTCGCGATCGAGTTTTGGCAAACGACAACCGGCCGCGCAGGGGCCACCAGCTCCGCCGACTCCACGCGAAGCCCCACCCACGTGCAACCGGTTGCGCGTTCGCGCTAAACAGCAGCAGCCATGCATTGGTCGGACCTTCCGCGAACGCGGCGCGCCCTGATCGCGCTCTGCGCGCTCTCTTGGGCCGGCTGGAGCGGTTGGGAGCTCTTGCGGCCCGCGCGCAACCCGCTGATGGACCTGTCGGGCTGGTACACGGACCATTTCTCGCACATGAACACGGCGCGGATATTCCTTCGCTTCGGCACCGCCATCTGGCGGACGCCGCCACAGCAGATGTTGCCGCGCCCGACGCCCGAAGTGAGGGCGCGGCTGCCGCCCGACGTCTTCCAATGCGCCGATTGCCTGTTCGTCGCCCCCGGCTGGAAGAAGCCGGTGCTCCTGACCTGGCCGAACGTGGTGCGCCCCTATCCGCCGGGCGACATGCTGCTGACGGCGCCCATCGCAGCGCTCTACCACTTCACCGATCTATCGGCGACAGACGCGAACCGGCTCTTGCTCGTCCTCTTCCTCGCCTTCGCGCACGTCGCGATCTTCCTCTTGCTCGACGGGCTGGCCTTCGCGCCCGGCAACTTGCGTTGGCACGCGCTGTTGCCCGGCTTCCTCGGTAGCTTCGCGCTGCTGCACTGGACGCTGGAGGGATTCTACGACGCCTCCTTCGTCGTGCTGCTTCTCCTCTGCTGGCGCTGGCTTGGCGAGCGACGCGCGCTGGCGGCGATCGTCGCCTTCTGCGCCGCGAGCTTCTTGCATTTCCGCGCCTATTACTACGCGCCCTGGGCGCTGGCGGCGGCGGCGCTGGTCGTCCGCGAGCGCCGATGGCAGGCCTGGCACGGGCGCGATTGGGCCGCGCTGGGCGCGGCAGTGCTGCTGGGCGGAGCTTCCCTGGCGACCTTCGCGCTCGTGCTGCCATCCCTGCTTTCCTACAAGGTATACCTGAGCCCACTCTTCGTCTCACGCGATCACCGGATCGCGCCGGCGCTCTTCCTGGGCGCGCTGATCGCCGCGGTGGCGCTGGCAGCGTTCGCCGCCGCGCGTTCGTGGATCGACGCTCTGATGGTGCCCTGGCTGGCGATGATCCTCACCACCGTGCGCGTATCGGAGCCCTGGTACGTCGTCGCCACAGTTCCGTGGCTGTGCGCGCCGCCGCGGGCCGGGCTGCCCGAGCGCCATCCGCTGGTGCTCGACGCGCGGGTGCTCGTCTTCCTCTTCCTCGCCACCGCCGTGCACGGCGACCCGCGCGCGGGGCTGGATGTGATTCCTACGTGGTTGGTGCGGGTGTTCTGGTGACGCCAGGCGGCCTTGAGCTTGTTGCATCTCCCTCCGTAGAATCTGCGCTCGCGCCGGGGGTGTGATGGAACGGGCTGCGACGTTGCCGAGCGGCGCAGGCGACAGTGCTCGCGAGGCTCTGCCGCGGGTCCTTTCGCGGTGGGAAGTGGTGGCCCTCGCGCTGAACGGCGTAATCGGAAGCGGCGTCTACCTGTTGCCCGCGGCGGCTGCGGCCCATCTCGGGTCCGCCAGCGTCTGGGCCGTCCCGCTGGCGGGCCTGACGGTGGCGCTCGTGCAGCTCTGTTTCGTCGAGGCGGGCAGCCGGTTCGATCAACCAGGCGCCGCGTACCTGTACACGCGCGCGGCGTTCGGCGAGGCGTCCGGATTCGCGGTCGGCTGGATGAGCTTTCTCGGACGCGTCACCGCGGTCGCCACGCTCTCGGCGGGATTCGCGCAAGCGTTGGGCTATCTCGTCCCGGCGGCGAGGGAGGGACCAGGCCGCGCACTGTGGGTGGCGTTGCCGCTGGTCGCGCTGGCCGCCATCAACGTCAGGGGAGTCAAGCTCGGCGCAGGCACGGTCGCCGTTCTGCTCGCGGCCAAGCTGATCCCTCTCGCGGTGGTCGTTGCCGCCGGGCTCCTGGCGCTGCAGCCCGCACGCTTCGGCGGGATCTTCTCTTTCCCCGCCGCCGGCCTGGCCAAGGCTGGCCTGCTGCTCCTGTTCGCCTACGGCGGCTTCGAGAACACCGCCGCGCCGGCAGGCGAATATCGCGACGCGCGCCGCGACGTGCCGTTCGCGCTGCTCTTCCAGATCCTTGCGGTCACGATCCTCTACGCGGCCGTCCAGATCGTCGCGGTGGGGACGCTGCCGGACCTGGCGACCAGCAAGACGCCGCTCGCCGATGCGGCAGGGCGCCTCATCGGCCCGCGCGGGGGAGAGTTGCTCACGGTGGGGGCCGCCGTATCCATCCTCGGTACCATCGCGTCGTCCATCCTCGCCGGCCCGCGCTACTTGTACGCGATCTCGGCGGGTGGAGGGCTCCCTCCCGCGCTGGCGCACTTGCACCCGCGCTGGCGGACGCCCTGGGTCGGCATTTCTCTCCTCGGCGCGCTGGCGCTGCCTCTCGCGTTGTCGGGCAGCTTCGTACAACTCGCGGCGCTTTCCGCCGGCACCCGGCTCATCACTTATCTGGGCACGGCCGCCGCGGTGCCTTTCCTGCGCCGGCGGGTTCCCGCCACCGGCCGCGTCGTAGCGCTGCCCGGCGGGCCCGCGATTCCGATCGCCGCCGTGGCCGTCTGCCTGCTCCTCCTGTCCGGCATCTCCGGCCGGGACCTGCTCGCGATCTCCAGCGCACTCGCCGCAGGTCTACTGATCCACGTGCTCTGGCGCGTGATCAGCCGCCGGTCAGCGGCCTAGTCTTTTCGCCGGGGCGTATTCCGCAACCATTGGTCGCGCGTTGCGACGCAAAGGGGAGCGAGGTACGTAGCGGGCTCCCGCTCTTCACCGTGGGTGCTCGGTCGCTCGTGTCATTGCGGGCCGCCCTTCACACCGATCCGCGCCGATCACGTACGCCGTTCGACGGGCCTTTCCATGTTCGGGTTGTTGGACTACCGGGACTGGCTCCGTTGCAGGCTCCACAGTCCGCGCGCCGAGAGGATGACGGAGAAGAGCGCGGTTACGCCGAGCGCGAGGAGTGTCCAGATGAAAAAGAAGGCTCCGCTGGACTTGGCGATCGCGCCGCCGACTCCCGCCCCCTTCATGTGGATGACGGGGATGCCCGACCCAAGAAGCGATCCGAGGAGGATGATGACGTACCCCGATCGCCGTTCGGCGAGTATCAGCGTTCCGTACAGCCAGACGACCAGGATGGGCACCGCAACGAGGTTTGAGAGCCCTCCCGGCTCCATCCCGCGGACGATGTCGTCCGTCAGGTGAAACGTCATGAAGAGGATCGAGAGCAGAGACGCGATGGTCAACATGACGTTGTGTTTCATTGGATATTTTCCTTTTGGATTTGTGTGTGCCTCTCAGTGAGGGACATGATCGGTTGACAGTCTACGATTGGAGGGAAAAGGAGCTGGGCAGGTGGTGGAGTCGGCTGGCATCCGCTAATCGGGCAGCCGCGTTCCCCAGCCGATCAGCCAGACGCCCACCACCAGCTCGCCGAGCGACGTGACGAAGAGGAATTCCAGGTTCACGCCAACGTAACGGCCGGTGATCAGCAGGATCCACCCGAGGCCGTCGATGGCGAGGACGATCCCGAGCCAGCGCGGGAGATACGTCGACCGCCAGAAGAGCCACCCGAGCAGCACCAGATACGCGCCGAACAGGATCAGGGTGAAGGAAAACTGCGATCGAAACGCACCGACCGCGACGAACACCTGCGCGTCGAGCTGCGCCTGGCCCAGCGCGGTCAGATCGGAGGCCCGGGTGACCAGCCGGTTCGCCGTCACAAGATTCAGGAGTGCCGCAAGGCCGAGCGCCGCGAAGACGACGCGCACCCAGGCGACGAACATCGAGATCGACGCGTTCACCGGCCGCAACAATAGATACAGCCCCCACGCGAGCACGATGTCCCCGAAAAAATTGAGGTAGTACGCGAAGATCGCGACCAGGAAGAGCCCGTGATGCGCAGCCAGGTTCTGCGCCGTCTGCGCCGCGCTGTCCGCGACGAACAGGTTCGGCAGGATGCGAAACTCGGCGAACGGAACGCCCAAGTTCATCATGCCGCCGACGATGGTGATGAGCGCCGCCTGCCGCAGGCGCGGGGTCGCGATGCTCTCGCCGTTGGGCATGGGTCCGCTGGGAGCAAACGCCTGGCCGCAGTGGCTATTTCAGCGCCCTTGTGTGGAAATGACAAGCTGCAGCTTCGGAGACGCGCGATGACCCTCTCACAGACTGTCGCAACCGCGCTCGCGGTCGTCGTCACGGCGAGTGTCGCGGAGGCACAACAGAAAACGCCGAGGAAGCCCGTTCCACTCAAGAAAGGCTATGCCGCCGCGAACGGCGTCAACTATTACTACGAGATCCACGGCAAGGGTGAGCCGCTGCTCCTCCTGCACGGCGGGCTTGGATCGATCGACATGTTCGAGCCCGACCTCCCGGCGCTCGCGAAGAATCGCCAGATGATCGCCGTCGACCTGTACGGCCACGGACGCACCGCGCTCACCGATCGCTCCATCAGTCTCGTCGACATGACCAAGCAGTCCGCACCCCGCCAGGCTGCGACGAAGGCGAAGGCCCGGCGGGCGAAGAAGCCCGCCCTGCGCCCGCGCGAGGACTGCGCGTCGCCCTACGAGAAACCCTCGTGAAGCTCTTTCACGGGATGCCCGGATATATCGCGAACTCGATATTCGACGAGCCGGCCGGCTCGGGCCGCGCCGCCGAGCTGTATCTCGCTCTTGCCCGGAGCCGTTTCGCCTCCCTTCCCGGCGAGCTGTCGACCGCCGATCTGCGGATGCTCGAGCGATACCTTTTCGCGCGCCTCGAGCTCGAGCGCGAGGAGCGGCGCATGCACTTCGGCGCGCTCGCGCTCTTGAGCCTCCTCTTCTTCGTGCTCTTGCCCCATCTGATCAGCGGCGAGTTCCAGAGCGTCGCGCTCGACCTGCTCGCGCTCCTCTTATTGACGCTGATCGTTCCTTATATCTTCGTTTATTTCGGATATGAGAACCGCGTGCGCGCGATGGGCGCCGCGCGCCTGCGCGCTCTCGAGAAGCTACTTGCCGCCGCGGGTGACTGACCCTGGGTCGGGCCCGAGGTGCGCCGTGTCGTTCCACAGCCGGAGGAACGGGTCCTGGCCCTTGCGAAGCTCGCTGCCCGAAGTGCGGCGGCGACATGAAGGTCATCGCCTTCGTCAAACGCGAGTCGATCGGAAAAATTCTCGATCACCTGGGCCTGCCGTCCACTGGTCCGCCGGTCGCGAAAGCGCGTCTGCAAGCGCTGCGCTGGCGGACAACCGTCTCGGCGAGATCGCCGAGCGGGACGATGAGGCGCTTGGCCCGGGTCCTGGGCGGACCTTCGCGCCGAGGGCGAGGACCTGGCGAGCGCCTTCGCTCGCGGCGAGCGGGAGCACTGTCTGCGAATTCGTCCTCGCGCGGACAAAGTTTGGTCCAACTAGGGTCCAAAATCCCCAGTGCCGCGCAGCAGCAAGACTCGCCGCGGGAATTTCCTTTGCAATTTCGCCGAGATGATTGGTCGGGGAGACAGGATTTGAACCTGCGACCCCCTGGTCCCGAACGGGCACCGGCGGAATCCCACGGCGTATCCTCGGCTGGCACTGCGGCCCAACCGCCGGAAAATACGGGCAAGCCGGAACCAGGAAGTTCGGATGGGGTGGCAGAGAACGGATACGTTGAGACGCCGTTTGGTGCGCCGGTGGTGCGCGAGTTGCCGGCAGATCCCGGTCCCCATGAGCGCTTGATGACGGTCCGCGAAGTCGCATCGCGTCTCGGTGTGTGCACGGCCCTCGTCTACAAGTTGTGCCAGCGGAACGAGCTCCGTCCACTCCGGATTGGTGGCGCGCTGCGGTTTCACCGCGATGCAGTCGAGTCTTTCCTCGCGAGCCGCGGTTAGCCGCGTGCCGGCCGGCAGACCAGCCGCCTCGTGCGCGCGCGATCTCGCGCTTCAAGGATCCCGCGAAGCTCTCATGTTGCGCGGAGTAGCGGCAGCACCAGAGTGTACGAGAGGGCCGCTTGCGCTTCGCGTCAATTCGCTGGGAGTGGCTTGAGCAGTTTCGCGAAACCGGATAGCACTCTCGTGCGTAACAGAAGGAGGCGGCGAAGGTCCGTCGCCGCCGATCGAGATGTGCGAACTTCCGCCCCAGCGTGGCGCGCGGCGGCGGCACCGACAGCAAATCCCGTAACCCAAGGAGACTCCCAATGAGGAACGGTACGTTGAGAGGTGTGGCGATCGCCGGAGCGCTGGCCACGTTGATGGCGCCCGCGGTGGCTTTCGCCGGCAAGGGCAAGGCGGCGAAGGGCGTCCACTGCGAAGGGACGAACGACTGCAAGGGCAAGGGCGGCTGCAAGAGCGCAAGTCACGACTGCAAGGGAAAGAACGACTGCAAGGGCCAGAGCTTCACCATGGCCAAGGACGCGAAGGACTGCGAGGCCAAGGGCGGCAAGGTGGAGTCCGGCAAGAAGAAGACCTGAGGAACCTCGGGCTGACGGCCAGCGCCGCCGGCCCGTGTCCTTCGCATGAGCATTCCCAGGCCCAGGCTCGGGCACGGCATCAGCCTTCGGCCCCGGCACTTCGGCCGGCTCCTCGCCGAGCGGCCTCTGGTCGACTGGATGGAGGCCGTCAGCGAGAACTACCTCGCTCCCGGCGGCAGGCCCGTCGCCGCGCTCGAGAAGGTGCGGCGGGACGTGCCGGTGGCGCTGCACGGCGTCTCGCTCTCCGTCGGCTCCACCGATCCGCTCGACCAGGCCTACCTCGTGGCGCTGCGCGCGCTCGCCGATCGCATCCAGCCGGCGCTGGTATCCGACCACCTCTGCTGGGGCCGCCATGGCGGCCGCTACGTCCACGACCTCTGGCCGCTCCCTCTTACCGAGGAGGCGCTCGCCCACGTCGTCGAGCGCGTCGGGCGCGTGCAAGAGTCGCTCGGGCGGCAGATCCTCGTCGAGAATGTCTCCTCGTACGTCGCCTTTCGCGAGTCGGAGATGACGGAGTGGGAGTTCCTGGCCGAGGTGGCCCGGCGCGCGGACTGCGGCATCCTCCTCGACGTGAACAACATCTACGTCAGCGCCCGAAACCACGGGTTCTCGGCCGCCGACTACATCGCCGGAGTGCCCCCGGACCGCGTCGCGCAGTTCCACCTCGCAGGCCACAGCGACAAGGGCGCCTACCTGTTCGATTCGCATGACGCCCAGGTGCCCGAGGCTGTCTGGGAGCTCTACCGGGCGGCGGTCGCTCGCTTCGGCCCGGTGCCTGCCCTGGTCGAGTGGGACGACCACATCCCCGAGCTGGAGGTTCTGGTCGGGGAGAGCCGCAAGGCCGCCTCCATCGAGGACGAGGTGCTGGGCCGCCGGGCGGTGGCGTCGTGAAGCTGGCGGAGATGCAGCAGCTCTTCTACCAGCTCGCGTCCCGCGCCCCGGGAAGCGAGGCGATCGATCCTGCGGCACTCCTGACCGGCACACCCGCGCTGGACGCCAAGGCGCGGGTCGGGATCTACGCCGACATGTTCATCTGGCGGCAGATCGATGCGCTGCGCGACGACTTTCCCAAGCTGGCGCTACTCCTCGGTGACGGGTCCTTCTATGCCATGGCTGCGGAGTACCTGCGGGCGTATCCGTCGCGCAACGCCTCGCTCTCCGAGCTGGGGCGGGAGCTGCCCCGCTTCCTCCGTGGTTGGTCGGGAGAAGGCGCGCGCCCGGACCTGGCCGACCTCGCGGCGCTGGAATGGGTGCGGGCCAAGGTCTTCGAGGAGGCGAACGTCGCGAGCGCGCCGGCCGAGCGGCTGCGCATGTTCGCTGGCGACGAGCTGGCAAGCCTCCGCCTCCGCTTCGTGCCGGCGCTGCGCGTGCTTGCGGTGGAGCACGATCTGAGCCCCTTCTGGGAGGACGGCGCCCGGCCCGGGCCGCCCTCCCCGCGGAACGAGCAGGTGGCGGTGTGGAGGAAGGACTTCGAGGTCCTGCACGCCCGCATCGACGCCGACGAGGCGCGCGCGCTCGACCTGGCCAGGGCGGGCGAGCCGCTCGGCGTGGTCTGCGAGGCGTTCGCGGAGCGCCCCGACGCGGTGGAGGCGGCGTTCCGCGCCATCTCGAGCTGGTTCGCGGAAGGCTGGATTCGCGCGGAGGATGCGCCATGACCACCGCGGGACGGATCGACGCGGCGCTACAGCGCTTGATCCGCGCGCAATGGCTGCCTCAACTTCTCGTGCGCCTCTTCGTCGGCTACTTCTTTCTCGAGACGGGCTGGGGGAAGGTCCACAACCTGCCGACGATGGCCGAGCGGTTCGCCGAGTGGGGGATCTTCGCGCCGGCCTTCACCGCGGCGCTGTCCGGCTGGACCGAGCTCGTCGGCGGGCTGCTGGTGGTGCTCGGGCTCTTCACCCGCCTCATCTCGATCCCGATGTTCATCAACATGGCCGTGGCGACGCTGGCGGTGAAGCTCAAGAAGGTGGGCGGCTTGGACGACTTCGTCGAGCTCGACGAGCCGCTCTATGCGCTTGCCTTCCTCTGGCTCTTCTTCGGGGGGCCGGGGTGGGTCAGCCTCGACCACGTCCTCGACAGGGTGTTTCGCAGGAAGTACGCGGCGGAGCTGGGGCCCGAGACCTCCGCGCGATGATTTGCCTCGCTGCAGCCTTTCTGGCCGCGGCCGGGCTGCGCTACGAGGTGGCCGCGAGCGCCGGCGCCAGCGAGCTCTCCATCGAGGCGCGCATCCCGGCCTTTATCGATGGAGACGGCGAGCTGAGCGTAAACGCTGGCGCGGAGCCGTTCGTTCGCGACGTGATGCTCCTCTCCCCGGAGGGAGCGGTCCGGCTGGAGCGGCGCGGCGACTCCTGGTTCGCTCCAGGCTGCGCCACGCACGGTTGCCGGATCCGCTACCGCTTCGCGCTGCGCGAAGCCGCCACCGCGAGCGGCGACGAGGATCTGGCCGTGCTCTACGGAGAGATCGTCGAGTCGCCGCCCGGCGCGTGGCTGTTGCGCCCCCTGCGCGTGCTCGCCGGGGCCACCGCGGAGCTGATCGTTTCCACGCCGGAGGGCCTGCGCTTCGTCGCCGGGCTTCCCGAGGGTCCGTTGAGCGCGTCCGGTCTGGGGGACCTGCCCTACGCGGCTTTCGGTGACCTGCGCGTCGAGAAGCTGCGCTTGGAGGGCGGGTCGCCGACCGTCGCCATCGCGAAGGCGCGGCGCCGCCAGAGCGAGGAGGAGCTGCTCGGCTGGATCCGCAGCTCGGCCGCGCTGATCGCGCGCTACTTCGGACGCTTTCCCGCTGACGGTGCGCTTCTCCTGGTCCTGCCCGCCCCGGGCGACCAGATCCACGGCCGCTGCCGGGGGACTGGCGGAGCGTCGATCATCTTCTTCCTCGGCACCGATCTGGACGCCGCGGAAGCGCGCCGAAGCTGGGAGCTCGTGCACGAGCTGGTCCACCTCGGCTTCCCTTCGTTGCCTCGCCGGCATCACTGGGCGGAGGAAGGGCTCGCCACCTATGTCGAGCCCATCGCGCGCGCGCGGGTCGGTGAGCTGAGCGCGGAGAAGGTGTGGGGCGACCTCGCGCGCGGCCTGCCGCAGGGGCTGCCAGTTCAAGGCGACGAGGGCCTCGATCGGACGCACACGTGGGGCCGCACCTACTGGGGCGGCGCCTTGTTCTGGCTGCTCGCCGACGTCGAGATCCGCGAGCGCACCGGGAACCGCTTCGGGCTCGAGCACGCTCTCCGCGCCGTGGTCGCGCAAGGAGGACGCATCGCGGAGCGCTGGCCACTCCGGCGCGCGTTCGAGGTTGGGGACCGCGCGGTGGGAACGAGGGTGCTCGAAGAGCTGTACGCGAAAATGGGTTCCGCGCCCGTCGAAGTGGATCTCGACGCCCTCTTCCGCCGGCTGGGGGTCGCGCTGCGCGGGGGCGTGGTCGAGTTCGACGATCGCGCCCCGCTCGCGCCGATCCGCCGCGCAATCACCGAGCGACGCTGAGGCGTCAGAGACGCCAGCTCAGCGCGAGGAAGCCGAGGTTCTGTGAGGCGCGGTAGCGATCCGCGCCGTTGTCGAGCTTGGCATCCGTCGTGTAGCCGCTCGCGAAATGGCTCAGTCCCGCGCGGACCGCCCACTTCTCGGTGAACCACCAGGCCAGGTAGAACTCGGAGTCGAGCTGGCCGCGGTCTGGCTTGCCGCCGAGGAGCAGGTCGAGGCCGGACACCGAGGCCGGCTGCGCGCCTGCGAATCGTGGGTCGGTGGCGGCATAGCTGCCCGTGCGGGAGGGGCCGAATGCGAACCCCACCAGGTCGATGTCGAAGCCCAGCTCGAGCCCCGCGACGGCCCGGACGGCGATGAGGAACTGCGCGTTGAGCGAGTACGCTTGCGGGTCGGTCACGGTGAGCGTGTTCACCTTGTTCGCGCGGATGAGCGACGCGTCAGCGGTGGTGTAGGGGATGGCGCCGCTGCCAAAGAACGATGCGAAGCGGGCGCCCAGGCCGAGGCGCAGGCGCTGATCGAAGAAACCGTAGAAGTGGTTCCAGGAGAGCGCGCCGGTGAAGCGGTTCGAGCCCAGGCCGCCGGCGAGATCGACGGTCTGCGACCAGGGCGAGTCGCCCTCCTCGGCGCGGGCGGTGGCGCCCGCGAGCACCGAGGCGAGTGCCAACGCCCCAGCCAGTCTGCGCCTGCGTCGCGTGCCGTCCATCCAGCCTGGCCCGATCAGTGCGCCGCAAGCCCCACTGCAGAAGCCGGAAGGCCGGAGGCGCCGGGCACCGCTTCGAGGCTCCCGCCGGGGAGCACGCGGAAGGCGCTGATGGCGGCCGTTCCGCTGTCGAGCGCGTACAAGAACCGGCTCCCTCGGGTCAGCGCCAGATCGATCGGAGCGCTGCGTGTACCGGTACTTCCCGCAACGCCGTCGGGATCGACCAGGACGAGGCGCCCCTCACGATCGATCCGGTAGGCCGAGATGGAGCCGCTCCCCGTGTTGGAGGTGAAGGCGACGCGGCCGTCCCTGGTGATGACTACCCAGCAAGGAGCGCTCTGGTGGTCCGGCACGGAGGCGGAGATCGACCGGATGGCGCCCTCGTCGCCCAGCGGCGTGTAGGACGTGACGGCGCCCGCGCCGGCTGCCCCCCCGAAGGCCTCGGAGACGACCAGCAGCCCGTGCCGGCCGAAGGCGAATCCGAACGGCGTACGGCCGCTGGACACGTGTACGACCGGGCCCTCCGCGCGTCCGTCCCCGACGGCGTAGACATCGAGCCGATCGGTCGCCTTCTCCGCCACCACCAGGTGCTCGCCGTCGGGCGTGAACTCGACCTGCGCGGGCCCGGTGGCTTTGCCGCTGAGCGGCCGCGTCGAACCGGGCAGCGGCAGGAGCGCGCCATCCTCCGCGACCGTGAACCCGGCGATGTTCCCGTCGCCGCCCGCGTTGAGGACGTAGAGCAGGTCGTCATGTACGGTGAGGCTGATGGGCTGCGTGCCGCCCGAGGAAACGTGACCGACCAGCCGGAGCGACGTGCCGTGGACCGCGAACGAGGAGATCTCGTTGCTGCCAGCGTCGACGGCGAAAAGCAGCCCGCCGTCCTCGGAGAGCACCAGCGCTCCCTGCGAGCCCAGCCCGCCGCCTGACCCGCGCCCGCCGGTTGCGAAGGCGCCGGCGAAGTGGAGCCGGCCGTCGTTCCCCCGCCGGAATGCCAGCACTTCATTGCCGCCGTTGTCGTTGCCGATCGTGAAGACGGCCCCGTCATCGGCCTGAGCTGCTCCAGCGAGAGCAACGGCCGCCAGCGCGCCCCGCAAGGACCACATCCTCGTCGAAGTCATTCGCCGCTCCTTTGTGAAGAGAGCCGCTCCGCGCCCCGATCGCGGCGGGGCCGGAGTGGATACGCCCGACCCGGCCAACGCGTTACGGCGCCGCAGACCGAACGGACGTAACCTCGGCGTGGCGCGCGGCGTATGGACAGAGAGGACGGCTTGACCGACGAGGAGCTGATGGTGGCCTATGCGGCCGGCGACCGACGCTCATTCGCAGCACTTTTTGGCCGCTGGGCGCCGCGCCTGCACGGCTTCTTCCTGCGCGCGCTGGGCGACCCGGCGGCAGCGGACGATCTCCTCCAAGTCACTTTCTTGAACCTTCACCGGGCACGGCGAAAGTTCCGGCCGCTGCTTTCCTTGCGCAGCTGGCTCTTCAGCATCGCCGCGCATGCGCTCCAGGACGAACTGCGCCGGCGCAAGCGCATTCCGATAGCGCCCGAGGAACAGCAGGAGGCGGTCGCCGACGCGCTCGTAGCCGAGCAGGAGCCCGTCTCGGTCGAGTCGCGCCAGCGGGCGCGGGCGGTGCGCGCCGCCTTGGAGCGGCTACCGGAGTCGCAGCGTGCCGTGCTCTATCTCCACCGCTTCGAGCAGATGAGCTTCGCCGAGATCGCGCGCGTGCTCGGAACGAGTGAGGGAGCGGTCAAGTTACGCGCCTTCCGCGCCTACGAGCGGCTGAGGCGTGAGCTGTTGCCGCTGTTGCAGGAGGATGACGCCGCATGACGAACTGCGATCAGCTTCGATCGCGCGCCCTGGCGCTGGCCGCGCTCCCGCCGGGCGACCCCGACGGCGACGCCGCAGCCGCCCATGCCCGCTCATGCCCGGGATGCGCGCAAGCGCTGCGGGAGGCAACCCGACTCTTGAAGTTGATCGATGCCGGGCTGCGTCCGTCCCCACCGTCCGAAGCTGCGCTGCAGCGCGCCCAGGCTGCCGTGTTGGCGGAGATGGACCGCGAAGAGCGCGCGCACCCTTCGCCGCATTGGAAGGAGCGGCTGATTCTTGCCGCCAGTGCGCTGTTCGCCTTCGGGACCCTGTCGGCGCTCTCCCGTCACCGGTCGATGGACCCGGAGAGCTGGATCGTCGCCGGAGCGGCCGCTGTCCTGGCCGCGGTGCTGGCCGGCGTGTCCAACGCAGGCTTTTCGGCCGCGCTGGGCGCCAATGCCGCCTCGGTCGCGCTGATACTGGTCGCCGGCGCCGGGACCGGCCTGTCTGCGGTGGTCGGGATCAAATGCGTGGCCGTTGAGTTCTTCGCGGCGATCTGGCCCTTCGCTGCCGCCGCGCTCTCGCGAGGCATGGCCGCGCGTCCGAGCGCCGCTCGTCCCGCTGCGGCGCTCGCGGCCGCCGGCGCCCTGGCCGGCCAGGCCTCGCTGCATCTGACCTGCCCTGATGCGCATGCGCTTCCGCATTTGCTGGTGTTCCATCTGGGAGGCGTAGTGCTGGCGTCGCTCGCCGGTGCGCTGGTGCTGCGGGCCCGGCCGGCTTGATTCGAGCTACACCGGGGACAGACGGATCCGACCGCCGATCGGCCGGTCACCCGCACCAAGCGCTTGCTGGCACTTAGCAGCCCGGGTGCTTCCGCTGGGGCCCGCCGGCGACAGGCTGCACCTTCCGGATCTGACGGAGGAAGACGCCCGGGTCGGTCGTCGGCAGCTCGCAGACCTGTCTCTCACAGACGTAGGCCGTCGCCTGGCCCTTCCGGGCGACCTTGCCCTCGACCAGCGGGACGACCTTGGCCTCCGCTGCGAGGTCTCTGCCCTCTGCGACGACGCTCAGCACGCGGTTCGGAAGGAAAGTGGCGCGCAATCCCGCGAGGAGCGGCTCCGCCTCGGCGCGCGAGCGTGGCGTCACGATGACGATCTCCTTGGGCACGTCGAGCTGGAAATCGACTGCGAGGAGCATCTCGGAGAGGGCGGCCGGCGCGTGGGCGAGGCGATCCTTGAACGCGCGGAGCGCGCGGTCGCCGCGCTGCCGGTAGCGGTCCTCGGTGGTCAGCTCGTGCAGCCGCAGGAGGTTCAGCGCCTGGACCGAGTTGCCCGACGGCTCGGCCCCGTCGTAGCCTGGCTTCTCCCGCGCAAGCAGGATCTCGTGGTCGTCGGGAGTGAGGAAGAAGCCGCCGCTCTTGTCCTCGTAGTGGCGCTCCAGGGCCGCGTCGAGGGCGATCGCTTCCTTCAGCCAGCGCACCTCGTTGGTCGCCTCGAAGAGGTCGAGTAGACCGGCGGCGAGGAAGGCGTAGTCCTCGAGGACCGCCTCGTTCCGGGCTTGGCCATCCTTGTAGCTGCGCCGGAGCCGCCCGCTCTTGCGCATCTTCCCCAGCACGAACTCCGCGGCGCGAGCGGCGCGGTCCGCGTATGAGGTATCACCCAGCACGAGCGCGGCGCGCGCGTAAGCCGAGATCATCAGACCATTCCAGGCGGCGAGAACCTTCTCGTCGCGCAGCGGCGCGGGCCGGCGTGAGCGGGCCGTGTAGAGCGCTTGCCGCGCCTCCTCCACCTGCTGACGCACTTTCTCGGGCGGTTGCTTCAACTCCTGCGCGATCTCGGCGAGCGGCCGCCGGACATGCAGGACGTTCCGGCCCTCGAAATTCCCGGCGGGCGTGACGTCGTAGAGCGCCTCAAATACCCGCGTCCGCTCCTTGCCGATCGCCGCCTCGATCTCCGCCGGCGTCCAGGTAAAGAAGTACCCCTCCTCCCGGCGTCCGCCCGGGGTGAGGCTATCCGCGTCGGTGGCTGAGTAGAACGCGCCTTCCGGCGAGGTCATGTCGCGCTCGACGTAGCGCAGGATCTCACGCGCGACGCGGGCGAAGTCCTCCCGGCCGGTCGCCTGGTACGCCTCGAGGTAGTCCATCGCGAGCAGCGCGTTGTCGTAGAGCATCTTCTCGAAATGCGGCACGAGCCACTGCGCGTCGGTCGAGTAGCGGTGGAACCCGCCGCCGACGTGGTCGTACATGCCGCCCGCCGCCATCTTCTCCAGGGTCAAGCTCGCCATCCGGAGCGCCTGTGGGTCCCCCGTGCGGCGGTGGTAGCGGAGGAGAAAGCGGACGGGGAGGCTGCTCGGGAACTTGGGTGCCCCGTCCAGGCCGCCGTTGGTCCGGTCGAAGCTGTCGCGGTAGTGGTGGAACGCCTCCTTGAGCGCGCTGGCATCGGGAAGTTTGTCTCCGGCCGCTCCGGCGGAGAGCCCCTCGCGGACCGCCCGGACGATCTCGCCGCTCGCCTTGGAGACACGGTCCGGCTGCTGGTCATAGACCTCCCGCAGCTTGCGAAGCAGCGTGAGGAAGCCGACCCGCGCGCCGCGATCGCCGTCGCGCGCCGGGAAGTAGGTGCCGCCATAGAACGGCTTGCGCTCCGGCGTGAGCCACACCGTCATGGGCCAGCCGCCGCCGCCGGTGAGGAGCTGGACCGCCGTCATGTAGATCGCGTCGACGTCGGGACGTTCCTCGCGGTCGACCTTGATGGCGACGTAGCTCTCGTTGAGGGCACGCGCGACCTCCTCGTCCTCGAACGACTCCTCCTCCATCACGTGGCACCAGTGGCAGGTGGAGTAGCCGACCGAAAGCAGCACGGGCCGTCCGAGCTTCCTCGCCCTCTCGAACGCCTCGTCGCCCCATGGATACCAGTTGGTCGGGTTGTGGGCGTGCTGGAGCAGGTAGGGGCTCGACTCGAGAAAGAGACGGTTCGTGTATTTCGGCGAGCCGTCCGGGCGCAGGTGGCGGGTGCGTGGCCTGTAGGCGGAGTCGCGCGCCGCCCACTTCGCCGAGAGCTTCTTCACCAGCACCTCGTCGAAGTCCGTCGCTCCGGGGAGCGGCCTGCCGAAGCTCCAAGTGGGTTGCGGCCCTGGCGCGGCGTCCCGACTGGGAAGGCTTTCCGCGGGTCCCCCCGGCACGCTCGACGCAGTGGCGGCTCGCGATGGGGGATTGGCCGGGGGCGACGAGGCCGGGCTGCTGGTGCAGGCAAGATGCACCGCGAACGCTGCCAGGGCACCGCCTGCGACTGTGGACGAACTGAGCGTCAAGCGCACCTTCCTCATGCCTCCGCCAAGAACGCGAGTCTACCGCTGGCGCAGAAGTGGGGCGCGGGCGCGCGCGTCGAGCGGCAGCGCGAGCGCGATGCCGAGCACGGGCCAGTTTCCGGTAGGTCCGCTGCCGATCGAGAAACTCCTCCACGCGCTCCTCGATCACTTCTCGCTCCTTGCCGAAGGACGCGTGGCGAACCGCGAGCCCCTGCGGCGTCTTCACGACGAGCGCCATGTGGCTGATTCGCACGACGCGCTCGGGGTCGGCAGCGCGTACGATTAGCAGCACTGATCCGGGCGCAAACCGCGCCACGAGCTTTCGCGCATCGTCGAGCGGCAGATAGCGAATCGAGAACTCGCCTTCGGGAATCTCGGCAGTGGCGAGGCGCTCCAGCCCCTTGACCCTTCTCCATTGCTCCCGATGCAGAACCAGCGTTGCCGAGGGCGATCGCGGGTCGAGTTGCGTCGTCTCCTCCTGCAAGTACCCCTTCGCCTCGTTCGCAGGAAGCCATTGTGCCTCGGCAAAATGGTTGCGAGTCGCAAACGAGATCGGGATGGAGCCGTACCGGATATCGTCGAGCAGTGCTTTCGCCTCGTCGAGGCTCCGCGCGTTCGCCATCGCCAGGACGGTCTCGACGTACGTCTGGCAGTCGACCATGTCGGCGCGCCACCGCGGCTGGAGTTCGATGCCGCTCCCCTCGCCCAGCGGGAACTGGCCGTAGGGTGTGCCGAGGAAGAGCCGGCTCAGCTGCTCGATGCGGTCGGCGATGGCGCGGCTGCGCTGTGACTCTTGGATGGCCCGCTCGAGCTCCCGTTCGGTCAGGCGCGACCTGGGCGATGCCAGAACCGCGAGCGCGATCGCTACCGCGCACAGCGCTGGCGGAGCTGCGCCGATCATCGCGATGACGACGCGGCCGGCAGCGCATCGAGCGCCTGTAGGATCTGCGCAGGAGCGGTGCGCACTTTGTACGTCTGCGCGACGGAGCGCCACGCGACCTTGCCATCCCTGCCGACGACGAAGATCGATGGCCAGGAGACGCCGTTCTCCGCGTCCTCGACGCCGTAGGCGCGCGTCACCGCGCGCTGCTCGTCGGAGAGCAGGGCGAAGGTCACCCCCAGCTTCTTCGCCAGCTCCGCCGAGGTGGGCGGCGGATCGACCGAGATGGCTACCAGCGCCGCCCCACGGCGCCGGATCTCCTCCAGGTTCTTCTGCAGCTCACCGAGCTGCCCGCGGCAGAACGGTCACCAATGCCCGCGGTAGAAGACGACGGCAACCGGGCCCGCACGCAGGTGCTCCCGCAGCGACCATCGGGCGCCATCGCTCTGTGGGAGATCGATCTCCGGAGCTTCCCGGCCGGCGGCGACCGCCTTCGTCTCGATGTCCGGAGGTGGGCTCTCGCGCTTCGGGTTCGGTGGGACGCCGCCGGCTACGGCGCCGAGCAGCACGGCCGATATCGCGAACAGCAGAAGGGAAGTCATTGCGCGCTCCTTGGGAGGCATTCGTCAGGTGGAGGGGCGGCGGATCCAGACCATCTCGAGGTTCACGCCCGCGTCCGAGAGAAGGTTGTAGACGGGGCAGCGACGCTCGGTTTCCTCGACCACACGGCGCAGGCGATCCTCGCTCTCCGCAGTCCGGACGCTGGCCTGCACCCGGACCGTCTGGAAGTGCGGCCGCACTCCAGGAACTCCCATTCGGCCGCGGATGTCGATGGTGAAGGCGCCCTCGAACTCGATGCCGGTGTAGTCGAACCCGAGCTCCGTAGCGGTGCGACGGAACGTGACCGACTCGCACCCGCAGAGCGCCCCGAGAACCATCTGCAGAGGTGAGGGTCCTTCTCCGGTCCCGCCGTGCGCTGTCGGCTCATCGGTGACGAAATGGCCGAACTCGCCGCAGTCGATGACGGTCTTCATCCCGCCGTCGCTCCGCGCAGCGACCAACTTCTTACGAATCAGCGGCCGCTCGAGATCCTCGGATCGGACTTCCGTTCCCATACGGGTTTCTCCCGTCTTGTCGCATCGAGCGAAATGGCTGTCGCGGGCTGATTCGCCCGTCGAAATCTAACGCATCAGTCGAGTCAGCACCCCATGCGGCGGACCAGGTGGCGCCTGGACGGAGATGTCGGGCTGGCCCGCTTCCGTATCTTGCTCGGCGCTTTCTCCGAAACGAACGCCAGCCCACGGCGCACCCATCGTGCGAGCGCGGCATCGCTCCTGATCCCCTCGGGTGCCATGTAGACCATTCCCTTCAGAGGGCGACCGGTGAAGTCCATGGGCCGTGCGCGCGGCTGCGCGAGCGCCTCGTGGTATCTAGCGGAGCCGACGCGCACCATGAAGTCGGTCTTGGTGAGTCCGCAGCACATCGCGCGGCGCCGCGTGCGTTGGCGAGTCTTCCGGCGAGGCCTTCGTCGGTTCGCGCGTCCTCATCGCGGCGCTTCATCTTCGCCACCAGCAGCGGCAGCAGCCGTGGGCCCACAACGCCGGATAAATAATGACCCGCGGGTGTCCAACCCAGGGCCCCTCGCGCATCATCAAGGGGCAACCGGGGCGGTCTGCCGCCTCCAAAAAGCGAGGAGAAACGGACCCATGTCCAAGCGCAAGTACCTAGTCCTATTCAGGAATCAGCCCACTGGCGGCCAGGGCGGCCCCTCACCCGAGCAGATGCAGCAGATGTTTGCCGCCTACAAGGCCTGGATGGAGAAGTTCAAAGACGACATCCTGGACATGGGAGACAAGCTCAAGTCAGACGGGCGCGTGGTGAGCGCGTCAGGGGTGGCGGACGGGCCGTTCGTGGAGGCCAAAGAAGTGGTGGGCGGCTACATGATCGTCTCCGTAGAAACGTACGACCGCGCGGTGGAGGTGGTCAGGGCCTGCCCAGCTGTCCATGCCCCGGGAGCGTTGCTGGAAATCCGCGAGATGGCAGGCGCCAAGATGTGAGCGCGCCCTCTCAACCACGCGGGCCAGGAGGTCCGGCATCGCAGCCGGGTCTGGTGGAACACTACTTCCGGCACGAGTACGGCCGGCTGGTGGCGATACTGGTCCGCCGCGTGGGGCTTCCCCACCTGGAAGCCGTGGAAGATGCCGTGCAGGGCGCGCTCTTGGCAGCACTGACGGCGTGGGCCAACAGCATTCCTGACAACCCGAGCGCGTGGCTGTACCGCGTGGCGCAGAACCACCTCGTGGGCGTGCTGCGAAAGGACCAGGGGCATCAGCGCGTCCTGGATGGCGCTGCCGACCAGGATGCCCACGACGAAGAAGAGCCCGTCTCAGCGGCGTTCGCCGGCGAAGTACGCGACGAGCTGCTGCGCATGCTGTTCGTCTGCTGTGACGAGACGATTCCCGAGGAATCACGACTGGTGTTGGCCCTGAAAACTCTCTGCGGCTTCAGCACCGGTGAGATTGCCTTCCGCCTGTTCACCACCGAGGCCAACGTCTATAAGCGCCTGGCCCGCGCCCGCGATCGGCTGCGCCAGTGTGAGGTGGACACGCAGACGCCGCCGCTGGAATCGCTCCGCTCGCGCCTGCCCAGCGTCCACGCCGTCATCTACCTGCTGTTCAATGAAGGCTACCTCTCGAGGCACGCGGAACACGCCATCCGCGCCGAGTTGTGTGAGGAGGCCATTCGCCTGGGCACTTTGTTGGCCAGCCACCCCGTAGGTGCTGCGCCACCGACCTTTGCCCTGCTGGCCCTGATGCACCTGCACGCCGCGCGCTTGGCGTCGCGCCAAGACGCCACCGGTGGCCTGCTGCTCTTGGAAGAGCAGGACCGCAGCCTCTGGAACGCAGAACACCTGCATCAGGGCGCCACGTGGCTGGCGCGTGCGGCCCACGGAGATGTCTTCACGCGTTTTCACGCTGAAGCCGGCATTGCCGCCGAACACTGCTTTGCCCCGTCGTTTGCGGACACCCGCTGGAATGAGATTGCTGAGCTGTACGCGATGCTGGAACGCATCGACCCATCACCCATCCACACGCTCAACCGGGCGGTGGCCGTAGCGCAGGGAAAAGGGCCGCAGGCTGGCCTTGCGGTGCTGGATGGCGTGGTGCCGCCTGCCTGGCTCGATGGCCACTACCTGTGGGACGCTGTCCTGGCTGACCTGCACCACCGCGCGGGAAACGCCGCCACGGCGGAAAGGCATCGTGACCAGGCACTGGCGGCTGCGCCGTCAACTGCGGTGCGGCAACTGCTGCACAGGCGGCTGACCAGGCCAACCCGTTGAGGCCCGTGCCAGCCGTCCTCTGTCCTCGGGCAGCTGCGCGCTTCCGCCATCAGACCCCCTTGGCCAGGCGCCACAAGCAACGCTGCGATCGCACGGAGCTCAACGTTCCCGTGATCGCGAACGCGTGGGCGCGCCCTCACGGTCCTCTTGCGCCTCGTGCTTCGGGCGACTCGCGCGCTCCTCTCTCGCGCTTCAGCGTCGCGTGCTCTTCAGCGATCGCCGTCTCGTCAAGCACGACCGTGACGAGTCCTTCGGCCGGTCCCACTGGACCTCCCAGACGAACTGCGCGACTGATCTACACATCGTTTGCGCGGGACGGCGCCGCTGAACCATGGCTGTCCTCGTCGGGTCGGGGCTCTAATACTCAGAAAATGGTTCTTTGCAGCATTGCTGTTGCGATCGTCAGCTCGAATGGTGCGCCGGTGATGCGGCCTGCTCAGCGTTGATCAGCGCGGCCGTTGTTAAGAGCCCGTTCTTGTTGGCGATGCGGACGGGGTGCAAGTGGAAATCCACAGCGTGTCTTCGGTTGGTACCGTGTCGCAACCGCCGGAAATCAGAGAGCACGCTCAGCCGGCTGGTTCGGATACCGTAGCAGAAAGCGGATACGCTGCCACGCCGCTTGGCGCGCCGGTGGTGCGCGAACTTCAGCCTGATCTAGGCCCGCACGAGCGTCTGCTGACAGTTCGCGAGGTCGCCGGCCGACTCGGGGTGAGTCCAGCCCTTGTCTACAAGCTGTGCCAGCGGAATGTACTCCCCAGCCTACGGATCGGCGGAGCGCTTCGTTTCCAGCCGCAGGCGACCAGGGAGTACATGTCGGGAGGAGTGGCGGATGACGACAAACCTCGAGTGGAGCGCGCTACGGCGCATCCCTCCTGTAGAATGCCGCAACCTCCGGTCGCTGAAGGCGAACCTTAAAGCGGAGGTGCGCCGGGCGCTCGAGGAGCACCTCCGGCACGATCCGAGGAAGGTGAGCAAACGCTGGGCCGTCCGGCGAACGACGGGCGCGCCGTGGTCTGGTACGCGTTCCTCGACACTGAGGCTGAGGAGCCGTTTCGTATCCTGCCCGTCGCCTACGACCACGAAAGGCTCGCGCGCGAGATGCGCGCCGAGAAGCTGCCCGAGGAATTCGTTGAGACCATCCTCACCGGCTGGTGGACTACGTGCCTGGAGATCCTGCCGGCCAAGGAACGAGCGCGAGGGAAGTTCTAGCGCGATAGGAGGCTCTATTCCTTGCCTCCGTACTTGAAGGACACCTTCAGCCTGGCCCGATAGGCCGTGACCTTGCCGTCCTCGATCACCAGATCGAGTCTGTCGACCTCGGCGACACGCAGATCGCGCAGCGACTTCGTCGCCCGGTTCACGGCTGTGGTCGCCGCCTTCTCCCAGGATTCTGTGCTGGTACCGACCAACTCGATGATCTTGTAGACGCTCTCGGCCATGGAATCCTCCGGGTTGGGAATTTGAGGCCCGACCGTAACCGTTCGCGGCGGCGGCGTCACCTCGAAGCGAGTTTCTAGCGGATGTCCTCGTACCAGCGCGCGAGAGCACGGGCTGGGACGCCGAGTCGATAGAGCAGCGGGAACGCGTTGACCAGGAGCGTGTCGCGAACGGGGTGCGCGAGAAAGCGCCGCCCCGAGACGCGCACTTGTGCGGGCACGACCACACGATACGGCCCAGGCGGCTCAGCCGGCGCGACAGTTCCAGGTCCTCCATGAGCGGCTGGTCGGGAAGCCCCCGACGCGCTCGAACGCCTCGCGCCGGACGAAGAGCGCCTGGTCGCCGTAAGGCAGGCGGCTGTAGCGCGAGCGCAGATCGGCGAAGTGCAACCAGGGCGCGCGGCGGCCGTCGTCCCCGACGTGGTAGGTGCGAAACGCGCCCGCCACCACGGCGCGATCCGCGAGCGCGCGCTCGACGTGTGCGGGCCGGCGCCGGAGCGAGAAGACGGTCTGCACCACGCGCAAGGATGCGCAGCGGCTCGCCGACGACCTTGAGCGCAAGGCGGAGCTGGCGCCATCTACGTCACGCGTAGACCTGAAGGAGTCGACAGCAAAGACGTGCGCCTCGCTGCGACCAACGTGCGCTTTCTGGAGCGCGATCCGGCTACGTCGATGTGGGAACCCAATTGGCTGCCTGAAACAGAGGCACCAATCGCCTCGGTAAAGCGTATCGAATTCCGCGACCGTGGGCGCGGAGCGCTGCACGGGTTCGGCATCGGCGCAATCGTTGGAGGAATCGCAGGCTTTGCGAGCGGGATGTCCGTACCGTGGAGTTGCGACAAGGACTGCAGGGGCACTTTCGTCCCGCTCACAACGATCGGAGGGGCCCTCGGGATCGGGTTGATCGGCGCAGCCATTGGGGCCGCCGTAGGCGCGACGAGCACCATCGAATTCAACGACGCACCGTCTCGCTAGCCTTCTGCATACACCCGGTCGCCCACTCGGAATCGTCCGACGGCCTAGGGCGCGCATTGAAGAACTGGAGGACCAGTATCCGAAGCTCGCCCTCCTCTTCGCGGAGGGCGAGAAGGACAAGACGATCGAGATTCCGACGCAACCCCAAGGCGACGTTGCACTCGCGTATCTCCGGGAGTGGGGCCAAGCGCAGGGGTACGTCGTGGGAGCCATTCCTGACATCGGCACGCGCGGGATGTACACCGCTCATGGGGATCATGCGCACCGGCGGTATTGCGGCGGGCGGAAGCACTGTCTGCGAAATCGTCCTCGCGCGGACGAAGTTTGGTCCAACTGGGGTCCAAATCGCGCAGTGCGCGGCGGGAGCGAATCTGCGCTCACGAATTCCCACGCAATTCCGAGCGCGCGGCGCCGCCTCAATCATCCGGAGAAGAGCACCCACTGCGCGAATACCAGAAGAGCCGTGATGGTGACCGCGAACACGTTGAACCACAAGCGGACCCTGCCCTCGCGCCCCTCGACGACGCGTCCCCAGATCACCGGCCGTCTGTCGATAACCCACAAACCGACGGCGGTGAAGCCCACGATCACGGCGTTGAACATCCGATAATAGACCGGACCCCTTCCAACGCCCAGAAGCGCGCCGCCCACCACGCCGCCCATGGCAACGAATGCGCCAAGCATCGAAAGGGACATCAGGCTCGCATGCCAGGCCCGCCATGACGCCACACGATCGCGGAGCCGCGACATCAGGATCGCGACAAAGATTCCGCCGAGAATGGCCGCCGCATATCCATGAAACGGCACGGGATGGGAGAGGCCCCGGACGATGATGGCCGTCAGGCTCGTCAGCAAGCATCCAAAGTAGACCCACCCGAGGAACTTGTGCCGCGCGTCACCCTTGCGGCGGGCGAGGATCATGGACCCGATGATCACGGCCAGGAGACCGACGAGCACGTGAACCATGGAGAGAGTCGACATCTTCGCTACCCCGACCTGCCGCAGAGGTTCGTCAGGCGGCCAAACGCGTTCGCGTGCAAGAACGCGAACGTCGCCTTGGTTGGGTCGTCCGACCCCCAGGCGCTCTTGAACAGGACCTTGATCATGCTCGATCCTTAATCGCCATTTTCAGGCATGTGGGTTACATGAACAGCCTACCCGCCGAGCGTCAACGCGTCAGTGCGCCAGCTGCGCCGCCGCCTCGGCGGCAGTCAGCGTGCTCCGGCGTCGCGCCAGGCGCGCGCCAGCCCCCCGCTCAGCACGAATCGGGGGAAGGTGACGAACTGCTCGGTGAAGAAGCGCGCCACGAAGTCGCCGGCTCCGCGGAACGGGACCGGCGGCGTCGGCTCGCCTGCGTGGCCGCGCCCCTGCGCCACGAGCGCCGCGATCATCGCCGCTGCTCCCGCCGCCGCGGCCCAGGGCGAGACGAATGGCGCGGCGGCGACCGCGATCGCGCCTGCCTGGAACAGCGGCACGGTCACGAGATGCAGCCCCAGGTTCCGCCGCGTCCTGTGCCCATCCGGGTAGAGACGCCACTGCCAATCTATCAGCCTCTCCATGTCATCCTCCGATCCTCGGTGGTGATACGCGGTGCGCACCCAGCACTGCCGCGAAAAAGACGCTCCCGCGATCAGGTCGTGGTCCACCTGTGGTCCAAAATCGCGAGTGCCGCGCAGCAGCAAAAAACGCCGCCCGCCAACCCCGCGAAACCGCTGAGCGAATTTGGTCGGGGAGACAGGATTTGAAGGTGTAAAGATGCAGTTACACAAGTCCGCGACGGCGCACCCATTTTCCAGCCAAGCGACGGATTGCAGGCAGTTTTCCAGGCGTCGGCGAGTCCGCGCCAGTCCTCCGGGATCCGGCGGAATCCACCCTGGTCGTGGAGACATTGTGGAGACGCTCCACGCAGGGTCGCCCCTTGACGTCTGTACCTAAATAGGTACATTCAACCTGTGGGAGGGCGCTCCAGCCAGGGTCCGCGGCTCGGATGCGCTTTCTACCGGACCCAGAGCGGCCACGAACCAGTGCGCGACTGGCTCCGCGACGCGGGCAAGGAGGTCTCGAAGACGGTCGGCAGCGACATCCTGACCGTCCAGTGGAGCTGGCCCGTGGGCAAGCCCTTGGTCGACGGACTCGGCGGTGGGCTGTACGAGATTCGCAGCACGCAGGAGCGAACGGAGTACCGGGTGTTCTTCTGCATCGCCGCATCGAAGCTGGTGCTGCTTCACGGCATCGTGAAGAAGGCGCGCACAACGCCCAAGGCGGACCTGGGACTCGCTCGCAAGCGTCTGAGAGAGGTGGTGGCACCATGAGCAAGAAGCACATCGGCTCGAGCCTGAGCTCTTTCCTCGACGAAATGGAGATCCGCGAGGAGACCGAGCTCCTCGCCATCAAGAAGACCCTTGCGCTGCAGCTCCGCCAGGCGATGAAGCGCAGGAGCGTCTCCCAAAGCCGGCTCGCCAAGGAGATGCGAACAAGTCGGACCGTCATCAATCGCATGCTCGATCCCGGTGACAAAGGGGTGACGCTGGCGACATTGACTCGAGCATCGCGGGTGTTAGGGCTGCGGGTTGAAATTCGACTGAGCGCCGCCCGGAAAACCGCGGCGTAATTGCCCGCGAGTGCTGGAGCGCGGTCACGGCTCGCCGAGGCGCTGCAGGAGCACCTGGCGACGCGATCCGCTGGCCGACCTCCTCGACGTCTTGGTCGAAACGTGCAGGTCCATCGCCAACCGGTCACTCAAAGCCCGGGACGCCACCGGGCTGTTGCAAAGCCCGGAGCAGCGCGAGGAACGTGTCGCTGCGCTTGATCTCGTAGGTCGAGTGCAAGGGGACGAACAGCACCGACTGCTGCTTCTGCGCCACCTCATCCGAGCCCTGGTAGTGCCAAAGCGCGTTCGTGACGGCCAGCAACGCGAACGGCGCCACTGCATCCGCGTTCTGCTGGTACGGTGCGACGATCTTCTCGACATCGAGCGTCCAGCGCGGGCGTCCGTCGGGCAACGCCACTTGCGGCGGCGTGTTCACGTCGATGAATACGGCAAACGGACGGTCGCCGGGGTTATGACGAAGGGCATCCACGAACAGTCCTTCGATGTTTGCTGCGACAGTCTCGGGTTCTGCCGCAGTGCCAACAGCGTGCAGAACGCCTGGACGATGGCGGCTCTTCACTTCGACGGCAAGGCTGTCGCCCGTGGTTGGATGATCCGCGATGAACTCGGGACCCTTCACCGCCTTGTTTTCGTTCCATGTCAGCTTGAAGCCGCACCGGATGAACGTCGCGGCGATCGCGGCCTCGTACCGCGTGCCTTGAAACTGGTCGCGCAGCCGCAGCCGTTCGCGGAAGCGCTTGGGCAACTTTCCGAGCCGCTGCTGAATGCGGTACAGGTCCTCCGCGAGCGACACAACGGCCTGGGCGGGGCCCGTGGCCAGTGCGGAGTACGGTTGATCCGGCGGGTGGCCTGCGGGCCGAGATCGCGCTCCTAGATCGCGCCACTCCTGAACCCACGCCCATACTACGTGGCGTTGGGCAGGCGCGCTCCGCGTCTGCTCGTCGTGCCACTTCTTCCCGAGAGTCGCTTGGAGGAGCGCGATGAGAAACTCGTGGAAGGTTTCCGTCGGCTCGCGGAAGAGGATTTTCGATCCCAGCGCGCGGACGCGCTTCCCCTTGAAGAGGGTGCTGATCGACGGAGGAGCCTCGAATTGCGCCAGGAGGGCCTTCTCTGCCTGTGCCCGGACAAGCGGCGCGATGTCCTCCAGCATCCGCAAGCAGCACTTCTTGAACTTCTTCCCGGAGCCGCACGGGCAGGGCGCGTTTCGCGGAACCTCGCGCGGGTCGATGGGTCCGGGAACGGGCATCGCGGGGCAGTGTAACGCGTTTGCTCCCCCCACGACCGGAGCGCGACTACCGACGCGCGTAACTCAGCTTGGCACGCCGGTTTCCAGCCAGCGATACAGGTCCGACAGGTTCATTACGCGGAATCGATCTTCGTGCGGTAACTGTCTAACGGCTCTGATGAACCGCATGTCCTCCGTGCAGATGACCGCCGGAAGCACGACATAGACAAGCAGGTCAGCGTCGAACCAGTCATTCGAGCTGGGCTCCTTCGGGCGGTTGAACGTCTTGCGAGATGCTTCTCGTTGCCGCCGCGCAATGAGGTGGCTGTGTAGATCGATACGGTCCAATCCCCGCGTCAGCGGGCCAATTCCCAACGCGCGGGCGACGTGTTCACGTCGAAGCCTCACCAAACGCTCTTCAGTCGCGCTCGTAAGTTCTTGGCCCGCCGGAAGTTCGATTACGTCTGACCGCCACTCGTCCTCGCTGCCCTTCAAGTTCGAGTCTGGCGGCATCGGCGTCAATGTCACGACCCGGCCGCGCGTGTCGCGAAACTGGATCCACTTTTTTGTGAGGGAGTAGCGGTCCTTCACACTCTTGAGGTGTCGCCACGACGCATTCTGTACGATGCTCTCGTCAGCGCGGCTTCGCACGGGCCACTCAATCACCCCGATCATCGCCCACCTCTGGCTGCCACCAACGATGATCGGGAACTCGCCATCGAGTACCGGATCTAGGCGCTCAAGAGTAGGCTTCACTCTTCTGAGGACGTCAGGCTTTGCCGTGCGCAGCCAACCAAGCAGCTCCCCGAAAGCGCCGTCCGCGATCGACACCGGGTGCGCTCCTTTGAGTCGCAGCAGCTTGGGTACGTTGAGAGAATCGGGCCTCCTTTCGATCAGACCGCGAACGATGTTCGTGTCCAGGACGATCCGATCCGTGTCGGCGAGGGCGGTCATTGCGGTGAAGTGTACGAACGGAAAGGTGCTGTGACCACGGCGAATCCCATCCATGCCCTGCCCCGCACCGCAGCCTGCGCGTTCCTATGAGCGGCCCCCCACAAGGGATACCGCTTCGCGTAGAGATCGAGCGCGATGCGGGTGCAGGTGAACAGCGCGCCGGTGGCATCAGCGATGATCTCAAAGGCGGTCCGGAGAACCTCAAGCTCCTCCCCTGATTCACCTTCGGAAATCAGCGCGGACAACAGACCTCGGAACGATCGAGGTCGCTTCACCCAACGGCGTGGTGTCAACCGTAGCTGTCAGCACTGTCAACCGCGCCGGGACTGCAGGTGTCAACCCTCAGGAGGGGAGATGAAGGTGCTGCTGTCAGCGCAGCATGAACCGGAACAAAAGTGTCAGCGATGTCTTGAGTTGTTGCAGCGTCGCAGGCGACGGAAGTCGTCACGAAAGTAGTTCGGAAAGTCGTCAGCAAAGTAGTTCACCGCCTCATCACGAAGGTCATCAGCAGGTGCACGAGTTTGCGAACCACCCTGCTGACGAGGAGGCTGATGACTTTCGATCGCGCAAGTCGTTGCATTTATGCGGAAGTGCTGGCCGCCCCGCCCCCCGACTATGAGGGCGAGATCTGGGGCGAGGCTGCCTCCGACCCCTCCCTCCCAACGACTGGATGGAGGGGTCGGAGGCAGCCTCCAAACTTGGTCCAAAATGGCGGGGGGCGGGGTGGCTAGTTGGGAGGAGGGTCAGAAAGAGATCGGTGAGTTGGGGAGGAGGGTGGAAAAAGACTGGAAAAAGGCAGGTTAGATGAGAGTCGAGAGGAAGAGGGAAGGGGATAGAAACGGGGAAGCAGCGAGAGAACGGCTAGGAGAGATGGCGAAATAGAAGTGCGAGGAGAAGGTGCGAAGGGAGTGCGGAGAGAAAAGCGCGCACGAAGCACGAAGCGGAAAGCGGGAGAGAACAGGCAAGCCGAATGCGCGGACAGCAAGGGGAGAAGACGACAAGGGGGAAAGAGCGAAAGAGGACGGGTGCAGTCAATGGAGAAATTACGGGACACCTCGCGGCGCGTCCCAGCGGATGAGGCAGGTCCGCCCGATCGGCGCACCGCCACAGCTACGCGGCCTGAACCGAAGTACGCGGGTCATCGAATAACGCCGACGAGCGCGGATGTGCCTGGCGATCCGGCGCGCCTCGCGAAGCGATTTTCGCGCAGCATCACGGTAGGAGTGATGCGGAACCGGCAGAAGTAGAGGTCCGGCCTAGATCGTGGAGCCTTCACGTGAGGGGACGCCTCCTCTCCGTCGAGGGATGCCGTCCGCAACGTCGGGGATGCCGTCCGCAACGTCGAGGAATGCCGTCCGCAACGTCGAGGAATGACGCCAGGGCGGGGCGGTAGCCGATTGCCAGAACCACCGCGTGGAATGCTTCTTCGCGGCTATCCAGGAGCGGCCGCAGCTCCGGGTGAACGAGGGCGACGCGGGACAACACGGCAATGAGGCGCCGCCTGATGCACGCGATGGTCCCGACATCGAGCAGCGGGATACCGCGCCGCCGGCTGATCTGGCTCATCGGTCTACGAGAGCGGCGCAACGCCGAGCCGCGCGATCGGGCAGAACGCGAGGCGGGAGACCAGCTTGCCGATGGAGTCCGCGAGGGCGCGCGCTCGGACAACATGTCCGAGGCGAGTGCCCGCGTGACGATCGGCAGCCCGAGGAGTCGCGCGAGACCACCGTTGACGAACCCCGCGCACGGCAATGGTGGGCGGCGCGCCGTGCTCGAGGAGGTCGACCGCTATCTCGCCGCCCGAGTTGCAGAAACCGAAGACCAGCACGCGGCGCGACCAACGGTCGCCCGTCGCTATATTCGGAGCTGTGCGGACCTCCCCGGCGAACGCTTCCAGTCCGGGCTAGCGCGGCCGGTTCCCCTCGTAGGCGAAGCGCGTTGCGACCACCAGACTGCGCGAGCGGGAGGCGGATTCCCGCATGCGCGTGAGGAAGCCGCCCCCGTCGCGCCTCACCGAGCACGAAGGACGTGTAAGCACCGGCCCGTCGACTGCGCCCACTCCCTACCAACCTTTCAACCTGGCACAGCGGAGCAGGGGTGCGCCACGCGCCGCGCAGGGCTAGGGTCCGGGGGCTTGCCGTCGTGCCTTAGAAGAGCTCGTAAATTTCCTTGACATGCCGTTAACCCTTGGGGTAAACGCTGTGCAGACCGGAAACATGTCGTGGACATCCTCTTCGGGAGCAACAAGCTGCGGAAGACCTGCACATCCGGCGCGGAGGCAGTAAAAGTGTATGGACCTCAATGTGCGAAGCAGCTCCGGACGCGGCTGGACGACATGGCGGCGGCGCCCACCATGGACGTTCTCCGCACGCTTCCTCAGGTGCGCTGCCACGAGCTGACCGGCGATCGAAAAGGCCAGCTCGCCGTTGATCTGAAGCACCCGTACCGCCTCGTGTTCAGGCCCGCGAACAACCCCGTGCCTCTTAAGCCCGACGGCGGTCTGGATTGGTCACAGGTGACGGCAATTACGATTCTAGAAGTGGTGGATTACCATGGCTGACCAGTACAGGAACGAATACGAACCGGACGACGTTAGCCCTCCTGGTGTGACGCTTCAGGAGACACTCGACGCCCTTCAGATGTCGCAGGCGGAACTCGCCGAGCGCATGGGGAGGCCTAAGAAAACGATCAACGAAATCATCAAGGGCAAGGCGGCGATTACGGCTGAGACTGCGCTCCAGCTTGAAAAGGTCTTTGGCGTACCCGCTTCGTTCTGGAACAACCGCGAACGCCTTTACCGCGAGAGCCTCGCCCGGCGAGAGGATAACGAGCGGCTGCTGAGGGCGGTTGAGTGGCCTAAGCGGTTCCCGATCGCTGAGATGGTCAAGCTCGGGTGGTTGAAGACGGTAGGCGATCCCGTCTCTCAACTTCAGTCGCTCCTCCGGTTCTTTGGTATCGCCTCTCCCGAGCAATGGGAAGGAGCGTACGCAGAAGCCCTTTGCCGCAAGTCGAAGACCAGCAAGCCCGAGCCATTGTCCGTATGGTTCCGAGCCGGGGAACTCGTTGCACAGACGATCACCTGTGCGCCTTTCAACGCCGATATCTTCAAGACCGTTTTGCTAAGAGCGCGAGTGATTACTCGTGATCCCGAGCATTTCAAGGAGCCGCTCGTTCAAGCATGTGCTGAAGCAGGAGTTGCATTGGCGTTTGTACACGACCTGCGTTTGAGCGGCATCTCCGGTGCGACACGATGGCTTACTCCGTCTAAGGCCCTCATCCAACTAAGCCTACGCTACAAGCGACACGATCAGCTTTGGTTCACGTTTTTCCATGAGGCGGGACACATTCTGCTCCACGGGAAGACGCGCGTCTTCTTGGAAGGTGATATTGAGAAGGAGAACCCACAACTCGAGGAGGAAGCGGATAAGTTCGCGCGAGACATTCTTGTTCCACCGAATGAATACGCGCGCTTTGTCTCGCAAGCCCGCGGCGTTTTTACGGCGGCAAACGTGGTGGCATTCGCGGAGCGAATTGGCGTCGCCTCGGCAATCGTCGTCGGTCGACTCCAACATGATAAGCTACTGCCATTCGACCGACTCGATCATCTTCGAACCCGTTTGAAGTGGGCATGAGGACGGCGCATGAGGATATATGCCCTTCCCTTGAGTACCAACGCTACAGCCACTCGAAGCATATCCGAAGGGATCGCTGAATGTTACCGCAGGATTTCCACGTTCATCCATTGAAGCCCCCGGCTCCTCCTTGGCTGGAGTTGGTTCCAACTGACGATGCGGGCGAAGGAGTTCTCTCGTTTTACTACAGCGAAGACGAGGCCGCTGTCCCTATTCGCGCCATCATGCTCCCCAACAACAACAAGAGCGATCCGAACATTGAGACGGCGACCTATGGGCTGTTCTCAACATGTTCCCAGAGAACCCGGGCGGGCATCGTCGAACGCGGAACTCGCTATATGTTCTTCGTGACTCAGCGCGGCGGCTGTCGAATGCTCACAGGCTACTACCGTCTACGCTGGTACACCCCAGGCAACTTGCCCGGGCGCGACTTTGCGGTGGCCGCCGACCATGTCCACTTCATAGATCCGGGGCTGCCCCTTAGGCATCTCCCGGACGCCGTGCGCTCGCACTGCACGAAACGCTTCCGACTGTCCTTCCGGCTTGATGCTCCTATAACGCAAGTATTGTTGGACGTTCTGAATAGCAGTCCGAATGCCATCGAGCGTTACCTCGGTGAGGTCGACCGTATCGAGCGCCGCAATATGCGTCTCACGGGTTATCGATACGTGGCGTGGCGGCGGAAGGAGCCGTTCACGTGGGAGGAGGCGCGACTGTATCTCCCAGGAATCGGGCAGTCGTCCGCCACTCCTGCCGGCTCGGCGCGTCGGATAATGACATCTCGCTCAGGTAAGTGGCGGTGTACGCACTGCGGCGAGCTCACGTCGAGCGATGCTCTTCTTAGACTCTGCCCGTCGTGCAAGCAGCCAAGTACTCTAATCGAATTCATAGGATCGGCACCGCGTTCGGAATCCCCAGCTGCTTCACCCCCAAGCATACGATAGGAGCCCCCAATGCGCCGTCGCGTCACTCTTTGGTACTCCCAACCAGACACGGATCGGGCCGATGCGTTTAGGGCTCGGTGGGCGGCGTACTTAAATGTTGAGCGTGAAGCTGGACCCTTAGCTGAGGTCATTGACTCAGCACGCGAGATCGAAGAGGGGCACACAGCGGCTTGCGACGAGGCGAAGGTGGTCGTTGTGCTCGTCGGTGGTGGGACCGCCGAGGACGCCTCACTGATGGATGGCTTGACCAAGAGCCTGCGGCGCGGAGATGCCGTCGTTGCTGTCTGCTTAACACCGAAAGCGAAGGTACCCGAGGCGCTCTACTCCGCCGGTTGCGAGATTGTCAATTGGGACGGCCCTGAGATCCCGCAGGCGTGCGAGCGCGCCGTTCTCGGGATACGTCGGGCTCCCGGGATCATCGAAGCGGCAAAGAATGCAGGGGCCGACGACGAAGAATGTGCCCGCGCGCCCACGGTGGTTGTGGAAGGGGATCCTGTACCAGTCCCGACTGACTGACGCAGCGGAATAGCGTGTTGATATGAACGCTCTGAGACGTGCTACAGGCTGACGGAAACGGAGCAAGCAGCGCATGAGGTATCCGGGAAGACTCATCGTTTTCGAGGGCGCCGATGGCGTCGGGAAGACGACCATCGCGGGACGCCTGCGGTCGTATCTTGAGAGCCACCGCATCCGCTGCGAGCTGGTCGCGTTTCCAGGCAAGACGGAGGGAACGTTAGGGGGATTGGTATACACTCTGCACCATGCTAATGGACAACGAAGGGTGTCGAGGCCCGATGCGACCGCACTCCAGCTAGCGCATGTCGCGGCGCACATCGATGTCATTGAACGGCAGATCCTGCCAGCGCTGCGTGGCGGTAGCTGTGTGGTTCTCGACCGCTACTGGTGGTCGACAAAGGTCTACGGCGCAGTGGGGGGAGCGCATCGCTCGTCGCTGGAAGCGATGCTCCGGCTTGAGCAACGCCACTGGCGCGGGGTGCGGGACCGTTTCGTAATTCTCCTTCGCCGTGAGCAAGGGGCTAGGCCGAGGAGACCCGACGCAGACCAGGTCAGCGCGGAGTACGAACGTTTGTTCGCCGAAGAAACGAAACGTAGCCCCAGCAGCTTAGCGGTCGTCAATAACAACGCGTCAGTCGATGAGGTGCTGGGGACCGTGGTACAGCTCGCAGAGCATGTGTGGCGCCCACTCATCCGTACTCAGCGTCGCTTGCGGGAATCGCAAATCGGGGAGCTCCGGATACCGCTTGATTTGCATCCCGCACGGTCTTGCGCTCATACGCGTCCTACTGAGTCCGCGCCTGCGCCCATTATCGCGACTCGCCTTTCCCCTCCTAAGCCGACCGCAGTCTATGATACTTATTGGCGCTTCGCGACGGAGCGCCAGGCAATCTTTTTTCGCCGGCTCGAGGGTCGCAGGCTGCCGTGGACGAACGACGAAGTCCTGCAAAACTATAGATTTACCAATGTTTATCGAGCTTCCGATCGTGTTAGTCAGTACCTGATTAGACATATCATATTCACAGCCGAGGAGGGTCCGGACGACCTCCTGTTTCGCATTCTCTTGTTTAAGGTCTTTAACAGGATCGATACGTGGCGTCTGCTCGAGGCCGAACTCGGTGCAATTCGCTGGTCTGATTTTTCGTTCGCGCGCTACGCTGCGGTCTTGGACAAAGCGTTTTCGCGTGGCGTCCGTATCTATTCTGCGGCATATATCATGCCGTCTGGTGGCCCCAGCAGGAAGGTGGGTCGCAAGCACGCGATGCACTTGCAGCTGATCGAGAGGATTATCCGAGACAATCTCGCTGCGCGACTCGCCGAGGCCAAGTCTATGGAAACGGGGTTCAACATCCTGCTCAAATATCCGAGCATCGGCCCCTTCTTGGCGTATCAATTGATTATTGACATCAACTACAGCGAGTTGACTTCATTCAACGAGTCGGAATTCGTGAAGCCTGGCCCGGGAGCTCGCGACGGGATCCGGAAGTGCTTCAGCGACCTAGGCGGCTTCAACGAACAAGACGTAATCAAGTTGATGAGAGACCGGCAGGAACAGGAATTCGAGCGGTTGGATCTAGGATTTCGGTCGTTGTGGGGTCGTCCATTACACTTGAGCGACTGCCAAAATCTGTTCTGCGAGGTCGATAAGTATGCCAGAGTAAAACATCCTGAAGCGATGGGCATCTCCGGCCGTACGCGCATCAAGCAACGGTACTCGATTGATCCTGCACCGATTGAGCCGCTGTACCCACGTAAGTACGAACTAGACGTGGCGATTGAAGCGTGGAGAGCTTATGTTTCGACTGTTTGAGGGAGCGACGGCTGATGAAGTCTGGCTGAAGCTTGCAGCCGCGTTTAGGGACAAGTCTTTGCCTCTACAAGAGAGCCGCGCGGGCGACACGCGCGAGATTCTCCACGCTGCGATTTCTATTAGCAATCCACGGCGGAGATGGGTCGTATCCCGTGTGCCAGTTCTCAGCCCGGCGTTCGCGCTGGCGGAGACCGTTTGGCTCCTCGCCGGACGCAACGACGCCGCATTCCTCAACTACTTCAACAGCAAGCTACCCATGTTCGCCGGCCGCGGGGAATGCTACCACGGGGCGTATGGCTATCGGTTGCGGAGCCATCTCGGGGTGGATCAACTTAATCGCGCGTACGATGCGCTGAGTCGCAATCCAGCTAGCCGCCAAGTGGTTCTCCAGTTGTGGGATGCTCGTAGCGACCTTCCCACCGAGCGTGGGCTTCCTATCGCCGACGACATCCCGTGCAATGTCCTTGCGATGCTCAAAGTCCGCCGCGAACGACTGGAGTGGACCCAGGTTATTAGGAGCAATGATCTATTCTTGGGCGTCCCGCACAACTTCGTGCAGTTCACGGTACTGCAGGAAGTCCTGGCCGGGTGGCTAGGAATGGAAGCTGGTACTTTCAACGTCGTTAGTGACAGTCTTCACGTTTACGAGCGGGACCTCGATGCCATTGCAGCCGCGAAGGAAGTGGTTGTCGCCAACGATGAAGAATCGCTTGCGCTTCCGAAGGACGAGTCGGAGCGGGCAATTCAAGCGCTCGCGAGCGCAGTCGATGAGATCCGAACGGGACGCTCGCAGGGCAGAGAGGTGGCGCATTTGGTCGGCGCAACGGGCCTGCCAGGGCCCTTCGCCAACGTGTTGCGGGTACTCGCGGCCGAGAGTGAACGCAGGTGTGGTCGGCCGGACAACGCCGAGAGGGTCATGTCAGACTGCACGAACGCAACCTACGGCCAGCTATGGAAGCGATGGTCGCAACGCATCGCTGGTGCCCGGAGCGATACAGCCACGGGTTGAGTGCCGACCGGGGCTCAACTCCGCGGGCCCGCCGCGAACGCAGCGTCGACCAGCCTACTCGCCACCGGGAAGATCAGCACGCGTAGTCTGCGACCGGCTCGCCCTATGCCTCGACCGCGTCCCAGACGGCTCGAAGCAACAATTCGACCGCAGCACGACGGTCAGGGGCTAGGTCGGCCAGATCGTGGCTGTGACGCTTAAGGCCCTGCACCGTGGTGACCGCCGCTTTCACCGCGAGGAGCAAAAGAAACTCGCCGACGTCGTGGTACTCGTCTGCCTCGACTCCTACAACGTCGCGAAATGCTTCCCCGGAAGGAAGGACGGCACCCTCTTTCGCAGCGGCAGCGGACGTCAGGATCCCACCGTGATGCACGATGAGGTGGCGCTTGCGAAGAATTGCGTCGAGCTCGCCGCCTTCCTCTTTGGAAAAAGGAGTCACGTCGAGCAGATCGCGAAAGAGACCGTTGACCAGCTTGGCGCTGCCGAAGTCATGCGCTTCAGCGATCAGGAAGCCCAGGGTTTTGTCGAGCTCTCCAGGTGCGGACGCTAGGGTCAACAGGCGCAAGCTTGCCTCGATGCGCCGGCTGGCAAATTGCGCGAGAAGCGCAGGGTACAACGTGAGGAGCGCAGCAAACTGGTGTTTGCAGAACGCCTCGAAGAAGCCGACTGCACCCACGAGCGCCACTTCGGCAGCACGTCGAAGAACATCCCCGTAGAGGCGGGGCTCGGCAGCGGCTCGGACGCGCGCGAGCTCGACGACCGAGAAGAGGCCCTGGAGCTGGTAGTCGAGCATCCAAAGCGGCGAGATCCCTCCGACAAAAAGATCACTCGAGGCCTCGCGCTCGCTCCATCGTGGCGCCTTGTCGTTGCGAAGGACGGTCAACGCGCTTGCTCTGTGCGATCGAGTGATGACGCGAGCGTGGTCGCGAGCTCTTGCACCAAGCCCACCGCGGCACGCTGATTCCCAAGTTGAGGGGCGAAACGCAACAGCCCAAACGCCACGAGGAACAAGGGTGCTAAGTACTCGCGCGTCCAGTCCGTTTCGGAAGCGAACACCTGCCGCGCCGCTTCGCGCACCACCTTTACGAGCGCCCACCGTCTAATGAGGTACTCCGATAGGCCCTGTGGAGGCTCGGCGTTCCAGGCAAGCGCTTTCGTGAACGCGGTGAGCTCCTCATCACCGACCTGAGGGCGGAGCGTCAGAAACCTTATGTTGCACTCCATGAGCACGAAGTCCTTGGCGATGTGTACGCGGTCGGCTGACCAACCGAAGTCGATGATCGCGGGGGCGTCACCCTCGCGCAGGATGATATTGCCAGGATGCAGATCGCCGTGGATGAGGCCGACCTGCATCGTGACGACTTCGCGACGCAAACGGTCGACGAGCCAGAGCGGGTTGATGCGCTCGCGGGCAACCCGCTGCGTCGGTGGCGCCCACACGACTGTCCATTCGGGTCCCCAGAGGCTTGTCGGCTCGAAGCCGTACCTGCGCAAGTACCAGGCGTATTCGTCGCCGAGTGTTCGGTGCTCACGGGCGAGCGCTGACGTGCCTGTGGCGGCGGAGCTACGGTGCAGGTTGCGCAGAAGGGTGTAGGTGCGTTCGAGGACGAGGGCGGCCTCGCGTTGATTGTTTGATGACTCATCCGGCGTCTGGCGGGGGAAGAAGGCGAGAAGCTTGCGAAGGTCATGGACAGTCGGAAAGCTCCCGAAATCGGTGGTCTCCGCCTCGGACTCGCGTACGGTCGGCAAGCAGAGCGCCCAGAGTACCTCGTAGTCGGGGTCGGCGTCGTCGAAGTAGACGGGGATCGCGAAGCTGTCCTTGCGGTCGTAAGTGTGCGGCTTCGCGGCCCGAGCGCGCGCCCATTCGTCCGCCAGACCCACCGCGCTTCCAGTCCTCCTTCGTGTCTTGACGATCAGCGAGTTAGAAGGCCGGTTCGTCGCTTTGGACCAGAAACGCCCGATGAGCACAAGGCTGCCGCTCTTTCCCTCCATTTGACCGATCCGCTGGAGCGGCACGAGAGCAATCTCGACCTTTTCGAGCCAGTCTTCCTGGACGACATCACGCGTTAGACCGGGCCAGACGACCTCACGGAGGCACCAGATACATGTCTCATCGGGGTCGGAGGCCATGTTTTTCAGCAGCGCTTGCGCGCTTTTCGTGATCGCCGCGACGCGACCGGGTTCCGTCCATTCCGTGCGCGCCATGACCATCGGTGCTCCCTTCGGAACTTTCGCAGAAAGCGTCGCTGCACAACGCGGAACGGAGCTTTGACAACCGTGTGCGGGGGCCGCCATCATGCTCGCGGCAGGGAGGCTCGCCAAGCTCTGAAGAGTGATGCATTAGCGATGCCGCGTCCCGGTGCGCGAACGATTTTCGTTTGATTCTCGCGGATTTGGCCAGTCGGGGATGCGGACTGAAAATCCCCGTGTCGGTGGTTCGATTCCGCCCCTGGGCACCAATTCCGAGGAGTTAGCCGTCTCAGGAGTCTCACTGGTAGCAGGCCGTGCACTCTGGTCTGTCCAACCGGTGTCCAAGCCATTTCAGTGGTGAGCCGCGCCGCGAGCAGGTCCGGCGGCGGCCGTGCGTACGTCCGCTGCAGCATCCGCGTATCGGCGTGGCCCATCGTTGGCGCGATGGTGTCGAGGTGGGCGCCGCGGCCCGCAGCCAGGTGGAGTAGGTCCGCCGCAGATCGTTCGGCGTGCAGTGGTCGATCCCGGCGCGCCTGGCCGCGTACCGGACGGCACACCGGACTCGTCGGGCTTCTTCTTGAACAGCATCGGCCGCGGTCCCCCGCGCGTGCTCGAGCGCGTACCCCACCAAAGTGCCCTGCCAGTCGGTCACAATCGGTACGTCGCGCTCGCGGCTCCTGCGCTTGGTTCCGCGGAGGCGCACCAGCCTTTCGCCGATGTCGTCGCGCTGGGCCCGCACCGTGGCGCGCAGCTCGGCGCCCGTGGCGACGC